>Ga0335075_10001208_pt1 | contig 43020 bp, 36 predicted proteins | sample Lox_Sample_24_FD_206723 | JGI IMG/M metagenome (GOLD analysis project Ga0335075, IMG submission 206723) | Soil microbial communities from Loxahatchee National Wildlife Refuge, Florida, United States - Lox_Sample_2.4 | ecosystem: Environmental > Terrestrial > Soil > Wetlands | place: USA...
CTCAACGACCGCCCACGCAAACGACATGGCTACGCTCGCCCCTCAGAACTGATCGACAAGCTGCTGTTGCGCTGACGCCCCGAGCCCGCCCTGCATACCGTGATGAAGCAGCAACCCCCGAGACCGACCCCCGCCAGCCAGGGCGTAGCCTGGCCCCACACGACAGGGGAGCACGCGCGAGCGTGCTGAGAGTGCGGAAGAGCCGCAGACCCTCGAACCTGCTCCGGTTAGCACCGGCGAAGGGAGTCCGGAATGAAGTGCATCCGTGCGCGCGCCCAGGCGGTCGCGCTCACCACCGCGAGCACGCTGCTGCTCGCGTCCTGCTCGCTGGGTGGAGGTGAGAGCGAGGAGGCCAGCGGCGGCGACGGCGGTACGCCGACCGAGGTCGTGCTGGTCACGCACGAGTCGTTCGCCCTGCCCGACGAGCTCGTCGAGGCCTTCGAGGCCGACACCGGCCTGCGCCTGACCCAGCGTGCGGCGGGCGACGCGGGCACGCTCACCAACAAGCTGGTCCTGACCAAGGACAACCCGACGGGCGACGTCGCGTTCGGCGTCGACAACACCTTCGCCTCGCGCGCGGTCGACGAGGGGGTGTTCGCGCCGTACGCCCCGACCCTTCCCGAGGGGGCCGAGGCCTTCGCGCTCCCCGGCGAGGGGGCCGACGTCCTCACGCCGGTCGACGCGGCGAGCGTGTGCGTCAACATCGACGACACCTGGTTCGCGCAGGAGAAGCTCGCTCCGCCGACCAGCCTCGCCGACCTGGCGAAGCCCGCCTACCGCGACCTGTTCGTCGTCCCCGGCGCCACCACCAGCTCGCCCGGCATGGCGTTCCTGCTGGCCACCATCGCCGAGTACGGCGACGACTGGGCCGACTACTGGGGCGACCTGATGGACAACGGCGCCAAGCTGACCGACGGCTGGTCGGACGCCTACCAGGTCGACTTCACCCAGGGCGGCGGCGAGGGCGACCGGCCGATCGTCGTCTCGTACGACTCCTCGCCCGCCTTCACCGTCGACGGCGAGGGCGGCACGACCACGAGCGCGCTGCTCGACACCTGCTTCCGCCAGGTCGAGTACGCCGGCGTGCTGGCCGGCGCCGAGAACCCCGACGGCGCCGAGCAGGTCGTCGACTGGCTGCTGAGCGACGAGGTCCAGGCGGCACTGCCCGACAGCATGTACGTCTTCCCCGTCTCCTCGGCCGTCGAGCTGCCGGCCGACTGGGCGCGGTTCGCGCAGCAGCCGGAGACGCCGTACGAGGTCGATCCCGCCGAGATCAGCGCGAACCGCGACGCCTGGCTGCGGGAGTGGAGCGACATCACCAGCCGATGAGGCGCACCGCGGCGCTCCTGGCACTGGCCCTCGGGCCGGTGCTGGTGCTCGGGGTGTTCTTCGTGCTGCCGGTCAGCGGCATGTTGGCCCGCGGCCTGTGGCCGGACGGCACCTTCGACCCGGGAGCGGTCGCGGAGGTGCTGACCCGGCCGCGGGTGCACCGGGTGCTGTGGTTCACCGCCTGGTCGGCCGGGGCCGCGACCCTGGTGTCGGTGGCGCTCGGCCTGCCGGCGGCGTACGCGTTGCACCGCCTGGCGTTCCCGCTGCGCCGGGTGATCCGGGCCGCGCTGCTGGTGCCGTTCGTGCTGCCGACCGTGGTGGTCGGGGTGGCGTTCAAGCAGCTGCTGGGGGAGTCGGGTCCGCTCGGTTTCCTCGGCCTGGACGGTACGCCGGTGGCGATCGTGCTCGGTCTGGCGTTCTTCAACGTGTCGGTGGTGATCCGCGTGGTCGGGTCGGCCTGGGAGTCGCTGGACGTGCGCCCGGCCGAGGCGGCGGCCGCGCTCGGGGCCGGGCCGGTCCAGGTGTTCCGGACCGTCACGCTGCCGGCTCTGCGACCCGCGATCGTGTCGGCGGCGAGCGTGGTCTTCCTGTTCTGCGCCGCCGGCTTCGGGGTGGTGCTGACCCTGGGCGGGCTGCGCTACTCGACCGTCGAGACCGAGATCTACCTGCTCACGACCAACCTGCTCGACCTGCAGGCCGCCGCGGCGCTGTCGATCCTGCAGCTGGTCGTGGTGAGCGTGCTGCTGGTGATCTCCGGTCGGCTCCGGGCGGTGCCCGACCCGGGGGTCTCGCGGGTGCTCGCCCGGCCGCGGCGGCCGCGCCCGGGTGACGTGCCCGTGCTGCTCGCGACCGGCGTCGTACTGCTCTTCGTCGGGCTGCCGGTGCTGACCCTGGTCGCCGGGTCGTTGCAGGTGGACGGTGCGTGGAGCCTCGGCAACTACCGGGCGCTGGGCTCCACCGGCGACCAGCAGGCGCTGCTCGTGCCGGTCACCGAGGCGCTCGGCTTCTCGCTGCGCACCGCCGTGGACGCGACCTGGATGTCGCTGCTCATGGGCGTGCTCGTGGCCACGGTCGTGACCCGGCGCTCGCGCACGCGGGCCGAGCGGCGGGTGCGCTCGGCGCTCGACGGGTTCTTCATGCTGCCGCTCGGGGTGTCCGCGGTGACGGTGGGCTTCGGCTTCCTGATCACCCTGGACTCGCCGCCGCTCGACCTGCGCGACTCCCCGCTGCTGGTGCCGATCGCCCAGGCGCTGGTGGCCCTCCCGCTGGTGATCCGCACCCTGGCGCCGGTGCTGCACGGCATCGACGACCGGCAGCGCCAGGCCGCCGCCTCGCTCGGCGCGGGGCCGCTGCGTACCGTCCTCACCGTGGACCTCCCGGTCGTGTGGAAGCCGCTGCTGGCCGCCGCCGGGTTCGCCTTCGCGGTGTCGCTGGGCGAGTTCGGCGCGACGTCGTTCCTGGCCCGCGACGACCAGCCCACGGTGCCGGTCGTGATCTTCCGGCTGATCGGCCACCCGGGCGCGATGAACTACGGGATGGCGCTCGCCGCCTCCGTCGTCCTCGCGGCCGCCACCGCCCTCGTGATGCTGCTCGTCGAGCGGCTCCGCGTCCCCTCGGTAGGAGCCTTCTGATGCTGTCCCTGGCCGGCGTCTCCGTCGCGTACGACGGCGTGCCCGTCGTCCGCGACGTCACCCTCGACCTCCCCGACGGCGGGGTGCTCGCCGTCCTCGGCCCCTCCGGCAGCGGCAAGTCGACGCTGCTGCGCGCGGTCGCCGGGCTGGAGCCGGCGAGCGGCGGCCGGATCAGCTGGGACGGGCAGGACCTCGCCCGGGTCCCGACGCACAAGCGCGGCTTCGCGCTGATGTTCCAGGACGGCCAGCTCTTCAACCATCTCACCGTCGGCCGCAACATCGGGTACGCCCTGCGGCTGCGCCGCGCCCGCGGCATCGACGCGCGGGTCGGCGAGCTCCTGGAGCTCGTCGGTCTCACCGGGTACGCCGACCGGCTGCCCGCCACGCTCTCCGGCGGCGAGCGGCAGCGGGTGGCGCTCGCCCGGGCGCTCGCCGTCGAGCCGCGGCTGCTGCTCCTCGACGAGCCGCTCTCGGCCCTCGACGCCGGGCTGCGCGAGCGGCTCGCGGGTGACCTGCACCGGATCCTGCGGGCCGCCGGCACGACGGCGCTGATGGTCACGCACGACCACGACGAGGCGTTCACCGTGGCCGACCGGCTGGCCGTGCTGCGCGACGGCGTCCTCGTGCAGGAGGGCGACATCGCCGCCGTCTGGCGGGCCCCGGCCGACCCGGCGACCGCGCTGTTCCTGGGTTACGCGCGGGTGCTGGTGGGTCCGGCCGCCGGCGCCGTACTCGCCGCCGCCGGCCGGCCGCCCGCCGCGTCGGTCGCCGTACGGCGGTCCGCGCTGAGTGTCGCTGCGGACGGCAGGCTCGCCGCCACGGTGCGCTCCGCGCGGGCCACCCCCGAGCAGGTGCGCCTCGTCGTGGACGTCGACGGCGTGGGAGAGGCGGACGCCGTGGCGAGCCTCGACCGCCATCCCGGACCGGGCGAACGGGTCCGGCTGGACGTCGACGTGACCAGGCTCGCGGTCATCCCCACGGGCGTGGCGGAGGATCAGTCCTTACACTGACCCTCGTGTATCGCCGCGCCTATTCCCTGCTTGTGGTGACGGCGGTGGTGATCGGCGCGTGGGCGGTGATCACGGCGGTCGCCATCGGTCGGCCCCTGATCGACCCCGAGGGCAGCTTCCTCGGCCCGTCGTGGCTGCGGCTGCCGATCCTGTGCTTCGGCGCGCTCGCCCTCGACCTGGTGCCGCGGGCGCTGTGGCTCTCGAAGCTGCGCGTGCGGGCCATGCCCGGGATCATGCGCGAGCGGCTGCGGACGCACTGGAACCGCGAGCGCGTGCTGCTGGTGATGCTCGGGATCGTCTGCTTCTACGTCATCTACGTCTGCTATCGGAACCTCAAGTCGTTCCTGCCGCTGGTCAGCGACCGGATGTACGACCGCGAGCTGCACATGCTCGACCGGGTGCTGTTCTTCGGCCACGAGCCCGGCCCGGTCATCCACGACCTGCTCGGCACGACCGTGGTCGCGCACCTGCTCTCCAGCTTCTACCTGCTGTTCATCCCCATGGTCGCGATCCTCGTGACGGTGTGGCTGGTGTGGTCGCGCAACCTGTCGTACGGCTGGTGGTTCGTCACCGCCCAGGGCCTGGCGTGGACCCTCGGCACGATCTCGTACTACGCCCTCCCGACCCTCGGCCCCGGCCTCGAGTACTACTGGCTGTACGACGACCTCGCGCACACCGGCACGACCGACCTGATGAACTCCCTGGTCAACGCCCGGCAGGGCGTCCTGTGGGGCGACGGCCAGGCTCAGACCGTCGCCGGCTTCGCCAGCCTGCACACCGGCATCTCGCTGCTGTGGGCGCTGATGGTGCAGTTCACCGTCCAGAGCCGGGTGCTGCGCATCCTGTTCTGGATCAACTTCGGCCTGACGGTCGTCGCCACCCTGTACTTCGGCTGGCACTACATCGCCGACGACGTCGCCGGCATCCTGATCGCCCTGGTCTCCTTCTACGTCGCGGGTCTCGCGACCGGCCAGAAGTTCGAACGCGGCGGGCTCTCCTCGCACCCCACGACGACCACCTCCGCCGTACCCGTCGGGCGCGACTGAGTCCTCGGCGTGCCCGACGGCCGCAATTGCAGCCGTAGGGCAGGTCGGGGCACCGATCCCGTGCCCGACGGCCGCAATTGCGCTGGTCGGGCGGGGCGAGGCTCGGCCGCGCCTGACGGCACGCGCCCTACGGCCGCAATTGCAGCCGCCGGACGTCCCGGCGCGGACATTCCCTGTCCTACGGCCGCAATCGCGGCCGTCGAGCGCGCCCGCACGCAGAAATCCCGCGAACTACACGGGTGTAATTTTCAAGCCGACACGCCGTGAATTCTGAGAAAGTTGGGGAAATTGTGGCGAATGTGACGAAAGTTCACTAGCGTGACGGTCGGCCCCAGGTGGCGAGCGGAGACACCTGCACACCCCTGGGGCCCTTCCACGACCTGACCGCCGCAGAGAGGGACCCACCGTGCGCAGAATCCGGACCGCAGCGGGGATCACCGTGGCGACGGCGCTGCTCAGCGGTGCGGCCGGGCTCGGCGTGGCGGCGGCCGACGAGACCGACGACGTGCCTACGCGGCAGGAGGTCGAGCAGGCCCAGGGGGCGGCGGTCGCGGCGGCGAGCACCGTCGACGAGGTCCGCGCGCGGCTCGCGCTGGCCAATGCCCGCCTGGAGGCCGCCTCGATGCAGGCGGCACAGGCGGCCGAGGCCTACAACGGGGCGCGCTGGCGGGCCGACGAGGCACGGCGGGCCGCGGAGAAGGCCCGGACCGCGGCCGGTACGGCGGCCGCCGACCAGGAGGGCATGCGTCGCGACTACGCCGACCTGATGGTCGCGTCGTACCAGGACACCCCCCAGCTCGCCGCCCTCCAGGCGATCACCGAGGCCGACGGGCTCAGCTCGATGCTGCAGACCGCCAGCACCCTCCGCTCGGGCCAGGCCGCACTCGACCAGCGGTACGACGAGCTCCGGGCCGCGACCGTGGTCGCGACGACCGCCGCGGACCGTGCCGAGGACGCGCAGGACACCGCGGACGCGGCCGCCGACGAGGCGCTCGCCGCCCGGGACGCCGCGACCGCCGCTGCCGACAGCGCGAACGCCGAGGCGGCCGCCGTCGCGGCGGAGAAGACGAGGCTGATCGCCGACCTCGCCCGGCTCCAGGACATCAGCGTCGCGCTCGCCGAGCGCCGCCAGGCCGGGCTGGAGGAGCGGGCGCGGCAGGCCGCCGCTGCCGCCGCCGAGCGCGAGGCCCGTCGCCAGGCCCGGCAGGCTGCCGCCGAGGCCGCTGCCGAGGCTGCCGCACAGCAGGCGGCGGCGGATGCGGCCGAGCAGGCGGAGCAGGACGAGCAGGACGAGCAGGACGCGGACCAGGGCGACGACGACACGAGCTCCGGCCAGCACAAGCAGGCCGTCCCGGACGAGGCTCCGCCCGCACCGGGCGCCGGCGTACCCGCCGTCCTCGCCTTCGCCCGCGCCCAGCTCGGCGACCCCTATCGCTGGGGCGCCTCCGGCCCCTCGGCCTGGGACTGCTCCGGCCTGACCGCCGGCGCCTGGGCCGCGGCCGGCAAGAGCCTGCCGCACTACTCGGTGGCGCAGTACGAGCAGTCCACGCCGATCCGCTCCTCCGACCTCCGACCGGGCGACCTGGTCTTCTGGGGCTCCTCGAGCAGCCCCTCGTCGATCTACCACGTCGCCCTCTACGCCGGGAACGGGAAGATCATCCACGCCCCGCGCACCGGCAAGCCGGTGACCGAGGAGTCCATGTACTACTGGATCCCGCCGGGCTTCTTCGCCCGCCCGTAGCCCGATCCGGCGACGGTCCAGACCGGGATCCACGCCACGTCTGACCGTCGTGACCCGTGGGTAACGTGGGTGCATGTCGACCGACACCGTGCCCCCGTCCTCCGCCGAGGACGTGCCCACGACGGCCCCGGCCGCGACGCCCCAGCAGGACACCGACGCCGAGGTCGAGGAGCGCGCCGGCCACCACCAGCCGGCGATCGACGTACCCGCCCTGACCGCGCTGCTCGACGGGCAGTACGCCGAGGTCCGCGACCTGGTGCGCACCAACCTGGCGGAGTACGCCGGCATCCTCGAGGACGCCGAGACGATGACCCGCGACGAGTTCCGCGAGCGCGTCAAGGACGTCGTCCTCGAGATGGCGGCCACCGGCCAGACCGGCATGGGCTTCCCCGAGGAGTACGGCGGGGGCGGCGACATCGGCGCGTCGGTCGCGGCCTTCGAGACCCTGGCGTACGGCGACCTGTCGGTCCTGGTGAAGGTCGGCGTGCAGTTCGGGCTCTTCGGCGGGGCGATCCTGCAGCTCGGCAGCAAGGAGCACCACGACGCCTACCTCGCCAACCTGGTCACCGGGCGGTTGATGGGCTGCTTCGCGATGACCGAGTCGGGGCACGGGTCCAACGTCCAGGCGCTCGGCACCGTGGCGACGTACGACGCCGCCACGCAGGAGTTCGTCGTCCGCACCACCCGCGAGGACGCGCGCAAGGACTACATCGGCAACGCCGCCCGGCACGCCGAGCTGGCCGTCGTGTTCGCGCAGCTGGAGGTGGGTGGGCGGTCCGAGGGCGTCCACGCGTTCGTCGTACCGATCCGCGACCGGGACGGCGCCACGCTCCCCGGCGTACGCATCGAGGACGACGGCCTGAAGATGGGGCTGAACGGCGTCGACAACGGCCGGATCTGGTTCGACGACGTCCGGGTGCCGCGCACCGCGCTGCTCAACCGGTTCGCCGACGTGAGCCCGGAGGGGGTCTACGAGAGCCCGATCGAGAACCCCAACCGGCGCTTCTTCACCATGCTCGGCACCCTCGTGCAGGGCCGGGTCTGCGTCGGCGGCGCCGGCATCAACGCCGCGAAGGTCGCGCTCACCATCGCCACGAGGTACGCCCTGCGCCGGCGCCAGTTCGAGGCCACCAGCGAGGACGAGGAGGAGCTGCTCCTCGACTACGGGATGCACCAGCGGCGGCTGCTGCCGCTGATCGCGCACACCTACGCGCTGCACTTTGCGCAGGAGGTCGTGGCGGCCCAGCTGCACGACGTCACGTCCGGTATCGAGACCGCCGAGCACGCGAAGCGCGAGCTGGAGTCGCGGGCCGCGGGCACCAAGGCGCTCGGCACCTGGCACGCGACCCGCACCATCCAGGAGTGTCGCGAGGCGTGCGGGGGAGCGGGCTACCTCGCGGAGAACCGGTTCGCCGCGCTGAAGGCCGACACCGACGTGTTCACGACCTTCGAGGGCGACAACCACGTGCTGCTGCAGCTCGTGGCGAAGGGTCTGCTGACCGACTACGCCAGCGACTTCGAGGACCTCGACCAGCTCGGCATGGTCCGCTTCGTCACCGGCCTCGCGGTCGAGACAGTGATCGAGAAGACCGCCGTCCACAAGCTGCTGGAGCGGATCAAGGACGTCCTGCCCGGCGGCGACCAGTGGGACCAGGAGGCGGGCCTGCTCGACAGCGACTACCAGCTGGCGATGCTGCGCTTCCGCGAGGAGCACATGCTGTCGGGCGTCGCGCGGCGCCTGAAGCGGGGCGTCGACCACGGCGACAACCCGGGCGCGGTGTTCTCCCGGGTCCAGGACCACGTCATCGCCGCGGCCCGCGCCCACGTGGAGCGGCTGGTGCTGGAGGCCATGGTCGCCAAGGTGGAGGCCCTGCCCGACGGCGACAACAAGGTCGCGCTCCGGCTGCTGTGCGACCTGCACGCGCTGAGCACCATCGAGGCCGACCGGGCCTGGTTCATGGAGCACGGCCGGCTCTCGGTGGCCCGCTCCAAGGCGATCAGCCGCGAGATCGGCAGCCTGTGCCGCAAGGTCCGCCCGCTCGCCGCCGACCTGGTCGACGCGTTCGCCGTACCGTCCGAGATGCTCCGCTCTCGCGACCTGCTGGGCTGAGCGGGCACCGCGTCCCGTCAATCAATCGGCGCTTTTCGCGGCGTGTCGTACGACGATTGACGGGTCGGCCCGCGGAGCCCGTCGTCCGGCCGCGGATCGACCCGTCGATGCTGCGACGACACGCCGCCAGAAACGCCGAGAAAGTGACGGCTCGGCGTCAGTGCACCGAGCCGGGGTTGTCCTTGAAGCGCTGGAACGACGCCCGCACCTCGTCCTCGGCCTCGGAGCGGCCGACCCACTCGGCGCCCTCGACGGACTTGCCGGGCTCGAGGTCCTTGTAGACCTCGAAGAAGTGCTGGATCTCCAGGCGGTCGAACTTGGAGACGTGGCTGATGTCGCGCAGGTGCTCCAGGCGCGGGTCGGTCGCGGGGACGCACAGGACCTTGTCGTCGCCGCCGGCCTCGTCGGTCATCCGGAACATGCCGATCGCGCGGCACTTGATCAGGCAGCCCGGGAAGGTCGGCTGCTGGAGCAGCACCAGCGCGTCCAGCGGGTCGCCGTCCATGCCGAGGGTGTCCTCGATGTAGCCGTAGTCGGCCGGGTACTGCGTGGAGGTGAACAGGGTCCGGTCGAGGCGGAGCCTGCCTGACTCGTGGTCGACCTCGTACTTGTTGCGCTCACCCTTGGGGATCTCCACCAGTACGTCGAACTCCAGCACGTGTTCCTCCGCCGTCTGCGGGCCACCGTCCAGAGGCCCTCTCGTCAGTATCCGGGCAGTCTCCCCCACAATGGCCGCGGATGCGTAGCGGAGAGGGGATCGGGTGCACCGACGTGACGGACGCCACGGGCGGGCGTGCCGCGGGACGGGCGAGGAGGGTCGCTTCCGGACCTGGCTCGCGCTGCTGGTCGTGCTCGCGCTCACGGCCGGGGTGGTGGCGACCTACCGCTACGACCTGGCCGACCGCTGGTTCCCGCGCGACCCGGCCGGACCGGTCGACCCCACGACCGTCGCGCCGCCCCCGGGCCTGGACCTGCCGCCGGTCACCGACCCGGCACCGCTGGCCGCGCCGCTCGGGGTCGACGCCACGATCGACAAGGCCGCGGTCCGGGCCGCGCTGGCGCCGTACCTGCGCGACGACGACCTGGGCGACCACGTCCTGGCCGCCGTCAGCGGACTGTCGGGCGGGCCGACGTACACCTTCGGCCGGGGTACGGCGGTGCCTGCGTCGACCACGAAGCTGCTGACCGCGCTCGCCACGCTCGCGACCATCGACCCGGCGACGACGTACGCCACCCGGGTGGTCCGCGAGGGCCGGCGGGTCGTCCTGGTCGGCGGCGGGGACCCGCTGCTGGCGAGCGCGCCGCCCGACGCCGACCGCGAGGCCGGCGAGCCCGCGGCCTGGCCGGCCCGCGCGGACCTCACGACGCTCGCCCGGCAGACCGCCGAGTCGCTGCTGGCGGCCGGCGTGACGAGCGTCCGACTGCGGTACGACGACTCGCTGTTCACCGGTCCGGCGGTGAACCCGTCCTGGCCCGACTCCTACCTGCCCGACGGGGTGGTCGCTCCGATCTCGGCCCTGTGGGCCGACCAGGGCCGCCCCGAGGAGGGGACCGGCCGGGTCGCCGACCCGCCGCGGGCGGCCGCGGAGATCTTCGCCCGCGAGCTGGCGAGGGCCGGGGTCGCGGTCGCCGGCCGACCGGCGCCCCGGACCGCCGGCGCGACGGCCGAGCAGGTCGCCGAGGTCCGCTCCGCGCCCGTGTCCCAGCTCGTCGAGCACGCCCTGCTGGTCAGCGATAACGAGGCGACCGAGGTGCTGATGCGCCACCTCGCGCTGGCGACGGGAGCAGCGGGCAGCTCGGCCGAGGGGACCCGGGCGGTCCTCGCGGTGCTGGACCGGCTCGGCGTACCGACCCAGCGGGTGCGGCTCCGCGACGGCAGCGGCCTGTCGCGCAAGAACCTGATCCCGCCCGCCACCCTGCTCGGCGTGCTGCGCCAGGCCGCGACCGGGGCGCCCGCCCTGCGCCCGGTGCTGACCGGCCTGCCCGTCGCCGGCTTCACGGGGTCGCTGACCTCGCGGTTCGCGAACGGCCCCGCCGAGGGGCGCGGCCGTGTCCGCGCCAAGACCGGCACGCTCACCGGGGTCAGCAGCCTGGCCGGCGTCGTGACGACCGTCGGCGGGACGCCGATGCTGTTCGTGCTGATGACCGACGAGGTCGCGCTCGCCGACACCCTCGACGCCCGGGCGGACCTCGACGCCGCCGCATCCGCCCTGGCCGCCTGTGAGTGCGCGGGTACGGTCGAGCCATGACGCGGGAGATGGTGGACTGGGACCTGGCCGTGAAGATCGGCTCCCGGATCGCCGGCGAGGGTCCCGTGATCACCCGGGAGCAGGCGGCGGCGACCGTCGCGGAGCTGCGGGCGGACGCGTCCCGCTCGACCGGCCTGGTGCGCGAGTTCACCGGCCTCGACGCCCCCGACGGCACCGCACCGGTGCTCGTCGTCGACCGGCCCGGCTGGATCCAGGCGAACGCGGACGGTTTCCGCACGGTCCTCTCGCCGCTCGTCGACAAGCTGACCGACACGAAGCCGCCGTCCGGACTGGCGCTCGCGTTCGGGTCCCGGGTGACCGGGCTGGAGGTCGGCGGACTGCTCGGCTTCCTCGGCGGCAAGGTCCTCGGACAGTTCGACCCCTTCCACGACCCGCACGGTCGGCTGCTGCTGGTCGCCCCCAACATCGTGCACGTCGAGCGCGAGCTCGACGTCGACCCGACCGACTTCCGGCTCTGGGTGTGCCTGCACGAGGAGACCCACCGGGTCCAGTTCACCGCCGTGCCCTGGATGCGCGACCACCTGTTCTCCGAGATCCGCGCGATCGCCGAGACGGTCGACTCCGGCCCGGCCCTCGAGGACGGCTTCCAGCGCGTCGTCGAGGCGCTGCGCAACGGCACCGGCGGCAGCCTGATGGAGGCGCTCGGGTCACCCGAGCAGCGCGCCATCATCGACCGGGTGACCGGCGTGATGTCGCTGCTGGAGGGCCACGCCGACGTGGTGATGGACGGGGTCGGTCCCCAGGTCATCCCGAGCGTCGCCGCTATCCGCTCGCGCTTCAACGAGCGCCGCGGCGGCGTCGGCACGCTGGACCGGCTGCTGCGCCGGCTGCTCGGGCTCGAGGCCAAGATGGCGCAGTACCGCAACGGCGCCAACTTCGTCCGCGGCGTCGTCGGCAAGGTCGGGATGAGCGAGTTCAACGCGGTCTGGGAGCGCCCCGAGCACCTGCCCAGCACCGTCGAGATCGCGGACCCCGAGGCCTGGATCGCCCGGGTCCTGTGACTCGCCGGGGACCCGGATGACGCTGCACCCCTCGGTCGCCGCCGTCCGCCGAGGCGTACGGCGCGCGCTCGCCGACCTCGACCCGGGCCGGACCGTGCTGGTGGCCTGCTCCGGCGGCGCGGACTCCCTCGCCCTGCTCGCCGCCACCGTGGCCGAGGCCGGCCGACCGGGCCTCCGCGTCGTCGGGGCGACCGTCGACCACGGGCTGCAGGCGGGCTCGGACGCCCACGCCGCGCGGGTCGTCGAGCAGATGGCCGGCCTGGGGGTGGACGAGACCGTCGCCGCGCGGGTGCGCGTGGACGAGGCCGGCATCGGCCCGGAGGCGGCGGCGCGGCGCGCGCGGTACGCCGTCCTGGAGGAGATGGCCCGGCATTTCGACGCCCCGGCCGTCCTGCTCGGCCACACCCGCGACGACCAGGCCGAGACCGTGCTGCTCGGCCTGACCCGCGGGTCGGGCGGTCGCTCCCTGGCGGGGATGCGGCGCGCCTTCGACCGCTACCGGCGCCCGCTGCTCGACGTGGCCCGCACCGACACCGTCACCGCCTGCCAGGTCGAGGGCATCGAGTTCTGGGAGGACCCGCACAACAGCGACCCGGCGTACACACGGGTCCGCGTGCGGCACGCCGTGCTCCCGATGCTGGAGGAGCAGCTCGGCCCCGGGGTCGCCGCGACCCTGGCCCGCACCGCCGACCAGCTGCGCAGCGACATGGACCTGCTCGACGACCTCGCCGAGGCCGCGCACCTCCGGCTCGCCGACGCCGACGGCGCGCTGCCCGTCGCCGGCCTCGCCGCGGAGCCGGACGCCGTACGCCGCCGCGTGCTGCGGATCGCGGCCGTGGCGGCCGGTGCGCCGGCCGCCGAGCTGTTCCACGAGCACGTGCTCGCCCTCGACGCACTGGTCACCGACTGGCACGGCCAGAAGTGGATCGACCTGCCCGGTCACCTGCGCGGGCAGCGGGTGGACGGCGGTCTCCGGGTCGTCCGAGCCGACCCTTAGGCTGAGGGCCATGGACGCAGCCCATGTGGAGAACGACCTGGTCAACGTGCTCTTCACCGAGGAGCAGATCCAGGATCGGATCGGCGAGCTGGCCCGGCAGATCGAGGCCGACTACGAGGGCAAGGACATCCTGATCGTCGGCATCCTGCGTGGCGCGGTGATGGTCATGGCCGACATGGCGCGCGCGTTCTCCCGCCACATCGAGATGGACTGGATGGCGGTCTCGTCGTACGGCTCCGGCACGAAGTCCAGCGGCGTCGTGCGGATCCTCAAGGACCTCGACACCGACATCTCCGGGCGCCACGTGATCATCGTCGACGAGATCATCGACACCGGCCTCACGCTGTCTTGGCTGACCTCCAACCTGTCCTCCCGCACGCCCGCGAGCGTCGAGATCTGCACCCTGCTGCGCAAGCCCGAGGCGCTGCAGATGCCGGTCGAGGTGAAGTACGTCGGCTGGGATATCCCGAACGAGTTCGTGGTCGGCTACGGCCTCGACCACCGCGAGCGCTACCGCAACCTGCGCGACATCGGCACCCTGGCGCCGCACGTCTACTCCTGAGCGCGCCCCCGACGGGACCTCGAGCGCCCGATCTCACCTGTTTGCTGCGAGAATCGTGATTGCCGACGACGTGTACCGTCGTGGGTTCAGACGTGCCCGAGTCGGAAGAAGCCAGTGAAGCGCATATTCAAGGGTCCGTGGGTGTGGATCGTCGTCGCTGTCGTCGGCGTCCTGCTCGCATTCCAGTTCCTCACCCCGAACAGCGGGGGCGACGAGATCGCCGCCTCCCAGATGAGCAAGTACATCTCCTCGGGCGAGGTCAAGGAGATCACGTTCGTCGACGGTGACCAGGAGATCCGGGCCACCCTCGACAAGGACGTCCGCGCCGACGGCGCCGAGGTCTTCACGAAGTGGATCGGCGGCACCCAGGACGCCACCTACGACGCGGCGATCGAGCAGTTCGACGAGGGCAACATCGAGAAGGTCGAGACGGAGGTCGCGGAGCAGAGCATCCTCGCGACGCTGCTGCTCTCCTTCCTCCCGATCATCCTGATCGTGGTGATCTTCTTCTGGCTCATCAACAGCATGCAGGGCGGCGGCGGTCGCGGTGTCATGCAGTTCGGGAAGTCCAAGGCCAAGCTGATCTCCAAGGACATGCCGAAGACGACGTTCACCGACGTCGCCGGCGCCGAGGAGGCCATCGAGGAGCTCGGGGAGATCAAGGAGTTCCTCCAGGAGCCCGCGAAGTTCCAGGCCGTGGGCGCCAAGATCCCCAAGGGCGTGCTGCTCTACGGACCTCCGGGCACCGGCAAGACCCTGCTCGCCCGCGCCGTCGCCGGCGAGGCGGGCGTGCCGTTCTACTCCATCTCCGGCTCCGACTTCGTCGAGATGTTCGTGGGCGTCGGCGCCAGCCGGGTCCGCGACCTGTTCGAGCAGGCCAAGGAGAACGCCCCCGCGATCGTCTTCATCGACGAGATCGACGCCGTCGGCCGCCACCGCGGGGCCGGCATGGGCGGCGGCCACGACGAGCGCGAGCAGACCCTCAACCAGCTCCTCGTCGAGATGGACGGCTTCGACGTGCGGGGCGGGGTCATCCTGATCGCGGCGACCAACCGGCCCGACGTCCTCGACCCCGCGCTGCTGCGTCCGGGCCGCTTCGACCGCCAGATCCAGGTCGACGCCCCCGACCTCTCGGGGCGCCACCAGATCCTGCAGGTCCACTCCCGCGGCAAGCCGATGTCCGAGGACATCGACCTGATGTCGGTCGCGCGTCGCACGCCCGGCTTCACCGGTGCCGACCTCGCCAACGTGCTCAACGAGGCCGCGCTGCTCACCGCGCGCAGCAACGAGAAGCTGATCACCAACGCGACCATGGACGAGGCGATCGACCGGGTCATCGCCGGCCCCCAGCGGCGTACCCGCCTGATGAGCGAGAAGGAGAAGCTCATCACCGCCTACCACGAGGGCGGGCACGCCCTCGTCGCCGCGGCGCTCCCGGGCACCGACCCGGTCCACAAGATCACGATCCTGCCGCGCGGACGGGCGCTGGGCTACACGATGGTCCTGCCCGACGAGGACAAGTACTCCCAGACCCGTTCGGAGATGCTCGACAAGCTCGCCTACATGCTGGGCGGCCGGGCGGCCGAGGAGATGGTCTTCCATGACCCGACCACCGGTGCCGGCAACGACATCGAGAAGGCCACCAACCTGGCCCGCGCGATGGTCACCCAGTACGGCATGACCGACCGGCTCGGCGCCATCAAGCTCGGCGAGGCGCAGGGCGAGCCGTTCCTGGGTCGCGACATGGGCCACCAGCGCAACTACTCCGAGGACGTCGCCGCGATGGTCGACGAGGAGACCAAGAAGTTCCTCGCGACCGCCCACCAGGAGGCCTTCGACATCCTCGAGGAGAACCGCGACGTCCTCGACTCGCTGGTGCTCGAGCTGCTCGACAAGGAGACGCTCGACAAGGCCCAGGTGGCGGAGATCTTCACGCCGCTGCGCCGCCGCCAGGCCCGCCCGGCCTGGACCGGCTCGCCGGACCGCAGCCCCTCCGACATCCCGCCGATCGAGATCCCGCAGGAGATCCGCGACCGGGCCTCGGCCAACGGGCACACGCCCGAGAGCGCTCCGGGCGTCGTCGTCACCCCGCCCGGCCCGGGCGGCGACGTGCACGGCGACCCGACCCTGGGCGGGCAGCCCGGCCCGACCCCGCCGGGACCCGGGGCGGTATGACCGACCCGGTGACCGGTCCGGTCCGCGCGCCCGAGGACATCCCCGCGTACGACCACGAGCGGGCCGAGGCCGCCGTACGCGAGCTGCTGCTCGCGATGGGCGAGGACCCGGACCGGGAGGGCCTGCTGGAGACGCCGGCCCGGGTCGCGCGGGCGTACGCCGAGCTGACCGCCGGGCTGCGGATGGCCCCGGAGGACGTGCTGACGACGACCTTCGACATCGGCCACGACGAGATGGTGCTGGTGCGCGACATCGAGCTCTGGTCGATGTGCGAGCACCACCTGGTGCCGTTCACCGGGGTCGCGCACGTGGGCTACATCCCTGCCGAGACCGGCAAGATCACCGGGCTCTCGAAGCTGGCCCGGCTCGTCGACGTCTACGCCAAGCGACCCCAGGTGCAGGAGCGGCTGACCACCCAGGTGGCCGACGCGCTCGTGGAGATCCTCGAGGCGCGCGGCGTCGTCGTGGTGATCGAGGCCGAGCACCTGTGCATGACCATGCGGGGCGTCCGCAAGGCCGGCGCGCGCACGATCACCTCCGCCGTGCGGGGCTCCTTCCTCTCGGACCCGGCCACCCGGTCCGAGGCGATGGCGCTGATCCACAGCCCCAGGCGCTAGCGTCGGCCCGTGGACCTGCTGCGCACGACGAGCCGGCCCCGGGTGATGGGCGTCGTCAACGTCACCCCCGACTCCTTCTCCGACGGCGGTCGCTTCCTCAGCGTCGACGCCGCCGTGAGCCACGGCCTGGAGCTGCTGGCCGACGGCGCCGACCTGCTCGACATCGGGGGCGAGTCCACCCGGCCGGGGGCGACCCGACCCCTGGTCTCCGAGGAGCTCGCCCGGGTCGTGCCGGTGATCCGGCAGCTCGCCGATGCGGGTGCGGTCGTCTCGGTCGACACCATGCGGGCCGAGGTCGCCGAGGCGGCGCTGGCCGCGGGCGCCGTCCTGGTCAACGACGTCTCGGGCGGGCTCGCCGACCCCCGGATGCTGGCCGTGGTGGCCGACGCGGGCGCGCCGTACGTCGCGATGCACTGGCGCGCGCACAGCGACCACATGACCGACTTCGCGGCGTACGACGGTCCCGGCGGGGTCGTCGCCGGGGTGCGTGACGAGCTCGCGGCCCGGGTCGAGGCGATGCTGGCCGCCGGCATCGCGGAGGACCGGATCGTGCTCGACCCCGGGCTGGGCTTCGCCAAGCGGGCCGAGCACAACTGGGAGCTGCTCGCCGACCTGGCGCCGGTGCTCGGGCTGGGCTTCCCGGTGCTGGTCGGAGCAAGCCGCAAGAGCTTCCTCGGGAGCCTGCTGGCGCCCCCGGGCGGCCCGTCGCGGCCGGTGGACGAGCGCGAGTATGCCCATGCCGCCGTCATCGTCCAGCTGACCCGTCTGGGAGCCTGGGGCGTGCGCGTGCACGACGTACGTGCCGCGCGCGACACGATGGCGGCCACCGCCGCGATCGCCTCCCGAGAGAGGTCGACATGACGCAGGACATCGACGAGCTGGCCGTGCTGGGCATCGAGTGCTTCGGCCACCACGGCGTCTTCGAGTTCGAGAAGCGTGAGGGCCAGACCTTCGTGATCGATCTCGCGCTGGGCGTCGACACCAGGTCCGCGGCGGCGTCGGACGACTTGCAAGACACCGTCGACTACGGGAGTCTCGTGGCCGCGGTGAAGAACGCCGTGGAGCACGACCCGGTCGACCTGATCGAGACCCTGGCGCAGCGGATCGCGGACGTCTGCCTCTTGGACGGCCGTGTTGAATGGGCGCGGGTCACGGTCCACAAGCCGGATGCACCCATCGAGGCGACGTTCCGCGACGTCGCACTGACGATCACGCGAAGGACTGCCCGTGACTGAGACCCCCAACCCGCACATCGTCGACGCCGACACCCTCACCGGGGAGATGCGTCCGATCCGTCGAGCGGTGTTGGCGCTGGGGTCGAACCTCGGGGAGCGCATGGCCGCCCTCCAGGGCGCCGTCAACGCGCTGGCCGACACCCCCGACGTCTGGATCACCGGTGTCTCGCCGGTCTACGAGACCGCTCCCGTGGACTGCCCGCCCGACGCGAAGAACTTCCTCAACGCCGTCGTGCTCATCGACACCACGCTCGCCGCGACCCGGCTGATGGACCGGGCACTGGCCATCGAGGACGCCTTCGACCGCGAGCGCTCCGAGGAGGCCAACTCCTCGCGCACCCTCGACGTCGACCTGATCGTCGTCGGCGACCGCCGCAGCGACGACGAGCACCTGCGCCTGCCCCACCCGCGCGCCCGCGAGCGCGCCTTCGTGCTCCAGCCCTGGTTCGACCTCGAGCCCGACGCCGAGATCCCCGAGTCCGGGCCGATCTCCGAGCTGCTCGCCTCCGTCGGCAACGACGGCCTGACGCTGCGCGACGACCTGAAGCTCGAGCTCGAGTGAGCCGCCGGTGAGCCTGCCTCCCGAGGAGCCGCCGGGACCCCCCGACGGCCCCGGTGAGGGACGGCTCCGGCCCACGTCCCCGGCCTGGCTCACCGTCTGCGCCGTCGTCGGCCTGGTCGGCGGATGGTTCGTGCGGCCGCTGGCCGTCGAGCTCGACGGCACCGCCCGCGTCGTCTCCTGGGCGCAGCCCGTCGCCCTGGCGGTCGTCGCGGTCATCGTCGGCGCCGCCGCCTGGTCCACCTGGCGCCAGCTCCAGGTGCGCCACGAGCGGATGGAGCCGCACCGTGCCCTGAACCGGCTCGCGCTCGGCCGGGCGAGCGCCTACGTCGGCGCCCTGGTCGCCGGAGCGTACGCCGGGTACGCCGTCAGCTGGCTCGGCCTGGCCTCGGAGCTGGTCGGCGAGCAGGTGACGCGGTCCGCGGTCGCCGCGCTCGCCGGCGTGGCGATGGTCATCGGCGGACTGCTGCTCGAGCGAGCGTGTCGCGTCCGTTCCGACGAGCCGGAGGCATAGCCTCGTCACTATGCCCCACGAATCGGCACCAGCCTCGTCAGCAACACGCGTCACAGCCCGTCGTCGTCAGCGCAGCACCCGGCTGACCGTCGCCGTGACGCTCCTGGTGCTCGCCGCCCTCGTCGTCACCGGCGCGGTCCTCAGCGGCTCGTGGCTGCTGGTCACGCTCGCGGCCTTCGCCGGGGTCGTCCTCGGCGCCGCCGCCACCCGCATCACCCACACCGAGCTGGCCCAGGCCCGTCGCGACGCCGCCCGGGACCGGGCCGAGCAGGCGCAGGCCTACCGGCGGCTGACCGAGGAGCGCTCGGCCGAGCACGCGTCGTACGTCTCGACGATGGCGGAGCGGATCGCCGAGCGCGAGTCCGCCCTCGCCGAGCTGCAGGACGCCCTCGGGGTCGCCCAGCGCCGGGCCGCGGACGCGACCCGGAAGATGAACGCCGAGGCGCGTCGCGCCGACATCGCCGAGCGCGAGGGCGAGCGGGTCGCCTCCCGCCTCGACGAGGCGGAGCGGACCGCCGCCGAGGCGGTCGTCCTGGTCGCCGAGCTGGAACAGCAGGTCGACGTGCTCCGGGCCGAGCTCGAGTCGGTCACCGCCGCCTGGCGCACGGCCGAGGCCGGACGCCGGCGCGCCTGAGCGCCTGCACGCGTCTGGGACCCGTCGGGCAGAATGCCTCGACGTGATCCCCGACGACTCCCGTTTCGAGACCGATCCCGGGGAGCTGGTCCCGGACCCGCCCGGACTGCCGGAGGGCTGGAGCGTCGCGACGCCCGACCCCAGTGACCGCTTCGTCGTCGCCCGGCTGACGAACCTCCTGCGCGCGCACGAGCGGCACGGCCGCGGCTGGGCCGGGTCGGGGGTCGACGACGTGCTCGTCGAGGTCTCCGAGCACGGCCTGCGCATGCGGGAGAACGTCGTGGTCCGCGACCCCGACGACGAGATCCGCGCCTGGGGGAGCGTCCACGACCGTGCCGGCGGGCGGATGCTGTTCGTGCACGTCGTCGAGCGGGACCTGCCCGAGGACGTAGCCCGGGCGTGCTCCGACGTCCTCGTGGAGTGGGCGGTCGGTCAGGCCAAGGCGGTCGGCGCCGCCCGGGGCCTGGAGGTCCAGCAGATCGACACCGGCGCCTTCGCCGACGACCAGCGCCAGCACGCGTGGCTGGAGGCCTCCGGCTTCACCCACGTGCGGACCTGGCACCAGCAGACCCGGCCGGTCGCTCCCGACGAGGTCGACTTGGTTCCCGACCCCGACCAGTGGGAGCGGGACGGGATGCGGATCCGCCTGGTCCGCCGTACCGGCTCCGGCATGCCCGACGAGGACGACCTGCGCGACGTCCACGACGTGCTGGAGGGCGCGTTCGTCGACCACTTCAACTCGTGGGAGGAGACGTTCGACGAGTTCCTGCACCGGCTGCGCGAGGACCCCGGCCACCGCTGGGACCACTGGTGGCTGGCCGAGCTCGTCGACGGCGACGAGCGGCAGCCCGTCGGCGCGCTGGTGGCGACGGTGTCGTCGAGCGCCACGGGACCCGACGGCTCCTACGTCTCCTACATCGGCGTGCTGGAGGCCGCCCGCGGCCGCGGGGTCGCCAAGGGCCTGCTGCGCACGGTGATCGCCGACGCCGCCGCCCGAGGCCGCGACCGGGTCGGCCTCGAGGTCGACGCCGACTCGCCGACCGGCGCGCACGGCCTGTACGCCGCGATGGGCTGGGAGACGACGTACGTCACCGAGTCCTGGCACCGCGACGTCCCCGTCCCCTCATAGCGCGACCCGGCGTGAATGTGGTGCCGACCCGGCGCGAACTCGCGCCGGGTCGGCACCACACTCACGCCGGGTCGGCGAGGGAGGCGCGCAGGGCGCGGTGGATCCCGTTCGGGGTGAGTACGCCGACGAAGCGCGCGCCGTCCTTGACGCCGACCAGGCCCCGGTCGTCGCGCAGGAGTACGGCGAGCGCCTCCTCGAGCGAGGCGTCGACGTCGACGACCGCGCCCAGGGCGCCGGTGCTCACGCCGTCGAGCGGCTCCAGGTGCGCGGGGTCGATCCGGGTGACGCTGAGCCGGCGCAGGCCCCGGGTGGAGCCCACGAAGTCCGCGACGAAGTCGTCGGCGGGCCGGCCGAGTACCTCGGCGGGGGTGCCGTGCTGGGCGAGCCGGCCGCCGGTGGCGAAGACCGCGACCCGGTCGCCCATCCGCACCGCCTCGTCGATGTCGTGGGTGACCAGCACGACGGTCTTGTCGAGCTCGCGCTGCAGGCGCAGGAACTCGTCCTGCAGACGCACCCGCACGACCGGGTCGACGGCGCCGAACGGCTCGTCCATCAGCAGCACCGGCGGGTTGGCGGCCAGTGCCCGGGCTACGCCGACGCGCTGGCGCTGACCGCCGGAGAGCTGGTGCGGGTAGCGGTCGGCGTACGTCGCCGGGTCCAGGCCGACCAGCTCCATCAGCTCGTGGGCCCGACGGCGGGCGGTCGCCTTGGACTCGCCGTACAGCAGCGGCACGGTCATCACGTTGGTGACGATCCTCTGGTGCGGGAACAGCCCGACCTGCTGGATGACGTAGCCGATCCCGCGCCGCAGCCTCACCGGGTCCTGGTGCGTCACGTCCTCGCCGTCGATCTCGATCGTCCCGGTCGTGGGCTCGATCAGCCGGTTGATCATCTTGAGCGTCGTCGACTTGCCGCATCCGGAGGGTCCGACGAAGCAGACCAGCTCGCCGCGTCCCACCTCCAGGTCGAGGTCGTGGACGGCGACCGTGCCGTCGGCGTACGTCTTTCCCACGCCCGAGAGGCGGATCATCGTGTCGGAGGCGCCCGTCGGGGTACGTTCCATGACCGTGACAGTACCGACGGCGGCCGGCTCCGCGGCGGAGCCGAGCTGCTACAGCAGGTTCGTCAACGAGTGGTTCTGCTGGCAGTACGTCGAGGACCGGCACGAGGAGATCACCGACGCGCTGGTCCAGCACATCGCGATCACCCTCGCCGCCCTGGTGCTGGGCGTCGTGCTCGCCTTCCCCCTGGCCCTGCTGGTACGCCGGGTGCCGAAGCTGCAGTCGGCGGTGCTGGGCCTGAGCACCGGGCTCTACACGATCCCCTCGCTCGCCCTCTTCCCGCTGCTCGTCCCGTTCACGGGCCTGTCGGCGACCACCGTCGTGATCGGGCTGGGTCTCTACGCGCTGACGATCCTGGTCCGCGCCCTGCTCGACGGGCTCGCGTCGGTCCCCGACGAGGTCCGCGAGGCGGCGACGGGCCTCGGCCACGGCCGCGCCCGGCTGCTGCTGCGCGTCGAGCTCCCGCTCGCCCTGCCCGTCGCGATGGCCGGGCTCCGGGTCGCCGCGGTCTCGACGGTCGCGCTCACGACGGTCGGCACGCTGGTCGCGTACGGCGGCCTCGGCAACCTGATCTCGCACGGGGTGCAGCGTGACTTCCGGGCCGAGCTCGTCACGGCGGCGGCGCTCTGCGTTGCCCTGGCGGTCGTGCTCGACGCCCTCCTGGTCCTGCTCCAGCGGGTCCTGACGCCGTGGACCCGGGCGGTGCCCTCGTGAACGTCTTCTCCGAGACCTGGAGCTACCTCACCGACGGTGCCAACTGGTCGGGGTCCGGCGGCATCGTGGCACGCCTGCTCGAGCAGCTGCTGATCACCGGCACCGCGCTGGCGCTGGCCGTGCTGATCGGCCTCCCACTGGCGCTCTGGCTGGGGCACCTCGGTCGCGGCGGCTTCCTGGCCATCAACATCTCCAACATCGGCCGGGCCGTCCCGACCTTCGCCCTGCTCGCGCTCCTGGTCGCCGCGGACTGGCCGGGCTCCGCCGACTTCGGTCCCTACGGCCGGGCGGGCCTCGCGACCCTGATCGCACTCGTCCTCTTCGCGCTCCCGCCGCTCATCACCAACGCCTACGTCGGGGTCCGCGAGGTCCCCGCGGAGATCCTGGAGGCGGCCGACGGGATGGGCATGTCGTCGTGGCAGCGGTTCCGCCGGGTCGAGCTGCCGCTCGCCCTGCCGGTCGTGGCCTCCGGCGTGCGGCTGGCGCTGGTCCAGCTCTGGGCCACCGCGACAATCGCCGCCCTGGTGGCCGGACCCGGACTGGGCCGGATCATCACCGAGGGCTTCGCCCGCAACGACTACGGGCAGGGTCTCGCGGGCGCGGTCGTGGTGGCGGTCGTCGCGCTGTTCCTGGAGCTGTTCGCCGCCCTGCTGCAGCGGGTCGCCGAGCCGGTCCGACGCGCCCCGTCACCCGAACGTGGCGCCCAACTGTCGGCGTCCGGGTCTACGGTTGCCGAAGCACCCACTCGGGGCTGAGCGGACCCGCTCACCTCGCACCGGACACGCGTGGCCGCGGCCACGGGACACAGAAGGTTCACCATGTTGCTACGACGCCCGCTCGCCACGGCCCTCAGCGCCGGCCTGCTCCTCCTCGTCACCGCGTGCGCGGGCGACGACCTCGACTCCGACTCCGCCGACGACCCCGCGACCTCGGGCGGAGGTGAGGGCACCTCGGTCGTGATCGGCAGCCAGAGCTTCGACGAGGCCGCCCTGGTCACCGCGATGTACCAGCAGGTGCTGGAGGCCGAGGGCTACGACGTCGAGACCCGCCTGGTCGACACCCGGCCGGCCTACCTCGGCGAGATGCCCGACGCCGTCCAGATCGCCCCGGAGTACGTCGCCGGCATCGTCGACCAGCTCAACACCGACGCCAACGGTCCCGACGCCGCGCCGATCTCGACGAGCGACGCCGCGGAGACGATCGAGGCGGGCTCCGCGCTGCTGGAGGAGAAGGGCCTGACCCTGCTCGACCCGTCCCCGGCGTTCTCGGCCAACGGCTACTTCGTGAGCACCGAGGCCTCGCCCGACGTCACCGCGCTCTCCGACCTGAAGGGCCAGCAGGTCACCCTGGCCGCCGCGCCGGACTGCAAGGGCCGCGCGGACTGCGAGAAGGGCCTGGTCGACACCTACGGCATCGACATCACCCTGGAGCCGCTCGGCTACGCGTCGCCGGAGACCTTCAAGGCCGTCCTCGACGGCGAGGCGCAGCTCGGCCAGACCAGCACCCTCGACGGCACGCTCGAGGAGCAGGGCCTGCTCCTGCTGGAGGACGACCTCGGCATCCAGCCCGCGCAGAACCTGGTGCCCGCGGTGTCGACGGCGTTCCTCGACGAGCACCCCGACGTGGCGGACCCGCTCAACGCCCTGATGGCCGCGCTCGACAACGAGACCCTCGCCGAGCTGCTCGTCCGGGTCCAGGTGGACCGCGAGAAGGCCGAGGACGTCGCTGCCGACTTCCTCGCCTCCGCCGACCTGCTCTGAGGGCGGCACCGAGCGCCGCGCGGTCGTCGGGGATGAGGCAGAATCCACGACCGCGCGGCCTGCCGGTCGGTGGCCAGGCGCGCGGTCGAAGGAGGACGTGATGGCGGACGGCGACGTGCTCACGCCCCGGCTCGGGGTGCTGGCGCATCCGGGGCCGATGTCGCCGCGCGAACGACGGCGGCGGGAGAAGCGCCGGGTCGAGGGCCGGGTCAGCGTGGTCATGCCCGCCTACAACGTCGCCCCGTACATCGCCGAGGCGGTGGGATCCGTGCTCGGGCAGAGCCACCGCGACGTGGAGCTGGTCGTCGTGGACGACGGCTCGACCGACGGCACCCGCGCGATCCTCGACGGGCTCGCGGGCTCGGACGACCGCCTCCGGGTGCTGGACCAGGCCAACAGCGGCCCGAACGCCGCGCGCAACCTCGCCATCGCCCAGGCCACCGGCGAGTTCCTGACCTTCCTCGACGGCGACGACGTGCTCCTGCCCGGCGCCTACGAGCGAATGGTGCGCTCGCTGCGCACGACGGGATCCGACTTCGCGCAGGCGTCGTACATCCGCATCCGGGACGGGGAGCAGGAGCCGCCCGCGCCCTGGATCCGCCGAGCCCACGCCAAGGAGATGCTCGGCGCGGCCGTGACGGAGCGGCCGACGATGATGGTCAACGCGGTGCAGTGGAGCAAGCTCTACCGCCGCTCGTTCTGGGACGACTCCGTCCGCGAGTTCGCGCTGCCCGGCTACTACCAGGACCAGCTGGTCAGCGCGCGGGCCTTCGCCCACGCCCGGTCCGTCGACTCCCTCACCGAGCCGACGGTCGCCTGGCGGGCGCGCGACGACCGCTCGTCGATGACCCAGCAGGTGCTGTCCCTGGCCAACATGAGGGACCGCTTCCGCACCGCCCGCGAGTCGCTGGAGATCCTCCAGGTCGTCAGCGGTCGCAAGCTCCACGACGCCCGGCTCACGCACTACCTCAACAACGACTTCGGCTCCACGATCCGCCGGGTCGAGGAGGCCGACGAGGTCTACTGGCAGGCCCTGGTCGAGGAGGTGCGCGGGCTGCTCTCGGAGATGCCCGACCACACCTTCTGGGACCGGGTCGACGCCCAGCACAAGGTCGTCTACCACCTGATCGGCGAGGAGCGCCGCGCCGACGTCGAGGCCTTCAACCGCGCCGGCGGCCGGGTGGTGCGCGACTTCCCGGTCGAGCAGGGCGACGACGGGGAGTTCTACGTGCACCTGCCGCTGTGGGAGGACCCGTCGATCCCGCGGTGGGCCTTCCGGCTCGGCGGGCGTTACGCCCGCGGGCTGCGCGCGGGCGCCACCTGGCGCGGGGGACGGGTCGCCACGGCCTGACCGCCTCCGACGGCAGGGCGGCCGGTAGCATCGCCACGCCCCTGCAGGTGTCGAGAGGAGAGTCGTCGGTGCGTCCACGGCAACGGCTGACCCAGGCCCTGGTCCGGGTCGGCAAGGCCACCCCGCGAGGGATCCGCGGTCCGATCGGTCGGGCCAGTCGCCGCTTCCGGAGCGGTTGGGGGGACCCGCTGGTGACCGTCGTGCTGGCCGTCAGCGACGAGGAGTCCACCCGGATCGGACCCTGCCTGGACGAGCTGCGCGGGCAGCTCTACCGCAGCCTGGAGATCCGGGTGCAGCCGTGGGGCAGGTGCGCCGAGGTGCGCCGGATCGCCGGCGAGCACGCCGACGCCGACTGGCGGATCGTCCTTGCCAAGGACGACGCGCCCGACGCCGCCATGGCGCGCAACCGCGGCGCGGCCGACGCGAAGGGCGTCTACCTGATCTTCGTCGGCGGCGGGGACAACCTGCCGCGGCAGGCCTTCGAGCGGCTCACCGAGGTGCTGCAGCAGTCCGGCTCGGACTTCGCGGTCGGACGGATGGCGCTCCCGCCCGGTCCTCCCGGCCGGCACGTCGACTCGCCCTTCCGCGCCGCCCACGAGACTGACCTGATCGGCACCGACCTGGCCACCGCACCGGTCGCGGTGACCGACCTCGGACTCGGCAACCGGATGTTCCGGAGCCGGTTCTGGACGACGTCGGGCCTGCAGTTCAGCCCGGAGCGCCCCCGCGGCGTCGACGTCGCCCTCGACTCCTACGCCCGCGCGACCTCCTTCGACCTGCTCGCCGAGGAGACCTACGTGCCGACCGGCCGGCGCGACGGGGTCAGCGTCGGCGCGATGACCGACGTGCTCGCCGGTCTCGACGAGTGGCTGCTGGACCACGAGCGCACCTGGGCGCAGCTGGAGCGGCTCGACCGCGCCGACGTCAGCGACTGGTGGCTGTGGGGCGTGCTCGACACCGCCATCCAGCCCTTCGTCTCCGACGTCGAGCGCGCCACCGAGGAGCAGTGGACCCGGCTGCGCGACCACGTGCAGCTGCTGCTGCGCTCGGCCGGCGACCAGGCGTGGCGCTCGCTGAGCTCGGAGTCGCGGGTCCGGCTCTGGCTGCTGCAGGCCGGCCGCCGCGCCGAGCTGGAGGAGCTGGTCACCAGCCGCCTTTTCGAGCGCGACAACCGGCCGACCCACGTCGTCGACGGCGTGGTCGTCGCCGACCTGCCGTTCCGGGGTGACCCCGAGGTCGGCGTACCGGACGACTGCTACGTGATGACCGAGCAGGAGACCCCGCTGGTCGTCGTCCTGCGCAACGTCCGATGGGTCGCCCCCGAGCGCCTCGAGCTCGACCTGGTCGCGTACGTCGACCACGTGAGCGTCGACGAGCTCCCGGACCTGCGGGTGCAGCTGGTCCGGACCGGCGGCGACGAGCGGGTCCCGCTGGAGATCGAGCAGCGCGTCGACCCGACGGTCAACCACCTGGAGGGCCGCAGCTACCAGGACTGGTCGCACGGCACGTTCCGGGCGTACGTCGACACCGCCGCCCTCGCCGGGGCGACCTCGGCCGATGCCCGGTGGACCCTCGACGTCCGGATGCGGACCCAGGGTCTGGAGCGCCGCGGCGGCGTGACCCGCTTCGACGAGCGCGGGATGGCCGGCGCCCTGTGGCACGGCCACGTCGGCGCCCGCCTGCACGGCGACCGACGCGTCGACCCCGTGCGCAAGGGCGCCCGCTTCCGGATCGAGGTACGCCGCGACGAGGGCCCGCGCCTGGTCGAGGCCCGGATCACCGGCCGCCGCCTCGTCGGCGCCGTCCGTCCCGGCTCGGTCGCGCTGCGCTCCCTCCAGGTCTCGATGGGCACCCTCGAGAAGCGGGTGCTGTTGCGACAGGACGGCGACCTGCTGCGCTTCGACCTCGAGGTCCCGCAGCCGTGGGTCGGCCGCGAGTTCGCCCGCTGGACGCTGGTCGCTCTCCCTGAGAGCGGCGGCCCGCTCCCCGTGGGCTGGCCGGCCGACGACCGCACCTGGCTCGGCGAGGGCCAGGGCGGCGTCGTCCTGAGCCGCTCCGGCACCGGCGACGTCGACGTGCTCGAAGCCGACGGGGTGCTCGTCCTCGACCGTGTGGAGCTGGCCGCGGAGACCATCGAGCTCACCGGCACCTGGCTCGGCACGCCCGCGGCCGGAGGTCGCGTGGAGCTGCTCGGGCCGGCCCGCCTCGGCGCGGAGCTGCGCACGGGCTCCGACGGCGTCGTCCGCGCCTCGCTGCCCACCGGGTGGGACCCGTGGGGTCTCGGCGCCGCCCCGGTGCCCCCGGGGTCGTACGTCTTCGAGCTCGACGGGGTCGCCGGCCCGGCAGCCCGGGTGACGCTGGGCGCTCCCGTTCTCGACCGGATCCTCGACTTCACCGTCGACCACGGTTACCGCTTCCGCGCGGCGCGGACCGCCCGCGGGCCCGGGGTGCAGCTGCTCCCGCCGCTCGCGGACGACGAGCGCGGCCCCTTCGGCCAGCACACCCTGCAGGCCTGGGCGCGCACCCACACCGAGCCGATCGAGGCGAACGCCGTGTACCTGCAGTCGTACGACGGGGCGACCGCGACCGACAGCCAGCTGGCCATCCACCACGAGCTGCGTCGTACCCATCCCGAGCTGACGCTCTACTGGGGCGTCACCGACAGCTCCTCGCAACTGCCCGAGGGCGCGGTGCCGGTGCTGATGCGCTCGCGCGAGTGGTACCGCGTGCTCACGACCGCCCGCTACCTGTGCCTGAACATCGACGTCGACCGGTGGTTCGCCAAGCGGCCGGGACAGTCGCTGCTGCAGACCTTCCACGGCTACCCCGCGAAGTCCATGGGCATCCGGATGTGGGAGGCCAAGGGCTACACCCCGCGCCGGATCCGCCTCGAGCTGGACCGCACCTCGCGCGACTGGGACCTGATCCTCACCCCGGCGCCGGAGATGGACGTCTACTACCGCGAGGAGTACCGGTACGACGGCCCGATCCACAGCGCCGGCTACCCCCGCGACGACGCCCTGGTCGACGCGTCGGCCGAGCAGGTCCGGGCCGAGACCCGGCGCCGGCTCGGCATCTCGCCGGAGCAGAAGGTCGTGCTCTACGCGCCCACCTGGCGCGACGACCTGGCCACGAACTGGCGCTCGGCCGAGATGATCCACCACCTCGACCTCGAGTCGGCCAGCCGCCGCCTCGGCCCGGACTACGTCTTCCTGATGCGCGGGCACCGCTTCCACATGCGCCCGGACGCCGAGGCCGAGACCCAGGCGCGGCTGCTCGACGTGAGCGGCTACCCGGAGATCAACGACCTGATCCTCGCCTCGGACGCCGCGGTGCTCGACTACTCCTCGCTCCGCTTCGACGTGGCGCTGGCCCGGAGGCCGATGATCTTCCTGGTGCCCGACCTCGCGGCGTACACCGGCGGCGTCCGCGGCTTCCTCTACCCGTTCGAGGACTCCGCCCCCGGCCCCCTCGTCGACACCGCCGACGAGGTCATCGACTGGCTCCGCCGCCTGCCCCGCCTCACCGAGGAGTACGCCGGCGCCATCGAGGACTTCCACCGCACCTACAACTACCTGCAGGACGGCCACAGCGCCGAGCGCGTGGTCAAGGCGTTCTGGGGCTGACGCTGGGCCCAGCGCTGGTTGAGGTGCGAGCGGAGCGAGCCTCGAAACCTCGCAAGCCGAGAAGCAGCAGCAACCGACGCCGACCCTCGGCTCACCGGGTTTCGAGGCTCAGGACTTCGTCCTTCGCACCTCAACCAGCGTTGGCTGACGCTGGTTGAGGTGCGAGCGGAGCGAGCCTCGAAACCTCGTACGACGAGAAGCAGCAGCAACCGACGCCGGCCTTCGGCTCGCTGGGTTTCGAGGCTCAGGACTTCGTCCTTCGCACCTCAACCAGCGCCGCTGGTTGAGGTGCGAGCGGAGCGAGCCTCGAAACCGAGCGGGCCGACGTACGACGGCAACCACCGTCAGCCGTCACCTGCGGGGGTCTCGACGGGCGCTCAGGACTCCGTCCTTCGCTGCTCGACCAGCGGGTGGCTCAGGCCTCGTCGTCGTACGCCGTCTCCTGCATCGCCAGCGCGATGGGGTCGGCGCGGCGGAGGTCGATGAGGTGGCCGGTGCCGCCGGCGATCAGGGTGTCGAGCGAGGCGCGGGCGACGGCGACGGATTCCAGCAGCGAGTCGGCGGGCTCCTCGCCGAACGCCTTGGTGCGCATGGGGGTGCCGGTCCGCTCGGGGTTGATGCAGTTGACCCGGACGTGGTCGGCGGCCCACTCGTCGGCGAGCGCCTGCGTCAGGTTGACCGTGGCGGCCTTGGCCGAGGAGTAGAGGCTGTAGCCGCTGCGCCCGCGGGTGTAGGAGCTGGACGTGAACAGCAGCAGGCTGCCGCGGGTCTCCTTCAGGTGCGGGTGGAAGACCTGGGCGATGAGGATGGGCGCGATGTAGTTGATCTCCGTCGCGGCCCAGATGGTCTCGTCGGTGCAGTCCAGCAGCGCACCGCGCGGCAGCACCCCGGCGGTGTTCACGACGTAGTCGACCCGGCCGTGGGCGGCCACGACCTCGGCGGCGGCCTTCGCGATGTCCTCGCGGCGCTGGACGTGGGTGCCGGTCGTGGAGCGGCTGAAGGTGACGACGGTGGCGCCGTACTCCTCGCCGAGCCGGGCGATGTCGGCGCCGATGCCGTAGCTTCCGCCGAAGACCACCATCACCTTGCCGGTGAGCACCTCGCGGTACGCCTCGGGCTCGCGCGTCGGCGGCAGGTCGCTCTGGGTGAGCTGGAAGAGCTTGTCGGCCAGGTAGAGGTCGATCGGCTCGGTGACCTTCATGTTCCGCTCGTCGCCCGGGACCACCCAGATGGGCACGTCGGGGCGGTAGCGCAGCACCACGGTGCAGTCGTCGGTGGCCTCGAACGCAGGGTCGAGCTCGGCCTGCGCGTACGCCGCCTTCAGGACCGAGGCGCGGAAGGCCTGCGGCGTCTGGCCACGGCGCAGCGCGGCCCGCGGCGGGATGTCGCGGATCGTGTTGTCGGGTCCGACCTCGATGATCGTGTCGGCCGAGGGGATGGCGACGTCGACGGCGCCGTACGTCTGCAGCGCCTCGAAGCAGTCGGTGATGATCCGCGGGCTCAGCAGCGGGCGGACCGCGTCGTGCAGCAGCACGTGGCAGTCCTCCTCGCCCAGCGCCTCGAGCGCGCGGCGGGTGGTGTCGTTGCGGGTCTCGGCGCCCTCGAGGATCTGGGTGACCTTCTCGTAGCCGCCGGTGCGCACCATCGCGTGCACGGCGTCGAGGTGGCCCGGCGTCATCAGCACCAGGATCTCGTCGACGTCCTCGTGGGCGTCCAGGATCGCGAGCGTGTGCTCCATGATGGGGCGTCCGGCGATCTTGACGAGCTGCTTGGGGACGTCGAGACCGACGCGGACGCCGACCCCGCCGGCCAGGAGAACGGCGACGTTCTTCACGAGCTGGGAATCCTTCGATGGTCCGGCAGGAGGGCGTCGAGCAGCCTACATCGCGTCGCGGGAGCGGCCGGTGGCCGGACGGCGGGGGTCGAGCATGGATGCCGATATATGGTCGGACCGCCCGGAGGCCACGGGTGGACGGCGAGCAAGGAGTTGACGAGTCGAATGCGCTCAGCGAGCACGGGTTCGGCCCTGCCGGACGGGGCGGGACTGATCCACATCGGCATGCCCAAGACCGGTACGACGGCCCTCCAGGCCGCGCTGCACGATGCCCGGCCGCAGCTCGCCGACCTCGGCGTCCGGCTGATGGGCAAGGGACGCCACGAGATGCGGACCGCGCTGGCCGCCGCCGGCACGCTGCCGCCGTACTGGCCCGACCGGCGCGAGGAGCGCTGGCAGCAGCTCGCGGAGAACTTCCGCACCTCGACGTCGCGCTGCACGCTCTGGTCGAGTGAGACCCTCTCCCAGGCGGCGCCGGATCGGATCAGGCTCCTCTCGGAGCGGCTCGGCCCGGACACGCACGTCGTGCTCACGCTGCGCCCCCTGGCCCCGCTCCTCGCCTCCCAGTGGCAGGAGGTGCTGCGCCGCCGCGGCACCGACCCGCTCGACCACTGGCTCCGGCGCCAGTTCGACGCCGTCTCGCCCGACGGCACCCTCCACGTGGAGCTGACCCGGGTGATGCCCGAGCTGCACCGCTTCAGCCTGCGCCGCGTCGTGGAGCAGTGGGGCAGCGTCTTCGGCGAGGACCGGCTGACCTTCGTGGTCGCCGACCCGCACGACCGCGACTCCAACCTGCGGGTGTTCGAGGCGCTGATGGGCGTCCCGGCGGGCACCCTGCAGCTGCAGGAGCACGTCAACGCGTCGACGCCGTACCCCGAGTCGGAGATGCTGCGCGCGTTCAACATCGCTTTCACCGAGAACGGCGGCGACCACGCGACCTGGATGTTCACCGCGGGCAAGGGCGGCAAGCTCGCGCTGCGCGAGCTCGAGGGTCTGCCCGTCCACCCGATCCGCACCCCGCGCTGGGCGGCGGAGCGGGCCAACGAGTACACCCGCGACTGGATCGCCGCGGTCGAGGGCTCGGACGCGACCGTGATCGGCGACCTCCAGAACCTGCTGGTCGACCCGGCGGACTACCCCGAGGACGTGACGCCTCCCGACATGGTCAGCGTGACCTCCGCGGGCCGGGTCGCCGACGTGCTGTTCCGCTCCGCCCTCGAGTACGCCAAGCCCGCGCCGGACCCCGACCTCGACGCGGCTCCGGCCGCCCGAGGCCTGGAGTCGTACGACGGCCGCGAGCTGGTCCGCGAGCTCGCCCGGAGGGCGCGCGGTCGGATCGGACGACGTGGGTGAGACGGCGGCTCGTCGCCGCGGTGGCCGGGGTCCCCGGCGCTCGCCGCGTCGCCCGGCAGCTCCGGCGCGCTAGCGCTCCCGCGCGGCGGATCGGCAGGGGTCGGCGGCTCACCGAGGTGGTCGCGAGACTGGCCCCCGAGAACGCGTCGGTCGCGCTGATCGGTGCTGCCGCGGAGACCGGCACGCTCGCCGAGCGGATCCGGTCCGGCGCGCCGGGCGCCGTGGTGACGACGTACCCCGGCGACGAGACCGAGCGGCACGTGGCGATGGTCGTCGCCGGCCCGTTCGACGTCCTCGTCGACCTCGGCGACCCGGCCGGCCGGCTGCGCCGGTTCGAGACCACCCTCTTCCACCTGCGTCGCGGCGGGACCTACCTGGTCCCGGACGGTGCGGCGGAGCTCGGCCCGCGCCGAGGCGACCTGGGCGCGCTGCTGGACCCCGTGGGGCCCGGTCCCGGGGTCGAGTCGGCACGGCAGAGCGAGTTCCGCGCCGTGGTCGCCCGGCACGTCACCCACCGCGTCGCCGGCCCGGACCTGCTGCTGACCCACGACGTCGTCCGGGTGCTCGCCAAGATGCGCGAGGACGAGTTCAATGACTACCTGCGCGCCGGGACGTCGCGGCACCGGCTGCTGAAGACGATCCCCGCCGGGCCGCCCCTCGCCGCACCGCCCGGCGAGGAGGGACCGGAGCCGCGCAAGCAGCCCATGCACCGGCCGATCGGCCGCGCCACCATCAGCCTGCGCGAGTACCGCGACGTCTCCGTCGGGAAGTGGCAGGTGATCACCGACGAGCGGGTGCTGCTGCCCGACACCTACCGCCACAACCAGTGGGCCGCGCTGACCCACACCAAGCTGCTCGAGTACGGCCCGCGCTTCGCCGTACCCAAGCCGTGGCGACCGGGGGAGCCGCCGCGGCTGGAGGGCACCTTCCTGCACCTCGACAACGAGTTCCGCGGGCACTTCGGGCACCTGCTGACCGAGAGCCTGTCGCGGGTCTGGGCCTGGCCCGAGGCGCTGGCGATCGACCCGGACGTGCGGGTCCTGCTCGGGGCCACCAAGCCGCGCCCCCGCCCGCTCGAGTACGAGCTGATGCTCTACGAGGCCGCCGGGATCCCGCGCGACCGCATCGTCGTCATCGACCGCCCGGTGCGCGTGGACCGGCTCATCGCCGGCACCCCGCTGTTCAGCCACCCCCAGTACGTCCACCCGCACATCGCGGAGACCTGGCGGGAGGTCGGCGACCGGCTGGCCGACCAGGCCGAGGACCGGGACTGGCCGCGCCGCTTCTTCGTCGGCCGGCGCAGCGACAAGCGCGCCTGCGTGAACGGGACGGAGGTCGAGGCGATCTTCGCGGAGTACGGCTTCGAGGTCCTCTACCCCGAGGACTACACGCTGGGCGAGCAGGTCCGGCTGTTCCGGTCCGCCGAGGTCGTCGCCGGGTACGCCGGCAGCGGGCTGTTCCAGATCGCGTTCGTGCCCGAACCGACGCACGTGATCATGGTCGGCAGCGCGGCGTACACCCCCCGCAACGAGTACCTGATGGCGGCCGTCCACGGGCACCGGGTCGACGCGGTCGTCTGCGAGCCGATCGGCCGCGGCATCCAGGCGTCGTACACCTTCGACGCGGAGCGCGAGGGTCCCTTCCTGCGCTCGCTGCTCGACCGGCTGCCGTGAGGCCGCACTCTGTCGGCTTCGTCACAGGGGCGGGTGTTCCCCGCGGGCGGCGCCCCACGTAGCCTCGACCACGAAGCATGCATCGGCACCCGTCCGGTACCCGCCCCGGCTCCGTCGCGAAGACGGAGTGGTCGGAGGGACTGGAACGAGAGATGTGGAGAACAGATGGCCCAGCAGCACCCGCGCGCCCACGTCGCCCCGGCCGCGGTCCCCAGCCCCCTGCGCATCGGCGTCGTCGGCGCCGGACGGGTCGGTGCCGTCCTGGCCGCCGCCCTCCGCCGGGCCGGGCACCCGATCGTGGCCGCGGCCGGCGAGTCCGACGCCTCGCGCCACCGGATCGCCGACCTGCTGCCCGGGGTCGCGCATGCCAAGCCGAGCGACGTGGCCCGCGCGAGCGACGTGCTCCTGCTGACCGTCCCCGACGACATGCTCGACAACGTCGTGAACGTGCTGGCCGCGAGCGGCGCGCTGCGCCCCGGCCAGTACGTCGTGCACACCTCCGGGCGCCACGGCCTGGCCGTGCTCGACGCCGCACGTGCGGTCGGCGCGCGGGTGGTCGCGCTGCACCCCGCCATGACCTTCACCGGCACCGCCGTCGACCTCGACCGCCTGGCGGGCTGCGTCTTCGGCCTCACCGCCGGCGCCGAGGAGCGCGCGTTGGCCGAGGCGCTGGTCGCCGACCTCGGCGGCCGGCCGATGTGGGTGCCCGAGGAGATGCGGACGCTCTACCACGCCGGTCTGGCCCACGGCGCCAACCACCTGGTCACGCTGGTCAGCGAGGCCATGGAGATGCTGGCCGCCGCCGGTGCCGACGACCCGGCCGGCACGCTCCGTCCGCTGCTGACGGCCGCGCTCGACAACGCGCTGGCCCAGGGCGACGCCGCGCTCACGGGGCCGATCGTCCGCGGCGACCTCGGCACCGTGCGCGCCCACCTCGCCGACCTCGCCGCGAACGCGCCCCACACGTTGCCGTCGTACGTCGCGATGGCGCGGGCGACCCTGGTCCGCGCGGTCACCGACGGCCGGCTGGTCCCGCTGCGCGCGCAGCGGATCCGCGAGGTGCTGGACGAGGCCCTGGTCGACGCCGAGGCCCACCGGACCCACGTCCGGTGAGCGGCGCTCCCGCTCTCGCGCACACGCGCGCGGAGCTCGCCGCGCTGTTGGCGCCCGCCCGGGCCGCGGGGGAGCGGGTCGGGTTCGTGCCGACCATGGGCGCCCTCCACGAGGGACACGCCAGCCTGATGCGCACCGCCCGCGAGCGGGTCGGGGACGGCCCCGTCGTCGCGTCGGTGTTCGTCAACCCGCTGCAGTTCGGCGAGGGCGAGGACCTCGACCGCTACCCGCGCACCCTCGACGCCGACCTCGAGATCTGCGCCCGCGAGGGCGTCGACGTGGTCTTCGCGCCCAGCGTCGAGGAGATGTACCCCGGCTGGCCCGAGCGGCGGCAGCCCCAGATCACCCTCGACCCCGGCCCGCTCGCGGGCATCCTGGAGGGCCGCAGCCGCCCGGGCCACTTCCGCGGGATGCTCGTGGTCGTCGCCAAGCTCCTCGGCCTGGTCCGCCCGGACGTGGCGGTCTTCGGGCAGAAGGACTACCAGCAGCTCGTGCTGGTGCGGCAGCTCGTCGCCGACCTGTGCCTCGGCGTGGAGATCGTGGGCGCCGAGACGGTCCGCGAGCCGGACGGCCTCGCCCTCTCCAGCCGCAACCGGTTCCTCGACGCCGACCAGCGGGCCGAGGCCGTGCAGCTGCACCGGGCGCTCCGCGAGGCCCAGGAGAACGCCGGGTACGGCGTCGACGTCGCGCTCGACGCGGCGCGCACCGAGCTGCGGCTCGGCAAGAGCGTGGACGTCGACTACCTGGTCGTCACCACGCCCGAGCTGACCGAGCTGCCCGCCGACGTACCGCCCGGCACGGAGGCGCGGATCCTGGTCGCCGCCCGCCTCGGCAGCACCCGCCTGATCGACAACATGCCGCTGGTCCTCGGGACCGCCGAAGGGAACCACTGATGCTGCGCACCATGATGAAGAGCAAGATCCACCGGGCCACGGTGACGCAGGCCGACCTGCACTACGTCGGCTCGGTGACGGTCGACGAGGACCTCCTCGACGCCGCCGACCTGCTGCCGGGGGAGCTCGTGCACATCGTCGACATCACCAACGGCGCCCGGCTGGAGACCTACACCATCGCGGGCGAGCGCGGTTCCGGCGTGATCGGCATCAACGGCGCGGCAGCACACCTGGTGCACCCGGGAGACCTGGTGATCCTGATCGCCTACGCCCAGATGGACACCGCGGAGGCGCGCGAGCTGCAGCCGCACGTGGTCTTCGTCGACGCGGGCAACCGGATCCTCGCGACCGGCGCCGACCCCGCCGAGGCGGTCGAGGGTTCCGGACTGCTCCGCGGCGACACGCTCGTCACGCGTTAACCTGCCGGAATGCCTCCCACAGCGGTACGCCGCGTCCCGGGCCGGCTCTCGGCCCCGGAGCCCGGCTGGACGACGCGCGCGGACGTCGTCGTGATCGGCTCGGGGATCGCGGGGCTGACCGCCGCCCTGCGTCTCCGGGAGGCCCTGCCTCCGGGCGGCGACCGGGTCCTCGTCGTCACCAAGGACGTGCTCGCCGCCGGTTCGACCCAGTGGGCGCAGGGCGGGATCGCCGCCGCGCTCGGCCCGGAGGACACCCCCGGCGAGCACGAGATCGACACCCTCGTCGCCGGTGCGGGCGCGTGCGACGCGGACGCCGTACGCGTCCTGGTCACCGAGGGTCCCGAGGCGGTGCACGAGCTGATCGCGCTGGGCGCGCAGTTCGACCACAGCGCCGACGGCGAGCTCTCGCTCACCCGGGAGGGCGGTCACCACCGCGACCGGATCGCGCACGCCGGCGGAGACGCGACGGGGGCGGAGATCCAGCGCGCCCTGATCGCGGCGGTCGAGGCGGCCCCCGAGATCGAGGTCATCCAGCACGCGTTGGCCGTGGACCTGCTGCTCGCCGCCGACGGCGGCGTCGCCGGCGTGACCCTGCACGTGATGGGCGAGGGTCAGCGCGACGGCGTGGGTGCCGTGCACTGCCGGGCGGTCGTGCTCGCCAGCGGCGGGCTCGGCCAGGTCTTCTCGCAGACCACCAACCCGGCGGTCTCCACCGGAGACGGCATGGCCATCGCGCTGCGCGCCGGGGCGACCCTGCGCGACCTGGAGTTCGTGCAGTTCCACCCCACGGTCATGTACCTCGGCCCCGACTCGGTCGGCCAGCAGCCGCTGATCTCGGAGGCGGTCCGTGGCGAGGGCGCGTTCCTCGTGGACTTCGAGGGGGACCGGATCATGGCGGGCGTGCACGAGCTCGCCGACCTCGCGCCCCGGGACGTGGTCGCGAAGACGATCATGCGGCGGATGAACGAGACCGGCCGGCCGCACATGTGGCTCGACGCCCGGCACCTCGGACAGGCGTTCTGGGAGCGGCGGTTCCCCACCATCCTGGCCACCGCCCGCTCGCACGGGATCGACCCCGTGACCGAGCTGATCCCGGTCGCACCGGCATGCCACTACGCCTCCGGCGGCGTGGCGACCGACCTGTGGGGGCGCACCGACGTGCCCGGCCTGTACGCCACCGGCGAGGCCGCCTGCTCCGGGGTGCACGGTGCCAACCGGCTTGCCTCGAACTCCCTGCTCGAGGGACTGGTCTTCTCCCGCCGGATCGCGTCCGTCCTCCCGAGCGAGCTGCGCCCGTGGAGCGAGGCCGACCTCGACCGCCGTACCCCTGGGCTGGTGTCGGGCTCCGTCCGGCCCGAGCTCCAGGAGGTGATGTCGCTGCGGGCGGGCGTGCTGCGCAGTGCCACCGGGCTCGCCGACGGTGCCGGACATCTCGACAAGCTGACCGGGGTGGGCGCCGAGACGCCCGACGTCGCCGCCTGGGAGACCACGAACCTGCTCACCCTCGCCGGGGCGATGCTCGAGGCGGCCGCGCTGCGCGAGGAGACCCGCGGGTCGCACTGGCGCGAGGACTTCCCCGAGCGCGACGACGCCCGCTGGGCCGGGCACTTCGACGTCCGCATGCGCGACGGCGAGACCACCATCGCCTTCGCCCCCTCACCGCCCACGGACGGAGCCGCATGATCGCCCGCACGTCGTACGCCGACCTCTCCCGCACGCTCGTCGAGGAGCTGTCCGAGGCCGGCCTCGACCCCCGCAGCGTCTACGAGATGGTCGTGGCGGCCTTCGAGGAGGACCTCCCCGACGGCGCCGTCGACGCGACCAGCGCGGCGCTGCCGCCGCTGGGCCACGGCACCGGCGACTTCGCGGCCCGTGAGGACGGGGTGGTGGCGGGGCTCGGCATCGCCGCGCTCGTCTTCGCCTACGCGCTGGGCGAGCGGGCGGAGGTGACCGACCGGCTGCCCGACGGCACCCACGTGCGCGCCGGCGACGTGGTGATGCGGGTGAGCGGACCGTTCTCCGAGCTGCTCACCGCCGAGCGGACCGCGCTCAACTTCGCCTCGCACCTGTCCGGGGTCGCGACGGCCACCTCGCACTGGGTCACCGCGCTGGCCGGCACGAGCGCGAAGGTGCTGGACACCCGCAAGACGCTGCCGACGTACCGCGCCCTGCAGAAGTACGCCGTGCGCTGCGGCGGCGGCGTCAACCACCGCTTCAGCCTGGCCGACCGGGCGATGGTCAAGGACAACCACGTGGTCGCCGCCGGCGGCGTGGTGCCGGCGTACGTCGCGGTCCGCGACGCCAACCCCGGCCTGCGGGTGGAGGTCGAGGTGACCGACCTCGACCAGCTCCGTGCGCTGCTGGAGGCGGGCTGCACCGAGATCCTGCTCGACAACATGGACACCGCGACGATGGCCGAGGCGGTCCGGATCACCGCGGGCCGGGCCACCCTCGAGGCATCGGGCGGTCTGACCCTCGACCGCGCCCGCGAGGTCGCCGAGACCGGAGTGGACTTCATCTCCTCGGGGGCGCTCACGCACTCGGTCAAGGTCTTCGACCTCGGCCTGGACCTGCACGAGGACTGATCGCGATGCCGCTCCTCGCCGCCGACATCGGCAACAGCCACACGGTTCTCGGGTTGCTCGAGAACGGCGAGGTGCTGGCCCACTGGCGGGTGGCGACCGACGAGCGGCGTACCTCCGACGAGTGGGCGGCGCTGCTGCGCGGCCTGCTGGCCGAGCATTTCGCGGAGATCGACGGCATCGCCGTCTGCTCGACGGTGCCGGCGGTGCTGCACGAATGGCGCGACATGCTCGTACGCCATTTCCCCGAGCGGCGCAGCGTCGTCGTGGAGCCCGGCGTCCGCACCGGCGTCCCGGTGCTGATGGACAATCCCCGAGAAGTGGGATCCGACCGCATCATCAACGCGCTGGCCGCCGCGACCGAATTCGGCGGTCCGGCGATCGTCGTCGATTTCGGCGGCACGGCCACGACCTTCGACGTCGTCAGCGAGCAGGGACAGTACGTCGGCGGCGCGATCGCGCCCGGAATCGAGATCTCCCTGGAGGCGCTGGGCCGGCGCGGTGCGCAGCTGCGCAAGGTCGAGCTCCAGCGACCCCGCTCGGTGATCGCGAAGAACACCGTCGAGGCATTGCAGTCGGGAATGGTCTTCGGCGTCGCGAGTCAGGTCGAGGGAATCGTCGCCCGGATGACCGAGGAACTCGGGGTGGCGGCCGAGACCGTGCACGTCGTGGCCACGGGCTATCTCGCGCCGCTGGTGGTCGACGAATGCCGTTGTTTCACCGACCACGCACCGTGGCTGACGCTGCGTGGCCTCGAGCTGGTATTCCTCCGCAATTCGTGACGGAAACCGGCCATCGTCAAGATTTGTTTGACGGGCGCGCCATTCTTGGTTTGATGACCGGCTTCTTTTCGTGCAAGAATTCCGGCGATATCCGAATGTCGGGTGTCGTTCGGTGATGACGGCGAAAGAGGAATCATGGCCCAGAAGATTCACATCGTCCTGGAGGACGACCTCGACGGCAGCGAGGCTTCGGAGACGGTGACCTTCGGTCTCGACGGCACGTCGTACGAGATCGACCTGAACGAGAAGAACGCCGCCGCGCTGCGAGACGCCCTCGCCACCTACGTCGGCCACGGCCGCAAGGTCGGCAGCGCCCCGCGTCGCGGCCGCAAGGCCGCCGCCGCGGCCGCGAGCACCGGGCCGAGCGCGAAGGAGATCCGCGACTGGGCGCGCGCCAACGGCCACGACGTCCCGGACCGGGGTCGCGTCTCCGCCGAGGTCCGCGAGGCCTTCGACGCCGCACACTGATCGAGCCCCACGCGGCGAGCCGGCGTGAGTTCACCGCCGACCCGGCGCGAACTCGCGCCGGCTCGGCACTTGAGGGGGATCGGAACGGCTGTTCGCTCTCAGCGGATGCCGGTTTCCGCCTGGGAGGGAACGCGTAGGCTGTGAGCGGGGTTAGTTCTCTCGTCACCTTCCTCGCTACCCAGGCGGGACGGGTCCCCCTTTGAAGCTTCAGGAGCGATGCGCATGTTCGAGCGGTTCACAGACCGAGCCCGACGAGTTGTCGTGCTGGCCCAGGAAGAGGCCCGCATGCTCTCCCACAACTACATCGGCACCGAGCACATCCTGCTCGGCCTCATCCACGAGGGCGAGGGTGTCGCCGCGAAGGCGCTCGAGAGCCTCGACATCTCGCTGGAGGCCGTGCGTGCGCAGGTCGAGGAGATCATCGGTCAGGGCCAGCAGGCCCCGAGCGGTCACATCCCGTTCACGCCGCGCGCCAAGAAGGTGCTCGAGCTGTCCCTGCGCGAGGCGCTGCAGCTCGGCCACTCCTACATCGGCACCGAGCACATCCTGCTCGGCCTGATCCGGGAGGGTGAGGGCGTCGCGGCCCAGGTGCTGCAGAAGCTCGGCGCCGACCTCAACCGGGTCCGCCAGCAGGTCATCCAGCTGCTCTCGGGCTTCCAGGGCAAGGAGTCCTCGCAGTCCGCCGCGGCCGCCACCGGTGGCAGCGGCGACGCGCCCTCGTCCTCGCTGGTGCTCGACCAGTTCGGCCGCAACCTGACCCAGGACGCCCGCGAGGGCAAGCTCGACCCGGTCATCGGTCGCGAGCAGGAGATCGAGCGGGTCATGCAGATCCTCTCGCGCCGTACGAAGAACAACCCGGTCCTCATCGGCGAGCCCGGCGTCGGCAAGACGACGATCGTCGAGGGCCTGGCCCAGGACATCGTCAAGGGCAACGTGCCCGAGACGCTGAAGGACAAGCAGATCTACACCCTCGACCTGGGTGCCCTGGTGGCCGGCTCGCGCTACCGCGGTGACTTCGAGGAGCGGCTGAAGAAGGTCCTCAAGGAGATCCGCACCCGCGGCGACATCGTGCTGTTCATCGACGAGATCCACACCCTCGTCGGCGCCGGCGCGGCCGAGGGCGCGATCGACGCCGCCAGCATCCTCAAGCCGATGCTGGCCCGCGGCGAGCTGCAGACCATCGGCGCGACCACCCTCGACGAGTACCGCAAGTACCTCGAGAAGGACGCCGCCCTGGAGCGTCGCTTCCAGCCGATCCAGGTCGCCGAGCCGTCGATCGCGCACACGATCGAGATGCTCAAGGGCCTGCGCGACCGCTACGAGGCGCACCACCGGGTGACGATCACCGACGAGGCGCTGGTCAGCGCCGCGACGCTGGCCGACCGCTACATCTCCGACCGGTTCCTGCCCGACAAGGCCATCGACCTGATCGACGAGGCCGGCTCGCGGCTGCGGATCCGCCGGATGACGGCCCCCGCCGACCTGCGCGAGTACGACGACAAGATCGGCGACGTCCGCCAGCGCAAGGAGGCGGCGATCGACGGGCAGGACTTCGAGGCCGCGGCCCGCCTTCGCGACGAGGAGAAGCAGCTCATCCTGAAGAAGTCCGAGCGCGAGAAGCAGTGGCGCGCGGGCGACATGGACGAGGTCGCGGAGGTCGACGAGGAGCTGATCGCCGAGGTCCTCGCCGTCGCGACCGGCATCCCGATCGTGAAGCTGTCCGAGGAGGAGTCGAGCCGGCTGCTCAAGATGGAGGACGAGCTGCACAAGCGGGTCATCGGGCAGGACGAGGCCGTCAAGGCGCTCAGCCGCGCGATCCGCCGTACCCGTGCCGGCCTGAAGGACCCCAAGCGTCCGGGCGGCTCGTTCATCTTCGCCGGCCCCTCGGGCGTCGGTAAGACCTGGCTGTCCAAGACGCTGGCGGAGTTCCTCTTCGGCGACGAGGACTCGCTGATCCAGCTCGACATGAGCGAGTTCGGCGAGAAGCACACGATCTCGCGGCTCTTCGGCTCGCCTCCCGGCTACGTCGGCTACGAAGAGGGCGGCCAGCTCACCGAGAAGGTGCGCCGCAAGCCGTTCTCCGTGGTGCTCTTCGACGAGGTCGAGAAGGCCCACCCGGACATCTTCAACAGCCTGCTGCAGATCCTCGAGGAAGGTCGCCTGACCGACTCGCAGGGCCGGGTCGTGGACTTCAAGAACACCGTCATCATCATGACGACCAACCTCGGCACCCGCGACATCAACAAGTCGGTCAACCTGGGCTTCCAGCAGTCCGGCGACGCCGCGGGCTCCTACGAGCGGATGAAGGCCAAGGTCGCCGACGAGCTCAAGCAGCACTTCCGCCCGGAGTTCCTCAACCGCGTCGACGAGATCGTCGTGTTCCCGCCCCTCTCGCGCGAGCAGATCGTGCAGATGGTCGACAACATGGTCGCGTCGGTGGAGCTGCGGATGCGCGACCGCGACATGCGGCTCGAGCTCACCCAGGCGGCCAAGGACCTGCTCGCCGAGCGCGGGTTCGACCCGGTCCTCGGTGCGCGGCCGCTGCGCCGCACGGTGCAGCGCGAGATCGAGGACGCGCTCGCCGAGAAGATGCTCTTCGGCGACGTCGGCCCCGGCATGATCGTGCTGGTGGACGTCGAGGGCGAGGGTGTGGACGCGAAGTTCACCTTCGACGGCCAGAAGGTCGGCGAGCTGCCGGACCTGCCGCCGTTCGAGGCCGCCGAGGTCGGCGGCACCGAGCTGGACGGTCCCGACGACACCGACAGCGGGACGGACGTCCCGAAGTCGCAGGACTGACCCGTACGTCGCCGAGTCGGGGGGGGGCCCCCCCC
>Ga0335075_10001210_pt1 | contig 42999 bp, 38 predicted proteins | sample Lox_Sample_24_FD_206723 | JGI IMG/M metagenome (GOLD analysis project Ga0335075, IMG submission 206723) | Soil microbial communities from Loxahatchee National Wildlife Refuge, Florida, United States - Lox_Sample_2.4 | ecosystem: Environmental > Terrestrial > Soil > Wetlands | place: USA...
CATCTCTCAGGATGGCACGATGCGGTTGAAACTGGACAACGAGCGCAGCATGAGCTTCGATCCGCAGCGGCACCCGCATCTGGATCACGGCTACGCCGTGACCAGCTACTCCAGCCAGGGGCAGACCGCGGAGCGTGTACTCATTAACGTGGACACCGAACTAGGCGCAAGAGACTTGCTCAACAACCGCATGGCCTATGTCTCGGTTTCGCGTGGCGCTCACGATGCGCAGATATTCACGAACGACCGAGAAAAGCTCCCGCAAGCATTAGGCCATGATGTTTCGCACCAGAGCGCCCATACGCCCGACCTGAAACCGTCGCAACATGAGATAGCCGAGACTCCCAAACACGAAAAGAGTCAGGGTATGGATATAGGGCTGAGCCTCTGAAGGCTCCGACGATGGATGCGATTATCCGTTGTCTGAAGCCCAGGGTTGACACTTCGACTGGCGATTGCGGCATCGACATTCGGTTTCATTGCTCTTATCACTGAACATGCGGCGGAGATGCGGCCCTTGCTGCGATCATTTATCGTTAGCAGTATGAACAGCAGGAGCCGACATCGCGTATGGGCATGGCTACTCTGTGCACTGCTGTTCTGGCTTACGACGAATCCGCCACTTTGCGATCGGTGTGACAGCGTTTCTTTCACTGTCGTGTCGGCGCACCAGTCCATCCTCAAGCACTCTCGTCCGCTCGCGCCTGAACACTGTAACGGGATCTGCACTTGTTGCGGATTCTACGGCCTTCCGAATGTCGGGCAGCTAGTCATTCCCATTAAGGTCGAACTTGCAGGTGTTGCGCCTGAAGGGTCCCGTCCCGCTTTCCCTCCAAACTCCACGATATTCCGACCACCACGCATCATCGCCTCCTAGCTCACGGTTCTCCGCCCTTGGCGCGGATCGAATCAACATTGAACCTGGAGACTTCCTATGCGTATACACGCGTTCACGCTCGCCGGAGCGTACGTTTTTCTATTGTGCTGTTCACTCGCCTTTGGGCAGAGGGCTCAGAATGATCCTTCCATCCACCCAACCAAGACTTCCAAGGATACGGACGATACGGTCGCCATCCTTGAAGTGGGAGCATCCACCAATTGGAACTTCAGCGGAGGTGCCGCTACGTTCGCGCCAAATCTTGCGGCAGAGTGTACCCCCATCGAGAACTGGCTTGAACTGGAGGCAGGTGTGTCGCCCTTTTACACTCGGAACTCGACGGAATGGGATACCGATTTTCTCTTCAAGAAGCCATGGGGCCTCTCGAAGAAGGCCGAGTTCATGCTCGGCGTGGGGCCGCAATGGGCGCATCTGAAACGAAACCAGAAAACGACAGATTCGTTCTCAGGTGAGTTGGCCGGAGACTTCATGTTCTGGCCAACGGGGAGGCATCGATTGGGCTGGTACCTGGAACCCGCCTACGATTACAGTTTTGCTGGCGGTCATCAGCAGTCGATAGGCATGTCTGCTGGCCTGCTCATCGGCATCCGGTGAAGGTACGGGGCTTCGCTTCTGTTCTCTGAACATGCGGCGAAGATGCGGCCATTGCTGCGATCATTTATCGTTAGCAGTATGAACAGCGGGAACCGACATCGCGTATGGGCGCAGATTCACCTTCAGAAGAAGAGACACCGCACCCGGCTCCCGGTGCCCAAGGGGACCTGTAGCACCCAATTTGACAGAAAATTGCACAATTGTCCTGCACAGTTCCTACACAGCAAAAATCTGCGAAGTTATGCTGATTTGAATGAGGAATTTCCAAAATCGTTCTCACCCGCTCAGGATGACATCTGTTTTGGTTGGGATTCGATCCATCCTGCGCTTGGCAACCATTTCGGTTCGGAGCGCGGAGTGCTGTCACCAGGACGATCTATTGAGCGTCTCATCGTAGGTAATGGTGGAGGCAGGTTTGACGGACGAGCACGAGGATGGGCGGCCGCAAGATGAGTCTGAAGCGAAGTCCTCGCCGATCGATCGCGACGTGCCGCCTCCTCTTTCGAAGGAGCGGGGGCGCCTGCTGAAGTTCTGGCACCGGGTGGAGCTTCGGCGCGTGGTGGATGCGCTGGTGCTGGGGGTGGTGGGCGGGCTTGCGGCTCAGTTGTTTGAGTGGATGCTGCGTGTTTGCGGCCACTTTTTCCTTTTTGACATTGCGGGGTACATGCCTCCTTTGATCAGCGATTCGGGCGCGCTGCACGGGCAGGTGATCGGGAGGCATGGGCTTTGGCTGATTCCGCTGGTGACGACGCTTGGCGGGCTGATCTCAGGCTGGCTGGTATTTACGTTTGCTCCTGAGGCGGAGGGGCATGGCACGGATACAGTCGTCAATGCGTTTCACCGCGCGAAGGGAATGATCCGGGCTCGGGTGGCTCCGTTGAAGATGGTGGCTTCGGCGATCACGATTGGGTCGGGCGGGTCGGCGGGGCGCGAAGGGCCGACGGCGCTGATTACGGCAGGTTTTGGCAGCATTTACGCGAGCGTGTTCAAGAGGACGGACCAGGAGCGGCGGTTCCTGATTATTGTGGGCATGGCGGCGGGGCTTTCCGCGGTTTTCCGGTCGCCGCTGGGCACGGCGATCTTTGCAATTGAAGTGCTGTACAGCGCGATGGAGTTTGAGAGCCGGCTGCTGATTTACACCATGCTGGCATCCGTGGTGGCGTATGCAGTGGACGGAATTTTTGTGGGCATGCATCCGCTGTTCTCGGTTCCGGCGGATCTGATCGAACCGAATTACCATCGCTATCCGTGGTATGCGCTGCTGGGGATTGCGGGCGGTGTAGTGGGAACGGTGCTGCCGGAGGTGTTTTACAAAGTGCGCGACGGGTTCCGCTTGATTCCCTGCCCGAGGATTTTTAAGCCGGCGATTGGCGGGCTGCTGGTCGGGCTGATTGCGCTGAAGTGGCCGCAGGTGCTGGGCGGCGGCTATGGCTGGATGCAGATGGCGATACTGGGCAAGCTGACGCTGGAAGTGCTGGGGGCGCTGCTGGGGCTGAAGATTCTGGCGCTGGCGTTTACGGTGGGGTCGGGCGGATCGGGTGGAGTGTTTGCACCGAGCCTGTTTGTGGGCGCGATGCTGGGGGGGACCGTGGCGGCGGTGTTTCATCAGCCGGCGGCTCCGTTTGTGATTGTGGGCATGGCGGCGCTGTTTGCGGCGGCGGCGCGGGTTCCGGTGGCGACGCTGCTGATGGTGTGCGAGATGACGGGCGGGTATCAACTGCTGGTTCCGGCGGGGCTGGCGGTGGCGCTGGCGTTTCTGACGCAGAATTGGCTGTCTCAGGCCATGAAGTACCGGAGCCTGTATGAGGGGCAGGTGCCGACTCCGGCGCAATCTCCGGCGCACTACGTGGAGGAGCTGAATGCGGCGTTCGAGCTGATTCGGGCGCACCAGTTGAAGCAGCCTTCGATGGTGCGGGAGCTGGATATGGTGGCGCTGATGCAGTCGGGGATCTCGGTGAAGCTGGCGGCGACGGAACAGATGTTTATGGGCTCGGTGCAGAAAGGGAGTCCGCTGACGGGGCTGACGATTGGGCAGGTGTGCGGCGAGTATGAGAAGGAAGCGCTGAAGGTTCTGGCGATCTTTCGTGAGGAGGAGGTGCTGCTGCCGCATGATTCATCGAAATTGCTGGAGGGGGACCGGGTGCTGATGGTGGCTTCTCCAGAGACGAAGGGGGAGTTGGAGAAGCGGATGGCGTTGAACCAGCTAGGTTGACCGGTGCGTGAGGTAGTACGCGAGGATGCCTGCGACGACTACGATGACGAAGACGAGGTCGTAGTATTTCTCCCAGTCGCCGTATGGTTCGGCGCTGTTGCGCTCGGGGTGGGCGGGGTTGTAGTGGATGGGCAGCTTGTCGCCCATGTTCACTTTCACGGGCGACATGATGCTGCTCTCGTAGACTTGACCATTCACGCGGTAGCGGAGTTCGACGGCGTAGAAGGGCGCGTCTCCCAGATTTTCGGGGTTGTCCATGCCGTAGTATTTGCAGATTTCTACTTCGGCTGTGGTTTCGGGCCAGTTATTGTGGCGGAGCTTGCGGAGCAGTTGGGCGAGCACGGGAGGATTTTACGACAGCGTTGCCGATGGCGCGCATGTTTTTGTGGCGAGCGAAGCGAACTGCAGGTTCCACCACTTCGCTTCGCTCCGGCCGGGATGACAGCCCTTAATAATCGAGGCCGGATCAATGGGCTCCGGCGGGGGCTTTGCGGCCGGGCTTTACCTTTTTGAAGAGCCAGACGAAGGCGATACAGCCGAAGCACATCAGAGCTATCCAGCGGAAGACATCGACGAAGGCATAGAGGCGGGACTGCTGAAGGACCTGCTGATAGATCTGGCCGTAGGCTCCCGGAGTGCCCTGCGCGTGTCCGAACTGACGGCCGAGGTAGTGCTTGAGCGCCTCGACGCGCTGCTGGAACCAGTATCCGACGAGCGGGATGGAGCCGACAATCTCGTTCTGATGGAGAACAGCGCGCCGGGTGATCATAGTTTGAGAGGCGGAGATTCCTATGGATCCGCCAATATTGCGCAGCAGGTTGAAGATGCCGCTGGCGTTTCCGATTTCCTCATTGCGCAGCGTGGCATAGCACTGTGTGGTGATGGGAACAAAGACAAAGCTGAGCGCGAAGCCGGTGATGATGATGGGCCAGAGAAGGGTCCATGGACTGATGCCGAGGTAGACGTTTCCGAAGGAGAGGGACATGAGTCCGAAGACGCCGAAGCCGAAGGTGAGCAGATAGCGTGCGTCCACTTTATTGGTTAGCCAACCGATGAGGGGCATGGCGACGATGGCGCCGAATCCTCGTGGGCCGACAATGATGCCGGCGGCGAAGGCGGTGTAGCCGAGCAGCTCCTGATAGAAGAGCGGGAGAAGCGTGATGGTGGAGTAGATGGAGACTCCGAAGAAGAAGATGAGCAGGCAGCCGACGGCGAAGTTGCGGTCTTTGAAGGTGCGCAGGTTGACGAGAGCAGTTCGATTGCGCCAGGAGTGCACGATGAACCAGGTGAGCGCGATAACGAGGAAGAGGACGGCCCATCGAATCCAGATGGCTCCGAACCAATCGTCCTCCTGACCCTTGTCGAGGACGATCTGCAGGCAGCCGGTCCAGACGGCGAGCAGTCCGAAACCGAGGTTATCGAACTTCCCTACCTTGGCGTTTTTGATGTAGGACGGGTCGCGGACGAAGCGGCTGATCATGAAGACGGCGAGGATTCCGATGGGGATGTTGATATAGAAGGCATAGCGCCAGCTGTAGGTGTCGGTGAGCCAGCCGCCGAGGGTGGGACCGATGATGGGGGCGATGACAACACCGAAACCGAAGAGGGCCATGGCCATTCCGCGCTTTTGGGGCGGGAAGCTTTCGAGCAGGATGGCCTGGGAGAGCGGCTGGAGGGCTCCGCCGCCGGCGCCCTGCACGACACGGGCAATGAGGATGAAGGCGAGCGAAGACGCGGCTCCGCAGAAGAAGGACGAGACGGTGAAGATGATGACGCAGGTGATGAGGAAGCGCTTGCGTCCGAATTTGAGGGAGAACCAGTTGCTGGCGGGCAGAATGACGGCGTTGGCGACCAGGTAGCTGGTGAGGACCCAGGTGGCTTCGTCGGTGGAGGCGGAGAGCGAACCGGCGATATAGGGCAGGGCGACGGAGGCGATGGCGGTGTCGAGCACCTCCATAAAGGTCGCCAGCATCACTGAAACGGCGATAAGCCAAGGATTTACGCCGCCTGTTTGTGCTTCCTGACCGGTATCTTCTGCCATTTTCCTGAGCCTTGCAGGGCGAAAATAGGGGTATTCAGGGGATCCGAGTGGGTTCGGGTTGTGCCCCGAAGGCTTGATTCTTCAGTTGGATACATGGAAGTGAGGATGGGATGCAGGAAGTGGGCAGGAAATGCATCCAGGGATAAGCTTTTCGCATCAGATATATTGACAATAAGTCACTCAAGGTGCGAAGCTGGTTGGGTATTCAAGCTAGTGCACCCAAAAGATTTCAGGAGCAGCGGGAAATGGCAAAGATTATAGGAATTGACCTGGGCACGACGAACTCGGTCGTGGCCGTAATGGAAGGCGGCGAGCCGAAGGTGATTCCCAACGAAGAGGGCGGCCGTACTACGCCTTCGGTGGTTGGGTTTACCAAAAGCGGCGAGCGATTGGTGGGCCAGGTGGCGAAGCGGCAGGCGATTACGAATCCGCAGAACACGATCTACTCGATCAAGCGTTTTATGGGCCGCCGCTTTAACGAAGTCAGCGACGAGATGAAGATGGTTCCTTATGTGGTGAAGCAGGCCGGGGACCACATTGTGGTAGAAGCGCAGGGGAAGGATTACACGCCGCCTGAGATTTCGGCGATGATTCTGCAAAAGCTGAAGAAGGCAGCTGAAGACTACCTTGGAACGACGGTGACGGAAGCGGTGATCACGGTTCCGGCGTACTTCAACGACGCACAGCGGCAGGCGACGAAAGACGCGGGCCGGATTGCAGGTCTGGATGTGAAGCGCATTGTGAACGAGCCGACGGCTGCGGCCCTGGCGTACGGGCTGGACAAGAAGAAGGAAGAGACGATTGCTGTGTACGACTTTGGCGGCGGCACGTTCGACATTTCCATTCTTGAAGTTGGCGAGGGCGTGGTTGAGGTGAAGTCGACCAACGGCGATACGCACCTGGGCGGCGACAACATTGACCAGCGCATTGTGGACTGGCTGATTGAGGAGTTCAAGAAGGACGAGGGTCTGGACCTGAGCTCGAAGGGCAACGAGATGGCGCTGCAACGGCTGAAGGATGCCGCGGAGCGCGCGAAGATCGAGTTGTCGACGGCGATGGAGACGGAGATCAATCTACCGTTTGTGACCGCCGATGCGAGTGGGCCGAAGCACCTGGTGAAGAAGCTGACGCGCGCGAAGCTGGAGTCGCTGGTAGAAGATATTCTGCAGCGCTCGATTGAGCCCTCGAAGAAGGCTATGGCGGATGCGGGCGTGGACGTGGGCCAGATCGACGAAGTAGTTCTGGTTGGCGGACAGACGCGCATGCCGCGGATTCAGCAGATCGTGAAGGATCTGTTCGGAAAAGAGCCGCACAAGGGCGTGAATCCGGATGAGGTGGTTGCGATTGGCGCGGCGGTGCAGGCGGGCGTGCTGGCAGGCGATGTGAAGGACCTGCTGCTGCTGGATGTGACTCCGCTGACGCTGTCGATTGAGACGCTGGGTGGAGTGGCGACGCCGATGATTCCACGGAACACGACGATTCCGACGAAGAAGACGGAGACGTTTTCGACTGCGGCGGACAGCCAGACGGAGGTCGAGGTGCATGTACTGCAGGGCGAGCGTCCGATGGCAGGTCAGAACCGCACGCTGGCGAAGTTCAAGCTGGGCGGGATTCCTATGGCTCCGCGGGGCGTGCCGCAGATTGAGGTGACGTTCGATATTGACGCGAACGGCATTCTGAATGTGACGGCGAAAGACAATGCCACGGGCAAGGACCAGAAGGTGACGATTACGTCGTCTTCGGGCCTGAGCAAGGAGGAAGTCGACCGCATGGCGAAGGAAGCTGAAGCTCACTCAGCGGAAGACAAGACGAAGCGCGAGGAGATCGAGGCCCGCAACGGACTCGATGGCCTGGTCTACAACATCGAGAAGATGCTGAAGGAGAGCGGCGATAAGGTCTCCGGCAGCGAGAAGAGCGATGTGGAGACGGCGCTGGCGGACGCAAAAAAGACGCTGGAGGGTCAACCGGGCACGGCTGAACTGAACGCACAGCGGGAGAAACTGACCACTGCTTCGCACAAGCTGGCCGAGGCACTATACAAGGCGAATACGCCTGCTCCGGGCGCAGCTACCGACTTCGGCACAGGAGATCGCGGCGCCGCCGCTGGAACCGCTTCCGGAACCGCGGAAGAGGCGAAGAAGGACGAAGGCGTGATCGACGCGGAATACGTGGACGTGGACGACAAGAAGTAACGCGCAGATCGAAGCGCGATTTTGATTGAGGGGCGTCCTGATGGGGTGCCCCTCACGTTTTAAGCAGATGGGGGAAGTGTTGATGACAGATATGGTCTGGAAATGTGAACAGGTTCGGGCAGGTCAGGTATTGGACAAGATCCTGTTCGATAAGAAAGAAGAGGCAGAGGATTTTCTGCGGCAGATGAAGCAGAACGCTCCGGATATGTTCTGGCGGCTGGAGCCGATTTTGGCGAAGATGGTCTGGAATTGAACGATGCCTGAGGGGAACCAGATCCATCGGTTTGCCGAGCGGCATGCGGCGGCTTTCGCCGGAAAGAAGGTGCATTCGGATTCGCCAAACGGGGCGTTTGCGGCTGCTGCGGTTCTGGATGGGCGGGTGCTTAAGTCCGTCGAGGCGGTGGGTAAGCATCTGGGGTACGTGTTCGGCCGCGATTTGATTGTGCATGTGCATCTGGGCATGTTCGGCGACTTCTGGGAGGGCCGAATGCCCTTGCCTGCGGAAAAGGGGGCGCTGCGCTGGCGGCTTTGGATGCGGACCGATTGGATGGAGCTACGGGGGGCGACGGACTGCTCGATCTTTGACGCGGCGCAGTGGAAGGCGCTGCTGGCTCGGCTGGGAGCCGATCCGCTCCGGACGGACGCTGACCCGAAGGCGGCTTTTGAGCTAGTAGAAAAGAGCAAGACAGCGATCGGGCTGCTGCTGATGGATCAGCGAGTGTTTGCGGGGGTGGGCAATAAGCTTCGCGCAGAGCTGCTGTTTCGGGCGCGGATGAGCCCATTTGGGATCGGGAAAGACGTTGCACACCCGGCGCTGAAGGGCATCTGGAACGACGCGAAGGCGCTGATGGCGGCGGCATTGGAGGACCGGCGGATTGTGACGACGCGGCCGAAAGACAGGCCGCATCCGCGCGGAGTTGCCCAGGACGATGAGGTGCATTATGTTTACCGGCGGCATGGGAAGCCATGCTTTGTTTGCGATGCGACAATCAAGAAGACAGATATCGGCGGGCGCACGGTGTACTGGTGCCCGGACTGCCAGAAGAGCTGAAGAGTAAGAGACATGCCACCAACTCAGAGCAAAGATTATTACGCCATTCTTGGCGTGAAGAAGACGGCGACGGCGGAGGAGATTCGCAAAGCCTTCCGCAAACTTGCGCGCAAACATCATCCCGACGTGAATCCTGGCGATAAGAAGGCGGAGGAGAAGTTCAAAGAGATATCCGAGGCCAACGATATTTTGAGCGACGAGAAGAAGCGGAAGATTTTCGACCAGCTTGGGTTCTATTCGGACCAGATTGACCCGGCGCAGGCGGAGGCGGCAGCGCGGGGCGGCTATGGTGCCAGATACGGGACCGGACATGCTTCGGGCGGCGCAGGGCGCGGCGGCCAGCAGGGGGTTCCATTTGATTTTGGCGGGTTCGATTTTTCGGACTTTGCGAACCAGCAGGCGGCGGGCCACCAGCAACAGCAGCCGACGGGCGGCGCGGGCTGGGGCGGCTTCCGGGATATTTTTTCCGGCATCTTTAATCAGGGCGGACGCGAGCAGCATGGGCCGCAGGCGGGCACAGATCTTGAATACCAGATCGACGTCGACTTCTGGACGGCAATTCGCGGCGGGACGACGCGGCTGCAGATTCAGCGGCAGGAGGTTTGCCCGACGTGCAAGGGCAAGGCCTCGACGGGCGGCTCGCAGCCTTGCCCGGAGTGCCATGGATCGGGTCAGGTGACGCAGATGGGCGGGCGGATGAAGTTCAATATCCAATGCCCGCAGTGCGGAGGCACGGGTAAGGTGCAGCATGCCTGCTCTACCTGCCACGGCGAAGGCACGGTGACGCGCACAGAGCAGATCGAGTTTCGCATTAAGCCGGGCACCCGGGACGGACAGCGGATCCGGCTGGCGGGCAAAGGCAATGCGGGTGTGAACGGAGGCCCGGCGGGCGACCTGTACCTGATCATCAAGGCGGGGACGCATCCGGTGTTTACGCGGCAGGGCGACGATATTCATGTCACGGTTCCGGCGACGGTGGCGGAGGCAGCGCTGGGGTCGAAGATCGAGGTGCCGACGATTGACGGGCGGGCGCAGCTGAAGATTCCGCCGGGGACGCAGAGCGGGCAGAAGTTGCGAATGCGGGATCGGGGGGTTGCCTCATCAGCGCATGAGGGCAAACGGGGCAACCAGATTGTGACGGTAGAGATTATGGTTCCGAAGGTGCAGGACGAGCGCTCGAAGGAGATTCTGCGGGAGTTTGCGAAGCTGAATCCGGAAGACCCGCGCGCGGAGATGTGGACGAAGGTGTAATGCGCATTGAAACAGCGCGACTGACGCTTCGTACGCTTGGCATGGAGGATGAAGCCGAGCTTGCGGCGGTGCTGAGCGACGCTGAGACGATGCGATGGTACCCACAGCCATTTACGCGAGAGCAGGTGCGGGATTGGATTGAACGACAGATAGCCCGTTACCCTTCCGGATGTGGCCTGCTGGGGATGGTGGAGAAGCAGACAGGCAGGCTGATTGGCGATTGCGGGGCTGTGTGGCAGGAGGTCGAGGGACGAGCGGAGCTTGAGATTGGGTATCATGTGAACCGCGAACGATGGAATCAGGGTTTTGCCACGGAGGCTGCGAAGGCTGTGATCGATTACGCCTTTCACGAACTGGGCGTCGATCGGATCGTCTCGATGATCCGACCGGAGAATGTTGGGTCGCGGCGGGTGGCGGAGAAAAACGGATTGAAGGTGGATCGGGTTGTGCTGTGGCGCAGTTATGATCATTGCGTATATCAGTTGGGGAAGAAATGATTGAGGCGATGGCGACGGACGAACAGATTCACGCGGATGCGAATGAGGTGCTGAACACTGCGGTTTCGTATGCGAAGAAGATGCTGCGGCGGTATGGCGAGTTTGGCCCGTTTGGATACAGGATGCATCTGGATGGCGATGTAGCGTTCGAGGCGGTCGCGCAGCATGATATGCCTCCGGAGCCGGCGCTGCTGCTGGGATTGCTGTATCAGCAACTGGCGGAGCGCGCAAAGAAGGGACGGCTGCTGGCTGCGGCGACTGCGTCCAATGTGACGATGGCCACGCCTTCCTCTGAAGGTTATACGGACGCAGTGATGGTTGAGATTGAGCACCAGAGCGGGTACTGCGTGCAGGCATTTGTTCCTTACCGCATTACGGGTGGGCAGTTTCACAGACTGGTTCCGCGCCTGGTGAAGTTCGGTACGATGCGGACGCAGGAGGGGGCTCCGCGGCTGTTTGCGCGGTGAGTCAGCTTATGTCTCTGCTATTCGAGTGGGATCCGCGCAAGGCACGTTTTAACCACAAGAAACATGGGTGAGCTTTGAAGAGGCATCCACGGTATTTGGCGATCTGTTGTCGATTACGATTCCGGACGCCGAACACTCTGATGAAGAACGGCGATGAACCACAATGGGAGAATCAAATAGAGGCGACCTGCTAGTGATTGTGCATACTGAGAGCAGGCATTCGGTTCGATTGATCAGCGCACGACAGGCAACACGGGCCGAAAGGAATCAATATGAAGGAATTGACTAAGAAAATGCGATTTGAGATACGGCGCGAATATAACTTTTCCGGCGGGGTGCGCGGCGCCAAACGATACGCAGAGGGCACCAATGTAGTGGTACTGGAGCCGGATCTTGTCCGCGCATTTCCTGATTCCAACTTCTGTCAATAATGCTCTCCGGCTGTTTCTTGACATCGCTAAGCGCAGCCGCCGGGCATAGCTTGTACATAGGACTCTATGCCAACGAAACGCAAATCGAAGGGCGCTTATATGATCTCGGCGGTCGCCGAGATGTATGAGATTCATCCGCAGACGCTCAGGCTGTATGAGCGCGAGGGGCTGCTGAAGCCTTCGCGCACGGAAGGCAACACGCGCCTGTACACGGAAGAGGATCTGGAGCGGCTGGAGTTTATTTTGAACCTGGCGCGCGACCTGGGCGTGAACATCGCAGGCATCGCCATTGTGCTGCAGATGCGAGAGCGGATGGAGGAGATGAATCGCCAGATGCAGAGTTTTGTGGACTATGTGCGAACGGAGATGCTGTCGCGGATGCAAGGCATCGGGCAGCAGGAGGGAGCTATCGTACCGCTGAAGCGGCCGATTGTGGTTTCCCCGAAAAGCAAGCGGTGAATCCACGGGTATATGACAGATTCATCATGGAAATTCAGCCGCGCAACTTTTGCTTCTCTGAGCTAGTCTGGTATGAGGGGTCCTGCTCAAACAGTTCCGGATCGGGCGGGTCCTGCACTCTCTATGATTAAGATCCTGTTGGGCCTGGGGCTTTTCGGCCTGCTTACATCTTCGATTTTCAGCGGACTGGTGGTGGCCGCCGTGTGGAAGTTTGTTCGCCGCCGCAGACAAGGGGACGAACAGACTTCCCTGCCCGCTGCTTCGAGTTTTCGTCCGCCTGTTTCCCTCTTCAAGCCTTTGCATGGCGCCGAGCCTGACCTTGAGAAGCATCTGGCGTCCTTTTTCGAGCAGGATTATCCGGAGTACGAGATTGTGTTTGGGGCGCGGGTTGCGTCGGATGCGGGGCTGGATGCAGCGCGGCGGGTTGCGGCGCGGTATCCGCGTATTCCAGTGAAGTATGTGCTGACGGGCGAGCCGTGGCAGATCAACGCCAAGGTTTGCACGCTCGAGTTGATGGAGGCTGCCGCGGCCCACGATATCTTCATCATCAGCGACAGCGATGTGCGCGTGACGCCAAATTACATTCGCGAAGTGGTCGCTCCCTTTGCCGATGAGAAGACGGGTGCCGTGACATGCCTTTACCGGGGTGTTGCAGAAGATGGGCTGTGGGCGAAACTGGAGGCCGCGGGGATGTCCGCTGAAATGACGGCCGGTGTGCTGGTCGCGGACATGATGGAGGGCATGCAGTTCACGCTTGGGCCTACGATGGCCGCGCGGCGGAGCTGCATGCGGGAGATAGGCGGGTTCAACATGCTGGGGCCGTACTGCGCCGACGACTTTGTGCTGGGAAATGCGATTGCAGCAAAGGGGCATACTGTGGTGCTGTCAACGCATGTGATTGACCACCTGGTGCTGAATTCGGATTTTGTGGATTCGCAGAAGCACCAGATCCGGTGGATGAAGTCGACGCGCTTTTCGCGACCGAAGGGACACTTTGGGACATCCCTGACCTTCAGCGTGCCGTTTGGGCTGCTGGCCTGCTTTGCTGCGCTTTTGCTGCATCATCCAGTGCTCGGTTTGTCGCTGCTGACGTATAGCATTGCGGCGCGCGTGGCGCTGGCGCTGGTTGTTGGAGGCGCAGTGGTGCGGGAAAGGCATCTTATTCGCACAGCGTTGCTTTATCCGCTGCGCGACCTGCTTGGATTTTTTTATTGGGCGGCGAGCTATGGCAGCCGTGAGATTGTTTGGCGGCATCAAATCTACCTGCTGACGGCCGGCGGGTTAATGCTTCCCCGCGACAGTGCGAACCGAGAAGGCGATCAGCCGATTGTTACCGCGTGAGAGATTCCATGGCGGATGAAGATTCCAACTTTTCTACCTGCCGCAACCAACATCAGGTTCAAACCCAGGAGAATGAGTTTCTGACAATCCTTGCCAGCAACGCGATGGATATGCCGGTCTGTTTCTGCATGAGAATGGTCTGGCGCGACGCCATGATCGAATGCCTGAATGGAGTTGTAGCTTGATGCTGGCAAAGAAAACGGCAGTGATCATTGGCGCAGGGCCGGCTGGCCTTACCGCGGCTCTTGAGTTTGAGCGGCGCTCGGAGATTCATCCGATCGTTCTTGAGGCGAGCCAGGAGATTGGCGGCATCTCGCGCACGATTCGGCATAACGGGAACCGGATGGATATTGGCGGGCACCGGTTTTTCTCAAAGTCAGATCGGGTGATGGATTGGTGGACGGCGCTGATGCCGATCTCCGGCGGCGAGAACGGGGCAGCCGAGCATGCGGTCCGGTACCAGAACAAAGAACGGGTGGTGTCGGCAGGAGCCGCAGATGACGACCTGGTGATGCTGGTGAGGCCGCGCAAAAGCCGCATTTACTTTCTTCGTAATTTTTTCAACTACCCACTTTCGCTGGATGCGGCGACGCTGCGCCTGCTTGGCATGAAGCGCACCTTCAAGATCGGGATGGGTTATATGCGGGCGAAGCTTTTTCCGCGAAGACCGGAAAAGACACTGGAAGATTTCCTGATCAACCGTTTTGGAATGGAGCTTTACCTTACCTTTTTCAAGTCGTACACGGAAAAGGTCTGGGGCGTGCCGTGCAACGAGATCAGCGCAGAGTGGGGCGCGCAGCGAATCAAGGGGCTTTCGCTGCGAACGGCGGTGCTGCATTTTTTGAAGAAGACATTCCGTCGACCGAAGTCCGGCGATCTTCTGCAGAAGGGCACGGAAACGTCGCTGATCGAGAAGTTTCTTTATCCAAAGTTCGGCCCGGGGCAGTTGTGGGAGCACGTTGCGTGCCTAGTGACAGAAAAAGGCGGCGAGGTGAGGATGGGGTGGCGCGTTACCGGATTGCGCACAGAGGGTAAGCGCGTTGTCGCGGTTGAAGCCGCGAACCGGGCCGGAGACAAGACGACGATTGCAGCGGATTATGTTTTCTCGACGATGCCCATTCGCGAGCTGATTCGCGGGCTGGATTGCGAGGTGCCGGCGAATGTGCGTGAGGTGAGCGAGGGGTTGGTTTATCGGGATTTTGTGACTGTGGGCCTGCTGGCCGATCGACTCTCTGTAACGGAGCCGGATGGAGGGCTGCTGAAAGACACCTGGATTTATATTCAGGAGCCGGATGTTCTGTTAGGGCGGCTGCAGATTTTCAACAACTGGAGTCCTTACATGGTGGCCAATCCAGACAAGGTTTGGATAGGGCTGGAATACTTCTGCTATGAAACTGATCCGTTGTGGAAGATGCCGAATGATGAGCTTGCAGCATTCGCTATTTCTGAAGTTGAGAAGATAGGGATTCTTAAGGCGGCGGATGTTCACGATTCACACGTGGTGAGAGTGCCAAAGACATATCCTGCATACTTTGGCACTTATAGCCGTTTCGATGAAATTATCGACTATATGAATGGGTTTGATAACTTGTATCTGGTTGGACGGAACGGCATGCATAAGTACAACAACCAGGATCACTCGATGCTGACGGCTATGACGGCGGTGGATGACATTCTGGCTGGCGTGGGCGATAAATCCGGCATCTGGAAGATCAACACTGAGCAGGATTACCACGAGAAGAAATAGACGCATTCCGGCGTTTGCTTTTATTTTTTGTTGCCTGAGGAAGTATGGACGATCAAGATGTGACCGTCGACACGAGTGCAGGACCGCGCCGCCCTGAAATAAGAAGCAGAGTTACTCCGTGGATGGTTTTTACCGTCCTGGCTATTGCGTGGGTTATTTTTATCGCGTTCACAACTCCTAACTTCGGCGGGGGCGATGCTTTTGTTTTTCGGGACGCCGGGTGCAACTGCGCAGCAGGTCATGGTTTGGTTTCGGACTCTGTACCCACCGACGGTGCGTTGATTCCGCCGCGGATATTTGCAGCTTACACACCCGGCACGCCGCTCCTATTCGCTCCCGCAGCCCGCCTTTTTGGCTGCAACTCATATACAGACACGTACTACAATTTCTTCCTGCTGGTCCTTGTTTCGATCTTCACTCTGTGGCTCTACCTTGGCTTTGAAGATAGGCCCGGATGGCGGCTCGGTGCGGCGCTTCTATTGGGAATGACGCTGCCGGGTGGTCTTTTTCTCACCGATCTTGACCGCCCGGAAGCCATTGGCCTTACCATTGCATTACCTCTGCTGCTCCTATGGCGGCGCAGCAAAGGCAGCCTCGTAAAATCGCTTCTACTTGGCTGCTGCGGCGTTCTATTCCTCGTCCATCCGTTTCTCGGCATAGTGGAGTTCCTTCTGTTCCTGCTTTTGCTGCTCTGGACTCCAACGCAGAGAAATAGACTAAGGATCGTTGTGGCTGGGTTTCTGTTGACGGTTTTAACTGTGGCAGCCTGTGCGCTTTATTTGCAATATCTCGATCCGACTGCAATTCCACGCTTTCTGGGACATGCCTTAGGCGCTGGAACCGGCGCAGGCGCCGTTCTCAAAGGGCCTCACACTGCAGCTATTCACAGTAACCTTCTGCATAACTATGTGGAAGCAGGAAGCAAATACTTCAGCACGAGAAACATTCTTACTTCCAGCCCCCTGCTTGCTCTTTTAGGCTGTTTCGCGATCATCATGCTCTTTGCTGTGCGTTCACGCCAAAGAGGCTGGAATGACGTCGCCATATTGCAGACCGGCTGCCTGTTCTGCATCCTATTTCTGTTTCCTGCTGCTGTGTTTCTGCCGCAGAGAAATTATTTTGCCGCATCCAGCGTACTTTTGCTTGCAATGATCACGATGGAAGGATATAGCCTCTCCTGTCGGCTGAAGCGAACTGGCGCGCCGATGTATGTGCTCCTAATTGTGGCCTTCTTTTCTCTGCCGATATTTTCGCTGCACCTGATTGCGGCGTGTGAATCCCGCGCTTCGTATCTTCGAGCCTCTGAGCAGGCAGCACGTGTAAAGCAGATATTTGAGGCACAGGGAGAGCCGCAGCCGAGAATCCTGGTTGATCCCCTCCATTTCTTTCTCTACAAGCCGTACTTTCGCTATTTGTACAACTGGGAATACCTTCGGCCGGACGAATCAACCGCTGGTTTTCAAGGGTTAGTGCGCTGCTATACAGGAGAACTCGCATTTAGACGGTCTGAACTTGGGTGGAAACCGCCGTTTGACAGAAATAACTGGAAGCTGATTGACGGGGACCAGGCGGTCGAGCGCATTACTCTGTTTGGCCATGTGATTCAGCGGAGAAACTGGACTTGGGCCTGTGATATTTATGAGCGCAGGGACGCCGAGCCTTAACCCCGGCTCAACTGTCCCCCAATCTTCTGTTCAGCGGATTCATTCCCAGCGAGTGGTGTGCTTTGTGAGCCACCAGCAGGGGGCGGCTCCGTGGGGGAAGAGGGAGCGTGAACATGGCTCCTGCACGGTGCCCATGAAGTCGTACTCGTCCTTATTGCCCTTGAGCGGCGTGGAGAGATACTGGTCGACCTGGACGGTGCCGTATCCCGTGCCGTGCATCATTTTTATGCGCAGGATGCCCCAGTCAACGAGGTAGAGTAGAACCGCAGCGGCCAGCAGGATCTGGATTGCACCCGACAGAATACGCTTCATGGCGGCTCCTGGCTTCTAACGCCTGATGACAGGCAGATGGCGGAGAACCTCTTCCGGCTCGGGGCGGACGCGGAAGTCGGCGTGGGCTTCGGCGAAGAGCACGGTTCCGTCGGGAGCGAGGACGTAGGTTGCGGGGAGGATGAGCTTCCAGCTCTGATCGCCATTGACGAAGGGCAGGTTGACCAGAACACTGCGATAGTGCTGCTGGTGATAGGGCGGGATGGTATAGGTCAGGCCGAATTCCTCGGAGACTTTGCACCCGTCGTCGTTGAGCAGCACAAACGGGATTTCATACTGGCTCTGCGTGAAATCGCTTTGGCGGATGGTCTGCGGCGAGATGGCTACCAGCAGGACGCCCCGGTCGCGCAGGATGGGATAGAGATCGCGCCAGGCCTCGAGCTCAGTGATGCAGTAGGGACACCAGCGTCCGCGGAAGAAGTTGAGAATAACAGGGCCGAGGGCGAGCAGATCGGTGGAACGGACGGTGCGGCCGGTTGCGTCGGAGAGGTTGAACACAGGCGCCTTCGCACCCAGGGGAAGGATGTTCTGCTCGATGCCGGTTGCGAAGAGATCTTCTACGGCGCGCTCGCTGATGGCCAAGCGCTCGGGCTGCACAAGGGTGCGCGTATTGGCGGTGATTTCGTCGAGCTGGTCCTGAAGGTGAAGCATGACGACGCTCGTTACCTCGTCCCTTTCATTCCACCTAACATGCCCATGGCGCGGCGCTGCAGCATGCCTCCCTTGCCGACGCCCTTGAACATCTTGCGCATCTGCGCGTACTGGCGGAGCAACTGATTCACCTCCTGCACAGTGGTTCCGGAGCCGTTGGCGATGCGTTTGCGGCGGGTGCCGGAGATGATTTCGTGATGGTTGCGCTCTTTTTGCGTCATGGAATTGATGATGGCTTCGATGCGGACGAATTGCTTTTCATCGACATGGTCGGCCATTTGCTGCATTCCGCTGAAGGGGCCGACGGAGGGCAGCATCTTCATGATGCTCTGCAGGGAGCCTAGCTTGCGAACCTGACGAAGCTGATCGCGAAAGTCTTCGAGTGAGAAGCCGTCGCCGCTGAGCGCCCTCTTCGCGAACTCCTCTGATTTTTTCCGATCGAGATTTTCTTCAGCCTTTTCGATAAGCGTCATGATGTCGCCCATGCCGAGGATGCGGCTTACGATGCGATCGGGATGGAAGGGCTCGAAGGCGTCGGGCTTCTCGCCGGTTCCGATGAACTTGACAGGCTGGCCAGTGACGTGACGGATGGAGAGCGCAGCGCCACCGCGGGCGTCGCCATCCATTTTGGTGAGCACGATGCCAGTGAGCGCGAGTCGTTTGTGGAACTCTTCGGCGGAGCGCACGGCGTCCTGACCGGTCATAGCGTCGGCGACGAAGAGAATCTCCTGCGGCGAGAGGAGCGACTTGAGCTTCGCCATCTCGTCCATGAGGTCGGTGTCTATGTGCAGGCGGCCTGCCGTGTCGACGATGAGCGTGTCGCAGCCGCTGATGATGGCCTCGCGGCGAGCTTCTTTGGCGAGACGCTCGACGAGCGCGGTTCCGGCGGCTTCGCCTTTGGTGTCACCCTCGTAAATTTTGGCCTTGGTGGAGGCCGCAACGACCTTGAGTTGCTCGCGCGCTGCAGGACGGTAAACGTCGACTGAAACCAGCATGGGCCGATGGCCACCTTTTTGCAGCCATGCGGCGAGCTTGCCGGAGGTGGTGGTCTTGCCGGAGCCCTGAAGGCCAGCCATGAGAATGACGGTGGGAGGACGCGAGGCAAACTGGAAGCGCGCGGTGTCCTTGCCGAGGAGCGCGACCAACTCGTCGCGGATAATTTTGATGACCTGCTCGGTAGGCGAGAGCGCGGTCATGACTTCCTGCCCTAAGGCTTTGGCGCGGATGTGCTCGATCAGGTCCTTGGTGACGTCGAGATTAACGTCGGCCTCGAGTAGGGCGACGCGGATTTCACGCAGGGCTTCCTGAATATTTTCTTCGCTGATGACACCCTGGCCGCGAAGGTTCTTAAACGCGCGCTGTAACTTTTCTGAAAGGTTCTCAAACATGGCTTAACTATGAGTTTATCAGCGGCAGTGGGCGGAATTCGCCAATGTTTGTGCGGTTGGAATCGCGACGAGGACAGCTGAAGGGAGATTTGACCACCCCTTTTCATCCTTGCTAATATTGGTATGCGGGGTGGAGCAGCCCGGTAGCTCGTTGGGCTCATAACCCAAAGGTCGGTGGTTCAAATCCACCCCCCGCAACCATTTGGAATCAATGAGTTAGAGCCATTTTTATATTCACTCTTTTGGGACCAAGAATGCCGCGCCCAGTTCACGGCTCGTTGCGCTCATTATGGAGCAAGACATCATCCATAAGCCTGACGGCTTACGGAACAAAGATGCAACCTCTGAGACGAACGGAGGCCGAACAAGCTCTGACCGCATTCGAGCCTCTTCGATGAGTACCCGCGATCCACCGATTTTCTGCCACGGCGGTACGTTTCGGTTCCGTTTACTTTATCCATCGAACAAGCGCCTCAAATACAACCATGGCGAAGGTCAATATCAGAAGCATGAGGGTCAGTCCAGAGCCAATCCAGAAAAGCACTTGCACAAAGAAATGCTGGCTCTGCTGCCGCTTTCTGGAGGAGCGTATTCTTGATTTTCGCTTACGCACACATCTCACAAATGAGTTTTGAGGTATTCAGAAGTCTTCAGAGCTAACTCTCAAACTCTATTTCCGGCCCAGGCAAAACATCCTTCTCGCGTGCGATCCAGACATACAGCGTGGGGAGCAGGAAGACGCTCATCAATAGGTTGGCAATCAATCCGCCAACGATGACAATCGCAAATGGCCGTTGCGTATCTGACCCGATGCCATGCGACATGGCAGCAGGAAGTAGTCCGAGGGTAGCCACCAGCATGGTCATCATAATCGGACGAAGCCGGAGGACCGCGCCTTCGACTGCCGCGTCCTCGACTGAATCACCGCTGGCTCGACGCTGGTTGATGTACTCAAGCATAATGACGCCGGTCTGTACCGACACCCCGAAGAGTGCGAGGAAGCCAACCTCAGATGAAACGCTGAAGTTCGTATGGGTGATCAACAGAACCAACAGGCCGCCGATGCTGGCCATAGCCACCGTGGCGAGGATCAATATGGCCCATTTGAAGGAACGGTACATCGAATAGAGGATGATGAAGATCAGCAGCACCGTGATGGGCACGATGATGGCCATCCTTTTGTCTGCGCGCACCTCGCTCTGATATTCACCCTCCCAACTGATGTGATAGCCGCGCGGCAGCTTTACCTGGGCGTTGACGTCGCTGATGGCCTGGCGAACCGTGTCGCCAAGGGCGCGTCCGCGCACGCTGTACTTGATGGCGACATAGCGCTGATTATTTTCGCGGTAAATCTCCGATCCTTCGTCGGCTTCGCGAATATCGCAGAGCTGGGCGAGCGAGACCCGCTCACCCGTTGGAGCCAGCAGCCTGATGTTCTCAATAGCCTCGCGTGTGTCGCGGTACTTGGGCAGATAGCGGAGTGTGAGATTGTAGACCTGCTCCCCCTTCAGTACCTCTGTCAGAGCAGTTCCGCCAACAGCGGTCTGGATTGCATCCTGCACATCGGCGACATTGATGCCCCAGCGTGCGGCTTTTGCGCGGTCCACCTGGACGTCGAGATCGGGCTGACCCGTCACCTGCAGGACGCCAAGATCCTTGATGCCCTGAACATGGCTCATTACAGCAGCAACCTGGTCGGCGATGTTCTCCAAGGTATGCAGATCATCGCCATAAATTTTGGTGGCCAACTCGCCCTTGACGCCGCTGACCGCCTCCTCCATGTTGTCCTCGATGGGTTGTGAGAACCCCCAGAGGACAGTGGGAAATTTTTTATGCATCTGGAAGTTCATGGCTGCGATCAGGTTGTCTTTGTTGCCATGAAAGATCGGCCTCCAATCCTTCGCAGGCTTCAGCCCGACAAAGTACTCGGTATTGAAAAAGCCAGTGTGGTCGGTCCCGTCATCAGGCCGGCCTGTCTGGCTTGTGCATTCCGTTGTCTCAGGAAATGAGCAGAGAACCAGCCTCGCCTGATTGGCGACGGCGATGCTCTCTGTCGGCCCAACACTTTGATCGAGTTCGCCTCGCACCCAGAGCGAGCCTTCATCGAGGTGCGGCAGAAATTCCGAACCGATGACGCCCCCGAAAGCAAGATAGAGGGCAAACAGGAGGCCAATGACCCCGACGCCGATTGTAAAACCATGATGATGAATTGCCCACCGAACGCGACGCCGGTAGTGATTGCGAAGGAACTCCATCACAGGGTTCTTCCATTCATGAGCTCCCTTACTGAAGAGAAAGCTGGAGAGCACCGGCGCGAGAATGATGGAAAAGAGCAGAGCGCCGAGTAGAGCAAACGCTACCGTCCATGCCATCGGATGAAACAGGCGGCCCTCCACCGCTTGCAATGTGAAAATAGGAAGGTACGCAGTAATGATGATGGCAATAGCATAGAAGACAGGACGCTGGACCTCATGGGCAGCTTCCGCGATGCGCTGCTGTATGGGGCGTCCATTTTCTTCTTTGCGCGCCAAATGGCGAACGATGTTCTCCACCATGACGACCGTGCCATCCACCACCATGCCAAAGTCGAGAGCGCCCAGCGAGAGCAGATTGGCGGGAATATGCTTCAGATCCAGGCAGATGGCTGCAAAGAGCAATGAGAAAGGGATGGTTAGCGCCACAATCAGCGCGCCACGCACATTCCCCAGGAAGAGAAACAAAATGATGACGACGAGAACAATGCCCTCGCTCAGGTTGTGCAGAACCGTATGGGTGGTAAAGTGCAGAAGGTCACTGCGGTCGATGAAAGGGTGGATTGTGACACCCTTCGGAAGAATTTGCGTGTTCAGCTCGCGCACCATTTTGTGCACGCCGTCCAGCGTGGGTTGCGCGTTAGCGCCCTTCTGAAGGCACAGAATTCCAGAGACTACGTCGTCATTGTCAAGCAGTTTGCCTTTATGGTGGCGGGTGTCGCCGAACTGGCCAAGACGAATCATTGGTCCCTGCTCGACAACGCCGAGGTCTTTAACCCTTATCGGCGTACCACCCTTGGTCGCCACAACGGTGTTGCCGATATCCTGGACGTCACGTACTAAACCCACGTCGCGCACGTTGACCTGCTGCTCGCCTTCCTGGATAAAGCTGCCGCCGCCATTGGTGTTGTTGTTGGTGAGCGCCTGCTCCACCTGCGCCAGGCTAAGACCATAGTCAATCAGTTTATTGGGATCGAGCCGCACCTGGTATTCGCGCGTGGGCCCGCCAAACGGATTCGTATCGACGATGCCCGGAACCGCTTTGAGATACTTCTGCACGACCCAGGTATCGAGCGATTTCAGGTTCATCACATCGTACTCAGGGTTGGTGCTGCGCAGCGTGTAAAAATAAATCTGACCGACAGGGCTCCAGTCGGTTCCCATTTGAGGGACAACACCAGAAGGCAGGCTCACTTGGGAAAGCCGCTCCAGCACACGCTCGCGGTTTTCAAAGTTTGTGGTTTCATCACCAAAAACCAATTCAACTGTGGATAGACCAAATATCGACCATGAACGGACGTGTGCTACTCCGGGAATCCCATTCATCGTCGTTTCAATTGGAATGGTGACCTGCTGCTCAATCTGTTCTGCAGAGATACCCGGCCATTGCGCGATGATGTCGACATAACTATTCGCCACATCGGGATAGGCCTCGACCGGCAGACGATGGAACGAGATGACGCCCCATGCGAATAGCAGTACGCCTATCGCCAACACCAGAAATTTATTCTGCAGCGCAAAGTCGACCAGCCGCCGGATCATTGCGCCTCCAGCGTGGCTTCCAGTTGGAGCACGCTCTTTACCACCTTTTGCCCCGGCTCAATACCCGACAGAATCTCCTGCTGATTGCCCTGCAGCATGTTTCCTGTCTGCACGACGACTCGCCGGAAACTATCTCCGCCCGCTGGTTCATAGACCCAGTTCTGATCGTGCAGGTGCAGAATGGCGTCAACGGGGACTGTTGCGTGCTGTTGCTTTGTCCGGCTGATCAGCGTTGCCGTGACAAACATGCCCAGCCGCAGCATACCGGGGTTGGACACATTAATGCGAACCTTCGCTGTGCGGATCGTGGGATCAAGCACCGGACCGATGTCGCTCACTGTTCCAGTCAGAATCCTGCCTGGATATGCATCCAGGCGTATCCGCGCCTCCTGCCCGATACGAACCTGAGGAAGGTCATTTTCGTAAACGTCGCATATCACCCACACATGCGACAGGTCAGCAATGGTGAACGCGGTCGGAGTTCCTGTGTAGGTCACACCGGTTGCCGACGCATTCGTGACATTCTGCGCAACAATCACGCCGGAGATTGGCGCATAGACATTGACGATGCTGGAGGGGTGGTTCTTGTTAACTCCAAGAGTGTTTAATTGCTGTTCTGCAGCATTCAGGTCGGCCTTTGCATCATTTTCAGCATCTGCCGCCTGCTCAAGCATTTCTGCAGAGATGGCGCCGTGCGCGTAGAGGTCTTTTGCGCGTATATATTGCTTGTTCGCGAGTTGCTCATCATTCGTGGCCTTCAGATATGTGTCGAAGGCGTTGGTGATGTCTGGGCTCTGCACCTTGAGCAACAGTTGCCCCTTCCGCACGTACTCGTCCAGCGTGGCCCTGATGTCTACTACACGCCCGCTGGCCAGCGAGATGACAGGAACTTCGCGGTTGATGTCAGGAAAGACGGAGCCGGTTACGTCGAGCCAGTTCGGAGCATTGATCTCTCCGGCAGCCACCAGCGAGAACTCATCGGGGTGCTCTACAGTGACCACATTGTTGTTGCCGGATTCAATGATCTGAGGATGCGGCGGCGCGCCGTTTGCGGGGTTAAACTTCTTGCCGCATGCCGTCAGCAACAGGCACGCGGTAAGGCAGCCAGCAGCCTTCAAAATGGGCCTGTTCATCACTGGATCACCTCGCGTCCCACGGCCAGATTTAATTGAGCAGCCGCGGTGAGGTATGCCCCCACAAGCTGCACGTAGGCCATCTGCACATTCCGGTAATCGCTCTGTGCGTTTAGAAAATCCATCAGGGACGCCCCTCCGTGCTGCCACGCATACGTCACCGTGTCGCGGACGCGCAATGCCTGTGCAAGGTACTGCGCCTTGTATGGGCGCAGCAGCGCCAGATTGCTGTTCACCTGCGCGTAGGCTGAGTCCACATCGCTGAACACCTGCGTGCGCGTTGCATCGACGAGCTGCTGATTACGGCCAATGTCGATGGCCGTCCGCATTTTCTCGCCTTGGTTTCTGTCAAAGATACGCAACGGAATGCTCACGCTCGCACCGAGCGTCTGCAGGCCGTTCGGATTGTTGTTCGACGAGTTGTACGTATACCAGGCGCTGAACGTCGGGTCGGTGGACCCGTTGGCAATGGCCAGCTTGTGGTTTGTGTTTGCCTGTTGCACGGCTTCGAGCGCCGCCTGAAGATCGGGGCGATCGGCCAGCGCGATCTGATGGAAGTACCCGAGGGATTGAAGTGTATCGGAAAAATCAAATGCTCCTGTGACATTGAATTGCGCCACTGGTGTCCGGTCATTCATGAGTTGCAACAATTGGATCTTTGCCGTCCGCAGGTTTACCTCTGCGGCCTGCAAATCAGACTCGTATTGGACGCGCTGCAGCTCGATCCGGTCCAGGTCAATCTGCGCGAGGTCGCCGGCTTTGAATCTGTCCTTGCTAATGGCAATGATGTGATCGTAGTAATCCAGCTCCTGTTGGGACTGATCGACCATGGCCTTTGCTTCCAGCGTCTGCACAAATGCGGACCGAAGTGTAAAGAGCAGATCGCGTTGCAGGTCCATGTGCTGCGAGGCGGCAATCTGTGTGCCTTGCTGCGCGCTCTTCAGACGCAGCTCGCGCTTATGGTCGCGCTCGTGGAGGTAACTGATCGTGGGAACAATGAATGTCCCAGAGAACGGCTGCCAAACTCCATTATGAGGAGCGATCTGCGTACCATCCTGCGAAAGGGTGAACTGCGGATTCGGACGAAGATAAGCCGTCGTCTCCTCCGCCTTCATCTCCTGCACGCTGTCCTCATCCGCCTTCAGCGCCGGGTTATCGGCTTCAAAGCGCGCCTTTACCTGGTCCCAGGTCAGACTCTGTTGGGCTGATGCATGCAGGCCGTGAAAAAGCAACAGGCCAACCACACAAGGACCGCAGACTCTCTTAAGGAAAAATCTCACTCTTTGCATTGAATTGCTCTGGGCTTACGTCGCAAACCAGCCGAGCTGGGGCGACTACGACCTCAGATACGCTGGCTACTCGATGATTAAATCTCAGCCTATAGCGCAAGGCATGAGCTGCCGTTAAATCTTTCAGCCATGCGAGGCTATCTTTTGGCCAGTTTCGTTGGGTCTGGGACCGGAAAATCGGCAGAATCGTGCCCCATATCTACAATGGAGATGTTCTGCGTCAGCAGGGCGCGACATCGCAGGGTGCAAATGTACGCAGCTTTCTTCAAGGGAAATAAGCAAACCGTTCTGCTCAAGGCGGGTCTCCTGATCGCGGCCATTGCGATTCTGGACTGGCGTATCGTCGGGGAGATTCCGCTGGGTCTTCTATATCTCGTTCCCATGTTGATGGTGGGGAGCGTGCTGAACCCATGGCAAATCAGCGTTATTGCTGCTCTATGCACTTTTCTGGCAGAGAACTTCGACGATCTCCCATGGAACCTGCGGGCCGGGCCCTCTCGCGACCTACTTTATTTTGCGGCCTTTATCGGGGCAGGCCTTTTCGTGCGCGAGGTCAACATTAATCGCACGATGGCGCAGAAGCACCTGGATGAGATACAGCACCAAAGTGAAGCACTCAGGGAAGCGGAAGAACAACTGCGAATCCTGATCGAAAGCAGCCCCGCCGCCATCGTCACTACCGACTCCAATGGTCGCGTACTCATGGCCAATGAAGCCGCGCATCGAATGTTAGCATTGCAAGCAAACGCCCTTCAGGGACAATTCATCCACCACTATTTCCCCTCCCTGGCCAATGTCTCGAGGCAGGAAGCATCACCCCGGCTCTTTCGCACGATGATGCAGGCGCGCGGGCAACGCGCTGACGGAGAAGTATTTCTGGCGGAGATTTGTTTTTCAACCTACCGAACGGGCAACGGATCACACCTCGCAGCAATGATCCTGGACACATCCGAGGAACTCCGCTCCCAGGAAGAAACCAGTCTGCATCAAATGCTGGCTGGATCGCGTATTGCAGCGGCTGCGGTTTCCCATGAAGTGCGCAATGTGTCTGGGGCCATTGCTGTCGTTCATCAGAACCTTGCGCGCAGCGGATTGCTAGCTCAGAACAAGGACTTTGAAGCTCTCGGCAATTTAGTGCGGGCCCTGGAGCGCATAGCAGCGGTTGACCTGCGGCAATATACAGATCAGACCGCAGAAATTGATCCGAACTCCGTATTGGACGATTTGCGAATCATAGTGACGCCAAGGCTCAGGGAAGCGGGCATCAAAGGTGGATGGGACATTCCACCCGAACTTCCATCAGTCTGGGCAGACCGGCAGAGCCTTATGCAGGTCTTTCTAAATCTCACTTCCAACAGCATTCGCGCATTGGCAGACAGAGATGACAGGGTTCTATCTATAACCGCGAGGACCTGCGACCGGTGTGTGATAGTCGAGTTTACGGACAACGCCGGGGGTATACCGTATCCCGATCATCTATTTCACCCATTTCAGCAAGAAGCTAAAGTCTCGGGTCTCGGCTTGTTTCTGTCACGCGCCTTCATGCGCGCCTCTCGGGGCGAATTGCGATACAAACCGCTCCCGGGGGGAGCCTGCTTCGTCGTCGAGATGCCGACGGTGGAAGAATCGAAGAGTCTCGCATGAATTCTGCAACGCGCATTCTACTGGTTGACGACCACAGCCTCTTTCGCGAAAGCCTTGTCCGGCTGCTCGAATCGGAGCCTGATCTGCGCGTGACTGCGCATTGCGCTTCCATCTCCGAGGCAATCGAAGTTCTCAGGCGCTCATCTGTGGATGTTATTTTGCTGGACTATGATCTTGGCGAAGAGCGGGGAACCGATCTGCTGCTTGAGTTCCATGCGAGCAGGCGCCCACCTAAAATCCTGATGGTGACAGCGGGAATGAGTGATCGTGTCACCCTTGACGCACTCAACGCGGGCGTGACCGGTATTCTTTACAAGCGCAGCAACCCGGCACAATTGGTGGATGCGATCCGGAAAGCAGCGCAAGGTGAGATGTGGCTTGAGGATGGCCTCATTCGTTCTCTGGCGGCGAGAGCAAAAGTCCAGGAGGCGGAACCCCGGAACACGCGGCCTCTAACTTCGCGGCAGCAGGATGTTCTTTCAGGAATTCTCGATGGTCTCTCTAATAAAGAGATTGCCTGGAAACTGAAAGTCTCGGAAAGCTCCGTTAAGGCTGTAATCCAGGAGCTTTTCTACAAGGCAGGTGTAAGAACGCGCAGTCAGCTAGTCAGGTTAGCGATCGAAAAACACGCTGCCGACTGGCTCGGTGATGACAGCAAACGAAGATAGTTTGGAACGGTGGTAACGCGCGCATAGTCCTGTGAGAATCTCTAACGTCTGCTTTCCTCCCTAACCATTGCTTCTTACTGACGTAGACTTGGCGTTTAGTTGAGTCGTGAACGTGCGCACCCGTCTTCCCATAATGAGTGGTTGGAACTATAGGTACTCCCGTTCGCGTGGATACTGCTGCAGAAATTGTATCCCGGCAGCCCTGTATCTCTATGCCGCCGAACAGCCCGATCAGCGTACAAGCCCCGGCTACCATGGGAATCCATATGCGCAGCAGATCGCTCTTCCACTCATGCAGGAGTGCATCCATCGTCTTCACTCGGCTCTCCAGCGAATACTCAATGCGATTGTTGGCGCATTCCACTTGTGCGACAAGGCCGCCATGTGAATCTGACAGTGAGCGCAGAGCGGCAGAGAGTTCCTTTTGTGCGCTTGTCATGGCCGTGGAGCGTATCCATTGCTTTCGCCCGGCCCTCCTTACTGTATGCTCGCAGTATCCGCAGTTACGGCTGAATTCCGCTTGATTTGCCAGAATTCTGCTGCCGCTGGTTATAATGAACCTACTTCTGTGGAACTCCTGTCCAACCTCGTCTGGCTAGCGATTGCAATATCCCTGTGGGGATTGTGGCTTTGGCGCCGACGCGGTCCGCGCGAAGGATCTCTGTGTCCACACGTCGGATTGCAGGTGATAGCGCTGGCCATGCTAACGGCGATCCTGCTGCCGCCCATCTCAATTACCGACGATCTGCATTCCTGTCAGCTTCCCGCGGAGATCAGGCGAACCGTGATGAGAGGCGACCAGCCTTTTGCTCCGGTGGCGCCGCCGAGTATTCTGCCATTCGCGCTCACCCTGATGGCTTTCTACCTGGTCTCTCTATGCCCCCGCAAGGCTACCCTTCTTACATTGGAAGAGTCGGATACGCGCCAGATGCGCGGCCATCTCGTTTCCCAGTGGTCCAGACCGCCTCCGACTCCCGCGGTGTGATCTGTCTAGTCCCTTCGTAATTTATTTCCTTTTGTAAACCGCATTCGCACTCGTGCGATGAATGGACACGAATGATGAACTTCAGCCGGATAGGGTCCAGGTCCATCCTGGTCGTGCTTGCCGTATCCGCGGCAGCATTTGCACAAACGTCCACACCAGCGCCGCTGACACTCCAGCAGGTGCTGCAAATCGCGCTGACGAAGAATCCATCGCTGCTTTCAGCTGTGCAGCATGTTGACGCCACGAGGGCTGCTGAAATCACTTCCGGATTGCGTCAGAACCCGACATTCACGCTGTCGGGTGCCAATACTAGTCTTCCAGCCAATAACCCAAGCAGCCCCTACACCTATGTCGGAAATGTATCCCGCCTTTTCGAACGCGGGGACAAGCGTCACTGGCGGCTCGCAGTGGCCAATGCAACGACCGATGTGACGCAGAGCCAGTACGAAGACCAGAAACGGCAAATGGAGCTCCAGGTAAAGAACGCTTTTACCAACATGCTGGCAGCAAAGGCCGCTCTTCAAGTCGCGCAGGACAACCTCGACAGCTATCGAAAATCGGTGACGTTGAGCAAGGTCCGTCTCGACGCGGGCGACATCAGCAAGACCGACTATGAACGCATCGACCTGCAGCTCGCGGAGTTCGAGTCTGACTATGAAAGTGCAAAGCTCAACCTTGTGCAGGCCAGCGATTCGCTGCAATTGCTGATGGGCATCGAGAAGCCTTCCAAGAGCTTTGACATCGCCGGGACGCTCCAGCCGCCTGCCATCATGGCCACCCTGCCGCAGTTGCAGCAGGATGCGCTGTTGCAGCGTCCCGACTATCTCGCTGCCCGCCAATCTGTCACGCTGGCTGACGCCAATGTGAAAATGGCCGACGCCAACGGCACTGTCGATCCCACCATCGGCGGCGAATACGAGCGCGTGGGCGTTTACAACAGCGCTGGGTTCCAGGTATCGGTACCGTTGCGCATCTTCGACCGCAACCAGGGCGAAAAGGAGAGAACCCGCTATGAGGCGCAGTCTGCGAGATTTGCGGTGACAGCGGCGCGCAACGAGGTCCTGAATGACGTGGACCAAGCGTGGGCGGCATACCAGAGCGCCGTCGCCGTTGCGGCGCGCTACAACAATCATTACGTCGCTGAGTCCGACGAGGTGCGCGCCAATCTGGAATTCAGTTATCGCCACGGCGGAGCAACACTTCTGGATTATCTGGATGCGTTGCGCGACTACCGCCAGATCCACCTCGACGCGCTGGCCGCCAACCAGCAGGTCTGGCTCTCTATTCATCAGATCAGCTTCGTCACCGCCACGGAGATTGTCCCATGAAACAGGCCCTTGTGTCCGCCTGCGCTCTAATTCTGCTGACGCTTCCGGTCGCGTGCCGGCGCAGCGAACCCTTGCCGCTGACCTCGACTCCGAAAGAGCAGGTAATTGAAACAACCTTAGTTCACCGCCAGCAGGTGGCCAGCCAGCTCACGCTACCCGCGCGCATTGTTGCCAATCCCACGCGGACGGTCCATTTGTATCCGCTCATCAGCGGCCGCGTGCTCTCGCTGAGCATTCTACCGGGCCAGCAGGTCCATAAGGGCGAGCAGGTCGGCACACTCCAGAGCAACGACGTGGTACAGGCGCGAGCAGATTTCGAAAGGGCAAAAATCGAGGCTGCACGCGCCGATCTTCAACTTGCCCGTGCCAAAGAGCTGCTCACGCACGACGTGATGGCGCAAAGGGATTACGACGACTTGAAGGCACTCGATGAGACTGATCACTCCGAGTTGGAGAGCGCACGCCAGACGCTCCAGATTCTCGGCCTCAACGAGAACAACTCCTCCGACATTGTTCCCATCGTCGCACCCATTGCCGGCGTGGTGCTCGATGTCGGCACCGGCACCGGAGAACTACAGCGCTCCCTTGATAGCGCCACAGCGATAGCAACCATCGCCAACCTCGACTCTGTATGGGTTGTCGGAGACCTCTATCCGCGCGATCAGGCTGCCGTTCATGTAGGTCAGCCTGCAACGATTACGGTCAATGGTTATCCCGGACAGGTGCTCCACGGGACGGTCGACAACATCTCGGACGCCGTTGATCCGGTGACTCTCACTTTGAAGGTTCGTGTTGTTCTTCCCAACCCGGGTTTTCACCTCAAGCCTGATATGTACGCGACCATGATGCTGTCCAGCAGGGTGCGGGATGAGATTGTCGTCCCCTCCACGGCTGTGATCCGCAACGGAGATGGGGCCTTCGTCTTTGTGACGACCGCTCCAGGCAAATACGCTCGTCGCAGTGTTACGTTGGGCGAGACACGCGGCGAAGACTGCGAAATCCTGCAGGGGCTCAGCGACGGAGACCAGGTGGTCACCGCAGGGGCTGAATTGCTGCGGGAATCCGAGGGCCGTTAGCAATGCAGAAGATCATCTACACTCTTCTCCGCTATCGCGACGTCGTGATCATTGTCTTTCTCGCGGCTTTGGCCGTGGGTGGATTCGCCTTCACCAAGCTGGATATCGAGGCCTATCCCGATCCGTCGCCGCCCATGGTCGAGTTCATCACACAGAATCCCTCCTGGTCAGCGGAAGAGATGGAGCAACTGGTAACCCGTCCGCTTGAAACGGGGCTTACAGGTACGCCGGAGCTCCAAGAGATCCGCTCCATCAGCATCTTTGGTTTGAGTGATGTGAAGATGTACTTCAACTTCGACAGCGACTACTTTGTCGATCGTCAGGAGGCCCTCAACCGCCTGCAACAGATCACTCTGCCGGATAATCTGCAGCCGCAGCTTTCGCCGGAGTCGCCGGTCGGGGAAATCTACCGCTATCAACTTCAGGGCCCGGGATACTCATTGAACGAGCTCAAGGCTACACAGGACTGGCTTGTGGTACCGCAAATCAAGCAGGTACCGGGCATCATCGACGTGGCGACTTTCGGCGGCACCACCAGGCAATATCAGGCCGAGGTCGACCCCAACAAGTTGCTCGCCTACGGCGTCAACATGACGCAGGTGATCAATGCCATACAAAACAGCAATGCTAATGCCGGCGGCAACTACCTGACCATGGGCAGCCAGAACGTCAACGTGCGCGGCATCGGCCTTCTGCATACGCTCGGCGACATGCGCAACATCGTCGTCGCCGAGCACAACGGCGTACCTGTGCTGCTGAGCGATATCTCCGTCGTGCGCGAGGGCCACCAGCCACGGCTCGGCAAAGTGGGCCGCAACAACAATTCCGATATTGTCGAAGGGATTGTGCTACTGCAGAAGGGAGCAAAGTCGCTTCCCGCGCTCGCCGCTTTGCGCGAAAAGATCGCCGCGCTGAATCACGGCAATTTGCTGCCGCCGGGAATGAAGATAAGCACTATCTATGACCGAACCAACCTCATCCATGTGACCACAACCACAGTGCGTCATGTGGTCATCATGGGATTGACGCTAGTGACTCTTGTGCTGCTCGTTATGCTGGGCGACTGGCGCATTACCCTTATCGCCGCCATGACGATACCCTTCGCCGTGCTTTTTGCCTTCAGCATGATGGTACTTACCAACCAGTCGGCAAACCTCATCTCCATCGGCGCTATCGACTTCGGCATTCTGGTTGACACGTCTATCGTCGTGCTGGAGAGCATACATCGCAAGGTTTCGCACCGTCTTGAGGGCGAGGATGCAATCGAGCTGATTCTGGCGGGCGTTGAGGAAGCGGGCAAGCCCGTCCTGTTTGCAACGCTTATCATCCTCGTCGCCTTCATCCCCTTGTTCACAATGCAAGGCGTGCCGGGAAAGATCTTTGCGCCGATGTCCGTCACCTACGGATTCGCCTTGATAGGCGCGCTCATCTTTGCACTCATATTTGCTCCGGTGCTAGGCTCCCTGACGGCTCCTAAAATCGTTCGCCGCGAAGCAAAGGAAACCTGGCTCAGCGCGTTTCTTCGCCGTTATTACACCAGCGGCCTCAAACGCTCGCTGCGCTTCAGCGGCATTACCTGGATCATTGCACTGGCCGCGTTGGCAGGCGCAGGTGTTCTCTTCCATTTTGTCGGCGGTGAGTTCATGCCCGCGCTCGAAGAAGGCAACCTGTGGATTCGCGCCGACATGCAGCCAGACGTTTCATTTCAAGCATCGGAAAAACTTGCGGATGAGATTCGGGCCACGCTTCGTGCTTATCCGGAAATTACCCAAGTGGTCTCGCAAATGGGACGCCCCGATGACGGAACCGACGTGAGCACCTTCAACAACATCGAATTTCTCGCCGATCTCAAACCACGGTCTCAGTGGCGCCCGCAATTTCATGGCAATAAGGACACGCTGATCGCTGCGATTCAACGCAGCTTTCGCCAGTACCCCGGAATTGACTTCAATTTTTCGCAGAACATTCAGGACAACGTCGAGGAAGCGATGTCTGGCGTCAAGGGAGAGAACTCACTCAAGCTCTTCGGGACCGACCTCGATGAGTTGACGCGGCTTGCCGACCGTATCGCCGGTATTATGAAGAAGGTTCCCGGCATTACTGATGTCGGGGTCTTCGATGTTACGGGCCAGCCCAGCCTTCTGGTTTCCATCGATCGCGCCAGAGCCGCACGCTACGGTCTGCAACCTCAGGACATCGACAACGTTGTACAGGCTGCCGTAGGCGGCGCGCCCGTTACACAGATTATCGATGGCGAACGCCGCTTCGACTTCACCGTGCGTTACGCGCCGCAATTCCGCAGCACACCGGAGGAGATTTCCCGGATTCTGCTGCCCACGCCGGACGGCAACCAGGTGCCACTGGGCATGGTAGCCGATGTGAGCATCCACAACGGGGCCTTTATGATCTATCACGAAGCAGGGCGCCGCTATATTCCCATAAAGTTCAGCGTGCGCGGACGCGATCTTGCCAGCGCGATCCAGGACCTGCAGAGCCGTCTTGGAGACCAGGTCAAGCTCCCTACAGGGTATGAATACACCTGGGCCGGTGAGTTCGACAGCCTCAAGAAGGAACAGCAGAGGCTTGCGCTGATCGTGCCCGTCAGCCTCGCCGTGATTCTGCTGCTGCTCTATGTGCAGTTCCGCGCATGGCGAGATGCGTTTATTGTTCTGGCCACGCTGCCATTCGCCGCCATCGGAGGCGTTCTGGCGCTCTTTGTTACCGGTACCGCCTTCAGCATTTCAGCCGCGGTCGGCTTCACGTCGTTGACTGGAGTGGCCACCCTGGGAGCGGTCGTATTCCTTTCCGGAATCCGCCGTGCGCAGCACCAGGAGGGCTTTGAGCATGGCCTCGAAAAGGGCTGTCTTGACGAGATGCGTCCCGTGGTCATGGCCTGCATGGCGGCCGGAATCGGCCTGTTGCCGGCAGCAGTGTCCAACGGGATCGGAGCGCAGGCCCAACAACCGCTGGCTCGCGTAGTGGTGGGAGGCATGATCACAACAGTTTTCGCAATCCTCTTCCTGATGCCTCTCATGGTACGGCGATTTGCATCAAAGCGTGACTTAAGATCAGCGGACCAATCGTGAAGTTAAGTCTCTTGGGCCGCAGTAGGCAACAGATGCGGCACGCTCGTGGCTTCGCGCAATCATGCGCGAAGCCACGAGCTTCTATTTCCAGGACACAGCTAAAGTAAAGGGAACAGGCTTGCTCCTAGCCATTAGATCGACAACATAGAGGATATTTCCGGATTGCAGTTTTGATGCAGTTCCCTTTTGCGCACGTGTAGTTGTTCACCTGGTGGCCGCCAAGGGTCAACCGTGAAGAGTGCAGTGCACTTTTCGCATAACCAGATAACTCTTTGACTTTGGACAGGCTCGTCTTCCGTTTGTTCACCAGTGGTGACGTAATCGATGGCATGGAGACTACCACTGCGAAAATACGATGCTTCTGCATTGCATAAACGATTCGCGCATTTCATAAGGCACCTCAAGAAGCAACAACGGCGCGAACTACATGGCAATCGTATGCCGTGTGTCGGTTAAGGCCTGTTTCCGAATGAGAGCAGAGTCGCTCTTCAAAGTAAGAACAGGACAGTGTGTAGAAATAAGAACCTTGTACGCCGTCGTCTCTTTGCCAAAGGGAAGACGGAACGGATAGTGGTGAACGCCAAGTATGATTAGATCCGCGTTGATCTCATTCGCAGCGCGCACAATTTCTGCGGCAGGATCGCCTTCAGCAATCCGGGTCGATATGGGCCGCTGTGCAGCATCATGGCAAAGCAAATCGCGGTGTAGCTCCGTTACAGACTGCCCCGGTTTGAGCCAGGATGCGGCACGATCTTGCCGAGTCATTACATGAAGCAAAGTGAGCCGAGCACCGCACTGCCGAGCAATGCCGGCGGCGATGGCTGTGTTTGGACCGTCTGTGCCAAAGAAGGACGATGCGAGCAGAATATTGTGCATCGGCCCGATAGGTGAACGCGGCCTGCAATGCGGCCCAACGATGTAGACAGGCACATCGACGCTTTCCAGCAGCTTTCGCGCTACCGACCCAAGAAGCAGTTTATCTACACCCTGCCTCGCGTGTGTTCCAATGATGAGCCGTCCCGCGCCCGTGATGGTGATGATTTCCCGAACTACATCGGAAATCGGGCCTGTGCTTACGGCGGTTGAACAGGTGACTCCCTGGGATCGGACTTGTTTGGTGATGCTATCCAGTGACAACCGTTTCTTTCTTTGGCATTTCAGGTCACCGGCAGGGAGAGAACCTGATTGAGCATCCGGTGTCTCCTCCGGAGGCATTGCATGAACAAATGTGAGCGAAGCGTGGCTCGCTTTTGCTTGAGCGATTGCATGCGGGATGAGAGACTCGGCGTCAGCGAGATCTGTAGCGACTACAATCCTGTCCGGGCAAGCAAGATCGCACTGGCCGTTTCGACCTGTTATAGGCGTATCCATGACCACACCTGATGTGACTAGTGTGAAGGAAGGGTCGCAGGAAGGATGTATCTCGGGACACAGCTCTCTGTGATGCAGGTCACGGCAAGAATGTGGAACCTTTCGGTGCTAGATGAAGAGTCGAAAAGCAATGGAGCCGGCAATTACAAATACTCAGAGTGATGTCCATCACTGCGAGACGGGTCTCCGGTTCACTAGAGTTCCGAATAGGAAGCTTTTACAGGAGGAGACGATGAGAACCTCTCGACAATTTCCATTTGAGACCATCGTGGTAGCGATGGATTTCTTGGTAAAATCCTCGGCCGCCCTTCGATATGCTCAGGCTATTGCGCAATCACACGGCGCCAAGCTGTTGCTGGTACATGTTATTGATCCCGTCGCCTACGCGTTTCCAACTGGAGCCCCTTTCTTGCTTTCTGCCGACAAAGCAGCTCGCGAGGAGTTAGCGCGAATCGAAGAAGATACCCGCAGGCAGGGCATCGGTGTCCACTCTGTGGTTGAGACTGGCGACATCTGTGAGCGGCTTCTGCAGTCTGTCTGTGATTACAAGGGAAAACTGCTTGTGCTTGGAACAATGGGTAAAACGGAGGCGGGCCGGATCGCACTTGGAACAATTGCGCGCCAATTACTCGCAAAAGCCAGATGTCCGATCCTTACAGTTACTCCAGATGCAGAAGCGCTGTTGCCGTGGGCCGGGCAATGGCGAACCGTTGTGCTCGCAACAGACTTCTCGGCGGCATCGCTGAGCGCACTTTCGTCAGCACATCGTATTGCAAATAGACAACTGTTCGTAATTCATTCCTCCGCACCCAATAACGACGTGGAGCGCGAGGCCTTGTTAGAGCGACTGCGCTTTCTGGCGCCCTTCAACGAATCTCACACGGTTCCAGTCGAACACGTTGTAACGTCGGGAGAGCCGGGAACGGTAATTGCGAAGTTCGCAACGGATTCCCATGCGGATTTGGTTGTTCTCGGCTCTCCATCAAGCTTCCTTAGTGAAGAGGATCTTCCCTCAAGCACGGTACTGCAGGTGATCTCCGGTGTTACTTGTCCGGTGTTGTGTGTACCGGCTGCGCGCCAACTCGCTGAGAATGGGTCTGTACAGCAACTTGCTCATGTGGCGTGAATTTCTGCGGAACTGCGAAGGAACATGCTCTGCGCCGAGTTAAGTGTATTCCTCCCTTTCGATCCCCAGCTTTTTCATCTTGGAGTTGAGGGTTGTGCGTTTAAGGCCGAGCTTCTCCGCAGCGCCTCTTGGACCACCGATCATACCCCTGGTTTCGCGCAAGGCGCGAAGTATGTGCTCGCGTTCTGTTGATCGGAGATCACGGAGAGCGGGCGCCCCCGGTTCTTCAACACTTTCCAGCTCGCCCAGAGGAGCTCGAAGTTTATTGCCCTGCGTTAGAATCACGGCCCTCTCGATAAAGTTTTCGAGCTCCCGCACGTTGCCCGGCCAGTGCCAATGTGTAAGAGCTGCCATTACATCTGCGGGGATTGTGTCGATGTGCTTATTCATGCGACGCGCATGCTTGGCTACGAAGTAGTTCACAAGGAGAGGGATATCATCTCTCCGCTGCTGCAATGACGGAATGGAGACAGGAAAAACTTTCAGCCGGTAATAGAGATCACTGCGGAACTGGCCTTCCTTGACCATTCTGGCGAGATCGCGATTTGTTGCGGCGATCAGCCGCACATCAACGCTGATGCTTCGAGTACTACCCAGCCGTTCGATCTCCTTCTCTTGTAAGGCGCGCAGCAGTTTGGGCTGCAACTCCAGTGGAAGATCGCCAATTTCATCCAGAAATAGCGTTCCCTGATGGGCCAGTTCCAGGCGACCAATCCGCCGCGCGACGGCGCCGGTAAACGCGCCTTTTTCATGCCCGAATAACTCGCTTTCCAGCAGCCCCAAAGGAATGGCGGAGCAGTTCAACTTCACAAACGTGCGCTCCCTGCGGGGGCTTAGGTGATGAATCGCCCTCGCTATGAGCTCTTTACCGGTGCCGGTCTCTCCGAGAATCAGAGCCGTCGCATCGGTCGGCGCCACAATTTCCGCTTGCTTCAGCACCTGTTTCAGACCCCGGCTTTCGCCGACGATCTCCTCACAACTGTACTCGGTACACAGCTCTTCTTCGAGATACCGCTTTTCTTCCTGAAGTTTGTTGGTCAGGTCGGCGATCTGCCGGACGGCCTGCACGTTATCAATCGCGAGGGCGATCTGATGCGCAGTTTGGAGAAGCATTTCGGCGTCTTTGGCGTTGAAGGCAGAGTCGCGACGGCTGCCGAGAAACAACGTACCGATGACGTGGTCGCGCCCGTTCAGAGGCAGCCAGCATCCGGACTTCAACCCTGCATGAACATACCTGGCGAAGCTTTCATCCGGAAACTGTCCCTGATCGATGTGATCCAGAAAAAGCGGTTTTCCGTTTCGAAACGTCCAGCCGTTCGGCGTCCCCTCAACAGGCAGCAATACCTCGTCAGAGTATCTTGAAGTTTCCTGCGAATGCAGCTCCCGGACTCGCAGACGATCGAGATCGCTGTCGTAAAGGGCGATTGCGGCATGGTCATTCGGCGCTACATGCTGAATTCCAGCAGAAATCGCCGCGAGCATTTTTCGAATATCCCGATCCGAAAGCATTGCCCGGCTGAGCTCAAGGAGGAGCGACTCTTCCGCTCTCTTACGATCAGTGAAGTCGCGGGTAACTTTGGAAAAGCCGATGAAGTTGCCCGACTTGTCGTGAAGCGCGGTAATAATGACGTTGGCCCAGAAGCGGGAGCCATCTTTTCGAATCCTCCAGCCTTCTTCTTCATATCGACCCTCGGCCCTCGCCACCTTCAGTTCGTTTTCCGGTTTGCCGCGCTCAACGTCCTCCTGCGTGTAGAAGCGCGAGAAGTCCTGGCCGACAATCTCCTCAGCGCAGTAACCCTTAATGCGTTCGGCTCCAGGATTCCAGGTTGCAACTCGCCCCTCAGTGTCCAGCATAAAAATGGCATAGTCCTGCGCGCCTTCCACGAGCAGACGGAACCGCTCTTCGCTCTGGCGAAGGGCTTCCTCAGCGCTCTTACGGTCGGTAATATCCCGGACAATCGCCAGCACCAGTCGCTCATCGCCCGTCTGTACTGGGCTGAGCATTATATCTACAGGAAATTCAGTGCCGTCTTTCTTCTTTCCAAAGAGTTCGAGGTTTGCTCCCATGGGGCGCGCGCGGGGATTTTCCTGGTAGTCATGCCGGTGTTGAGCATGCGTTCCACGAAAACGCTCCGGAACCAGGCTGTCGATCGTTGAGCCAACAAGCTCGTCCCGAGAACAGCCGAAGATTCTCATCGCCTGCGGACTGGCTTCACGGATACGGCCATCCAGGGTCACGACTAAGATCGCGTCTGGAGAAGACTCAAACAGTTTTTCAAAAAGTCTCTGCGCGTGCGCCGACGTCTCTTTTTCAGCCAGTGATTCGCTCATGTCTGCGATATTATCCTGTCTTTTTAGAGGGCCGGCGCAGACATGTGAGGCATGTCGACCTGACTCTTCAAAAGAAGCTTATGGGGCAGAATGATACTCCATCCCAAGCCGGGCTTCTAGGCATCGAAGGGCTTCCCAGTCGCGCATTGTGCGGGGTCTAAGCCGAGTCAGCCATTATGGCGGCATACAAAAGGGGCGTGCCGGGCAGCTACGCCCTCAGTTGAGCCATCGGCAGATTTCACGCTCCGCTGATGGCTCCAAGTGCCGTGGGATTGGTGATGATCATCGTTGCACCCTTGAGCACAACAAAATGCTTACTTTTGAATTCGCTTAGAGTCCGCGTGACCGTTTCTCGGGTTGATCCAACGCATTCTGCGATCTGCTCGTGCGTAAGCTGGACTTTGATCTGTGTGCCTTCCGTAGTTTCTTTGCCCTCGAAAGACCAGTGCAGAAGGAGACGCGCCAGTTTTTCGTGAGCAGAGGTGGAGAGGCCAACTGTTCGCAGTTGCTCACAGGCAAGACTGTATTGGCCGCTCATCTGGCGAACAATTGCGTGGTAGACCTCAGGGTATTTTTGGGTAAAGTTCGCGAAATCATCGCGTCGGACAAAGGCCACCTGGCAGGGATGAAGGGTTTCCGCGCTGGCCTCATAAGGCGTGGCAGACATATTTGCTGTCAGCCCCAGGATATCTCCGGGCTTTGCAATCCTCAGGATGAGCGTTTTGCCGCCACGAGAGCTGACGGACAGCTTTACCTCGCCCGAACACAGCAGGTAGATTCCGCGCGCCGGCTCGTTCTCGAGGAACAGCATGGAACCGGCAGGATAGCTTGAGGAATACTTGATGGACTCAAATTCCCTAGCCGCCGCCGGAGCAAGATGGCACAGGAATCCGTTCTCTTTGAGCTTGCAGCTCTGGCACTTAGTGTTCGGTTCATATCCGCGTGAGCTAATCATGTCAGTCTCCCATTCCATCGTTGTCTGGCGTCTGTTTCATTTCATTGGCGAACTGCTTTGTGAGTGGCGAATCGGCGAGAATATCCGCGCGGGTGACATCGAATATCTTCCGCAGAATTTCTTTTCCATGGCGGTCAATATAAGCAACGCCACATATATCAAGACAGAGCTTCCTTGCGCCCAACTGCGGGAGGAACGAATGCCAGAAGCGCTCCAATTCCATTGCCCACTCACCGACGACTTTCCCCTCAAGCTTTAAGGTGAGCTGGTCAACGTCCTCTTGTGTCGAGATCTTCATGATTCCTTCCTGTTCGTCATGCTTTTGTATATGGCAATCGAGTCGCCAAAGATGGTTCGCTGTAAAAGTGCTCGATTATCCTGCTGATATCGCAGAGCTTAAGGCCATATGGCGAACGTAAGGGCGCAGCTTGGTGATCACGTGACGAGACGATATTTCGTCGCGGAGGCGAAGCCTCGTCACAGTCATGGGGTGACTACCGTCACGATGAGACCGGCTCTGGTGTCAATCATCTTTTGGTGGTGTGAGAGCGGAAGAGAGCGTTGCAGGCGTTTTAGGAATCAGCTGTGAGCCAGCATGCAGGCTACGGCGCATGAGGCAACACGCGATTCGGCTGAGTCGGCGCGGCTTGTGAGGATGATTGGAACCTTCGCACCAAGCACGATTCCAGCGAGGCGTGCTCCTCCGAGATACTCAAGCTGCTTGGCGAGCATATTGCCTGATTCAAGATCCGGGACAACGACAATGTCCGCTTTTCCCGCGACAGGGGAGCTGAGATGTTTGACCAGTGCAGCCTCTTCACTTACTGCAGTATCAAAGGCTAGAGGGCCGTCTAGAACAGCTCCGGTTATCTGGCCGCGGTCTGCCATCTTGCAGAGTGCGGCGGCATCGAGAGTTGAGACGATTTTAGGGTTAACTGTTTCTACGGCGGAAAGAATGGCTACTTTCGGCTCCTGATTACCGAGCATGTGGGCAAGGTCGATCGCATTCTGCACGATATCGACCTTCTCTTCCAGAGTGGGATATATATTTATGGCCGCATCGGTAATCAGGAGCGTGCGATCGTAGAGAGGCGCCTCCATAATGAAGACGTGACTGACTCTGCGCGAAGTGCGCAGGCTGCCCTCTTTTTGCAGGACAAACCGCATGAGAAGATCCGTGTGGATGCTTCCCTTCATGAGCGCTTTTGCATGGCCTGCCCGACAGATCTCTGTGCTCTCCGCGGCGGCTTCTTCCTCGGAATTCACATGGATGATGTCATATGCCTTGAGATCTAAACCGGCGTCAGCGGCGACTGTGCGTATTTCCGGATCAGAGCCAACGAGCTTAGGCACAATCAGTCCAGCCTCAGCCGCTTCCGTCGCTCCAGCCAGAGACACCTGGCTGCACGGCCAGCAGACAGCGACGGGAATCGGGTCCCGAGTCTGACATTCTTTGATGAGTGATTCAAAGAGGGTCAAGGGTTCGGATGCCGAAGTCGTTGCGCTGACGTGTGTCGGATGGCCAAAGAGGAAGGCACTCATTGATCCAGTGTGCCCGAAGCTGTCCGCTCTCTTCCGTGACGCACGTCACAAAGCAGAATTAAGTCTGCTATCTGACGGCTTGCAAGGGCGCGGGGGCTTTGAGAGACGCTGTACTGGGGCCGGGCGCAACAGCCGGTTTATTTGCCGGCGCATACTTTGAGGCGCATTTAGCCTGAAGCTGCGTCGCATGGAAGACCCCGTCTCGCCCGAGAGTACCGATGGCGAGAGCCTGAGCATTGTCCTTGAAGGTATCGGGAGGGGGGTCGTCGCCGGTGTAGTTCACTGTGAGGTTGCGGCCCTCTTCAACCAAGACAAAGTGCACATTCGTTCCGTTGCGCTCGACGGTACCGGGAGCTACGTTGCCCGAAACGCGAAGATGGCGCGTATAGGCCTTGCGCCCCATAGCCTGCAGCTCGCTGATGGTGACATAGTAGCTCTTGTTCGATTGCGCGCCGGAGATGGCAAGATACGCTATGACACCCAATATGAGAAGCACGGCAGAGGCAATGCGAAGCGTTTGATGGTTTTTCTTCATTTCATTCTCCATTCCCAGCGCTGCATAGCTACTGCATACCGAGGTCGGTCAACTGTTTCGGATTGGCTTCTCCGACCGCAACCAGGTTGTGGCAGACGGAGCAGTCCATTGGGATGCTCGCACCGTTTTTTGCGTTATGGCTGCCGTCGTGGCAACGGAAGCAGCCGGGATAATCGTTGTGCCCCAGGTTATTCGGATGCGTACCCCAGGTGACTTTCATGAACGGGAAGACGTTCTGGCGATAGATCGCCACGAGCGTCTTCGCCGCCTGATCGACCTGCGCACGCTGGCCGTTCCATACCTGAGGAAACTGCGACTCGTAAAAGCTGTCGAGCGCGGAAGTGATTTTTGATGCAGCATCCCCCTGAGAGGAGTAGTCAGCCTTAATGAGCGCGAGGCCCTCTTTGTGAACAAAAGGCAGCGATGCGCTCGGACTACCGATGGCCATGTCCTTGTCCAGCGCGCGTTCGGGTGTATCAAAGGAATGCGCGGGGCGGTTGTGGCAATCGATGCAGTCCATCGTTCGCCATTGCCCCTTGATCGGACCTTTTGTCCCTACTTCGACAAACTCAGTGGACAATCCGTCCGCACTTACCTCGCGAACCCAGGGGATAGTCTGATGTGTCGAGTCGGTGGAGATGTATTCGATATGGCCCAGGTGTGCACCGTGAATTCCGCTGAGATGACCGAACCGGTCGCGCCCACCCACATGCATTAGAACTACCGTCTGGGTCATCGAGTTCCTTTCGTCATCGGCATACGAATTCTCCACCACGAGCTTGTCACCGATGTAGGTGTTCGGGTTGTGGCAGTTCAGACAGGTGGCGCTTGCGGGCGGGACTTTGTCGTCGGCCATGATAGGTCGCGGGTAATCGTGGAGGATCACCATGAAGAGCTGCTTTGTCCCGTTTACCTTGGCATG
>Ga0335075_10001211_pt1 | contig 42996 bp, 38 predicted proteins | sample Lox_Sample_24_FD_206723 | JGI IMG/M metagenome (GOLD analysis project Ga0335075, IMG submission 206723) | Soil microbial communities from Loxahatchee National Wildlife Refuge, Florida, United States - Lox_Sample_2.4 | ecosystem: Environmental > Terrestrial > Soil > Wetlands | place: USA...
CGCCCGCGCCTGCACCGCCGCCGGGCTGGTGTTCGTCGGCCCGCCGCCCGGCGCGATCGAGGCGATGGGCGACAAGATCGCGGCCAAGGCGACGGTGGCCGCGGCCGGCGTGCCGGTGGTGCCCGGTGCGGGAGCGCGCGGCATGCCGGATGCTGAGCTCATATCCGCCCTGAACGAGGCGTGGTTCCCCGTCCTCATAAAGCCCTCCGCCGGGGGCGGGGGTAAAGGAATGCGGGTCGTCTCCTCTGTCTCGGAACTGCCCGAAGCACTCGCGGCCGCGCGGCGGATGGCGAGAGCCGCGTTCGGCGACGGGACGCTGCTCGTCGAGCGGTACGTGCCGCGGCCCCGGCATATAGAGATCCAGGTGCTCGCGGACGGCTTCGGGCACGTGGTGCACCTCGGCGAGCGCGAGTGCTCCCTCCAGCGGCGGCACCAGAAGATCATCGAGGAAGCGCCGTCACCGCTGCTAGACCAACAGCGCCGATCCGCGATGGGAGCGGCGGCCGTAGAGGCGGCCAGGTCTGTGGGCTACGTCGGGGCGGGCACGGTGGAGTTTATCGTCGCGGGGGACGCGCCAGATGACTTCTTCTTCATGGAGATGAACACCCGGCTCCAGGTCGAGCACCCGGTCACCGAACTGGTCTACGGCCTTGACCTGGTGGAGTGGCAGCTTCGGGTGGCCGCGGGAGAGCGGCTGCCCTCCAGCGGTTTCCCGTCTGCGATGCGTGGCCACGCGGTCGAGGCGCGCGTGTACGCCGAAGAGCCGGCGCGCGGTTTCCTGCCCACCGGCGGGACCGTGCTCGGACTGCGGTCGCCATCCGGGCCGGAGGTGCGAGTTGACTCCTCGCTCGCACCAGGCGTGACGGTAACGAGCGACTATGACCCGATGCTGGCGAAAGTCGCGGCGTGGGGGCCTGACCGGGCAACTGCCCTGCGGCGTCTCGACGCTGCCCTGGCGGACACGATCGTGCTCGGAGTGACGACGAACGTCTCATTCCTGCGCGGGCTACTGCGGGACCCGGACGTTGTCGCCGGGCGGCTCGATACTGGCCTGGTCGAGCGGAGAACCGGCGCCCTGGATGTCGCTGGAGCCCCTATCACGCCCGACATTCGCGAAGATTCTGGGTCTGTGTTCGCGGCGGCGGCACTCGCGCGGACGCTCGCGCTGGAATCGGCCGGTCCGCTTTCCGACCCATGGGACATCCCGGACGGCTGGCGGTCCGGCGGACCGGCGTGGACGAAGTTCCGAATGTCGTGCGGGCCGGGGACGGCGGTTGACGTGCGAGTGCGTGGGCTGGCCTCGGCGGGCGCGGAGGTCGCACTCGCAGACGGTGAACCGGTGGCGGGGCGGGCGGAGTTCCTCCCGGCGCCGCGGGCGAGTTCAGACGCCGGTGGCAGCACCGACCTGATCCTCACCTACGGGGGGCGGACGATCCGGTTCGCGTACGCGGCGGACGGGCCAGTCACGTGGCTGGGGCGAGATGGTGTCGCATGGGCGGTGCGCGACGAGCCCGCCGTATCACCGCGCGGCGCGCGGGCGGGGACCGCCGACGGGACGATCCGCGCCCCCATGCCCGGGACGATCCTGGCCGTGCACGTCGCTGTCGGGCAGGCGGTCGCTGCTGGCCAGCCGATGCTCGTGGTCGAGGCGATGAAGATGGAGCACACCGTGACCGCTCCGGCCGACGGGGTGGTCGCCGAGTTGACCGCAAAGGCAGGCCAGCAGGTCCGCATGGACGAAACCCTCGCGGTTATCGCCTCGTAGGCGGGCCGAGATCGAACGTAGATCCAGAAAATCGGTCGAGCTACGGAGGTTCGAACCCCCCAAGGCCGGGGGCGGCACCAGGACGCTCGGGGTGCCGATGATCGCCGATCGCGTTGCGCAGGCCGTGGCCGCGAACCGGATCGGGACCGCGACGGAGAAGTTCTTCCACGCGGACTGCTACGGGTACCGGCCCGGCCGCGGGGCGCACGATGCGCTCGCCGTCGCGCGCAAGCGCTGGTGAGAGTTCGACTGGGTGGCCGGGTTCGACATCCGGGCGTTCTTCGACAGCGTTCCGCACCATCTCGTGGTCCGGGCCGTGGAAGGGCTGTGCCTTCCCGCCTGGGTGCTCCTTTACGTGAAAGGGTGGCTCGCCGCCTCGGTGCTCATACCGGACGGCGAGGCCAGGCCGAGGGACAGGGGGACCCCGCAGGGGTCCGCGGTCAGCCCTGCTGGTACGAGGTCACCGTCGATGGCGAACACCAGTTCCGGTTCGTTGAGGCAGCGCATTAGGCGGATTCGTCGACAAGCGGGGCGGTCAGATCCGGCGGAGCACGATGATGTTGTCGGTGACGGTCGCGGTCTGCCCGTCCGGGCCGTTCGCCACCCGATCGTCCTGCTCGCAGGTCTCCGTCTGCCATTCGGGGCCGAGTCCCAGGTCGGCGAGGGTCTGCGTCGGTGCCGGGAACTGCGGCTCCTGGCCGTCACGCCGCCAGGACCACGGCACGGCCGAGCCGTGGTCGATGACCACCAAGCAGCCGCCGGGGCGGACTCGTCCAGCGGCGTCGCGCAGGATGCGGTCTCGGTCGAGCGGGACCGGGCCGTGGAAGTAGCAGGCATAAACCAGGTGGAACGTGCCCGCAGGCAGGGAACGGGACAGGTCGTGCTGCTCGGCGCTGACCCGGTAGCGCATCCCGCGTTCCGCCGCCGCGGCGGCGACGCGGCTGACAGCCGACCAGGATTTGTCCGTGGCGGTGACGTCCCAGCCGAGTGAGGCCAGCCACAGGGCGTCACCGCCATGCCCGCAGCCGAGATCCCACGCGCGCCCTGGGCGCAGGCCGAGTCCGGGCAGAACCGCGACGAGCCGGATGTTCGGCTGCTGGTCCTCCTGCGGATCGGCATGCTTATAGCGTGGTCCCCGGAAGTCTGGGCTAGCGGACGAGTCAGCGGCCACAGGATCGCTCGCCTCCCCGAGAAGGTCTCCTTTCTCAGTTGGGCCACGAGCCGGCTGCATGCTTGTCAGCGTGACCGAACTTTGGGGGTGGCGGAACCGTGTAACGGGCATCCAGGGCCACGTGGCCGCCGAATGCGCCTCCCTCCATAATCTCCAGGAAGTAGGGCCCCTCAGCTGCGATAGCCCGGTGGATTGCCGACTCCAGTTCACTGGCGTGCTTCACCTGCTCTGCTGGGACGCCGAAGCTGCGGGCAACCCCGGCGTAGTCGGTGTCGGGAAGGTCGAGCCAGAGCCCTGGAGGGAAGCCGCTTCGCCGTCGGCCCTGGGGTCCCCCATACAGGCCGCCGTTGTTGTAGATGATGACGACGACCTTGAGGTTGTGTTCGGCGAGAATCGACAGGTCGGCGCAGTCATAGTAGAAGCCGGCGTCTCCGCCCACGCTGATCACGAGCTTGTCGGGGTTGGCGAGCTTGGCGCCAATGGCCACGGGAAGCGTTGAGCCCAGCGAGGCGTAGTGGAAGCCCATCGGTGGTGCGAATCCGTCCGGATATTTCGAGCTCTTGTACACCATGCCTGTGACCATGAAGCCCTCGTCGCCCACGAGAATCGTCTCTGCGGGGACTTCCTCCGTGAGGATCTGCCCGATCGCCTCTTTCGTGATCGGGTCACCGCCGAAGGAGCTCAGCAGCTCGAAGTAGTGCTTCTTCGCGTTATCGATCTCTTTGATCCGCGGGCTGTCGGCGAAGCTCGGCGCACCCGATGCTGCGGCCTGGTCGGTGAGCTGAGAGAGGAACGCTTTTGCGTCCGCTACTATGCCGAGGGTCGGCTCGAAGATCCTGCCGATCTGAGTCTCCTCGATGTCGACGTGGATCACCCGGTCAGGCTTCGCTATCGACCACGACGCGGTGGAGGTCTGCGAGAAGGAGAAGCCGACGGCGATCCAGAGGTCCGCCTCCTGCGCCACTTTCGCTCCCGTCGGGAACGCTCCCCAACTGGTCGTGGCCCCGGCGTAGAGCGGATGATCATCGGGCAGCACGCCCCTCCCGGAGGGTCCGCCAGTCACCACGGGGATGCCCGTGGCCTCGGCGAACCGGCGAAGCTCCGCTCGCGCGCCGGCGTGGTGGATGCCTGCGCCTGCTAGGACGACAGGGTTCTTCGCCTTCCTGATCAGTTCCGCGGCTTCCCGCACGCCTTGCTCGCTCGCGGCAGGAGGAAGGGGAAGAACGAGCTTCTCGGTCTTGATAGTCGTCCGCTCCAGCATCGCCAGGTGCGTGAGGTCGAGAACCGCGGGACCAAACTTGCCGGTGCTTGACGCCGTCACGGCCTGTCGCACCATGAGCGGCAGGTCCTCTCCGTCGACGACCCGCTTGATGTACTTCGAAAGAGGCCGGAGGGCCGGGTAGAGGTCATGCCCCGGCTGAAGGATGTCGCGGGCATCCCACGCCGCCGAGCTCTCGACGAACAGCGTGAGGAGCGGCGTGGAGTCCACCTTCGCCGCGTGTATCACCGGCGAGGCGTGGAGAACCCCGACCGCATACAAGACTGCCGCGGAAGCGGTTCGGTTCTTCGACCGGTTGTAGCCGTAAGACATCCAGGCCGCGGACAGCTCGTTTCGGCCGGGGATATTGGGAATGCGGGAAACGCTGCGCGTCAGGCTGGAGTTCGGCCCTCCGCTGTAGCCGAAGACGTATTCGATCCCGCAGGCGATCAAGGTGTCGACTACGGCCTCAGAGCCCTCACGGGATCGTATTTGGACATTCGAGCCGACTCGAGTGCCCTCGAGCGTGGCCCCGGTCATGATTCCGCCTGGCACTACCACGCGCCCGGAGAGCTCATCGTCCTCGACAAGAGCCTCGAATTCTTGTGCTCTGCCCCCGAGGGTCGTCGACCATGACACTTTGTTGCCACGTACGGTCCCGGCGCATTCGGCCGTTTCCGTATCCGTATTCAACTCCACGTTCACTGAGTCGCCATTGACGGTGAAAGTGAGCACGCCCTGGACAGGCGGCGAGCTTTCCGGCCGCAACGTTACATTCCACTTGCCGCCGATGATCGGGGTGGTCTCCTCGGTTGAAGTCACGGCAATGTCCTCCTTCAATAAACCGAATTCCTAGAACAGCTGAGGCTCTAGCGAGTACCTGGCGAACACTCTCGCCCTCCAATGACGCGCATTGGGGCCGCATCCACCACGAATCCTGAGACAGAGTAACTGCGCCAGGCGCGCATGCACCACCTCCGTTCGGAGGTAGCTTCCACGTTGAACATGCAGAAAGCGGCGGCCTGAGAGCCCTCGAATGCGGGCGAACTGCCTCTGGCTCATCGTAGTGTCCGGGTTTTCACGAGACCTAGTCACCTAGGTCTGTGAACTGGTCGTCTCGCCACTCAGCGGAATTGGTACCGGGAGTGAACTGCTCCTCGCGGTGCCGGAGCTCGACTCGGCGGATCTTGCCGGAGATGGTCTTCGGCAGGTCGTAGAACTCGACCCGCCGAACGCGTTGGTAAGGCGCGAGACAATGCCTCGCGAAGCTGAGGATCTCTCTCGCCGTCTCTTTGCTGGGCTCCCAGCCCTGCGCCAAGCCTATGTAGGCCTTAGGAACCGCCAGCCTGATCGGGTCGGGCGCGGGAACTACCGCAGCCTCGGCAACGGCCGGGTGCTCGATGAGCGCGCTTTCCAACTCGAACGGGCTGATCTTGTAGTCCGAGGCCTTGAAGATGTCGTCGGTTCGGCCAACGAAGGTCAGGTAGCCATCAGCGTCCCGCTGCGCGATATCTCCAGTGTGATAGTAGCCGTCGGCCATCGCGGCATCATTCGCTTCAGGATCGCCTTGGTAGCCTGTCATCAGGTTCAGCGGGGCTTGAGACAGGTCGAGGCAAACCTCGCCCTCGCCAGTTCCCGGCACAAGCTTGCCCGATGCGGGATCGACCAGGGCGACGGCAACGCCTGGCAAGGGCCGGCCCATGGAACCGGGCTTGACAGACGTGCCCGGGGTGTTGCCGATGATGGCAGTCGTCTCCGTCTGACCATAGCCATCGCGAATCGTCAGGCCCCAGGCCTCGTTGATGCGTGCGATCACCTCGGCATTGAGCGGTTCTCCGGCCGAGGTGACTTCCCTGAGCGCACCGGGCTTCTCGCCAAGCTCGGCCTGAATCAGCATCCGCCACACGGTCGGAGGGGCACAGAACGTGCTCACAGCGTCGGCGCGCATCCGGTCCAGGAGGGAGACCGGGTCGAATCGCGAGTAGTTGTAAACGTAAACCGTTGCCTCGGCCAGCCACGGCGCGAAGAAGGAGGACCAAGCGTGCTTCGCCCAGCCCGGCGAGCTGACGTTCAGATGCACGTCACCCGGTTGGAGCCCAGTCCAGTACATGGTGGAGAGATGACCGACAGGGTAGGAGACCTGTGTGTGCCCAACGAGCTTGGGACGCTTCGTCGTTCCGCTCGTGAAATACAACAGCAGGGTGTCGTCAACCGAGGTACCGGGATGCGTTAGCGCGTCGTCGGCGCAAGAGCCCGCCTCCCGAAGATCACGCCATCCTTCGGCACCGCCTGCCGCGATCCGCACGTATTCACCCGGAACTGACGCGAATTTCGGCGTGTCGGCAACATTGCACACGACCGCCGATACCTTTGCCCGGGCAATCCGATCCTTAAGGTCATCGGAGCCCAGCGCGGTAGTGGCCGGGATGATGATGCCTCCGACCTTCATAACCGCCAGCATCAGCCGCCAAAGCTCGACCTGATTGCCGACCATCAGCATAACCCGGCTGCCCTTGGCCACTCCCTGCGATTGCAGCCACCGCGCGATCTGATTCGACCGGCCCCGCATCTCTTCAAACGAGGCGGACTGGCGCGAACCGTCCTGCTCGACAATTACGAGAGCCGACCTCTGCTGGCCTGCGGCGATCTCATCAAACCAGTCGTGCGCCCAGTTAAAGGATCCCTTCAGCTTCGGATAAGCGAAACTCAGCAAAGCCTCCTCGTATCGGGCCCTGCTCGCGATGAGGCGGTCCCTGGCTTCCCGGAACTCACGTGTATTCATGTCTGCCGCCATCGGTTCGGCCATCCTCTCTAGGGTTAACGCATCGCTGAAGGATTACCCAAATGAATTAGCTCGTCACTCCCCGATCCGTAACGGTAAGCGATGCTTGCGGCACCGCGATTTCACGCCAATTGTGGCAGGCTATGCTGGTACCATCTGAGGCCTTTTCTATTGCGGGCCTTTCCTCAGTACAAATGGCCGTAGCCCACTGGCATCGTGGGCTGAACGGACAGCCGTGCGTTCCGCCGCTACCTCGTAGGGATTCGGAGCGGGGAGCGTTACCAGGGCGCGATGCGCGAGCATTTCGCCTGAGTGGATCAGGGTCCGGCACAGAGGCAAGAAGCCGTCGGGTATAGGGATGCCGCGGGGCCGCATAGATGGCGTCCGCATCGCCTGCTTCCATGATCTGTCCCTGGTAGAGAACTATCAGCCGATGAGACATGTAACGCACGACGGGCAAATCGTGCGAAATAAACAGGTAGCTGAGACCGCGTTCTGCCTGCAGGCTCTTCATGCGATTCAATATCTGAGCCTGCACGGAAAGATCCAGGGAACTTACCGGCTCGTCACAGATGACCAGCTTCGGTTCTCTCATCAATGCTCGCCCGATCGAGATCCGTTGACGCTGGCCTCCGCTGAAATTCGCTGGATATCGTTTTGCGTCCGCTGGTGAGAGGCCCATCGCGGTCAGCATCTCGCCCACGCGGTTTGACAATGCATCCTTCGTGGGACGATCGAATACTTTGACAGCTTCGCCGAGCGTGTCCCCGATGGATCGGGTTGGGTTAAGCGATCGGTACGGATCCTGGAACACGACCTGCAGGTCCGAACCAAGCGATCGCCGATCGCGTTGTGACAGATGAGCGATCTCTCGCCCTGCGAACGTGATCGACCCTGCAGCGACATCGGTAAGACCCAGGATGCTTCGGGCAATGGAAGTTTTGCCCGATCCTGACTCACCAACTAGGCCGAGAGTCTCACCGGGCCAGACAGAGAAGGTCACACCGTCCACTGCCCGCAGCGGGGGCCTATGTCGGCCCCTGCCGAACTCGACGGTTATGCCCTCCACGTGGAGCAGCGGGATTCGCTTCCCGCTGAGGTCGCCCGTCATCGCGCCGTCCGTTCAGCGAACTCGGCGTGTCTTACGCATCGCACTTTCCGGGATCCGCTTTCCGCTTCGACGAGCGCGATCGGACCCGTTTCGCACGCTTTAATGGATAGGTCACAGCGTGGCGAAAATCGGCAGGCCGCTGGCCAGTCACCGGGTCGGGGCACGGAACCTGGGATGGTGCGCAACGCCTCTTTCTTGCTGGCGTAATGCGGACTGGAGGCGGTCAGCCCGGCTGTGTAGGGATGACTCGGCCGGGCAAAAATTTGTTCAACCTGACCGACCTCGACTATCTCCCCCGCGTACATCACCACGGCCCGGTCCGCCAACTCTGCGACGACGCCCCAGTCGTGGGTTACGAGCAGGACCGCCATATTCCGTTCGGCCTCAAGCCGGCGCAACAGGGCGAGGATCTCAGCCTGAACGGATACATCGAGCGCCGTGGTCGGTTCGTCAGCGATAAGCAGCTCAGGATTGCCGGCAAGTGCCCGGGCAATAGAAACCCTCTGAGCCATTCCCCCGGATAGTTCATGGGGGTAACGGCGAAATACGTCGGGGGCGTCGTCAAGGTCGACCTGCCGCAGCAGATCGAGCGCGACGTCCCGCGCTTCACTCTTTGATATGCCGTCGCGATGGCGGCAGACAATCTCCTGGACCTGCCACCCGGCACGGAACAGCGGATTGAGGCTGACCATGGGATCCTGGCCAATCATTGCGATCCGCCGGCCCCTGACCCGCGCGAGCGCCTTCTCGGGCAAGCTGGTGAGGTTCTCTCCCTTCAGGTAGATAGATCCCGCGGTAGGGGTGATCCCCGTCGGCAGCAAGCCGAGGATAGCGCGCCCGGTCATGGTCTTGCCGCATCCCGATTCTCCTAGCAGCGCCAGCGTCTCGCCAGCGGCGATATCAAAGCTCACGTCATCGAGAATGAGCACGCCGGCGTCGGTCGCCACCGAAAGCCCTTCGACGGCGAGTACTTTTCCTGCGCTCGCATGGCCCGGGTGAACCCCGTCCGCAGCCGAAGCAGAGCTGATCCGAGGGCCACGTTCTTCCCGGGTACGGATACTGCGCGTTCCGCCAACGGCCTGAGGTCCACTTGCCCAGCGTCCTGCCGTGGTGTCGCGTACTGCATCACCAAGAAGCCCGAGGGAAAGGATCGTGGCAGCCGTCAGAGCCGCCGGGGGCAGGATGAGCCACGGATCAGAACTGATGTGCGACCAGCCGTCAGCGATCATCCCGCCCCAGCTCGGCGCGGGGGTCGGAACTAGCAAGCCCAGGAATGCCACCCCCACTTGTATGCCGACCGCGGCCGCAGCAGCCAGCGACATCTGCACAATGATTGGCCCCGCGATCCGGGGAAGGACCTCACGAACCATGATGCGCAGATCCGAGAAGCCAGATATCTTCGCGGCCTCGATATACGGCTCGCTCCTGACGGGAAGTGCCGCCGAGCGGACAACTCGTATCATGCTCGGTGCCACCAAGAATCCAAGGGTGATCATCGCGGCCAGCATGTTCTCCGGGAATATGGCGAGCACCACCAAGATGATGACGATCCCGGGCAGTGAGAACATCAAGTCGGCAAGCCAGCCGATAACGCGGTCTGTGGTTCCGCCGCGATAACCGGCCAGCAAGCCAAGGGGCGGGCCGATCACAAGTGAGGCGCCAATTGCCTCTGCTACACCGACTAGGACCGGGCGTGTTCCGACCAGAAGTCTCTCCAGCACGTCTCTCCCGAGACTGTCCGTTCCCAGCCAGTGTGCGCCGCTCGGGCCCTTCAGTACCTCCGACAGTGATCCCGCTTGCTGACCGGCGATGCTCGGCAATAGCAGGGGAGCGACAACTCCCACGAGGATCAGCAGGCCTAGGTAGGCGATACATACGGCGGCCACTGGCTGCTTCAGCAGCCGTCGGGAAAACCCAGCTGCTGGCTGAGCAACGGCAGCTGCCGATCGCGGGCCCGCCGTGGCCGCGGGGGCAATCAGGCCTCCCTCTACGTCCGTCACTTCACACCCACTCGTGGATCTAGGAGCGAATACGCGACATCGACGATGAGGTTGATAGCCACAACCATGAGGGTGTAGACGACAACCACTCCTTGCATCATGATTATGTCGTGATTTCCGGCTGCCGTCGCGGCCAGAGAACCGAGACCTGGCAGCCCGAATACGAACTCGATGATGACGGTGCCTGATATCAGGAAGACCGCCTCAATACCGAGAACGGTTACGACTCGGACCAAGCAGTTCTTTAGTGCATGGCGCCACACGATCGCCCTGGCTGATACACCGCTCGCGCGGGCCATCGTTATGTATTCGCTCCCGAGGGCATCCAACATCGCCTCCCGCGTCTGTTTTGCGAAAAAGGCGATACCTCCGAAGGCCAGCGCGACGACGGGAAGAAAAAGCGAGTGCAACCACTGAGCGGGGGACTGCCCGAAAGATACGTAACCGACCGCCGGGAACAAGCGGAGCTTGACCGCGAAGATCCGGATCAGCTCAGCGCCAATCCAGAAACCTGGCAAAGCGAAACCCAGTAGTGCAAAAGCATCCAGGAACCTGGCGAGCACACCTCCCCGAACGGCACTTATTACTCCCAGAGCAACCCCGGCGGTGAGGCTGATTACCAGTGTTCCAACCATCAGGGAGATGGTCACCCAGATACTGGACTGAATAGCCTGCAGAACCGGCTGACCCGTGTAGAAGGAAGTACCAAGATTCCCGGTCAGTGCGCTGCGGAGCCAATGCCAGTACTGCTCATACAGCGGAAGTGTCAGGCCGAGCCGCTGGTCCAGTGCCGCAACTTGCGAGGGCGTCGCAGTGCTGCCTAGAAGAACATAACCGGGGTTGCCGGGAATCAGGCTGACGAGGATCTCGGTCAGAATTGATACTACGAACAATAGCGGTATCGCGAGCAGCAGGCGGCGGGTGGCGACCCGGACGATAGTGAGACGGGCGAATGCGCGGAACGGTGCTGCAGCACGTCCCCAGCTCGAGCGCGGCCGCGTCTGGCCCCCACGATCAGGGCCGGCGGATACCGGCTCGGTCACGTAGTTTCGCACTGTCTCTGACAACCAGACTCGCCGCCTTCCATGATGTTACGCATGCCTCTTCGGGCCCCGGATCCTCCTCACCCGCTCGCCGGGTACCACTCTGACGCGAAGGAAAGCCCCTCGCGGGCGTCGGGCGCCATCACCCCGGCGACCTTAGACGAGTTGACGTAGTAGTAGTTGTCGCCCCATCCGACCGGAAGGACATCGGCCTGCTCGGCTATGGTGAGATTCATCTGCTGCCAGTACGGGGCGGGATTCGCGGCATGAACGGCCGTCTGATACAGGGCGTCCAGCTGCGGGTCAGAGACGTTGAGATAATCCTCCGACCCTCCGGGAACAAAGGTAACCTTGTAACCAAATTGCATTGGACCTGAGGGCGCCGCGAGAAACGTGGCGTCATACTTGCCTGTTTTGAGGTCCGCGGCCACCGAGGCGACATCGGTGGGCGGCAGGCTCGTGATCTGCGCGGTGACGCCGACTTTCGCCCAGTACGAGGCGATCGCCTGGCCCAATGTAGTCCCGATGTCACCGAGGTCTACCTCAAGGACAGAAATCGTGAGGCCATTCCCGTATCCTGCCTGCGCCAGAAGCTGCTTTGCCTTAGCGGGATCATACGAATAGTAGTTGTTTGCCTGCTGGGAGAGTCCGTCGAGGTTATACAGCTGCGATGTCGGTTGCGATCCGGGGCCGAGCACTGCGTTCGTGATGGCCGCACGGTCGACCGCATAGTTCAGTGCCTGACGGACCAGCACGTTTCCCAGCGGAGATGATCCCGCCGCCCGCTTGACGAGATTGAGCCCCCAGGCCGCAGCAAAGCCCTCGACAACCTTGACGTTCGATACCGATTGCGCCTGTGCGACAGTGGAGGAGTCGCCAACAGCAACCTCGATCTCGCCAGTCTGCAGGGCAGCCAGCATCGATGACGGTGTCGAGATCACCTTGGCAACTACCTTGCTCCACTTCTGCGCCGACTTGTCGTAGTAATACGGATTGGGCACAAACGTGTAGATGTTACCCGTAACCGTGCTGCTCTGCTGGACCTCGTATGGCCCGGCACCGCAGGACGCATCATTTGTTATGGACGGGTTCGCGACGGCAGCGGGGCATGCCGGAAGCCCGTAATTCGAGTCGCGCTGAGCGAATATATATGGCATGCTCGGGTTCGGCACGCCGAGCTGAATGACTACTTTGTATGGGTTCGGCGTGGTAACCGACTTAAGATCGGTTATGTCCGCGGCCCAGGCACCTAGCTGCTGGTGGTACACGTATTCAATCCAGGTTTTCACGGCGGCTGCATTGAACGGCTGCCCGTTTGAGAACTTCACTCCCTGGCGAAGGTTCATGTAGAAAGTCTCATAGTTGGTGCCGATGTAGCCCCATGAGGTCGCCAGCCACGGCGTAAGTCCTGTCGGTGTATCGCCCGCTGGCGACAAGTTGATTAGCGGCGCGTAGTCTAGTGTGCTCGTTGTTTCAGCCTGGTTACCTTGTCCTCCGCCTGTAACGTTGTCGCCAGGGAACGTGAGCGGATTTTCAGTCACGCCTATGGTCAGCACGGGCTGAGAACTGCCGGAACTGCCTGAATCCCCTGAACCGCCAGACCCGCCTGAGCTGCATGCAACAAGCGCGACCACGGCTAGCATGGACGCCGCGGCATATCTCGACTTGCCGGAGTGGAATACTCTCATAGTCCTTAATGTCTTCCTCTTGAGGGGACCGCGGCCTGCTTTGCTTCGGTGATCTTGATCTTTCTGGAGGTAGGAGCCAGTGCCGATGCCGGCCTGGAATATCGAGGGCCCTTGCTGCTGGAAGACGGACCCCCTCACCCTCGCTGGCGATCGGTCGTGATTACGCGCTATTGTGCGGGCTCGGTCCAGCCCTTGAGTACCTCCGTTTGGAAGGTTCGCCCATCGCGGCTCGTGGCAGATACCAAGCGTCAGCAACCCGGGACCCAACCTCTGCCTCGGCCAGAGACCCCGGTCGGCTCAGATGGCCTGCCAGAGAGCAGGCCGGCGAGCGCGGGCAACCACCCTGCAGCGCGAGGCGTGCAGGCGTATCACAGGGCCTGGTGACGGTGCCTCGGTCCCGAGCCTGCTGCTGGCGCGCGACGGAACTTACAGAATGCCGATGTCGCTGGCCCGTGCGATTGCTTCGACGCGGTTCCTTGCTCCAAGCTTCTGCATCGCCGACTGCAGATACGCCTTGACGGTGTTCGGTGCCAGCAGCAAGTGACGGGCCGCCTCAGCGTTCGTCTGCCCCATCGCGACCTGGCGCACGACTTCGATTTCCCGCCGAGTCAACGCCTCGGGCTTCTCCCGTGCGGCTGCCTGCCCCTTCGGCTGGAACACCACTTCGCCGGCCACGGCCCGGCGCACCAGATCCCGGATATCGCTCTCGGAAACGTCCTTCAACACGTAGCCATCGACGCCCGCCTCCATCGCCATCGCCACGCTGGTTGGCCCTGTGTAAGCAGTAAAGACAAGTATTTTCGACACGGGTGCGGCGGTTCTGAGCGCGTTCACAGTCTCGCGGAAGTCGGCATCCGGCAAACGGAGATCCAGGAGCACGACGTCGGGCTGAAGCCGACGTGCTAGCTCGACGCCGCATCCCGCTGATCTGGCATCACCGCTGAGCTGGATCGAAGGTTCCCGCTCCAGCACAGTCCTCACGCCCTGGACCACGATCGGATGATCGTCGATGACGATCATCCGGATCACGTCCGGGGCCTCTCCGGTCAGCACGGCACCCACGCCCGGAAACTGGTCCCCGGCCCGTCTTCATTCGTGGCGACGCTGACCGCGCCGCCCAGGCGCTCCAAGCGCTGAGTGCAGGCAAGAATCCCGATTCCGAGCGGCGCTGCGACGTCGTAGCCCACTCCGTCGTCGACGACTGCGAGGCCGACGCCACGGTCTACGCAGTACAGCGTCAGAACCACAGCCGAACACTGCGCGTGCTTCTCGGCATTGAACAACGCTTCCCGGCAAGCCAGGCTGAGCGCGTGCACCTTCGGACCGCTGAGCACTGGAATCTCGCTGAGCACCAGGAGCTGCGCTCTGAGACCCGACCGCTGCTGGAAGGTCTCGACGTCCTCGTAGACCTGCACTGCCAGGGCCATCTCGCTTGGCGGGGCGCTCAGGGCCGTCATGGCGTCGCGCAACATAGCGCTGGCCTCCGAGATCTGCTGTTGAAGCTGCGCGACCCGAGCATGGAGCGCCTTGTCACCCTGTGTCGCTGTGCCGAGCTCGCGCGCCGTAGCACCGATGCCGAACAGCATTTGCCCGACCGTGTCGTGCAGGCGGATGGCGAGCTGCCGACGGTCCTCGGACACGGCTACGTCCATCGTCTTGCATATCCGGCCTGAAACGTAGAGGGCGGATGCGGTGTCCTTCCCCGCCCGGGCAATCTCTCGCACGACGCGGTTGCTGAAGTGCGTCCGCTGCCGCGTTGCGACGTACAGAACCCCTGCAAGCTGCTCCTCTACCTGGACGGGGAAGGCGATGAGGCTCTCCAGCCCTTCGGAGTGCACGCGCCGGTCAAACTCGTGCGTGATGCGTGTTTCGTTGAAGTACTGCGGCACAACAAGTGCGCGCAGCTGACTCGCGCATGCGCCGCCGAGTCCTCGCCCGTACGGTACCCCAAGGTTGAGCAACGCGTCGCTTTGATGACCCGTGAAGTACCGCAGCACAATGCCGTCGTTGGAGGGTTCACCAAAGAAGGCCACGTCGGTGCCGGTTACGATCCGCGCGTGCCGAAGCAGGTCCCGGAGAAGAGTCTCCCGATGGACCAGAGTGACGGCCCGAACATCTTGGGCATTGAGTCGGTGAGCAATTGCGCTGCTAGAACTCATGATGTGCCTCGTCGCTGAGGTTAAGTTTCCCGGCCGGCAACCCAAGCTCTCGCACGGAGCTGCCCTGCCCGTCCATAACCCGCCGCCGTAGACGGTGTAGCCATGCTCTCTCCCAATGTGACGGAAAGCCCAAGACCACATTTCGCGGCTCAATAGCCTGGAGTGGCGATCTTCGTATTACAAGATCAGCTAAGAGCGGGCAATAGGTTGTGGAGGGAGTCCCGTTCGCTGGAGGATCGTCCTGTAGGTGCCCCAGCAACCGCGACAGCTACTGGCCCCGTTGTCGCACTCGCGTCGGGCGAACTGCTGGACGTATGGAACTTCACGCTTGGGCTCAGAGCCCAGACCATAGCGTTGGGCGGCATTTCCTAGCGTGGCGCCGCCGGCCTGCTCGACCTATGGGGGGATGGTGGGCGCAAAGCACGGAATTTCGGTCCAGTGTCCGAGCACCGACCGGGTATCAACGAAGACGATGTCACCCCTGCCGCCGGTGAATCTGTGATAAGGCAGGTTAGCCGCACGCGCCTCAGCTACCACAGTATCTGCATCGTCCATGAAGGCTCCGACGTGGTGAGGCTGCACGCTCAGGGCGTCCGCCGGGGCTAGCGGGAAGATAGGCAGTGCTTCTTCCACAGGTTCGATGATCTCGAACATGCGGCCGTTCATGTATGCGAACGACGCGAGGAGCCGGCACTGGGCCGCGGTGCCCTCTGGCCCATCTACCAGGTTCAAACAGGCTTCTCGGGTCACCCAGGGTCCGATGCCGGCGGACCCTTCGAAGCCTTCGATGGCGCGTTGAGTGTTATTGGTCAGGTACGCGAGCTGCATCCCGGAGGTCAGCCCTAGTCCGATGGCCGTGGTGGGTACAGAAGCCATAGCACACCATCCCTGATGGCGAACGCGCTGCGGTCACCGGGTATCGTAACACCAAATCCTGACCGTCGGTCAGTCCTGAGTACGACGAAGTTCTGGCATCTCCGCCCGGAGTGGTCATCCCGGCAGCGCTGTTCGCTAGCCTGGCGCTCCGGCGACAGGCCGAGTACTCCGGCTGCGGCGGGCAGGAGCGCCTGTGTCAGGCCTTCCCCGTTTCTCAGACGTAAGGCTCACCTGCGCTAGGGCTTCGAGTTCCGTCTCGACGTCAAACAGGCGACCGTTAGCAGCCCTCACCGCAGCGACGAGGGACTGGACACAGAGATCGACCACTTCATCTACCTCGGTATCGAGGTGCGCCAACCAGTCGATAGTGACCGTATCCACAAAACCGAGATAGCCCTGGATCGCCTGGCGCAGCCGAGGGGGCGGATTAACGGGGCATCCCAGGCTTGTAAACATCACCGACACCGCGCGCCTTCGGATCTCCACCACGGTGTCGCGCACCTCTGCATTAGCGCGATCCGCCATCATGAGCAGCGAAAAGCGCTGCGGATACATTCTGACGTACTCGAAATGCCGGCGTAGAAAACCGTACATCAGCAGTGTGGGCGTGTTCTCACTGGGAGACGGCTGCTGGAAGGTCACCATCTCGTTCGATATCCGCTCGGCCGCCGCAGCGAACAGGCCGCGCTTGTCCCTGAAGTGATAGAAGACTAGGCCCTTGGCGACGTCAGCCTGGCGGCAGATCTCCTCGACGGACACGTCTTCGTATTCGGTTGTCGTGAACAGGCGTATGGCGACATCGATGATCCGATCGCGTCGCTTGGGCTGAGCGGTGACCGCCGTGGCCGAGGTACTCGTCACCTTGCCCATGGTAGCGTGCGAGCACTATTGACCGTTGGTCAGTTTTCAGGCACCATGTGCCTGAGGCAGATGCCCGCCGTGTCCTCAGGGGTCATCTCCGCTGAGTGCTGGCGAAGCTAGCCTCGCACACCGCGACGGGGGGTGAGCGCGGGCAGCCGAATCTCCCCCGGGAGCAAGGCAACCAACTGTCACGAAGGGCTATGAGCCGAATGGACGAAATGCGGCTCGGGGGACGGCTGACCGTCGTCACTGGCGCTGGGGGCAACCCTGGACTGGGGCGGGCTTACGCGCTGCTGCCCGCATCGCGGGACGCCCGCGTTGTCGTTAACGATCTTGGCCTCCTGGCCCAGGAGAGGGCGGCGGCAGCACCTGGGCGGCCGAGAAGGTCGCCACCGAGATCTGCAGCCTCGGCGGCGTCGCCGTCGCTGACGCCAACAGCGTCGCTGATTGGCCATCCCGCGGCGTATGGTCGACGCGCTGATGCCCAGCGCGCGCACTTCGGGCAGACCTCAGGCCGCGATCGAGATGTCACCTGAGTCGGTCGCGCCAGTACCCGTGCACGTGACCCACGAGTCCTGCCCGATCACCGGCCGGACCGTTGCAGGCCAGTCAGGCGCCACCCGCGAGCTTCGCTTCTTCCCGGCTCAGGGCATCGATGACGGAGCTAACTTGACGGCCGGGTCTTTGGTGTCGTCGCTTGGTGACCTTACCTATGAAGTCAAGGAAGCGTTTGCCGAGCACCCTGTCGCGGCATAGCCCAATGCGGACAGTCACTCGCCGCCGACCCTCCGGCAGGCCAGCCAAGGGACAACGCACTCGCGAGCAAAAGGCAGCAGCCGCAGTCTTCACCATTGGCATGTTTATGTCGATCATGGATACACAGATCGTAAACGTCGCCTTGACAACCTTGGGCCGCGGTTTCCATGCCGGCACTGCACAGATCCAATGGGTCGTCACAGGCTATCTGCTTAGCCTGGCAACTTTCGTGCCTGTCGCGGCCTGGCTGGGTGATCGGCTGGGTTCGAAGCGGGTATATCTGTACGCAATCGCAATCTTCACGCTCTCCTCCGGCGTGTGTGCAGCATCGACAAGCCTGCTGATGCTTAGCTTGGCACGCGTTGCGCAGGGCATTGGCGGCGGCATGATGCTCCCGCTTGGTCAGACGGTGTTGTACCGCGCTTACCCGCCGCAGCAGCGCGTTAAGGTCGCACGTTCGATCAGTCGGGTAACGGTGATCGCACCATCGTCCGCCCCTATCATCGGCGGACTGCTCGTCAGCTCATTGTCGTGGCACTGGGTGTTCCTGGTAAACCTGCCAACGGGCGTGGCGCAGTTCGCCTTCGCCCTGTACGCGCTCGACTCCTACAAATCACCGGAGCGTGGCCGCTTCGACTTGCTCGGGGCCTGCTTGGGCGGAGGCGGACTGGCGTTGCTTCTCTACGCTCTCAGCCAAGGCCCCGGCCTTGGGTGGACCTCAGCCCGCGTGCTTGCCACTGGCATGGTTGGGGTGCTCGCGCTCGCGCTGTTCGGGCACCGCGAGACGCGACTTTCAGACCCCATGTTGAAGCTCCGTCTACTGGCCGACCGGATGCTGCGGCGGGCGTGCGGCGTTGTCGGGCTGATGACTTTTAGCTTCTTTGGGTGCATTGTCTTCACATCGCTATATCTCCAGGAAGGGAGGGGCCTGTCGGCAATCCAGTCGGGCCTGACAACTTTCCCGTGCGCGATCGGCATTGGCATCTCATCGCAACTCGCATCTCGGATCTATCCGCGAGTCGGGCCGCGTCGGCTCATGATGACGGGCTTCCTCGGCATCGGTATCGTCGCCTCCATCATGGCCGAGACCGTCGACACCGCAGGCCTTTGGACCGTGCGAGCCGAAATGCTTTGCTTCGGACTGGCAGTGTCTTGCGTGATGCTGTCGACACAAGCGTCGGCATTCTCGCGCATCTCACACGCCGACACGAGCCACGCCTCATCCATATTCATGGCGGTGCAGCGCTCCGCGTCAGCTTTCAGTGTCGCACTCCTCTCAACAGTCATCGGGATCGCGGATCACGGACGAGTCGTACCGGATCTGGACGCATTTCGCAGTGTCTACCTGGTGATGGCTGTCGCGGCACTGTTCGGCCTAGGAGCAGCGGCCCGGGTCCACGACAGCGATGCGGCTGCAACTATGTCCCGCGCCCCGCGTACCGGTGCCAATCAACCGGGCGGGCGTCCGCCTACTGCTGACGGCCTGACTTTGGACGAATTAGCCTTCTCGCGGCTCCGGGTTGGCACCGGGAAGCGGAGCAGCAGCTGTCTGTTGCCTTCATTCCGAATAAGCGTCGGGCTGACTGTCCGTTGGTCAGGTTCCGGTGCTCTAATGCGCTGTGCCAGCAGCGCGTGTTGAGGTGACGCTCACTCTTGCCGGCAGTACTGCTGAATATTCGGCTCTAATTCGGCAAGCCGCCCGTCCATGGCATTGGCGCATCGCACCCGCAGGGCCAAGCACGATGTAGTCGTCAGCGGTCGGCGCTGACCGAGCGTACCTTCACTAGGGCCAAGAGTTGGCGCTTGACAGTGGGTCTACCACCTGCCTACGATCCTGACCGCCGGTCAAAAATTTGCTGAGCGAGGGATTCCGGCCGGCGGACAGGAAGCTTCGCCGGTGACGTTATCTCATTGGCGGGCGGGCGATTTCCCGGAGATGGTGGTGGATACATGACGGCGACTGAGACGAAGACCACGGGGACCACCGACGGCGTCGTGGCGCCCGATGCGGCTGGCGGCAAGGTTCTGGAGACCAGAGGGGCACAGTCGGTGGTCGCGGCTCTCAAGGCATCGGGCATCGAGCTGGTGTTCGGCTATCCGGGCGGCGGCCTTCCCGAACTCGTCGGGCCGCTCTTCGACGCGGGCGTGAAGTCGATCGCGGCCCGGACCGAACTCTCGGCTGCTTGGATGTCGTACGGCTACAACCGCGTCCGGCACCGCGCCGCATCGGCCTGCCTGTTCCACGAGGTCGGCTTCCTCCACACCAGCCCCGCGATATATGCAGCGAAACTGGACTCTACGCCGCTGTTCGTCATGGGTCTGAACCTTGCAAGTTCGCTCGACCTGCGCGAGCCGCTGCAGGAGGGGCTTGACCTGTTCCCGGCCATCCGTCCCATCTCGAAGTACATCCGCAAGGTCGTCGTTGGCGACGACCTTCCCCTCGCTGTGCGCCAATCAGTACTGGCCGCCAGCACTGGCCGTTTCGGCCCGAGCGTCCTGGAGTTCGCCTTCCAGATTCTCGGTCAGACCGTGACCTGCCCGGTCGAGCCACTAGCGTTGCCCGAACCGCCCGGAGCAAGCAAGTCTGCCGTAGCACGCGCCTGGGACCTCATCTCGAAAGCAAAGCGGCCCGTCCTGGTGGTCGGTGGCGGCGTCGAGCACGCCAATGGCGCCACCGCTCTGCGTAAGTTCGCGCAACTGACGGGCATTCCGGTCGCGTCCTCAAGCCGTGGCGGGCGTGGGCTACTGCCGGACGCGTCGGAGCTATATGCCGGGCCGCTGGGTTCATTCGGATGGTCGAGCGCCAACACCGTGGCGCAAGGAGCTGATTTGTGGATCGCCTTGGGCATCTCGTGGTCACAGAGCACGACCGCGGCATGGACGATCGACAAGCCTGCCAACGTCATCCAGGTCGATATTGACCCCAGCCAGCTTGGGAAAATCTTCCAGCCGACACTCGGTGTCGCCGCCGATGCTCGCGTATTCCTCGAGCAACTGATCGATTTGGCTGAGGATCCGGCATCCCCGTCGCCGGTCACGAATGACAATTATCGGCGCGAAGTCCTCGACCTCAAGCAGGCCTGGTTGAAGGAGTACGCATCCCGGTTCGACGGCACCGAGAAGCGGATCAACCAGATGTACTTGGTCGACGTCTTGAACCAGGAATTGCCGGACGGCTCGATCGCTATCCCTGACTCAGGCGGCCACGCTGGATTCCTCCTCCGCGGCTTCTCACACGGCGACCTCATTACCCCTTCCGTCGTCAGCACCCGCTATCAGTCCCTGGGTGCCGGCCTGCCGATGGCGATCGGGGCCAAGCTGGCCGAGCCTGAGCGCACTGTCGTGACGTATCACGGCGACGGCGGTTTCTACTACGACCTCATGGACCTCTCGACGCTGGCCGAGAATAACATCAAGGTCATCGTGATCATCGACAACAATGGCTGCGTCATGGCAAACCGTGCCGGGTTCCAGTTGCGCGGTCTCAACCCGGATATCGGCGGCTGGACTGAGCTGCCAGACACCGACTTTGTCGGGCTCGCCCACTCCTTCGGGCTTGACGGGGAGCGGGTCGAAGAACCAGCCGACCTGCGTGACGCTGTTCGGCGCGCCATGGCCGCCGAAGGCAGCTACCTGCTCGACGTCGTGACCGATCCTGACACGCGCATGAAGCGCGCCATCCCCAACGTCATACCTAACCTCTTCGACCGCAGTCCAGACCAACAGGCGGCCATCGGCGACTCTCGCCGGCGTCCCCACTACCAACTGCGGCTCGACACCTCGTGGCCGGCGTGACGGCGCGCAGCGGCGGCGGCGTCTGAGCATGGCATTCGATGTCATCGTAGTAGGAGCCGGCTCGACAGGCGCGTCGCTCGCGGCGCGCCTGAGCGAGCGGCCGAGCCGGTCGGTTCTGCTGCTCGAGGCAGGGCCGGACTACGAGCGCGTCGAGGACTTCCTGCCCGAACTCCTCGACCCGACTGGGTCTGCCGGAGCGCTGCCGGGCAACCCGGCTAGCTGGGCCATGCACGGCGCTTTCGCACCCGGCTTCAACGTGCCAGTCACGCGCGGCAAAGTCATCGGTGGCTCGAGCTCGATCAACGGCGCCTACTTCGTTCGCGGCCTGCGCCAGAACTTCGACGAATGGGCCAAGATGGGGTTTGACGCCTGGTCGTACGACCAGGTGCTGCCGTTCTTCCGCAAGCTGGAGACCGATAGCGACTTTCCCGGGCCGCCGCCGCATGGGGACAGCGGCCCGATCTATGTACGCCGAGAACCGGAAAGCCGCTCACCAGTTTTTATCCCGGCGTTTACCGAGGCTTGCCTGTCTCTCGGTTTCCCTGCAGAGCCCGACAAGAATGCCGAGGGCCAGGGCTTTGGCGTTGGACCGGTGCCGCTCAATATCCATAACGGCATGCGCTGGGGCACGGCGCTCGGCTATATCCTCCCCGCTAGGGACCGCCCCAATCTAACCATTCAGGGCAACGCGTTCGTACGTCGGGTGCTGATCGAGCACGGCCGCGCCTACGGCGTCGAGGTAGACGTGCGCGGCAAGCGCGTGACCTACGAAGGCGGCGAGATAGTCGTCAGCGCAGGTGGCCTGCGCGACCCCCATCTGCTCATGCACTCAGGGATCGGGCCAGCAGACCACCTGCGGTCTCATGGCATTACCGTAGTGGCGGATCTCCCGGGCGTCGGTCAGAACTTGATGGACCACCCGGAGCTAGTCAGCAATTATGACCTGCCTGAGCCGCATCCCAGGATGAAGGGAGCTGGCTCGATTGGCCCCGCTGTCCACTGGACGGCCGACGGCTCGTCCGAGCCGAGCGACCTCGAGATATTTCCTTTCCTGCGCACGACGTTCAATCTGATGAATCCGTGGCAGGGCTTCAAGCGACCGATTCGGACGCTCAAGGCCCTGAGCGGCACGTCTTTGCGGGCGGTCATTGCCCACTCGAAGGCGAAGGGCACCGGCTCGACGGTTCTTGGTTTGCAGCAGGAATGCAGCCGTGGCACAGTTACTTTGAGGTCGGGCAACCCAGAAGACGATCCATGGATTGATTATAAGTTCCTCACCGAGGCAAGAGATCTTGCCCGCTTTCGGGAAATGGTGCGTACGTACTGGCAGATTTTCCAGGCCAAACCGCTCAAGAAGGCGGGATGCGGTCTTGTCGACCTGGCCACTGATGACATGGCGGACGACGCCGCTCTCAATGCCTGGATAAGAGCACATCTCAAGATTGCCGGTCATCCGGGCTCGACGTGTCGGATGGGTCACGACAGAGATGAGTTGGCGGTCGTTGATCAATACGGACGTGTCCGGGGCATCGATGGACTGCGTGTTGCTGGTACATCGATCTGGCCGAAGCTGCCATCACGCGGTCCAAACGCCTCGGCGATCATGACCGGGGAGCGCATGACGGCATTCTTCGACGGTTAAGTTCAGCGGGCCGATTCCTGCGGACTAAGCAATCGGGGCGAGAATGCTCCCTGTGCCAGGAGCCTGGGGGGTCACCCCCACGCACCAGGACGATGCGGAGCGCTGCGATTGTTCACGGCTGGTACCAGGCAACCATCTGGCAGGTGGCTGCTCCGGACGGGATGGTGGCTGTGCCGTAGGAGTCGGAGTTGCCTGACGTATCGGTGTTGGAGTACTCGGTCCATGTCAGCGACTGACCGGTTGTGATAAACGTCTCTGTGACGTTCTGCCTGTCTGAACCCAGCTCGTTGCCTTCGGAGTTGTAGAAAACCACCGCGAACCCGCCCACGTCCGCTGTTGCGCTGGACGTATCAGTTATCGTCAGCTGGTAACCAGGGACGGGAGGATAGTAAGTCCCCGAGATCGTCTGGCCCTGTGGTGTCCCGGGCTGGAAAACCCCTCCCTGCCCCGTCGGGATGTAGCCCATCGTGCAGGTGCTGTTAACTGCCGCTAGCGTGGACACCGGGCCTGGCGTGGCGGGTAGTGTCACTGAAGGGGTCGGCGTCGCCGTGGGAGCAGGAACGCTGGCTGCTGGCGCGTAGTTCACGGTGACACTGTAGTGCCACCCTATAGCCGGAACGCTTTCATCTGCGTGAGTGTAGGCAAGCGTGCCGTTCCAGGGCTTCGGGGCTGTGAGGACGATCGTGGCCGGGTGCGCGCTGTAGGTGCCTTGCGCGCAGTTGGGCTTGCAGTCATCCGCATGCGCCGTGCCCGTGCCAATCGCCGTCGCGGTTCCCCAATCCTGCCAGGCGACTGGCTTGACGTAGAGGCTGCCGTCCGCCGAGAGGCCCATCAGCTCGGGCTTCGCTAGTACCCCGGCATTGCCGGAACAGCCAGCAGCCAAAGACTCGCAGACAACATAGGCGCGGGTCACGGCGACGGTGATGCTGGTGTGCGCACCACAGCCTGCCAGCACGATTATTAGGGACGCAAAAGCGAGCCTCTTCATGAACGCAACATCCCGATCAACAATCCATCGACCGGTTCGTCAAAGATTATGCCGCTACCAGCCAGTTTGAGGGTCTTCGCATGCCAGACAATTCATCTAGTTGAACGGTAAGCCCGCGAAGTCGTCCCTCTCCATGCCGAGCACCTTGTCGTGACGGTTTCGTTGTGGTGGCAGATGAGGCAATCGGCTCCTGAGGTCCGATCAACGTTGCGCCGCCCCGCGGGCGGCGATGAGGTGCGGGCAGTCGCCCGCACCTCATAGATCAGTCACCGACACGCACAGCGTTCGGACCGCCTTGCGTAATGTGACGCAAAGCGCGATGCGCACCCCGATACGCCGTGGCGCTCATCCCCTCAAGGGCATCGAACTGGACTGAGTTATCCGTGGCGCTCAGCGTCGCCCACGCGCGATGTGGTCCTGGTGCGTACCGCATGCGCTGTCTTTGCTATCTCGCCAGGAAGTCCTTCTACCATCCAGTATCCCGTTCTGTTTCTGATCTTGATCGCCCGTTTTGTCACCCTTGAATCATGATTCTTGGCTGCGTCACACCCATGCACCATCTGATGATCATGGTCAATTCCGTCGCCTCCGGCCTACGCGGCTAGAAGCCCCGGTTGGCGGTCATCGCAACTCTGACCAAGGGCTACGACCTCGACTACATCTGGCGCCAGGTTGATGCCAGGGCCGCCAAGGATGCGGCCGGGTATTACATCCAAGCCAGTGAGAGCGGGGGAGAGCCGCCTGGCCGTTGGTGGGGCCCGGGTGCGCAGGCACTCGGCCTTGAGCCTGGCCAGATAGTCGAGCGACAACCGTATGACCTGCTATTCGGCGAGCACAGGGCCTCAGACGGCACCGCGCTGAGCAGGCCACCGGGCAGCGGTCGGAAAGCCGCCGACATCTACGCGCGGCTCCTGGCCGCCGAACCCCACGCGACCGCCGAGCGTAAGCGCGAGCTGCGACTGGAGTCCACCCGTCAGGCGCGACAGAGCCCCCTGTACTTCGACCTGACACTATCGCTGTCGAAGTCGATTTCGATCTTCCACGCCTCCCTCGGCGAGAACGCCCGCCTCGCCCGCCAGGTCAGCGACGAGGCGGGGGACCGGTACTGGTCCGGACTGGTCGACGAGGTAGACGCGATGATCTGGCAGGCGGTCCGGGAGGGATTCGGCTACTTCCAGCGGGAGGCCGGATATACCCGGACCGGGTCGCATCACGCGCGGGTGCACGGCCAGGAGACCGGCCAGTGGCATGAGGCAGAGTTCGCGGTGGCGCACTGGCTGCAGCACACTTCGCGGGACGGCGACATGCAACTACACGTCCACTCCCAGATCGCCCACGTCGCCCGGACCGTCACCGACGGCAAATGGCGAGCACCGGACTCGCTCGGCTACAACGAGCACATCGGCGCGGTGGGCGCGATCGTGGCGCAGCACTTGGAAGAGGCGCTGACGCGTCGCTTCGGGGTGGAATGGGTGGCGCGCGATGATGGGCACGGGTTCGAGATCAAGGGCATCTCGGGGGAGATGATGCGCCTGTTCTCCTCGCGGCGCGAATCCATCACCGCCGACTTGCGCGCACGCGCGGCGCAGTTCGAGCAACGATACGGACGTAAACCGTCGCAGCGTGAACTGGCGCAGCTCGCGCAGGCGTCCAACTTCGCAACGCGCGCGGCCAAGGACGGCGCGCTGGACTTCGAGCAACTGCACGCGAACTGGGCCGACAAGCTGGCGCGCACCCTCGGCGTCCCGCTCACGTCGGTTGCGCCATCGGTCTGGCACGCACACCCACAGCCGCCAACCCAGAATGCGCGCGGCCTGATCCCGAGTGAACTCGACCTGAGTCGCGCGGCGCAGAAAGCGGTGGCGCTGGCGCAGCAGGAAAAGAGCACCTGGACGCGCGCTGACCTGATCAAATACCTGGGCAGAGTGCTGCCCAGATCCGGCCTGGAGCCGAGCGCGGCAGCCGCACTGCTGGAAGACCTCGCCGATCGCGCACTGCGCTCAGAGTTCGAGCCGGTCCTGTGCCTGGAAGCACCCGACGCGGTCGAGGTACCAGACAGCTTGCTGCGCGCGGACGGACGAAGCATCTACCAGCGGCACGGGGGAGTGCGCCACGCCACCCGCGCGCAACTGGTAATGGAAGAACGCATGCTCGCGCAGGCGCGCGCCGACGGCGCACCGCGCCTGACCCGCGCGGCCGCCGCGCAGGCGCTCGGCGCGGACCCGGAGCGACTCGAGTGGGCGCTGACAGGCATCGCGCACGACACGCACGAAACCCGCACGCAAACCGGGCTTCGCGAGGATCAGGCCGCCGCGGCGCTGTCAGTGCTGACCGACGGCAAGCGCGTGTCGGTGATCAATGCCCCGGCCGGATCTGGCAAGACACGCGTCCTGGCTGACGTCGGCCGCGCCTGGGAGTCAGCCGGACTAGGCCCCGTGATCGGCATCACGCCATCCCAGTCTGCCCGCAACACCCTGGCGGCCAGCGTCCCCATCTCCTACAACAGCGCCCAGTTCCTCGGGCACCTGCCCGGCCAGCGCGGCGCCCGCGGCCCGCTCACAATCGGCCCGGGCACCCTGCTGTCGGTCGACGAGGCCTCGATGATCACCGGCCCGGACCTGGCCGACCTGATCAGCGTGGCCGAAGCGGCCGGTGCCAAGGTGATCCTGGCCGGCGACTCCGCGCAGCTGCAGGCGGTGGAAAACGGCGGCGGCATGTCCCTGCTCGCCGACCGACTCGGGTACGTCCAGCTGGCCGAGCCGGTCCGGTTTCGTGCCGACTGGGAGCAGACCGCCAGCCTGCGGCTGCGCGCAGGTGACGTCTCGGTGCTGGCCGACTACGACCAGCACGCCCGGATAAACGGCGGGGAACCGGAACAGATGATGGATGCTGCCGCGGCGGCCTACGTCGCGCTCACCCTCGACGGCACCGACACGCTGCTCATGGCCGCCGACCACGCGCACCGGCGTGAGCTGTCCCGCCGCATCCGTGACGACCTGATTCTCCTCGGGATCGTCCAGCCCGGTCCCGCGGTGCGCATCGCCGACGGCGCGGACGCTAGCCCCGGTGACCTGATCGTCTGCACTCGCAACGACCATGCGGTCGAGGCCGGAGAACCTGGCCGCACCCTGGCCAACGGCGACCTGCTGCGCATCGAAGCCGTCACCCCGGACGGGCTGATCGTCCGCCGGGCGCTGGATGCCGACCCGGCGACCGGGCAGCGCCGCTGGACCGACCAGCGCTTCCTGTACGCGAGTTACGAAACTGCCGAATTGGGCTACGCGGTCACCGACTATGTCGCCCAAGGCCGCACCGTCCACACCGGCCTGGCCTTGATCACCGGCACCGAGGACCGCCAGCACGCCTACGTCGCCTTGACCCGCGGCACCGACGCGGACACCGCCTACGTGTTCACCCTGCCGGCGAAACTCGCCGACCCGGCCCCGGGCCCGCGCCCGGCCCCCGAACTGGCCCGCTACGACAAGCTCACCACCGCACCGGCGGCTGAACCGAACCCAGCAACGGAACCCGCCGGGACCCGGGATGTGCTGGGAGTACTTTCCGACGTCCTAGATCGGGACGGCCAGCAGCTATCGGCGTCCCAGACCTGGCAGCACGCCCTGGCCGACGCCGACCACCTCGCCATCCTCCACGCCATCTGGACCGCCGAGACCGGCCCGGCCCGCGATCAGCGGTACCAAGACCTGCTCATGGCGGCCCTGCCGCCGGGATACCAGCAGGAGCCGGGCCACCAGGCGAAATGGCTGTGGCGGACCATGCGCGCGGCGGAACTCGCCGGCCTCGACCTCGAGCGAGTTCTGGCTGCTGCGATCGGCGAACGGAACCTGACCGGAGCTCGCGACGTGCCCAGCGTCATCGACGCCCGCCTCCGGCGCCGCATCGGCCCCCTGGTCCCGCGACCGGCAGGCCCGTGGTCCGCACAACTCCCCGAGATCCCCGACCCCGAGCGCCGTGCGTACGCTGCCCAGATCGCCGCGCTGATGGACGCCCGCAAGGACCGCATCGGCGAACACGCCGCCGAAAACGCCCTTCCCTGGGCGGCCGGCGCCCTGGGCCCAGTTCCCGAACATCCGGTCGACCGCCTGGAGTGGCAGCAGCGGGCCAGCTCCATCGGCGCCTACCGGGAACTATCCGGCTACGACCACCCCGCCGACCCGATCGGACCCGAACCCACCACAGCTGCCCCGGACATCCGGGCAGCCTGGCACGAGGCACTGGCCGCCCTCGGTCCCGTCGACGGCCCCGACGTCCGCGGCATGCCGGACGGCACACTGCTCCATCTGCGCGCCACCTACCCCATCGAAACCGCCTGGGCACCGCAATGGACCGGCGACGAGCTCCGCCAGGTCCGCCTAGGTGCCCAGGAAGCCCGCCTGGCCGCCATCCGCGCCACCGCCGAGGCCGACGCTGCCCGCCACCAAGGCAAGCACGAAAAAGCCAGCCAGCAGCAGGCCTTGGCGGCCAGTTACCAGGCCATGCACGACGCCTACGCCGACCGCGAGGCCATCTTCGCGGCTGTCATGGCCGACCGGCAACAGTGGGAGAGGGCAACCCGCCAGCAGCGTCAGCTGGCAGTCGCCGCCGACGCCGAGTTGCGCCGTCGGCACCCCGGCCAGCAGTTCGAGCCACTGCGCTCCGCCGAACCTGAGCCCGCCACGCTAGAACAGCGCGAGGAACTTACCCTGACCGTGGGGGAGGACGTCCCGCAGATCGGTCAGTGGATCCAGGACCTAGCCGCCAAGCACCACGACTTCGCCGACCGGCTGGCCCACAGACAGAGTCTGATGATCCTCGCCGACGACCCAGACTACGAAGACCTCGGCCCGGCCTTCCCCGCCTGGACAGGCCCAGACAGGGACGCCATCCTCCAGCCCCCCAAACCGCAGATCCAGCCATCGCCACGGATCCTGGAGCGCGTCACTGGCCGCGATCTGGACATGGAGGCCGCCGAATGACAGACCCCGCGAGCACTATGGAATCCAGGGGAGGTTTACGGCAATGACAGACACCAGCATCGACGGTGCAAAGCTCGGCGGCGTCCTGCGGCTGACCTGGATGTCCGACCACCTGGCCCACATCCTGGAGCACTGCCATACCGACGAGCCCAGCGGCACCTGGACCGGCATGGCCTGCCCTGACCATGGGCTCGCGCTCGGCACCGACGTGGATACTGCAACCCTGCAACGTCTGTCCGCCCACGGCGACATCGCCGACCTCATCTGGGAAGCCCCTGCCGGCCTCACCGCCGACCACGGCCAGCTCCGCCTGGCCGCCCTCGAGGCCTGGCAAGCGGGAAAGCACGAGACCGGCGAGCGGCTCTGGCAGCGAGCACAGACTCTCTGGTCCCAGGCATGGTCAGCGAACTACGAGACACTCAAGCTCCTGCAAGCCGCGGGCCTGACCCGGTTCGCCCCGGTCAAGCCCCAGCGCTGGGTGATCGCCTCCTTCGAGCACCACTGCGGCCCGCACGGCATCCCACATCCCCACGTACACAACATCGTCATCACCGATCTGACCACCTGAACCGGCTAGACCGACACCAGCCTTTGTTGTGACGCCTACCCGCACTAGTACGTTGCGCCACATGTCGTGAACACGGTCGAAGGTCCCCGGCTTGCCTAGTGGGGACAAGATCGCGAGAGGTGCTCGAGACCCGTCGCCCATGACTTCACGTCGGCCGCCGTGCCGCCGCGAGTGACCATTTCAGGGCATACCGCGACCAACGGACGCGACGATTCGGCGCGGCCAGCCACAACATCAGCGAGGGCGTGGCGTGCACATATCAGCACTTGAGCTTTGTCGGGTACGTGGCAGCGAATGCCACCCTACTTAGACGACCCTCGTTATCGTGACGAAGCACCTAGCCATACGCTCACCTCGTGGGAAATGACATGATCTGGAAGTAGATGGCAGTATAAGATGCTATGACACCAGTAGCTTCGGTCGTCCAAGTAATCGCGAGCAGTACGGATTGGCCTGCTATCGCGTCCTCCGTCGCGGCGGGAGCGGTCGGCCTCGCTGGCATCTTCGCCACTTATACGCAAAGCAAGCGCTCGCAGCAGGCGCAGAGTGCCGACCTCCGCACGACCCTGGACGCGACATCCAAGAACCTGCAGACAAGCATTGGCGCCGATAATGAACGCGTGGAACTGGCGGCAAGACGACGGCTATATGGCCATTGCATGGGTGCGTTCGTCTTGGCTACGGATTCCGCCAGAATAGCAAAACTTCATAGCAAAGATCCCCTAGATAGGTTTGCGGTGGCGCATAACGAAGCTCTCGTAAGTGCATTGAGCGTCATCTACGAAGTCATACTTAGCGCCCCCGCTGACGTGGGCAATTTGGCGTCGGCGGCTCTTGGCAGCCTGATGGCCTTGAGAGCCGGAGTTGAAGGTGATGATGAGAAGTGCGTGAGTGCCCAAGTCGATCTTCTGGCTGCGATGCGGCAGGACCTAGGCGAGCCACTTCGGCTCTCGGCGCTTAATTTTCTTAGCAAAGAAAATTCCTAGCCGACTAATCAGCGCGAGCAAACTGTGGGGGATGATAACGGAAGATCTTGATGGTCTAGGCGAGAATGCCAAATTTGATATTCTTATTCCGTAGCGTGCGGTCTTAGGGCGGTTCTGGTAGTTCAATTAGTGCGTCGAGTGTTCCGATAAATTGCATGACGAATGCATCAAGCTTGAGTAGCATCTCCAGGGACCATTCTCTCTTCTTCAGCTCAAACTCGACTCTCCCTATACCCGGTGGTGGTTTCTCGGATGCTCCTTCTCTATAGGAATCTGCAAGCACGAAAAGCGGCTGCCATGTTTCCCAGAATTGCTGTTCCTGGTCAAGTTCTGCAGTCTCCTGATAAGCTGAATCATAGCGCCTAAGCTCGGAACTCTCTTGAATTACGTTATGGATATAGTCATCGCGCAACTGTTTCAAGAGATTTACAAGTACCAGAATATCGCGCTCGCCGATCGGTTCCCCTCTATGGCGACGAAAGTGCGTAACTGCTTTTATAAGCGCCCCTTTGGCGATATTGGCCCATTCTTTCATTTTGGCATATGCGGCTTGCCGTTGGGCTAGACCGACATCGCCAGGAGGGGATTTTGCCCTTTCTTCGCAAGCCCTGAAGAGTGCGAGCGAGACCTTCTTCAGCCCCTCAAGCTCACTTTCGCTGAAACCGCCGCTTGTAACCATATCGAAAGCCAATGTTCGCATGCTTATCTAGACATCAAAAAGCCCCTCTAGATGGATAAGGAAATCCTTCAGCTCGGGCTTGATATCTCTTTGATGGCTTTCGAGAATCTCACCGGCGGCCTCGCTTAGATTTGAAAGCGATGTCCGGAGAGCCGCAATCGCGTCGGCAACTGATGGATTCCGCCGCTCAATCCATGATAGAGCCGCTTCTGTCTTAAATCGTCGCAATCGCAGGCCGAAGTACAGCGACAGCGAAGTCGCTGGCGTCGTCGCCCCATAACATCTCCGCGCACACAATCTGTGAAGGTCACGGAGATGGTCGAGGTGATCATCTGCTCGATCTGCATCCGCCCTGGGCTGCGCCAGATCGGGAAACGGAATAACGGTTGTGTTGTGCGCCGCACTCATGAACCCCCCTCACTACTCCTCCTCGCCTGTATCATCGGCCGACTCATGCCGGTCTCGCAATCAGACATGTTGGAGAGCCTACGGCGCGTGGCAGAGGTGTAACCTGCCGACCTCCCGAGGATCACAGGACCCATCAATTCCGTGCATTGATGAGTCAGCATTGGAACGATCGATCGTGCCGATACGCCCCTGTGGATGATGGCCGGATGCGGTGCTCGCTTTCCGGCCAGGTGCTTCAGTCTGTGCCAGCCGCTTCCAGTACTCGATGTACGCGTCGAAAGCGAGAAGAACACGAGCGAGTGCGGGGTCGCCATCGGCCCGGTCCGACCTGAGGACGACCTCGAGCGCTGCCGGTGCGGCGGTCGGCGGGCCCGCCCCGAAGGGCGGCACTGCGAACAGCGCCTCGGCAAAGGTCCCGCGCGACCACCTGGCCCCGCGACGCCCAGCATGCCCACCAGAGGCATCAAACGCCGCAGGACTTGCCCGGGATTGTAGATGGTCCGGTATACCGTCACCTAGTGATGCGGCTACCAGCCGGCTAAGGCGCCCGGGACGACCTCGACCCGACCCGGGGCCGGAAGGTCCGGGTCGGGCCGCATCAGGCGGAGTGCGGCCAACAGGAGGAGGTAGTCCCCATTCCGGCCATCAACGGGCGCCCGGTGATCAGCCGAGCCGACATGGCAGCGCGCGGCGTCCCGCGGTCCACGGTCGATGGCTGGTACCGCGACCGGGCCAGGACCGGGCATCCGGAGAAGGCCGGCCGGATCGGCCGCACGGACTACTGGTACGACGACGAATGGACCGCCTGGCACGAGGCATACAAGAGGAACAAGACCGAGTCGCTGACCCAGGTCGACCGCAGCGGCGACCCGGACGACCTGGTCGACGCGGCCGAAGCCGCCCGCATGCTCCGGTACACCAGGCGCAACGTGATCCACGCCAACCGCCGCCTCGGCTACTTCCCCGAACCCGACGCCTACGGCACGACCAGCAGGGGCCGCCCCGCCCCGCTATGGAAGCGGTCGACCGTCTGGGCCGTGGCCGACCGCCGCCAGGGCGTCGGTGGCGGCCACAAGCCGGGCACCCCCGGCGCCCCCGCCAAGCCGCACCCGTATGCGGGAGATGAACGTCTCGCCCGCGTCCTTGCCGAACTCCGCGGCGGCAACCAGTCCTCGTCGACCGAACTCGCCGCCGAGTGGAACGTCAGCCAGCGCACTGCCGAGCGCATCCTCCAGATCGCCAGGTCCCTCCTCGAGGCCTGACCGCCCCACTCCGCGCTAACAGCACATGGCGACAGCTTGATACCTGCAACATGGAGCAGTAGATTAAAGAGTGTCGAATGGGCGGCAACCCGTCCGGCACCTCCAGCAAGAGCACCAGAACGAAGGTGATTCATCGTGGTCACAGCACCCCCTGTACGGCGACGGCTTGTCGGCACAGCTCTCCGCCGCTACCGCGAGAACCTCGGCTACACGCTCGACGAAGCGGCCCGGATCCTCGAATGCGACCGCTCGAAGATCAGCAGAATCGAAACCGGCCAGCGCGGCATCCGGCCCAAGGAGCTGCGGGAGCTGCTGGCCGAATACGGCGTCGTCGACGAGCAGCAGGCCATCCTGACCGCCATGGCGGATCCACGCGGCGCGTTCGGCTGGTTCCGCGAATACTCCGACGTCCTGCCCGGGGCGTGGCAGGACTACCTGATCCTCGAAGCGGGCGCCTCGAAGATCTCGGTCTATGAGGCCCAGCGGATCCCCTCGTTGCTGCAGACCCCGGCGTACGCGAGAGAACTGGCCGAAGCCGACCCGAGCCTTGATGACGACGCCGCACGAGACATGGCCATCGAGGCGATGCTCGCCCGCCAGCAGGCGATCCTCGGCGACCGCAAGCCGGACATCCGAGTGGTGATCGGGGAGGCGGCGCTCCGTCAGGAGGTCGGCGGCCCGGAAGTGATGAAAGGTCAGCTGGGCAGGCTCGCCGGAATCAGCGGCGACAGCGGCACGATCACCGTGCAGATCCTCCCGTTCACCAGCGGGGCACACGCGGCGGCCGGCATCGGATCGCTGGCGATCCTCCAGTTCGCTGAAGCACCCGGACTGGGACTCGTGCACGTGGGCGGTGCCACCGGGGGAGTCTGCCTGGAAAGCCAGGCAGACCTAGCGCTGCACGCCCACGTGTTCGAGCAGCTGCGGGCATTCGCGCTCAGTCCCGCCCAGTCAGCGGTCTACCTCCGCGGCCTGGCCAACGCCTAAGACCGCACATGGCCTGTGCCGCCTCCTGAAGCCAGCTGACGGCACAGGCCACCGCCCGGTCCGGCCCTAGGACTTACCGCCAGAACAAGGGATGAACTTGTGCCCACCTCCGTCTCCGCGGCCAAGAAGCAAGCCTGTCTCCCACTCCCCGGCGAAGCACTAACACGCCGCGCTATCACCGTCATCACCACCGCGATCGTGGTCATGAGCTTCGCGTTCAGCCTCGGCAACGTGACCAGGCTGTGCCTGGACCTCGGCATCACCGCGTGGATCGCCTGGCTAGTCGCCCCGGCGGTCGACCTCAGCGTGGTCGGGCTGCTCACCGGGATTCGCTTCCTGTCCCTGCACGGCTACACCGACAGCCAGCTCGCCAGGCCCAGGTACATGATGCGGTTCTGCGGCGCCCTAACGCTCGTCCTAAACACCGCCGGCGCCCTGGGCCACAGGCAGTTCGGCACCGCCCTGGTCGATGCGGTCGGCCCGGCGCTGCTGATCGGCTGGAGCGAGGTCGGCCCGTGGCTGCTGCGCCAGATCTACGCTGTCTGCGCGCCCGCGCCGGAACAGCCAGAAGCCTCACTCGCAAGGGTTCAGCCCCCGGTGCTTCCTGCCGCTCTGCTCGCCCGAACCCGGGAGCTCGACGCCAAGCACCGCGCGCCAACCGGCAGGCCGATCTCGCGCGACACCCTCCGCGATCAGCTGCGGATCGGGCGCGACCGCGCTAGTGCCCTGGTCGCCGCCGTCCGAGCCGAGGCGGCTGTCGCCGCCGAGGCTAAGTCCACCCCGTTGCTGGCGGCCTAGGAGACCGGACGTCCTGAGATCTGGCCGAACATCGGAGTCGTGGTGCGGCTCCGAGATAGCAGACCCGATGTCCGCTTGGTTCCGACATTCATTTTTCCGAACGGGACCGTGGTTCCACCGGTCCGGTCGACCAAGCTCTGCAGAGTGCTGACGCCCCGGGGCTAGTCGAGTCCTGATCGGCCAAATTGGTATAGGTAGGGTCACTTATGGTCGTCTACCATAGATATTAGTCGTCTATATGCGGCCTACTCTCGTGGCCCCCGCGCCGACGAGCGCCCCGGCAGAGCCGCCAGCGCCGTCAGGCGCTCGTTCCCCGGCTCTGCCGGGGTTTTTATGTCGCACCCTTCCTGGTTAATCTCCGCTTATCTCACCGTGATATATCACCGTGATATTGGGTTCCCTTTGCCCCTCGACCTAACGTCACTTCACGAGGTTCCCGCTATGGGAAAGGAAGTGACCCGATGGCCTTCTTTGAACTCATCATCGCGATAGCCGCTTTCCTGTCGGTCAGCGCCGCGTTCGTATTCATCATGCTCGTCATCGGCATCCGTAAAGGCGATCGAGCCAGTCACCTCTTCGACGCGCCGGACACGGCCCTAGACGCCCTCACCCGCAGCTTCCTTGGCGTCGGCGTCCGCCACAGCCACCACGAAGAAAACTGACCAGTGCCTGTCTGGCCGGGCCTATTTCTTCGACAAGGAGAAATCAGCGATGCCCGCAAAAACAGTTATCACCGTTATGTGCCCGATAGGCCAGGAGGCCCGGAGATGAAATCACCTATTCGCCCCACGTTGATTGATCAGTCCGCGCCCCCGGCCGGAGCGCAGGGCGGCTCGGAGGAGATCAGCGAATTCGCTCTTCGGTGGACGGGGCCTGGTCGTGACCGTCCGGGGCTGTGGCTGCAGTGCGCCGCCGGCGGGCTGTGCGTGCTGGCTGCCGCCGCGGCCACGGTGAGCTTCACCGCCCAGTACCGGCTGGTCTACGCCGCCCGGCGACTGGCCCTGGTCGCAGGCTTGGAGGCCGCGATTCCCGATGTCGCCGCCTTGGTGTTTGCCTGCCTGGGTGTAGCGCTGGCCCTGCATGGTCGTCACGCCATCAGGGCCCGGGTGCTGAACGTGGCGTCGGCTGGCGCCAGCGTGTTCATGAACGTGATCGCGGCCGCGCCGGGCTGGCGTGATCTGGCCGTCTGGACGATGCCGCCGGCCGCCTACGCGCTGGCCAGCGACACGCTGATCGGCGTGGTCCGGGCCTGGGTGATCGTCCGTCACCACGAACTGGACCCCCGGCTGGCCGCCGAAGAAGCCACGCTACTGGCCATCGCCGGGGGACTGCTGTTGTGGCTGCTGCGCCTGTGCCTGGCCCCAGCATCCACGCTGACCGGATTCCGCACCTGGGTGCTGGAGGAATGTCCGGTCGCCCCCGGCCGCTGCGCCCGCCGCCCGGCTCCGCCCGTCACATCCAGCCCCGCGCCCCAGGCCGAGGCCGCTGCCCTGAAGCGGGGGAACGGTCCCCGCGGCGCGACCAAGACCGCCAGGTTCCTGGCCCTGGTCATCGAGCGCCACGGCCCATTGGCCGAGATCCCGCTGGAAACGGTGGCCAAGGTCTCCACCGCTGTCGCACCCCAGGTCGAGCTCAACACCGGTTCGGCCCGGGCCGCGCTGCGCCGCGCCGTGCTCGCCGCCCAGGATGGAGGCCCCCGATGATCATCAGGTACGCCATCGCTCTAGCCGTCCTGCTCCTTGTCGCCGCTGCCTTCCGGTGGGGATTCCTCCCGGCACGGCATCTGCCCGGCAACCGAGCCCGGCATCTGCGGATCCGGCTGCGCCTGCGACTGCACCCGGGCAAGGGCTTCGCCACCATCTTCAGCCTGTGGCTGCGGTGGGGCCGTTTCGCGATGTTGCGCCGCTCCCGGCGGATCCGCCGGTCCCTGCCGCTGTGGTGGCGGATCCTCGCGCCGGGGGAGCAGTCGGTGTTCTTGGGCCGGGCGCACTGGCGGCACGGCTTGCGGATCCCGCTGGAAGAGCACGTGCTGGTGATGGCCCCGCCGCGCACCTACAAGACCGCGTTCCTCGCCGACGTCATCCTGCGCTACCCCGGCCCGGTCATCGCGACCACCACCAAGGCCGACGTGTACGGGCTGACCGCCGCGGTGCGCGCCCGCCGCGGCCCGGTGCACGTGTTCAACCCCCAGCACATCGGCCGCGTGGCCTCCACGTTCCGCTGGTCGCCGGTCGACGGCTGCGAAGACCCGGCGACAGCGATCCGCCGCGCGGATGCGTTCGCGTTTGCCGTCTCGCAGAAAGGCGTGGAAGACGGCACGTTCTGGTCCGCCAAGGCCAGTGACTACCTGCGCGGCTACTTCCACGCCGCCGCGCTGGCCGACTACGACCTGCGCGCGGTCACCGCCTGGGTGTCAGGTGCCGACCCGCACGTCCCGGAACGGATCCTGATGGCCGCCGGAGCCCGCCAGTGGGCACTGACCCTGGCCGAACTCCGCTCCGAGGCGCAGAAGACCACCGCCACCGTCCGCATGGTCATGTCCCGCGCCCTGGCATTCATGGCCGACCCGACGCTGGCCGCGGCCGTGCTGCCCGCCCGGGGCGAAGGATTCAACATCCCCGCGTTCCTCCAGGCGGCCGGCACCATCTACATGGTCGCCGAGGCGACCACCGAAGACGCCCCGGTCGCCCCGCTGTTCGCCGCGATGGCCACCGAGATCCACTACGCCGCCGCCATCATCGGCCAGGCATCAGCCTCGGGGCGTCTGGACCCGCCGCTGCTGATGGGCCTGGACGAGGTCACCCAGATCTGCCCGGTGCCGCTGCCGTCGTGGCTGTCAGACTCTGGCGGCAAGGGCATCCAGGTGGTCGCCGTCGTCCACGGTGAGGCCCAGCTGGCCGGGCGGTGGGACGACCACGGCCGGCAGGTGGTGCTCGATACCTCCTCGGTGAAGGTCTTCCTGCCCGGCATCACCGACACCACCACTCTCGAGACGGCCAGCACGCTGTGCGGCCAGGCGTCGTGGAAGGTCCGCGGCCAGGACCACGCCAGCCGCCATGAGGTAGCCACCCCCGACATGATCCGGCAGCTGCCCGCCGGATTCGCCCTGGTGATCCGTGGAAACTACGCCCCGCTCATCGCCCGCCTGCCCCGCGCCTGGAACAACCCCGCTTACCGTCGCGCCCGCCGCCACGCCCCAGCCCCGCCAGCTCCCGCCCGGCAGATCCGGCCCGCCGCCGAACCCCAACCAGATACCCCCGATCACCCGGCCGCCGCGCGGCCCGCCCAGGCTGCCGCCTCGTCCCTGTGGGGGCGACCTTGACCGCGGATCCGCTGACCGCCGTCCTGGACCAGCTCGCCGCCCACCACGAGCGCATCGGGCAGCTCGATGCCCGTGAGGCCAGGCACTTCACCGCAGTCAGCGAACGGCTCACCGAGCTCGTCGGCCTGATCACCACGATGGGCCGGACGCTGGCCGACGACACCGCCGCCCTGGCTCGGCTCGAGGCCCTGGACCGGCAGGTCACCGAACTAGCGGCGCACCTCACTGGCCCGGACGCAGACGGCAAGGACCGGCACCACCCTGGCCCGGCGCCGGCCTGGTGGAAGCTCACCCCAGCCCAACGGCAGCAACCGACCGCTGAGCTACAGGCCTGGGTCGAAAGGGTGTACCGCCCCGGCTACGGCCACCTGGCCGCCACCCTGAGTCCCTGCTGGCAGGCACACGACCTGTGCCTGTACGGGCTGGACATCGCGAGCCAGCTGTGGCTGGCGCTCTACCTCCAACCTGCCCGCAGCATGAGCATCCTGTCTGCCCAGGCCGAATACCAGGCCCGCATCCTCCCTGCTCTCGCCGCCCAGCTGATGACTGAGACCACCGGCTGCGACCACAACCTGGCCCGCGAATACACCCGGACGATGCCATGAAAAATCCGACGCTTCGTCAGGCGCTGGCGCTGGCCGACCACGGCTGGCCAGTCTTCCCCTGCCGACCGGACCTGAAAATGCCGGCCACCACGCACGGCCACCTCGAGGCCACCACCGACCGGCGGCAGATCACTGAATGGTTCGATCCCCGCCGCCATTGGAACCTGGCGATCGCCACCGGCGCCCCCGGCCCTGATGTCCTGGACGTCGACCAGCACGGCCCCGCCGGGAACGGGTTCGCCGCCCTGGAAAGGCTCCGTGCTGCCGGGCTGCTGGACGGCGCCATCGGCTACGTGCGCACCCCTAGCGGCGGCCTGCACGTCTACTTCACCGGCTCAGCACAGCGCAGCGGTCGGCTGCCAACTCGCCACCTGGACTTCCGGGCAGCGGGCGGCTACGTCCTTACCCCGCCCTCCCAGTATTTCGGCAGGCCGTATGAGCTCATCAAAACCCTCGACGGCCGCGACGGCCTTGACTGGCAGGTAGTTACCCGGCTGCTGGAACCGCACCGGCAGCAGCAGCCAGCCCCCCATCGCTCCGGGCGCGGGATCACCCCGCTGGCCCGGTGGGTCGCGGCACTGCCCCAGGGCAACCGCAACGCCGGCCTGTTCTGGGCCGCCAACCGAGCACTGGACACCGACCCGGCCGCCGACCTCAGCCCGCTGGCCGCCGCCGCCCGCCAGGCCGGCCTCACCGACCCGGAAATCACCCGCACCCTGGACTCCGCCCGCCGGACCCGACAGACCAGTCCCAAAGATCCTGATCACCAAGCCGAAGGGACCAGCTGACATGAGCGCCAGCACCCGCCCGCCTACCAGCCAGGTCACCCCCGCTCTCGGCCAGCTAGCAAGCGCCCCCAGTGCCGTCCGTGACCAGATACGGCACCTACAGGACCGCGGCGGCACCTACCGGGCCATCGCCGCCGCCTCCGGCCTGGCCCTCGCCACCGTCCATGACCTGGCCTCCGGCCGCCGCTCGCCCACCCCGGCCACCGAAAGGGCCCTGCGCAACGTCACCAGCGACACCCTGCCCCGTGCACGCGTAGACGCCGGCGGCACCCGACTGCGGCTGCGCGCCCTGCACGTCATGGGCCACGGCTCAGCACGCATCGCTCGCGCCCTAGGAATCCGCGAGATGACCATCCGCCTCATCGTCCGCGGCGATGTCACCACGGTCAGCTCCAGACTCCGCGACGCAGCCACCGATCTGTACGACGCCTGGTGGGACAAGTGTGCTCCCGAACGCACCCGTTTCGAACGCAGCGCGGCCACAGCCGCTCGCCGCCGCGCCATCGCCGGCAACTGGTGCGCCGCCGCTGCTCTGGACGACGACCTGCTCGACACCCCCGGCTACCGGCCGCATCAGGGCTGGAAACCCGCCACCGGCACTGGCATCGCCCCGGATATCCGCCCGCCCGCACGACCCCGCCACAGTCGGACGCGGCGGGTGGCGCCATGAAAAGAGAGAAAGGCCAACGGACCCCCGCTCCCGGCAGCAGTAGGCCTCCCGAGTACGTGATCATCCTCTGGGCCAGCGACTGGGCCAAGGAGCACGACCCACGCAACAGATACAACCTCTGGGACGCCCTGCACGCTGGCAAAGACCTCCATCCCGAACGTGAGCAGGAACCCGGCCCCGAACCCGACCTGGAAGCCGAACCATGACCTTGACCATCAACGACACGACGATAACCAGCGACCACAGCGCCCACGCCGCCCGGCACTCACCCGACCGGAACGGCTGGGAAGCGTCCTGGCTGCCCGGCCAGATCCTAGACCGCAACACCGCCATCACCGCGATGACCCTGGCTGACATCGTCGCCGAGCCTGACCTCCACGAGGGGCACCGGCTCTGGCCCCACATCCAGAGTTGGGCGGAGGAAGTCGGCCTGACCGCACCCGACGCTCTCAGCCGGGCGTGTCAGCCACCAGAACGAGCCGACCCGGAAGCAGCCGGATGACCGCACAGCGTAACAACCCCGAGCGGTTCTTTGACAGATCCCCAGGTGCGGAATGGCTGGCCTAGAAGCACCAGAGCCAGCGAATGCAGAACAGCCTCCAATGCGCCGTGACGCCAGCGCCGGGACTAGGCCAGCACGAGACCTGGCGCTGTACGAGCGACTGATCAGCGACAGCATCGCGGCGGCTAATAGCCAGGGTGACGTTATCGACCACGTCACCGCCCGGAGGATGGCCCTTTGGCTGGTCTCACAGCGGCAGTCACCAGATTTCACACGGGGCTTGATCAGATTTGCCCGGACCGGAGCAGTCACCCGTGCCTTGAAGATACAGCTAGCGAACTACGCCCGCGCTCCGGGCTACCCGCATCGATCAAAGGCCGCAAGGCTCAGGGAATATGTGGTCGCCCGCGGCACCGACCTCGGCCCGGTCGGCTCCAACTTCGCCGCCATCTGCGACCAGATCGACCAAGCCGACGCGATGCTCACAGGCCTCCGTGAGAGGACAAGAGAGGGCCACGGAATGCCCGAGCCGGCCTGGCCGGACACAAGCGGCCAACGACTCATCGCCCTGGCCCGCCGTGACCCAGACAGCCCCACGATCACCCTCATCCTGGACACCACCACAGCAAACATTGCTATGCACGCCATCGCGGCCCACGCCGGCGACCGTGAAGCCCACGTCCGCGAAGTCGAGCAGTACAGCCAAAGACTGGACGAAGACTCCTACGGCAGGCGCAACCGCGAGGCCATCGCCGCCCGCGAAACACGAATCGCCGCCCGCCTCCGAGCCATCGAGCAGGCCTACCGCACCGCCCTCGAGCGCGACAGCCCGTACAGGCAGCTCGAGCCCACTCGGACGCTCCGCTCTACTGAGCATCAACTCGGCAGGCAGGTTGCCCTGGAGGCCGAGCCGTGACCCGCGAAACCGCAGCCATCACCGCTGGACGAAGCGGGACCGACGCTGCCGGGCGCCCAGTTCCGCTCCAAGACCCCTACTGGGACCTCGACCTGCTCACCCCAGACGATGTATGCACCCTGCTAAAGGTCAAAAAGAGCTGGCTCTATGACGCCGTCGAGCACGGCGCACTCGAGGCCATCCGCCTAGGCAAGCAACTCCGTTTCCGCCCATCAGCGCTCATCCGTTACCTCGACGAGAGGGCGAGTAACGGAAACGAGGGCGGATATTCCTAGACTCTCAACAGGAAGAAATACCAAGGCGCTACGGATGGGCGGGCCGGCGACCGGACGATCCACCCGCCAGCACGGAAACTAGCCTAGCTGACTGAAGTCACGAGGAGCGCCAGCTCTGCCACGAGCCGGTAGCGGATCGACATCACGAAGGCGAATGTGTGCGTCCGGCGGCCCGCGAGGGCGCCGTGCCTTGATGGAGGGCGCCCAGGGCGGCTTGTTGGCACGACAGACATCCGGTTCGTCGGCCACAAGAGCAGGATCCGGCGACACGCCGGAGCTTGCCAGTTACGTTGGAACCCATCTCTTCATAACTAGAGTTGGCTTCATGTACCAGCTTGATCGTGTTACGCCAGCGACGTTGGACGTCCTGCAAGTGCTTATTGACGCAGAGGAAGACCTGCATGGCTTTGCCATAGCACAGGCAGCTAGACGGCCTACCGGGAGCACCTACACGATCCTTGCGAAGTTGGCGGCCCTCGGCTGGCTAATGAGTTACTGGGAGGCATCGCATCCGGACGAAGGTCGGCCTCGGCGGCGCTTCTACAGACTTCAGCCAGACGGGTTGAAAGCCGCACGCTCGCTACTTCTCGAACGGAGGCCCCAACGAGCTCAAGGCCTGATGCGGCATCAAGCGGCTCCCGGAGTCTCGGAGGCGTGGTGATGCGATTCTGGATCTCATGTGCAATTTCAGTTCTGCTAACCATGATCGGTACTGAGTTTTCTGAACTTGGGCCGTTGATGGCCAGATGGACGGTAAATCTAAGCGCCCGCCTCCTGTTGGACCGACAACTAGGAAAGCAATACGCTGAAGAGTGGCGGGCAGGCATTGATGGTACACCGGGTAAGCTCATTCCGCTCGCAAAAGCTATTGGGATACTGTTGACCACCGTTCCGGTACTGAACAGTCGATACCTCAATGAACTTTGGATATGCACGATTGGCATCCGTTCGTATAGCAGTAGCCTGAGGGAAGGGCTACGTTATCCGGAGCAATATGTGATCAGCGGCTACATGCTAAATCCGGAAATTGCAGAGGATTACAACCTCTTCGTGGGTGAAATCTGCCAACTTCTTAAAGAAGGATCACCGAGCGAAAGAACTGAGGCAATAGAAGTTTTGCAGATAATTCTAGATGATCCTCCGGCGTGGGTATCAAAATTCTGGGTTAAGTGGATTTGGCGGCGAGATCTACCAATGTTTCAGAAGGCACTTAGTGCACGCGGCTACCTCTGAAGGTAGACATTCAGGTCTCCGATTATTGCTGCAGAAGCGTTTCGTAGTTCGCGGCGACGCCTGGGGCCGGCCTGCGCTCCGAGGTTATATGAGGCAGCCTGGCGGCTGACCCGGGGAAACCCGCCT
>Ga0335075_10001212_pt1 | contig 42992 bp, 34 predicted proteins | sample Lox_Sample_24_FD_206723 | JGI IMG/M metagenome (GOLD analysis project Ga0335075, IMG submission 206723) | Soil microbial communities from Loxahatchee National Wildlife Refuge, Florida, United States - Lox_Sample_2.4 | ecosystem: Environmental > Terrestrial > Soil > Wetlands | place: USA...
CCCTGCTCGATCCCGATCTCGTGTACCGCGACGTGAACCCCGAGTTCTGCCGCCTCGCCGCCCGCGAGCGCAGCGACATCATCGGCAAGAAGTGCGTCGAGCTGATCGCGCCAGGGCACGAGGAGATCTGCGGCAAGCTGCACGCGACGCTGGCCGACGGCGGACGCTGGGAAGGCATGATGCCGGTGAGCCGTCCCGACGGCAGCGTCGCCGAAGTCGAATGGCGCATCGTCGCGGAGAACGGGCACGGCGTGCGCATCGCGATCGCGACGAACGTCACCGAGCGCGAGCGCATGCTGGAGAGCGAACGCGCCGCTCGTGCCGAGGCCGAGCGCAGCAACCGGCTGAAGGACGAGTTCCTGGCGACGCTGTCGCACGAGCTGCGCAATCCGCTGAACGCCATGCTCGGCTGGGCCAGCGTGCTCCGGCGCAAGAACGTCACGCCGCAGATGATCGAGCAGGGTCTCGATGCCATCGAACGCAACTCGCGCATCCAGAGCCATCTCATCGAGGACCTGCTCGACTTCGCCGGCATCCGCTTCGGCAAGATGCGGCTCGACGTCGACGTGGTGCCGCCAGCGCGCGCCATCGAGGCCGCCGCCGAGGTGGTGGCCACGCCCGCGGCCAACAAGAACGTGTCGATCGAGCTGCACGTGGAGGATCGCGAGGCGCACGTGATGGCCGACGAATCGCGCCTGCAGCAGGTCGTGTGGAACCTGCTGACGAACGCCATCAAGTTCACGCCGAATGGCGGCCGCATCGACGTGTACGGCAACGTGAACGGCGACCAATACGAGATCGCGGTGACGGACACCGGCCGCGGCATCAGCGCCGAGTTCCTGCCGCAGATCTTCGAGCGCTTCAGCCAGCAGGAATCCGGTACCGGCAAGAGCTTCGCGGGCCTCGGCATCGGCCTCACCATCGTGAAGCACCTGGTCGACATCCAGCACGGCACCATCGACGTGGCCAGCGAGGGGCTCGGCAAGGGCGCGACGTTCCGCGTGCGCCTGCCGCTGACCGAGAAGCGGCCCAGCGAGGCGCCGAAGGACCAGGCGACCCGGCTGCGCAGCACGCGCGCGCTGGTCGTGGAAGACGATCCCGACGCCCGCGCGCTGATCGTGCGCATCCTCACCGACGCCGGCGCGCAGGTCACCGACGCGGCGAACGCCGAAGCCGCGATCTCGCAGATCAAGGTGTCGGCGCCCGACGTGCTGGTCAGCGACATCGGCATGGCACAGCTCGACGGCTACCAGCTGTTGCGCAACCTGCGCTCGAGCGGTTACGACGCGGACAAACTACCGGCGATCGCGTTGACGGCGTTCTCGCGGACGCAGGATCGCGCCGATGCGCTCGACGCGGGCTTCCAGGCGCACCTGGCGAAGCCCGTCCGCGCCGAAGCGCTCATAACCGCCGTCGCGAACCTCACCCGCAAGAAATAATGGGGACAGTCCCCGTTTCCTACGAAACGGGGACTGTCCCCATTTTCACGGTCACGACGTCGGCATAGACGCGCTCCATCCGGTCCAGCGACCGGCTCCAGTCGAACTCCTGCTCGACGCGCCGGCGGTTGTACTCGCCCATCGCATGCTGCAGCTCGCGGTCGCCGGCCACTTCGATCAACGCCGCCGCCAGCTTCTCCACGTCGCGCATCGGCACCACGCGCCCGCCTGCCGCATGCACGATGAACGGCGGGCCGCCGGCGTCCGTCGTGACCACGGGCACGCCCGACGCCATCGCCTCGAGCAGCGTCATGCCGAACGGCTCGCCGTACGACGGCATGCAGTACACCGAGTGCGCGCGCATCGTCGCGGCCACGTCATCGCGCGGCGCCCGGCCGCGCAGGAAGATGCGCGCGCTCCACGGTGACTTCGCGACCCGGTGCTTCACCGCCTCCATCTCGCGCCCGTCGCCCCAGATCTCCAGCGTGCACTCGGGCAATGCGGCCGCCACGAGGTCGAAGGCCTCCAACAACGTGAAGATGCCCTTCCAGTACTCGAGCACCGCCAGGAACAGGATCGACGTCTTCTCCGGCACCGCCGCGCGCATCGGGTAGTCGTGGCAATGGATGCCGTGGCTGATCACGTGCACGCGCGTCGCCCGCGCGCGCGGATCGCGGATGCGCTCGATCGCCGCGGGACACGTGATGACCAGCGCGTCGGCCTGCGACTGCTGGAACTTCGCCAGCGCGTCCCGCACCGCATGCTTGAAGCGCGTGAACACACTGCGCGGCTTCGGCGGCCCGAACGCATCGGGCGCCCAGTGACCCGAGTACGGCCCGAGCACCAGCGGCACCCCGGTCCCCAGCAACGCCAGGCTGAGTCCCGTCTCCACCGGCGTGAACTGCTGCGCCAGGTCGAACGTCACCGTCTTCGACAACCGCGAGTACAACCGCCGCACGCCCAACAGGTATTTCAGCCGCGTCGCCATGCCCGGCCGCTTCTGGGCCGTGCCCTCGATCAGGTGCAGGTGCAGGTTCGGCGGCACCGGGTCGCGCAGCTCGATGCGCGGCGTTGCCACGTGCAAGGTGTGACCCCGCTCCGCCAGCCCGCGCAGGTAGTTGTAGTCGATCCAGCCCGCGCCGTTCGGCAGGTGGTCCGTCAGCATGTCCGAAGGGTGGACGACGAAGATGTTCAGCGGCTGCATGGCGATCCTTTCAGTCGACGAAACCGCGGTCGCGGTGGAAATACGCGGCGTCGCGCGACAGCGGCTTCACCGCCGCGGCCGGCACGCCGGAATACAACGTGTACGGTTCCTCGAAGGCGCGCGCCAGCGACGAGTTCGCGGCGAGCACCGAGTAGTCAGGCAGCCGTGCGCCCTTCAGCACGACGCAGGCGGTGCCGACGAAGCAATAGCGCCCGATGACCGCGGGCGCGGACACCTGGCGCGAGCGCCCGAGGTCGATCGCGTGCGTGAGGATCTGCGAGCGCGCGCCGGCGACGGTGCTGAATTCGCCGATCTCGACGCGGTTCGAGCAGTCGACGTAGTGGCGCGAAGTCAGCGAAGAGTGCCGCCCCATGACCAGCCGCGGATCGCGATCCGCCTCCTCGCGAAAATGCCGCGACGTGCCGCGCGGCAGTCCCGAGATGAAATTGAAATCGCCGATGCGCGCGTGTTCGCCGAGCTCCACGGGAATGCCCTTGATCACGGTGAAGTGGCCGATACGCGCGCCCGGACCGAGCTTCAGCGCCGGCACGCCGAGCAGCGAGCAGCCGACACTGGCGCCGCGTTCGATCGCGTAGCCGCACAGCGTGTTCAACAACACGCGCCGCAGCGCCGACGGCAGGATCAGCGCCAGTGCCGATACGAACAGCGCCCAGCGATTCATCGCGCGCGCCCCACGTCGAGCACGGTGAGGTTGTCGGTGACGGCGAGCGACGCGCCGGCGGGCTTGCGCTCGCGCGTGCCGCCGTCGTCGGCGAACCCGACCACGCGCCGGATCGAGAATCCGTCGCCCAACGCGACGCGCACGTCCTGCGGACGCACCTCGATCGGCTGCGACGTCTTGACGTCGTACCCCGCCTTCTCCAGCCACAACACGATGCGATACGACCCATCCGACTTGCCGAAGCTCAACGCCTTCACGTCGTCGACGTCGCCGTCGAGCGCCGCGTCGAGCGGCGCCGGCTTCGCGTCGCGCTCGTCGAACAACTCGCGCATCAGCGCCTTCAGCTCACGGAACGCCGGCTTCTCCCCGCCCTGCTGATCGATCAGCCCCATCGATCCGCCCGTGTCGCTGCCGTGATCCGCGAGTTGATAGACGAACGTGCGCTTCACGCCGGCCGCGAAATGCAGCAGCAACAGACGCGCGAGGTATTTCGACTGCACCTCGGGCGGCACGAAGAATCCCGGCTTCCCGCCCGTGGCGTAGCCCGCCTCCGTGACGATCACCGGCTTGTCGCCCGACACGATCGCCGCGCGACACAACGCGTACGCCAGCGCGCCATAGCGGTATTTCTCGCAGGGCGGATCGCCCGCCTTGCCGCCATAACCTTCGACGCCGGGATTCCACGCGCGGTAGTACTTGTGCACGTTGCCGAAATCGATGTCCGCAGAGCGGTCGCCGAGCATCGCGAACGGATTGCCGCCGACGTCGGCCAGCGACGGCCCGACGATCGGGTAGTCCGACCCGCCGCGGCCCTCGCGCACGTATTGCCGGAACATCGGCATGTACACGCGCAACGTCTCGGCCCACGGCAGGTTCTTCACCTGGTTCATCTCGTTCGGCAGCTCGTACGCCTCGAACGACGGCGCGACACGCGCCGGCCAGCCCTGCACGAACTCGCGCGGCGCCATCGGCCGGAACACGAACGTCGCGCGGATGCCGGCGCGGCCCAGCTCGGCGAACCGCGCCGACGCGTCGGCATCGTGGAAGCCGCCGTCCTTGTCCATCGCGCCGTCGCGGATGTGGCCGATGTGCGCGTCGAGCAGCTTCTGCTTCAGCGCCGCGAACTGCGTGTCGTAGACACTGCGCTTGTGCCGCAGGTGCGTGTTGACGCCGACGGAGTCGATGAAGTCGTGCGCCGAGTATGTCGGGATACCGGCCGCGCCCGATGGCAACGCTGTCAGCGCCAGCCACGCGAACAGGCCGATCGTCGCGCGCGCGATCACCGCTTCACGCGCCGCGTCAGGTCGCGCAGGTCCGCGCCGTTCAGCCACAAGCGCGGCCACGGTCCGCCCAACACGCGGCGCATCGCCACCAACAGCACGATCCAGCGCAGCGCGCCGGCGATCGCCAGCGCGACGGCCGCACCGAGTCCGCCGTACATCGGCACCAGCGTCAGCAACAGCGCGAACGACACCAGCAGCATCGCCGCCTGGATCGCCGACACCAGCCCCGGCCGATCGCGCGACAGGAACAGCTGCACCGTGACCTGCGACAGCACCGACAGCGAGGCTTCGACGATCAACACGCGGAAGATGGTGTTCGCCGCCGCGAACTCCGCGCCGTACGCAAACGACAGCAGCCACTCGCCCAGCAGCCACAGCGCTGCGCAGCCCAGCACCAGGCACGCGATCAACACGCGCGACGCCTCGTCGTGGATGCGCCGCGCGACGCCGGCCTCCTGCGCCGCCATGTGCGAGAGGAAGATCGACTGCAACGCCGGCTGCACGAACTGGATCACGCGCGAGAAGCTGAACGCGACCGCGTAGAAGCCGAGCTCGCGCGCCGGCAACAGCGGGATCAACACGAGTCGATCGGAGAACAGCAACAGCGCGCTGACCAGCCCGGTCGGCGCCGCGCGCATCGAATACGACGACAACGCGCGCATCTCGCCGGTCACGCCCGCCAGCCGCGGCCGCGCCGCGCGGATGAACCTAGGCAGCATCGCCAGCACGGCCAGCGCGCTGGCCGAGAACAACGCGATGACCGCATACGCCGGCGTCATCAGCGTCACGACCATCACCGCCAGCAACAACAGCAGGTGGAACAGCTGCGGCAGCAGGTGCGTGAGGTTGCAATACCAGTACTGGCCGAGCCCGGCGAAGGTCTGCTTCATCACGATCTGCGTCGCGTTGAACGCGACCGTGACCAGGCAGACCTGCGCGAACAGCAGCGTCGTCGCCCAGTACTGCGCCATGAACCACGGCAGCAGCAACGCACCGATGACGATCATGCCGAGCGCGTAGCCGAGCCCGAGCAGCAATGCCGCGCCGGCCACCGGGCCGTGCGCATCGGGGTAGCGGCGCAGCCGGAAGATCACGGCGCTGCCGAGTCCGGCCGTCGCCAGCATGCCGAACAGCGGCGGCCACAGCGTCACGGCCGCGTAGATGCCGCGGCCCTCGGGGCCCAGCAATCGCGCGGTGATGATGCCGGTCAGCATGTTCATCAGCACGATCAGTGCCTGCGTGCCGGCGGAGCGCAGCATCGCCGGCAGCGGCTTGTCGCCGCGCAGGACCGCGATCAATCGGCCGAGGCGCGATGCCGACAGGGTGTTCACAGGCTGGCGATCGCGCGCTGGAAGCCGCTGATCGTCGCGGCCGAGGAGAAATTCTGTTCGGCGCGCACGCGCGCCCGCGCCGCGACGCCGCGCGACCACTCGGGATCGTCGAGATAGCGGCGGATGGCGGCGGCCAGCGCCGCGTCGTCCTTCAGCGGCGTCAGCAGGCCGGTCTCGTTCTGCACGATGAACTCGGGCACGCCGCCGGCGTCGCTGCCGATGACCGGCGTGCCGGCGAACATCGCCTCGGCGATCACGCGGCCCGACGGCTCGGGCGACGTCGAACAATGCGCGACGACGTTGCAGGCCGCCATCAGCGTCATCGGATCGTCGACGTGGCCGACGAATTCCACGCGGTCGTCGACGCCCAACGCCAGCGCCAGCTCGCGCAGTTCGCGCTCGTAGTCCGCGTCCACGGACAACGCGCCGCCGACGATCACGCCCTGCGCGCCGGGCACCTGCGCCAGCGCGCGCAGGAACACGTCCTGCCCCTTCCAGCGGCTGATGCGGCCGAACATGCCGACCAGCGGCTCGCCGTGCGGCGCGTACTGCGCGCGATACGCGGCGACCCGCGCCGGATCGCTCAACTGCCGCGCGATCTGCTCGGGATCGATGCCCGAATACACCACGCTGACGCGATCCATGCGCCCGCCGGCCTGCCGCCACGCGCGCAGGCTCTCCTGCGAGACGACGGCGACGTGATCCGCGCTGCGCCGGGACAACGCGATCAACCCGCGGATCAGCAGCGGATCGAAGTGCTCGGCCGAGAGGATGTCGTTCATGAACCAGACGATGGGCCGGCGCGCGAACGGCTTCGCCAGCGACGCCAGCACGAACGCTTTCTGCGAGAAACAGACGACGAGATCGTGCCGCCGCGATTCGCGCGCGAGCTCGCGCACCATGCGCAGCGATCCGGGCACCGCGCGCAGCAGGCTCAGCGACCCGCCTTCACGCCGCACGCCGCCTGCAGCCGCGCCCAGCGGCTTCACGCTGTGGCGAATGCCCTGCTCCTTCAGGATGCGATCCAGCGAGCCGTGTTGCAGCGTCAGCACGTGCGCGGCGTCGCCGAGCGTGCGGCAGATCGCGATCATCTTGAATTCGGCGCCGCCGGGATCGCCGACGTGCGTGACGAACAGGATCGACGGCACGCTCACGTGGCCTCCGGATGCGTGAGCCGAGTCGCGAGACCCAGGCCGAGGAACGTCCAGGCGCAGAAACCGAGCTCGCCGATGTGCACGGTGCCGATCGGAAATTGCAGGAACAGCGTCAGCACGATCGCGCGGTCGAAGAACACGTGGTGGTCCTTCGTCGCGGCGCGGCCGAACAGGCCGGCGACCAATACGCCAATCGCGATCATGAACGCGGTGCCGACGAACACGCCCATCGCGCTGTAGATCTCGATGATCGCGCCGTCGATCGAGCCCGCCTCCTTGTTGTCGAGACGCCGGGACACGCCGTTGATCGCCAGCCCGTCGCCGACCAGCAGGTTGTCGTGGCTGAAGAACTCCTCGTACTGCATCAGGCGCAGCCGCAGGCTCTCGTCGCCCTCGAGCTCGCTCAGCGACGACGCGCGCGTGAACACGGCATCGCGCACCTGCGGCGCCAGCGCCGTCGACGAGAGAAGCAGGAACACCACGATCATGCCGAGCACGTTGACGCGTTTCACCTCGCGGCTCGGCGACAGCACCACCATCAGCACGGCCAGCGCCGTCATCGCCCACAGCGAGCGGTACTGGCACAACGCGAGGCCGACGACCATCGGCGCGAGGCACACGAGGAAAACCGGCAGCCGCCGTTTCAATGCCAGCACGATGCCGGCCGAGATGATGGTGCCGAACGATCCGGGCGAGTTCATCGTGCCGAACACGCGCAGTCCGAAGGGCACCGGCTGACCGACGGACTCGAAGCCGAGATCGCGCACGCCGCGCACCCAGGTGATGTCCCAGTGCGCGGGCTCGAGGAACTGCGCGATGCCGTACACCGCCATCGCCGTCGCGCAGGCGATCAACACCGGCTCGATCAGCCGGCGGATCCCGGCGACGCGTTCCTGGTTCGCCAGCAGGTAGACGGCGAACAGCGGGCCGACCGTCCACTTCAGCACGTCGACCATCGATGAACGGAAGCGGCCGTCGAGCAGCGCGAGCGCGGTGCCGTAGGCGATGCAGGCCATGATCGCGAGGAACGGTGCGAAGTGGCGCGGCCGCGGCCGCGACCAGTACTCGAGGAAACTCACGCCGGCGAACAGGCAGCAGACATACGGCGTCAACAACACGGGATTCGACGGATCGAAGCCGGCCTGGTCGTCGACCAGTCGCCGCGCCAGCGACACGAAGCAGAACACCATGAGGCAATGCGCCGCGTACCACGGCGAGCGGCGCACGAAGAGATACCCGGCGAGCAGGAAGTTCGCGGCCGGATACGCGAGCCGTGCGAACGGCGCGATGCCCGCCGCGTACATCGCGAGCGGCATCAGCAACACCACGCACACGACGACGAATCCTTCGGCCACGAGCGGCGGCGCGAGACTCCGCGCGTGCGTCAACGGCGGGCTCGCCAGTGTCTGTTCCATCAGTTGCCTTCGATGTTCACGCCATCATGGCTGCAAGGCGCGTTCCACGAAAGTGTCGCCATTCGGCCGCACGCACGCGCTTGATCCACGTCAACTCTACCTACTTGAGTGCGAAGGCGAGATTTTTTGCGTGGCATCGGTGCAGCCGTGGGAATCGTCCGACGTCGCAATAACGAGTCGAAACGTCCGCGGCGCTGTAAATCCCGGATGAAACGCACGATCGCTTTTCATGCATCGCGGAATTTTTCTCACTCATGAAGGCGAGTATGCACCGCGTCACGACCATTCCCGATCACGTATCTAACTACCGACATGTCGATTCGTGCTCTTGACTGGCGCAACGTCACAGCGCACCGTTCGCGGGCAAGTACGAGTTGACGACCAGTCGGACGGCCGGTTGCTCCGCCAGCGCAACTTCGACCGAAGCGCATCTCATGGAACGGGACTTGCAACGTTGCTCTCGGGCTTGTTCGTCAAGGAAGGCATATGCGGTACCTGGCAATCATCCTCCTCTCCGTCGTCGCGCTGCTGCGCGCCGCCGGTTCGTCCGCCGCGGTCGAGTCGCCGCCGCCGGTGCTCGCACCGGTGCACGCGGCCACGTCCACCGACGCGTTCGACGGTCCGCTGCTGGTCGTGCTCGGCGGCGCGTTGATCGCCCTGCAGCTGCGCCGCCGCCAGAAGTCGCTGCGCTCCCCGCGAACGTTGTACGGATGAGCACACCCATCGAAGCGCTGCGTTCCCGGGAAGTGACAGCGCTGTCGAGCACCGACTCGCCCGCGGTCTTCGCGGTGAAGAGCCTGCTGTTGCCGATCCTGCCGGTCGCGATGCTGTCGCTGTGCCTGTTCGCCGCGGACGCGCCACTGCGTGGCGGTTATTTCCTGATCGCCGTGCTGACCTTCCTCGGCGCGCCCGACGTGCTCGGGCTCGCGCGCATCGGGCCGGGGCAGGAGCCGCAGGGCCCGGCATTGCTCGAGATCACGGGGCGGTGGTGCATCCTCGTCGCGCTGATCGCCATCGTCATCTATCTCTCGGGCGTGGCCCGCACGCTGGATGTGGGTCTGCTGGCCGTGTGGTTCGCGACGACGCCGGCGGTGTTGTTCGTCGGGCAATGGGGCGCGCGCCGCTGGCTGATGTATTCGCTGCAGCGCCGGCAGCCGCAGCGCGCGGTCATCGTCGGCATCACGGATCTCGGCGCGCGGCTCGAAGCCGCGTTGCTCGCGGACACGCTGCTGCGCACGGACATCGTCGGCTTCTTCGAGGACCGCGGGGCGTCGCGGCTGACCGCCCGCGTGAGTGCCCCGCTGCTCGGGCCGACCCGCGACCTCGCCGACTACGTCACGCGCAACCACATCGACCACGTGTTCATCACGCTGCCGATGAGCCGCGACGCGCGCATCCTCGGCATGCTCGACCAGCTGCACGATTCGACGGCGTCCATCTACTTCGTGCCGGACATCTTCGCGTTCAACCTGATCCAGGCGCGCTTCGACGTGCTCGGCGGCGTGCCGGTGGTCGCGGTGCGCGAGACGCCGTTCTACGGCGCGGCGTGGCTGATGAAGCGTCTCAGCGACATCGCGATCGCCGGCGCGGCGTTGCTGCTGGCCTCGCCGGTGTTCGCCGCCGTCGCCATCGCGATCCGGCTGGATTCGCCGGGCCCCGTGCTGTTCCGGCAGAAGCGCTATGGCCTCGATGGCCGCGAGATCCAGGTGCTGAAGTTCCGCTCGATGTCGGTCACCGAGGACGGCAAGGACACCTTCGCCGCGGCGGCCAGGGGCGATTCGCGCATCACGCGCGTCGGCGCGTTCATCCGCAAGACCTCGATCGACGAGCTGCCGCAGCTCATCAACGTGCTCGAAGGCAGCATGAGCATCGTCGGCCCGCGGCCGCACGCCGTGGCCATGAACGAACACTATCGACGCGCCATCCCCGGCTACATGGTGCGTCACAAGGTGAAACCCGGCATCACCGGCTGGGCGCAGGTCAACGGCTACCGCGGCGGCGACGACCTCGAGTCCATGCGCAAGCGCATCGAGCTCGATCTCGCGTACATGCGCCACTGGTCGCTGTGGCTCGACCTGCGGATCCTGATCAAAACCATCAGCGTCGTGCTCACCGACAGCCGGGCGTACTGATGCACACGGGGCCAACCATGACGAACCGACCCACCGCACTGATCTACGACAAGCTCGACATCTACGCCGGCGCCGAGCGCGTGCTCGGCGAGATGATCGCGCTCTATCCGCAGGCCGACGTTGCCGTCGCGATCGACATCATGAAGCAGGCGGACCGCGGCTTCCTGCGCGGCAAGGTGCCCATCACCACGTTCGCGCAGAAGCTGCCGTTCGTGCGCAACCACTACCGCCAGTTCCTGCTGCTGCTGATGTTCGCGATGGAGCAGCTCGATCTGTCGAAGTACAAGCTGATTCTCTCCGGCAGCGCGTCGATCGCCAAGGGCGTGATCACGGGGCCGGACCAGCTGCACATCTCCTACGTGCACTCGCCGATGCGGTACGCCTGGGACCTGCAGCACCAGTACCTTGGCGAGGCGAAGCTCGAACGCGGCTTCTCCAGCTTCCTGGCGCGATACATGCTCCACCGCGCGCGCGGCTGGGACCTGCGCACGGCGAACGGCGTCGACCACTACGTGGCGAACTCGCACTTCATCGCGCGCCGCATCTGGAAGGTGTACCGGCGCGAGAGCACCGTCATCCACCCGCCGGTGGACGTCGACAGCTTCGAGCTGCGCACGAACAAGGAGCCGTTCTATCTGACGGCGTCGCGCATGGTCCCGTACAAGAAGATGGCGGCCATCGTGGAAGCGTTCAAAGCGCTGCCGGAGCGCAAGCTCGTCGTGATCGGCGACGGGCCCGAGATGAAGCGCGTGAAGGCCGTGGCCGGGCCGAACGTCGAGATCCTCGGATACCAGCCGACGAGCGTGCTCGCGGACCTCATGCAGCGCGCGAAGGCGTTCGTGTTCGCGGCCGAAGAGGACTTCGGCATCACGCCGGTGGAGGCGCAGGCCTGCGGCACGCCCGTGATCGCCTTCGGCCGCGGCGGCGCCCTGGAAACCATCCAGGGTCTCGACGCGGGGAAACCCACCGGACTGTTCTTCGACCGCCAGGAGCCGGATGCGATCGCGCAGGCGGTGCTGCATTTCGAGCACAACCAGGACCGCATCTCGCCGATCGACTGCTGGCACAACGCGCAGCGCTTCTCGGCGCCCATCTTCCGCGAGAAATACGCCAGCTTCGTCGAGCGCTGCTGGCAGGTGTTCGATTCGGCGCCGGCGATGGCCACCGGTCTCGACCGCCGCCTCGCGCTGGCCGAAGCCACGCGGGATCTTTCCGAAAGCATCGTGTGAGGACGCATGAGAGATCGTTCATGAAAATCGTGTTTCGCTGGATGTTGCTGGGGGTGCTGATGCTGGCGGCCGGCTGCGCCGGCGGCGCGCGCGGATTGCCGCAGCTGCCGCAGGAGCCGGTCGGCGGCGCCTATCTATTGGGCGCGGGCGACGCGCTGAAGGTCACCGTGTTCGGCGAGCCGGACCTGTCCGGCACTTTCAAGATATCGGACAGCGGCGTCATCGTCGTGCCGCTGGTGGGCCAGGTCGCGGCGCAGGGACTGTCCGTGCCGGACCTGCAGAAGAAGCTGACGGCCCTGCTGAACCAGAAGGCGGTGAAGTCGCCGGACGTCACCATCCAGATCGAGGAATACCGGCCGTTCTTCATCCTCGGCGAGGTCAAGAACCCGGGCTCGTACGCGTACGTGCCGGACATGACCGTGCTCACGGCCGTCGCGATCGCCGGCGGGTTCACGTTCCGGGCGTCGGAAGACGAGGTGTCCGTGACGCGCAAGCGCAATGGCGCGGCAGTGGAATCGCGCGGCACGCGCAACTCGCGCGTGTTGCCCGGCGACACGGTGTTCGTGTTCGAGAGGCACTTCTGATGCGCGCGGCGCGGTCTGCCGGCCTGCTCGCTGCGCTGCTGTTCGCGACGGCGGCGGGCGCCCAGTCGCTGGCCCCGCGCACGTTGTTCGTCGACGACGAAGGCGCCGAGCTGTTCGACACCGAGGCCGGCGAAGGCGGCATCCGCGCGGGTTCGTTCGACGTGCGCCTGGCCGCCGGTGTCTCCTTCGGTTACGACACCAATGTCTACGCCACGGATGGCGACGAGGTGAACGAAGGCCTCGCCACCGGAGAAGCGCTGCTGCGGGCCAGCGACAAGAGCGAGACCCGCGACATCACCGGCCTCGCCTTCGTGCGCGCGCGGCGCTACGACACCGCGCGCGACCAGGACGCCACCGAGTTCGGCGCGCTGGGCCGCTACGACGGCTGGTTGGGCCCGCAGGACCGCCTGACAACCCGCTTCAGCGCCGAGCGCAACGTCGAGTCGCGCACCGACATCGAGACGCCGACCGATCTCGACGTCAGCCTGTTCGACGACTTCCGCGCCTCGTTCGGCCACGCGCACGTGTTCAACCGCTTCACGGTCGATTCGCGGCTCGATGCGCGCCGCGTGCAATATGAAGAGGATTCGCAGCAGTTCCGCGACCGCAACCAGTATCGCGGCGAGTTGCGCGGCGCGTACCAGTTCCGCGCCGGCACGGCATGGGTCCTGTCCGGTTACTACAACCGCGATGCGTTCGACGACGACAGCGTGTTGTCGTTGTCCGCCGATACCGTCGGCGGCCTGCTCGGCCTGCGTTTCGATCTCAACGACCTGCTGCAGCTCGAGATCGGCGCCGGATACTTCGAGCGCCGCTACGACGACGGCCCCGCGCCGTTCGACGGCATCAGCGCCCGCGCCGCGCTCGACTGGCACCCCACGCGCCTGACCACCGTGCGCGCGCAATTGCTGCGCAGCGATGCGCCGACGCGGGTCGAGGGCGCCGTCGCCAAGATCCGCAACGAAGCGCGTTTCGAGATCGAACACGAATGGAGCCGCACGCTGCTCTTCACCGTGGGCGCGCGCTACGTCCAGGACGACTTCGACCTGATCGACCGCAAGGACCGCGCCTGGCTGACCGAGCTCGGCGCGAACTGGTCGTTCGGCCGGCACTCGGTGCTCCGGTTCTCCTACGACTACGCCGCGCGCGATCAGTCCACCTTCGGACGCAGCTTCGAGCGCCACGTCGCCACCCTCGCCTACATAGGACGGCTCTAGTGGAAGAAGTCTCCGCCATCAGTCTGCAGAATCTCTGGCGCGTCATCCGGCTGCGCTGGTTCACGTTGCTGTTCACCACGGCGCTGCTGTTCGGCGGCATCGCCGCCTACGTCTTCTCGCTGAAGCCCGCGTTCACGGCGCACGCCGTGGTGCTGCTCGCCCCGGTCACGGAGGAACTGGGCGACGCCCCCACCACGGCGCGCGTTCTATCTACCACCGATCCGTTCTTCATCCGCAGCGAGACCGCGATCATCGCCAGCGACGAACTGGCGCGCGGCGTCATCGAGAAGCTCGATCTCGCGAAGCAGCCGGAGTTCGCGCCGCAGCCCGGCCTGCTCGAGCAGCTCGGCCTGCGCCAGCCCGAGCCGGCCACCGCGCACCCGTGGCTGTCGAACGACGAGCTGACGCTCGACGCCGTGCTGAACGGCTACCAGGACCGGCTCGCCGTGTTCAACGACGGCCGCAGCAAGACGGTCGACGTGGCGTTCACGGCCGCCAGCCCGCGACTCGCGGCCGCGATCGCCAACACGCACGCCGAAGCCTATCTGCACGAACAGGCGAACCGCCGCGGCGATTCGCGCACGAAATCCCTGGGCTGGCTGAAACAGGAGGTCGATGCGAGAGCCAAGGAAGCGCGCGATGCCGATGCCCGGGTTCAGCAGTACCAGTTGCAGAACAACATCGTCACCGCGCGCGATTCCACGATGGTCGAACAGCGGCTGTCGCAGCTCTCCGGCCAGCTCGTCGATGCGAAGCGCCAGCTGTCGACGCAGCAGGCGCAGCTCGCGGAGATCCGCGCGATCCGCGCCGGCGGGGATCCGTCGAACGCGGCGACGTTGCTGGCGAACGACGCGCTGGCGGACCTGCTGCGCTCGCGCGTGCAGGCCGAATCCGAAGTCGCGTCGCTGTCGACGCGCCTGGCGGACTCGCACCCGACGCTGATCAAGGCGAAGCAGACGCTGGCCAGCATCAACGAGACGCTCGAAAAGCAGCTGGCGCGCGTCGAGAACGAAGCCGCGGCGTCGACGCGTTCGTGGCAGCGGCAGGTGGCGGACCTGAGCGGCGCCGTGGGTAGCGAGACGTCCAACAAGGTGTCGCAGGACCGCGTGTCGTCGGCATTGCCGGCGCTGCTGGCGGAGGCGCAGGTGAAGCGCACGGTGTTCGAGACCGTGCTGAACCGCTACCAGACGCAACTCGCCGAGCACGGGTATTCCGAACCGACGGCGGTGATCGTGTCACGCGCAGTGGCGCCGGCGCGGCCGTCCTTCCCGCGCACGTCGCTTTTCCTCGCGCTGGGTGCGATCGCCTCGCTGATCGGCGGCGTGGTGATGGCGGTGATCGTGCAGGCGCTGCGGCCCGGCACGATGGGGCTGAACCAGATGGCGGATGCGGTCGGGTTGCGGCCGCTGGTCGCGATCCCGCGGTTCCGCAACGAGAGCCGCGAGGCCGGCCAGGTGAAGATCAAGGACCCGCGGCTGTACATCGAGAGCATCCGGTCGCTGCGGCATGCGGTGTACGAGCTGCATTCCGACCGCGACACGATGGTCACGCTGTTCACGTCCGTGGTGCCGAGCCAGGGGAAGACGCTGGTGGCGATGTCCGTCGCGCGCGCGTTGTCGCGCTCGAACATCCGCACGTTGTTCCTCGAGATGGACCTGCGCTGCCCGGCCGCCGCGAAGCTGGCGCGCGTGCAGGAGCCGTCGCGCGGCGTCGCCGCGGTGCTCGAGATGCGCGCGAACGTCAACGACGTGCTGCTGCAGGACGAGACCACCGGTCTCGACATGTTGCTGGCCGAGCGCAATGCCTCGCATGCGCTCGACAAACTGACGGTGCACGCGTTTTCGGCGCTGATGGCGCGGCTGCGGCAGCGCTACGACGCGATCATCATCGACAGCCCACCGGCGGGATTGTTGAGCGACGCATTGACGCTGGCCTGCGTGGCGGATCGCACGATCATCGTCGCGCGCTCCGGCGAGACGCCGATGCCCGATCTCGCGCATGCGACGCGGCTGCTGCGCGAGCGCGGCGCGACGCTGGCGGGGCTGGTACTGACGGATGTCGATCCGCGCGAGCTGCGGTTCGCGGGGAAGTCGATGAAGCGGTACGTGATGGGGATGCCGGGCCCGAAGCTGTCCGCCGTCCCCGACCTGCGCAGGGCGTAATGGGGACAGTCCCCGTTTCCTAGCAAAAGGGGACAGTCACCAAACCTCGCGTTGGACGCGCTTACGCGCGCGCACCGGCCGCGAACGACCGCGTCTCCCACACAGCCACGAGCACCAGGATCGCCGACGTCGCCGCTCCCAGCGCCAGCGGCGTCAGCATCGTGGCGAACGGCGCCGTCACGACCAGCAACCCCAACCCCACCAGGTGCGACAGCGGAAAGTTGTTCGCGCTCGCGCGCTTGAAGTACAGGTTCCCCAGTAGATAGAGCACCGGTCCGCCCAGCAGCACGAACGCGTCCGCCAGCCCCACGTGCCCGTCCGGATGCGCGATCGTCAACTCGTCCGCCACCGCGCACACCACGATCCCCGCGATGATCGGGATGTGGAAATACGTGTACACCGCGCGCGCCATCCGCCCCGGATCGTCCGAATGCGCGATGTGATGGCTGCCCCGCTCCGCGCCGATGTTGAAGTAGATCCACCACATCGCCACGCTGCCGAGGAACGCGACCACGAACGCGCACACCGCCGTCGTCGTCGCCGGGTGGTCCGCGGCCGTCGCGCCCGTCACGAGGATCGACTCGCCCAGCGCGATGATCACGAACAGCGAGCAGCGCTCGGCCGTGTGCGTGCCGTCCACCTTCCAGTCCGCGGTGCTCGAGCGCCCGAGCCCCGGCGTGAAGAACCCGACCGTCGGCCCGCCGATCTCGAGTGCCAGCGCGGCGATCCAGAACGCGGCGCGCACGCCGTCGGCGGAAAAGCCGCCCGCCAGCCACAACGCGCCCGACACGCACAACCACGCGAAGATGCGCAGGAAGTTCAGGTAGTTCGCGCGGTCGTGCTCGCGCAGCGCGTGCAGCATGAATCCCGTGCGCACAAGCTGGATGAACACGTACGCGCCCGCAAACAGCAACCCCTCGCGCTCGAACGCATGCGGGATCGCCGCCGACATCAACAACCCCGCCAGCATCAGCACGAACAACAACACGCGCACGGACGGCTTGTCCGGGTCTATCCAGTTCGTGAACCAGCAGGTGTACACCCACACCCACCACACGGCCAGCAGCAGGAACCCGGTCTGCAACGCGCCCGCGAGGCTCAGGTGCTGGAGCAACGTGTGCGACAGCTGCGTCACCGCGAACACGAACACGAGGTCGAAGAACAACTCGACGTTGGTGACGCGCGCGTGCGAGGCGCGGGAGCGCAGCAGGTTCGGCAGGTGGATCATGGTGCGAAAGGGGGTGGCTGCATGCGCGCGAAGCACGAGGTGTCGAGACCGGCCGCGTCGGCCGTGGCGAAGAACTCGATGATCCGCGTGTCGAGACAGGTGTCGAGGTCGGTCAGGCCGTCGAAGACGTGCGCGCCGGCGTCGACGCGCACGAGTTTGTGGTCGCTGAATCGCTTCGCGGTCTGCGCCGCCCAGTCGGCCGGGGACACGGGATCGCGGTCGCCGGCGATGAACAGGGCCGGCACGGTGCTGGGCGGCACGTCGAACAGGTGGGCGTCGACCGGCGCCTTCGGCCAGCGCGCGCAGGCGTCGCGCTGGCGTTCGAGGCGGTAGGCGCCGAAGCCGGTGTCGTCGGCGGCGGCGACCGCCGCGGGCAGGTCCATGCGCGCCAGCGATTCGGCGCACGTGATGGATAGATAGAGGCCGTCGGCGAAGCCGCCTTCGCCGGGTTTCAGGAAGGCATCGAAATCGCCGTGCGCGGCAGCCTGCAGCTGCGCGGGCAACGCGCGCGTGCTGGCGACCGAATACAACTTCGTGCGCAGCTTCTCCATGAACACGTCGCCGACGCCGGGACGATCGCGCGGTAGTTGGGCGACGGCGGACTTGAGCGCGGCCTGCAGGTCGCCGACCTCCTCGCGGCAGGCGCGGTCCGCGGCGCAGTCCGCCGCGAGCCGCAGCAAGGCCGCTTCGGCCGACTGCGCATGCCAGCGCGGCGGTGTGCGGTCCGCGGGCACCGTGCCCATCAGCGCGGCGGCGTGCACGGCGCGCGGGAAATCGGTGAGATAACGCAGCGCCAGCGTCGTGCCGTACGAGACCGCGTTCAGGTCGAGCTGTTTATAGCCCAGCGCGCGGCGGACGAGGTCGATGTCGCGCGCGGCGGCGGCAGTCGAATACTGCGCCGGGTCGTTGGCCACCGACAGCTGCGCCGCGCATTCGGCGACGAGGTCGGGTGGATAGAGCGGCGCCCAGGGATCGCGCGATTCGAGTTCCTCGACGCCCGCACAACGCAGCGGGTTAGAGCCGCCGGTGCCGCGCAGGTCGGCGAGGACGATGTCGCGGTCCGCGCGGTAGTTCGCGCCCTCGCCGGCGTAGAACGCGACGAAGTTCGTCACCGCGAAACCGGGGCCGCCTTCGAGGTCGTACTGCGCGCGCCGCGGATCGAGCGGCGTGCCGGTGGCTGGCAGTACGATGACGTTCAGGGGGATCTTTCGGCCGCGCGGCTTCGCGTGGTTTTCGGGGACGTAGACGATGCCGCAGCGTGCGCCGGCGCTGGCGGCAGGCTCCCGGCACTCAAGCGGCTCGAAGGCCGGCGCGGCGGACAGGCGCGCGCTGGTCAACAGGCAGAGGAGCGCGAGGGGCAGCCTCGCGAGCCACCGGTTTTTGTCGGCTAATAGAAACACGGCGCGAGTCTGCCAGAACCCGCGGCGATCGTCTGACACTCCGGAGTGCGCACCGCCGGTTTCTGCCTGGCTGCGGGCCGGCTAACGTCGCCGCCATGAGAGCCCTGAACCGCGAGCGCCGCGAGCGCATCGAAGACACGCCGCCGTCCCTCGACGCGGTCAGCGCGTCCGTGCGCGCCGCGACGTATGCGGCATCGCTGCCGGGCGTGAACGACGACGCGCCCATCGACGAACGCCGCGCGCGCGGGCTGCGCACGCTCGGCGAGATCACGGGCGCCAGTGGCGAGTCCGTGGTCGCGGGGCTGCGCGACGTCGCGCCGGATCTCGCGGACTGGATCGTGGATTTTTCGTACGGCGACGTGATGTCGCGGCCCGGTCTCGACGTGCGCTCGCGGCAGCTGGCGACGATCGCCGCGTTGACCGCGCTCGGCAACGCGCAGCCGCAGCTCGAGGTCCACATCCGCGGCGCGCTGAACGTCGGCTGCACGCGGCAGGAGATCGTTGAGGTGGTCCTGCAGATGGCGGTGTACGCCGGGTTCCCGGCGGCGATCAACGCGCTGAACGTGGCGCGCGCCGCGCTGCTCCCCGCGGCTGATCGGCCGACCCGCGGCTGACAGTCCGGTGACTGTCCCCTTTTGCTAGCCCTTTTTTCGAAAGACCAGGGGGGACTGTCCCCATTACCGCCCGGGCACCCAGTCGGTGCCGGCCAGCGGGATGTTCGCCATCGCCGCGGCTTCCACCGTCAGCGCAACGAGGTCCTCGCGCTCGAGGTGGTGCACGTCCTGCTTGCCGCAGGCGCGCGCGATGGTGGTGAGCTCCATGTTCAGCGTCTTCAGGTAGTTCGTCAGCCGCTTCGCGCCGACGCGCGGATCGAGTCGCTGCTCGAGCACGGCATCCTGCGTCGTCACGCCCACCGGGCAGCGTCCCGTGTGGCAGTGATGGCAGAACCCCGGCACGGTCCCGAGCTTCCGGTAATCCTCCACCGCCGACACGTGTTGTCCATCCTGCACGTACGTCGCGCTGTTGCAGCCCAGTGCCATCAGCACGCCCTGCCCGATCGCCACCGCGTCCGCGCCCATGGCCAGCGCCTTCGCCACGTCCGCGCCGGTGCGGATGCCGCCGGAGATCACCAGCTGCACCTTGCCGCGCATGTCGAGATCGTCGATCGCCTCCACCGCCTGGCGCAGCGCCGCCAGCGTCGGGATGCCGACGTGCTCGATGAACACCGTCTGCGTCGCGGCCGTGCCGCCCTGCATGCCGTCGACGACGATCACGTCCGCGCCGGCGTGGATCGCGAGCTTCACGTCGTGTTTGACGCGCGTCGCGCCCACCTTCACGTAGATGGGCTTCTCCCAGTCCGTGATCTCGCGCAGCTCGTTGATCTTGATCACGAGGTCGTCGGGCCCCGTCCAGTCCGGATGTCGCGATGCCGAGCGCTGGTCGACGCCCGGCGGCAGCGTGCGCATCTGCGCGACGCGCGGGTTCACCTTCTGTCCCAGCAACATGCCGCCGCCGCCCGGCTTCGCGCCCTGGCCGATCACGAGCTCGATCGCGTCGGCCTTGCGCACGTCGTCCGGATTGAAGCCGTAGCGCGACGGCAGGCACTGGTACACCAGCGTGCGGCTGCTCTGCCTTTCCTCAGGCGTCATGCCGCCATCGCCCGTCGTCGTCGACGTGCCGAGTGCCGTCGCGGCGAGCCCCAGCGATTCCTTCACGCGCGCGGACAGCGCACCGAAACTCATGCCGGCGATCGTGATCGGCGTCGCCAGCTCCACGGGCTTCGTCGCGTGCCGCGTGCCGAGCACCGTCTTCGTCGCGCACTTCTCGCGGTAGCCCTCGAGCGGGTAACGCGACAGCGACGCGCCGAGGAACACGAGGTCGTCGAAGCCGGCCACCTTGCGCTTCGCGCCCAGCCCGCGGATCTCGTAGAGTCCCGTCGCCGACGCGCGCTGGATGTAGTCGATGATGCGGCGGTCATAGCCCGCCGACTCTTCGCGGGACAGTCCCTCGAGCTGCAGTCGTTCGTCGGTCATGGTCAATATTCCTGGTTCGAATCCGCGTTCCAGTGGTACAGGCTCTTCGCCGACGCCACGCGTTTGAAGGAGGCCGGGTCGTGTTCCAGCCCCGCGCGCGCCAACAACCCGCGCACCGCCTCGACGTCCGCCACCTGCATCGGCTCGAAACGCGCGTCGGCGCCGAGCGAACGCACGTCGCCGCGCACGTAGATCACCGCCTCGTAGAGCGAATCGCCGAGCGCGTCGCCGGCATCGCCGCAGATGACGATGCGCCCCGCCTGCGCCATGAACGCGGAGAAACTGCCGACGCTGCCGCCGATGACGATGTCGCCGCCCTTCAGCGAGATGCCACAACGCAGCGCCGCGTCGCCCTGGATCACCAGCAATCCGCCATGCGCCGAAGCGCCGGCCGCCGTGGACGCGAAGCCCGTGACGCGGATCGTGCCGGACATCATGTTCTCGCCGACTCCGGGCCCGGCGTTGCCGTGGACCGTGATGTTGGCCGTCTTGTTCATGCCGCCGAGGTAGTAGCCCGCGTGTCCATCGACGTCGACGTCGACCTCGGCATCGAGGCCCGCGGCGATGCTGTGCGCGCCATCCGCGTTCAGGATCTGCACGCGCTTCACGCCCGCGGCGGCCGCTTCGCGATGCAGGAAGCGATTGACGTCGCGCAGCGGCGTCACCGCGAGATCGAACTGCTTCACGCCTTCCATGCGTACACCTCTTCCGGCTTCGGCTCGAACACGTTCGCGTGCCGCACGCCGGGTAGATGGGCCAGCGAGCGGAACTCCGACGCGATCGCGACGTAGTCCTCCGTCTCCGCGACCACCGCCGGCTTGCAGGCGAACGCGTCGCGCACGATCAGCATCTCGCTGTCGGTGCCCATGAGGAACGTGAAGAAGCCGTCGAGCTCTCGGAAACCGGCATGCACGGCGGTAGTCAGATCATCTCCTTCGCGCATGCGCCACTCGAAGAAGCGGCACGCGGCCTCGGTGTCGTTGTCGGTGACGAACGAGATGCCGAGCGGCTCGAGTTTCTTGCGGACGAGGTGCGGGTTCGACAGCGAGCCGTTGTGCACGAGGCAGAAATCCTGGCCCGCGGTGAATGGGTGCGCGTGCGCGGGCGTGACGGCGGATTCCGTGGCCATGCGCGTGTGCGCGACGACGTGCGTGCCGGTCACCTTGTCGAGCCCGTAGCGCCGCACGATCTCGGCGGGCGCGCCGATGTCCTTGTAGAGATCGATCGAGCGGCCGACCGAGAGCACGTAGATCTGCGGCGCCGCGTCGACCAGCCAGGCGCGCAGTTCGTCGGGCGGCGTGGCGGTGGTGACGATCGCGTGCTGCCCGGTCTCCACCCAGCGATGCGCTCCGGAGAATTCGGCGGCGAACTCCTGCTTCAACCGCTTCCAGTCCGCCGCGCCTTCACGCCAGAACAGCGAGATCTTCCGCGAGTCGCCCGACTGCGGCTCGCCGAAGATCGCGACGCCGGCGGAATCCGGGCCGCGGTCCGTCATGCCGATCAGCATCGGCGTCATCAGCTCGCCCAGCCGTTCGCGCAGCGACGGCTCCTTCAACAACAACCCGACGATGCCGCACATCAGAAGAACTCCAGGTAACGCTTGGTTTCCCAGTCGGAGACGTGGCGCGAGTATTCGATCCACTCCATGCGCTTCAGCTTGAGGAACTCCGCGGCGAGATCGGCGCCCAGGCCGGCCTTGACCACGTCGTCCGCATCCAGTGCCTGCACGGCCTCGAGCAGGTTCTGCGGCAGCAGGCCTATCTTCTTCTCCGCCAGCTGCGCGTCGGTCAGCTCGTACATGTTGAGGTTCGTGGGCTCGCCGGGGTCGAGCTTCCGGTCGAGGCCATCGAGACCCGCGGCCACCAGCGCGGCCAGCGCGAGGTAGGGATTGCAGCCCGAATCCGGCAGCCGGAACTCCAGCCGCCCGCCCGGGATGCGCACGCAGGCCGTGCGGTTGTTGTCGCCGTACGCGATGTATGCCGGCGCCCACGTCGCCCCCGACAGCGCGCGCCCCACGACCAGTCGTTTGTACGAGTTGACCGTGGGCGCGCACACCGCCGCCAGCGCCCGCGCGTGCGCCAGCACTCCCCCCAGGAAGTGGTAAGCCATCGTCGACAACGCCAGGCCACGTTTGTCGCTCTTGTCCTCGAACAGGTTGGCCGTCTTCGCATCGCCCATCGACACGTGGAAATGCGCGCCGCTGCCGGTGCGGTTGCTGAACGGCTTCGGCATGAACGTCGCGATCATGCCGTGCTTGCGCGCGATCTCGCTCGCGGCCATCTTCACGAAAGTGAAGTTGTCGGCGGATTTCAGCGCGTCGGCGTACGTGAAGTTCACCTCGAACTGGCCGTTCGCGTCCTCGTGGTCGATCTGGTAGACGTCGATGCCCACGGCGCGCAGGCCCGCGGTGATGTCGTCGAGCACCGCGCTCGTGCGCGACAGGCCCTTGTAGTCGTAGCAGGGTTTGTCGAGATCGTCGCTGGGATCGCTGGGACCGAGCTTGCCGCTGTCGTCGCGGCTCAGCAGCATGAACTCGGGCTCGATGCCGACGTACATCGTGAGTCCGCGGTCGGCGAGTCGCTTCAATTGCGTCTGCAGCGCGACACGCGAGCAGTACGGATATGGCTTGCCCTTCACGGTGCCGTTGCACACGAGGCGCGCGTATCCCGGCATCCACGGGATCGGCGTCAGGGTAGATAGATCGCCGACCGCCATGTAGTCGGGCCCGTCCGGCCCCATGCCGAAGCCCCACAACGCGAAGCCCGCGAAGCCGGCGCCGTCGGTCAGCACCATCTTCAGATGCTCGACGGGCACGGCCTTCGCCTTGGCGGCACCGTGGATGTCGACGAATTGCGCCAGCACGTATTTGATCTGGTGCTTCGCGAAGAGGTCTCGTGCTTCTTGTTCGTTCATGACGTCTCCGATTGAATCCGGGTGACCACGCTGTGCAGTGCGTCCTGCAGGTACGTCCCGAAGGTCGGGTCGCACCAGATCCTGAAAATCCGCCCGTCCTCGCGCGGCTGCGGCAGCACGAGCACGGCGACGCCGATCATCAGCGTCAGGTAGATGGGTTTGCCGGCGGGCAACGCGGCGAAGTCGACGTTGCAGACCTCGGCCAGCGCGTCGGGCGCGGCCTTGCCGCCGACGTGCAATGCGACGTCTTCGCGCAGCGCGGCATACGCGCCCGGCTCACCGGCCGCGCAGCGTGCGTCGAGTGCGGCCACGGTGGCCGAGTCGGCGTCTTCGAGGAAGAACTCGGTGTTGCCGAGACGGGCGATGACGTTGTCGGCATCGTCGCGGTCGGCCGGCTTCAGCGGCGACCAGCTGTTGGCGACGCGTGGCACGTTGAGGCCGAGCTCGCCCAGCAGCGCCGCGGCGCGCGGACCCTTGACGCCGGCGCGGTGCGCGGCGGGAGCGACGTCGAGCCAGACGGTCGCGTTCCTCATGCGGCCACCACGAACGGCGGCTTCACGACGACGGCGTCCACCATCGCGCCGCCGGGCGTACGGATCGCCAGCGCGGTGCCCGGCGCCGCCAGCGCGGGCGACGCCATCGCAAGGCCGATCGTGCGCCCCAGCGTCGGCGAACGCGCGATGCTCGTCACGCGGCCGGCGATGTCGCCACCAGCGATCAGCAGGTTGGCCTCGCCGACCGACGCATCGCCCGAGCCACCGGGTAGTTCGAAGCCCACGAGCTGCTGCCGCGCGCCGCGCTGCTGGTGGATGCGCAGGCTGCGCTGGCCGACGAAGAACGGCTTGCCCATCTTCACGGCCCAGCCGAGGCCGGCTTCGAACGGATTGGTGACGCCGTCCGTGTCCTGCGCGACGATCGCGTGGCCCTGTTCCAGCCGCAACAGCCGCTGGGCTTCGACGCCGAACGCGCGCAGGCCCTTGTCGGTACCCGCGTCCAACAGCGTGTTCCACAGCTGCGCGCCGCGCGAGAACGGCACGTGGATCTCGAAGCCCAGCGTCGCGACGAAACCCACGCGCATGACGCGCGCGGGGATTCCCGCGATGTGACCGGTGCGCGCGCCGAGGAATGGAAAGGCCGCCTCGGACAGGTCGATGTCCGCGAGCGGCTGCAGCAGCTCGCGACTCGCCGGCCCGGCGAGATTCAGCGCGGCGCGGTGGCCGGTGTTGTTGACGAACGCGCAGTCGAGACGCCAGCGCGTGTTCCACAGCAGCATCTCGCGGTACACGGTCGCCGCGCCGCTGGTCGTCGTGGTGACGTAGAAGAGCTGCTCGCCGAGTCGCGCGACGACGCCGTCGTCGCGCACGATGCCGCCCTCGTCGAGCAGCAGGCCGTAGCGCGTGGTACCGACGCGCATGTCGGCGTAGCTGCCGGCGTAGAGCCGGTCGAGGAAGCGGCCGGCGTCCGGGCCGTGGATCTCGATTTTGCCGAGGGTCGAGACGTCGATGACGCCGGCGCCCTCGCGCACGGCGCGCGCTTCGTCGGCGATGCACGTCGCGCGGTCGGCGCCCGCGCGGCGGTAGTACTCGGGCCGCTGCCAGCCGCCGACGGTCATCCATTTCGCGTCGAGCGCCTCGTGAGCCGCGTGGCAGGCGCTGCGGCGCTCGAGGTGAAAGCCCGCGCCGGCGAGGTGTTTCAGCGCGACCGGGTGGTAGAACGGGCGTTGCGTCGTCAGCGCGGTGTCGGCCAGCGTGCGGTCGCGCGCCCGCATCAGGATGCGTGCACCGTTCACGTTGGAATGTTTGCCCTGCGACGGGCCCATGCCCAGCGTGCTGTAGCGCTTCAACAGTTCGACGCTGTCGTAGCCTTCCTGCGCGGCGTTCAGCAGATCCTCGACCTGGATGTCCTCGTCGAGATCGACGAAATCCTTCGCGCGCGCGTGCGGGAACACGGGGTATGCATGCGAGACCTGGCGCGTGTCCTCGACGGGCGGCCGGCGCGGGCCTTCGTGTGCGCCACGCGCGTGCGCGGCGGCCTCGACGCCGGCCTCGCGGCCGTCCTGGCGGCGCGCGGCGAGGTCGTAGACGCCGTTGACGCGGCCCGCGGCGAAGATGCCCGCGGGTAGTTTGGCCGGGCGATGTTGCTGGAGCGCGGCGTCGAACTGCAGCTCCGCGCCGGACTGCAGCAGCAGCTGTGCGGCCGGCGCGAAGCCGACGCTCATCAGCAGCGCGTCGCAGGGCAGCGTTTCGACGCGGCCGCCGTGGCGGAACTCGAATGCGTGCAGCACGTCGTCGCGGCCGATCGCGCGGATGGGTTCGACGCCGGCGATGCAGCGCAGGTCGCCCAGGTCGTCCGCGTCGCGGCCCGCGCCGGCGCGCAGATCCAGCACCGCGGCGATGCCGACCTCGAGCCCGCGCAGCGTGCGCGCGAGATCGTAGCCCTCGCGGCCCGCGGTCAGCACCGCGACACGCCGGCCCGGCGCGATCGCGTGCCGATGGATCAGCCGCTGCGCGGCCGAGCCCAGCATGACACCGGGCAGATCGTTGTTGCCGAACACGGCAGGTTGCTCGACGACGCCGGTCGCGAAGATCACGGCGCCGGCACGTACCTTCGTCAGGTGTTCCGGCCCCACGAGCGCGACCCAGTGATCGGCGTAGTAACCGACGGCGCAGGTAGACAGGCGCAGCGCGATGCGGGGATGCGCGGCGGCGCGGGCGACCAGCGTGTCGTGTTCGCCGCGCGTCATTTCGCTCCAGGCGGCGCTGCCGCCGGCGCGCGCGTTTTCGTCGACCAGCAGCACGTCAGCGCCCGCGTCCGCGGCCGCCAGCGCCGCCGCGAGGCCGCTCGGCCCGGCGCCGACGACCAGCACGTCGCAGAACGCGTACCGCTTCGTCGTGCGCCGGCGCGGCGCGTCGGCATCGATGCGGCCGAGTCCGGCCAGTGCGCGGATCCGCGCCTCCCAGGCCGCGAACCGCGGCCCGTGGAACGCCTTGTAGTAGAAGCCGACCGGCAGGAACGGCGCGAGCCATTCCATGAACCGCCGTGCGTCGCGCTTCACGCCGTTCACGACGTTCACCGCGCTGACTGCCTGCCCCGCCACCAGCGGCGTGACGTCGCCGCGCACGTTGGGCTCGCGGTCCACCTCGAACAGCACGTTCGCGTCGTGGTTCGCGAACGAATAGATGCCGCGCGGCCGGTGGTACTTGAAGCTGCGGCCCAGCAGCAGGTGGCCGGCGCCAGCCAGCGCGCTCGAGATGGTGTCGCCGGCGAAGCCGCTCACGGGACGACCCTCGAACGTGAATTCCAGCGGCGTCGACCGGTCTATCCACTCGCCGGCGAGCGGCGGCAGGCGGTACATCATGCGGAGATCCCCGCCGCGTCGTACGTCTTCAGGATCTCGTCGCGCGCGGTGTCGCGCTCGGCGACGAACCAGTAGCCGGACGGCGTGTGACACCACCACTCGCGTTTCACGCCGGGCACGCTGCGGCGCAGGTACAGGTAGTTCGTCCACTCGGCGTCGCTGCACGTGTCGGGGTCCGGCATCGCGCGCACTTCGCCGCCGCAGACGAACTCGAGCGCGGGACGCGGGCCGTTCAGCGGGCACGGGATCAGTTTCATCGCCGGCCTGCCATCAGTGGCCCACCGCCGCGGCGCCCTTCTCGCTCGACAGGCTCAGCGAGGCGAACCGCGCCGGCGAGAAGCCGGTGATGAGCGGATGCGCCGTGCCGGTGGCCACCGTGTGCGCCATCGTCTTGCCGGAGATCGGCGTCGCCTTGAATCCCCAGGTGCCCCAGCCGGCGTCGAGGAACAGGCCGTCGCAGGGTGTGAGGCCCATCAGCGGCGCGAAGTCGGGCGTCATGTCCGCCATGCCGGCCCACTGCCGCAGCACCTTCACGTCGGAGAGGAACGGGAACAGGTCGAGCATGTGCACGGCCAGCCCTTCGGCAAAGTCGAGCGTCGACCGCGTGGACTGCAATTCGTACGGATCCAGCGACGCGCCCATCACCAGCTCGCCGCGCGCACTCTGCGACACGTAGGCGTGCAGCGAGCTCGAGACGATGATCGGGTCGAGCCACGGCTTCAGCGGCTCGGAGACCATCGCCTGCAGCGGGTGGATCGTCAGCGGCACCTGCAGGCCGACCAGGTCGAGCACGCGCGGCGTGCTGCCGGCCACCGCGCACAACACGCGCTTCGTCGCGATGTTCCCCTTCGACGTGCGCACGCCGGCCACCGCGCCGTCGCGCACGTCGATCCCCAGGACCTCGGTGTTCTGGTGGATTTCGACGCCTCGACGATCGGCGCCGCGCGCGTATCCCCACGCGACGGCGTCGTGGCGCGCGATGGCGCCGGGCGCGTGGTACAGCGCGCCGAGGATCGGCGTGTGCCCGCCGCACTCGAGGTCGATCTGCGGCACGCGGCGCTTCACGAACGCCGCATCGACCACCTCCGACTCCACGCCGAAGTGCTTGTTCACCTCGGCGCGCCAGCGGGCGGTGCGCAGGTCGGCGTCCGAGTGCGCGAGCGTGAAGTGGCCCCGCGTGGCGTAGAAGAGATTGAAGTCGAGCTCGGTCGAGAGCTCCCGCCACAGGCGCACGCTCGCGTCGTAGAATTTCACGCCTTCGGGCGTGAGGTAGTTCGAGCGGATGATCGTGGTGTTGCGCGCGGTGTTGCCGCCGCCGAGGTAGCCGCGCTCCAGCACCGCGACGTCGCGGATGCCGTGGTCGCGCGCCAGGTAGTACGCCGCGGCGAGGCCATGGCCGCCGCCGCCGATGATCACGACGTCGTAGCCGTCCTTCAGGCGCGAAGGTTCGCGGAACATGCGCGGCTCGGGATGCCGGCGGGACAGTGCGAACCTCAGGAGGCGATGGGGCATCGAAGCGCGAGTTGCATACGAGTAAATTGGTTTGCACACGGATAACATGCGATCCGGGGGCCGTCAACGGGCTCCCGCGGCGCATATAAGAGGAGTGAGTTATGGAAAAAGGCCCGGCCCAGGCACCCGCCCCCGCCAGCGTGTCGCGGCAGATCGGCGCCACCGCGCGGCGGCTGCGCAATTCGCTGGGCCTGACACTGGGGGAAGTCGCGAAGCGCTCGGGCATCAGCGCCGCGATGCTGAGCCGGCTCGAAAACGGCGACGTGTCCCCGAGCCTGGAGACGCTGGCATCGCTGACCGCGGCGCTCGGCGTGCCGCTGGCGAACCTGTTCAACGACGTGGGCAAGCCGCGCGGCGGCGCGCAGCACGTGCCGAAGGGACAGGGACTCGAGGTGGTCCGGCGCGGCACGAAGCGCGGCCACACCTATCACCTGCTGGCGGCGGATCGCGGCCCGCGCCGCGCGTTCGAGCCGTTCCTCGTGACGCTGAACGACAAGAGCGAGGTGTTCCCGGGCTTCGAGCACCCGGGCACCGAGTTCATATATCTACTGGAGGGATCGCTGACCTACCGGCACGGCGACGAGACGCACCTGCTGAAGGCGGGTGATGCGTTGACGTTCTCGGGGGAAGTGCCGCACGGACCGGAGAAGCTGATCAAGACGCCTATCCGGATGTTGTCGATCATCATCTACGCCGAAGCCGCCGAGTGAACGCGCGCGGCTTACCGGGCGCGGATCATCAACCACGCCGCGACGGCGTGCAGCGTCGCCACGGCCACGCCGCGCGCCGCGCCGTTGCGCGCCGCGACCGCGGGCGCATCCCCGTCCGGTAGATAGACACCGTCGAGGTCGATGACCGCCTCGCCGTGTACCACCGGATGACGCGCCGCCGGGTCGAGGTCGTCCGACCAACTACCCAGGAAATCGAGCCCGCCCTGCCGTTCGGAATTCATGCGCGCGCGAGGCTACCAAAACGCGCGCCCGCGGCCAGCCGGTGGATTCCTATAGGGCGAGCCCCCACGGGCGCGGCCCTACGTCGACGCTGGCCCGGACTTGATCCAGGTCAAGCGGCTGGCCGCGCAGCGCAACGACGTTCCCGCTGTTTCATTACATCGTTCGTGTCCTCGTTCAGTTCCTCGCTCGACTCATCTCGGTGAAGCTGGCATCTCGCACGTCGCGCATCGCGTGCCATTCCCCTCCCTATCTTCCCGCCGCGCCGTAATGGGGACAGTCCCCGATTCCTAGCAAAAGGGGACAGTCACGATGAGGGTGGTCGCCGGGCTGCCGTTCGATCGTCCTTTTTCGCTCCTGGAAGTCGGTGAGGAGCGAACGGCCGCGCGCCGCCGTAGTGAAGTCGAAGACTCGCGTTGAGAAAGTGTCAAGGCGCGCAGTGAGCGACGAACGAACGCCAAGAGAAAGAAATGGGGACGGGCCCCAATGGCGCAGAAAAAGGTGCCGGACCTCACCGTGAGTGCTGAAACTTCATCGCGATCTGACGAGGTCCGGCACCTTTTTCCCCGCAGGGGCAATCGGGGCCCGTCCCCATTTCTTTCTCTTGAAGCGCGACTTCCCGGAGCGAAAATGGACGATCGAACGGCAGCCCGGCGTCCGCGTACCCCCATGACCGTCCCCTTTTGCTAGGAATCGGGGACTGTCCCCATTTACCATCGCGTTGATGGGATGGCAGTTCTGGATCGACCGCGGCGGCACCTTCACGGACATCGTGGCCCGCCAGCCCGACGGCACGCTGATCTCCCACAAGCTGCTCTCCGAAAATCCCGAGCGCTACGACGATGCCGCCATCGCCGGCATCCGCCAGCTGCTCGGCGTCGCGCCCGGTGCCGCGTTGCCCGTCGAGCGCATCGACGCCGTGAAGATGGGCACCACCGTCGCCACCAACGCGCTGCTCGAACGCAAGGGCGACCGCACCCTGTTCGTCACCACCCGCGGGTTCGCGGACTCGCTGCGCATCGCCTGGCAACACCGCCCGAAGCTCTTCGTCCGGCACATCGAGCTGCCGTCGATGTTGTACGAGGACGTCGTCGAGATCGACGAGCGCATCGGGCCGACCGGCGAGGTCGTCACTCCGCTCGACGCCGCGCAGGCCGAAGCCGCGCTGCGCGCCGCGTTCGACCGCGGCATCCGCGCCTGCGCCATCGTGCTGATGCACGGCTATCGCCACACGGCGCACGAGCAGCAGCTCGAGACCCTCGCCGCGCGCGTCGGCTTCACGCAGATATCCACGTCTCACCGCGTCAGCCCGCTGATGAAGCTGGTCTCGCGCGGCGACACGACCGTCGCCGACGCCTATCTATCGCCGGTGCTGCGCCGTTACGTCGACCGCGTCGCCGCCGCGTTGCCCGGCGCGCCGCTGCAGTTCATGCAGTCCTCGGGCGGCCTGTCCGACGCCGGCGCCTTCCACGGCAAGGACGCGATCCTGTCCGGCCCCGCCGGCGGCATCGTCGGCGCCGCACGCGCAGCCGCCTCGGCCGGCTTCGACAGGATCATCGCCTTCGACATGGGCGGCACCTCGACGGACGTCGGCCATTTCGCCGGCGACTACGAACGCGCGCTCGACGTCGAGATCAGCGGCGTCCGGTTGCGCACGCCGATCCTCCGCATCCACACGGTCGCCGCGGGTGGCGGTTCGATCTGCCGCTACGACGGCGTGCGGCTGCGCGTCGGCCCCGAATCGGCCGGCGCGAATCCGGGCCCGGCGTCGTATCGCCGCGGCGGCCCGTTGACGGTGACGGACTGCAACGTGTTGTTAGGCCGCGTGCAGCCGGACTTCTTCCCGGCGTTGTTCGGCCCGGCCGGCGATCAACGGCTCGACGGGGAAGTGGTCCGCGAGCGGTTCGCCGCCCTCGCCGCCTCGCTGGGCAGCACGGACACGGACGCCCTGGCCGCGGGCTGCATCCGCATCGCCGTCGAGAACATGGCGAATGCGATCAAGAAGGTCTCGGTGGCGCGCGGGCACGACGTCACCGAATACACGCTGACCTGCTTCGGCGGCGCCGCCGGCCAGCACGCCTGCGCGGTCGCCGACGCGCTCGGCATGCGCCGCGTGTTCATCCACCCGATGGCCGGCGTGTTGTCCGCGTACGGCATCGGCCTCGCCGACGCCATCGTCCTGCGCCAGCGCACGGCCGAGCTGCCGCTGTCCGGCGAATCGCTCGAAGCGCTGCGCGCGCCGTTCGCGCTGCTCGAGCACGACGCCGGCGCGGAGCTGGTGTCGCAGGACTTCGGCATGGACGCGATCTCGATCCAGCGCACGGTGCTCGTGAAATACGCGGGCACGGATTCCACGCTGTCGCTGCCGCTGACCGGCGAGTCCACCGCCGAGTCCCTGCGCGCGCAATTCCTCGAGCTGTACCGCACCCGGTACGGCTTCCACATGGCGGGCCGCGGCCTGGTCATCGAGACGATCTCGGTGGAAGCCACGGGCCGCTCGGGCAGCGCGGAGACCGCCGCGCCGCGTTTCGCGCCGCGCACCGGCGCGCTCGTTCCTGCGGCCTCGCGCTCCATCCACTTCGAAGGCACCCGCCGCGAGACGCCCATCTACTCGCGCGACGCGCTGCGACCCGGCGACGCGATCGACGGCCCGGCCGCCATCGCCGAACCGAACACCACCGTCATCGTCGAGAACGGCTGGCGCGCGACGTTCACCGCGCTCGGCCACCTGGTGCTGGACAAGACCGGCGCCGCGCCCGCGCGTGAATCCCTGTCCACGCGCGCGGATCCCGTGCTGCTCGAGATCTTCAACAATCTCTTCATGGCGATCGCCGAGCAGATGGGCGTCACGCTCGCCAACACCGCGAGCTCCGTCAACATCAAGGAGCGCCTCGATTTCTCCTGCGCCATCTTCGACGCCGGCGGCCGGCTGATCGCGAACGCGCCGCACATGCCCGTGCACCTCGGCAGCATGGGCGAGTCGGTGCAGGAAGTGCTGCGCCGGCGCGGCGCGACGATGCGGCCCGGCGACGCCTTCGCGCTGAACGCGCCGTACGCCGGCGGAACCCATCTACCCGACGTCACCGTCGTAATGCCGGTGTTCCTCGGCGGCGGCACCGCGCCCGCCTTCTTCGTCGCGGCGCGCGGCCATCACGCCGACATCGGCGGCATCACGCCCGGGTCGATGCCGTCCGACTCGAGGACCATCGGCGACGAAGGCGTGTTGATCGACAGCGTGCCGGTCGTCTCCGGCGGCGAATTCCTCGAGGCTGAGCTGCGCGCCCTGCTGGGCGGCGGCGCACATCCGGCGCGCAACATCACGCAGAATCTCGCCGACCTGCGCGCCCAGGTCTCCGCCTGCGGCAAGGGCGCCGCCGAGCTCGAGGCGATGAGCGCGCACTACGGGCTCGACGTGGTGCAGGCGTACATGCGCCACGTGCAGGACAACGCCGAGGCCGCGGTGCGCAAGGTGATCGGCGTGCTCCAGGACGGCGAGTTCGCCTACGAGATGGACAATGGCGCCACGATCCGCGTCGCCATCCGCATCGACCGCGGCAATCGCGAAGCCACGATCGACTTCACCGGTACCAGCGCGCAGCAGCCTAACAACTTCAACGCGCCGCTGCCCGTCACGCGGGCCGCCGTGTTATACGTCTTCCGGACGCTGGTGGACGACGAGATCCCGATGAACGCGGGTTGTTTGGTGCCCTTGAAGCTGATCGTGCCGGAGGGTTGCCTGCTCAACCCGCGATATCCGGCGGCCGTCGTCGCCGGCAACGTCGAGACGTCGCAGGCGGTGACGGACTGCCTGTACGGCGCGCTGGGCGTGCTCGCGGCCAGCCAGGGCACGATGAACAACTTCACGTTCGGCGACGACGAGCACCAGTATTACGAAACGATCGCCGGCGGCTCCGGGGCCGGCCCGGATTTCGACGGCACCGACGCCGTGCAGACGCACATGACGAACTCCCGGCTCACGGATCCGGAGGTGCTCGAATGGCGCTTCCCGGTGCGCCTCGAGTCGTTCCGCATCCGCCGCGGCTCGGGCGGCGCCGGCAAACATCGTGGCGGCGACGGCGTCGAACGCCGCCTGCGGTTCCTGAAGCCGATGACCGCGGTGATGCTGGCCAACCACCGGCGCGTCGCGCCGTTCGGCGTCGCGGGCGGCGCCGCGGCCGCGACCGGCCGCAACTGGATAGAGCGCACCGACGGCCGCAAGGAAGAACACGGCGCCACGTTCTCCGCGGCGATCGACGCGGGTGAAATGATCGTGATCCAGACGCCGGGCGGCGGCGGATTCGGCGCCGCATGAAGCGCCTCGCCTTCGCCAGCGCCGCGGGCACCGCGCTCGAGTACTACGACTTCGCGGTGTACAACACGCTGGCCGCGCTGGTGTTCGGCAAGCTGTTCTTCCCGTCGTTCGATCCGACCGCGGCGCTGTTGCTGTCGTTCGCCACGTACTGGCTGGGCTATCTATCACGCCCGTTCGGCGGCCTGCTCTTCGGTCGGCTCGGCGACCTGCGCGGCCGGCGCCACGTGCTGGTGATCACCCTGCTGATCATGGGCATCACGACGACGGCCGTCGGGTTGTTGCCGACGTATCAGTCCGCCGGTGTCATGGCGCCATTGCTGCTGGTCGCCTTGCGGTTTGCGCAGGGCATGGCGTTGGGCGGCGAATGGGCGGGCGCTGTTCTGCTCTCCGTGGAGCACGGGCGCAACGATCAGCGCGGACGCAACGCCTCCTGGGCGCAGATGGGGCCGTCGATCGGCGTCGTGATCGCGTCGGGCGTGATCGCGCTCACCACCTGGCTCGTGCCGGCGGATGACTTCGCCGCGTGGGGCTGGCGGCTGCCCCTGCTCGGCAGCCTGCTGTTGGTTGTGTTCGGTCTCTGGATCCGGCTCGGCGTCGACGAGACGCCGCAGTTCCGTGCGCTGGAGACCGACCACGCGCGTTCTCGCGCGCCACTCGGCGAAGTGTGGCGCGGACATCGTCGCGGCTTGCTGGTCGCGGGCGGCTCGCGGTTCGGCCCGGACGTGATGTATTCGATGATCAGCGCGTTCACGCTCTCGTACATGACGGTGCAACTCGGACTCACGCGCACGCTCGCGACGACCGCGCTCGCGATCGGCGCGGCCGTCAACGCCGCCTGCATCTTCATCGCGGGTGGATTGTCGGATCGCTTCGGCACGCGCGCCGTGTATCTGGCCGGCGTGGCCGCGGCCGCGGGGTGGCTTTGGATCTACTTCCCGCTGCTGGAGACGAAGACCGACGCGGGCGTGATCCTGGCGTTCGCCGGCGGCTTGGCGATCCACGCGTTCATGTACGGACCGCAAGGTGCGTTCATCACGGAGCAGTTCCCGACGCGCGTGCGGTACGCGGGCGCGTCGCTGGCGTACACCTTCGCCGGCGTGTTCGCGGGCGGCCTGGCGCCGCTGGCGATGGCGGCGTTGTATCGCGGGTATGGGACGACCGTGGTCGTGGTGCTGTATGCGACGGTGGCGTTGGGTGTCACGACCGCGGCGCTGATGGCGAAGGGAGGTGTCGCCACCTCCCCCGCCACCGCGCCATCTCACGAGCGGATGTAAGCCAGCAAGTCCGGATTCACCACGTCCGGGTTGATCGCGCACAACCCGTGGCCCAGCCCGGGATACACCTTCAGCGTCCCCTTCTTCAGTAGTTTGATCGACAGGTGCGCCGCATCGGCGATCGGCACGATCTGGTCGTCGTCGCCGTGCATCACGAGCACCGGCACGTCGATCTTCTTCAGATCCTCGGTGAAGTCCGTCTCCGAGAACGCCTTGATGCAGTCGTAGTGCGGTTTGATGCCGCCCATCATCCCCTGCCGCCACCAGTTGTCGATGACGCCGGGGATCGCGGCATGCCCGGGGCGGTTGAAGCCGTAGAACGGTCCCGACGGCACGTCGCGGTAGAACTGCGCGCGGTTCGCGACCAGCGCGGCGCGGAAGCCGTCGAACACCTCGATCGGCAGACCGCCCGGGTTCTTCTCGCTCTTCACCATCACCGGCGGCACGGCGCCGATCAGCACGGCTTTCGCGACGCGACCGCCGCCACCGTACTGCGCGACGTACCGAGCCACCTCGCCGCCGCCGGTCGAATGCCCGATGTGCACGGCGCCCTTCAGATCCAGCGCCTCTGCCAGTGCCGCGACGTCCGCCGCGTACGTGTTCATCTCGTTGCCGTCATGCGTCTGCGACGAGCGGCCGTGCCCGCGGCGGTCGTGCGCGATCACGCGGAAGCCCTGCGCGAGGAAGTACATCATCTGCGCGTCCCAGTCGTCCGCGCTCAGCGGCCAGCCGTGGTGGAACACGAGCGCCGGCCCGCTGCCCCAGTCCTTGTAGAAGATCTCGGTTCCGTCTTTGGTCTTGATGAAAGGCATGACTCACTCCTGAATGGCTGCTTTCTGGAAAAGGGCGATCTGCGCGGCGGCGAGCACGGGATATTGATGCTGTGGCCCGTGTCCGGTCTCCGGGTAGACGATGAGGTGCGCGTTGGGGATCCGCCCTTTCAACGCGAACCAGTTTTCGACGGCGGTGCTGATGTCGTCATCACCGCTGATCACGAGGATCGGCGTGCGTGTGGCCATCAACTTCTCGCGACGACCGATCGTGTCCTCGCGGTAGTCGGCCGACGCGGCCAGGTAGGCTCTTATCGCCTCCGGTGTCGACGGAATCCTGGCGTCGACGTCCGGGCGCACGCGGATGCGCTCGCGCGACGCCTTCGCTGCCGCGCGGCTCGCCGCGGATTTCGGCTCGAAGAACAGCACGATCTCGTCGTCGAGATCGTTCACCGGCTCGAACGCCCGGTCGAGAAAGGCCTGCTGGATCGCGACGGGATTCCTGCCCGGCGGGACGGTGGCGATCAGCACGACGTGCGTCGCGCGACCCGGATGATCCACGAGAAACGCCTGCGCCACGGTTCCGCCCCACGACCAGCCGAGCAGCACGAAGCGATCCAGCTTCATCGCATCGGCAAACGCGCCGACGAAGTCCGCGGTGGCGCCGATCGTCGCGGGCAGCTTCCCGGCGGAATAGCCGACGCCGGGAAAGTCCACCGTGATGACGCGGTTCGACTTCGCCAGCTCGTCGAGGAACAGCGGGTCCCACGTGTCGAGCGTGCCGCGCAGCCGGGTCAGCGCGATCAGCGGCGGCCCCCTGCCGATGTCGCGGTACGCGATACGCGTGCCGGAAACCTCGACGTACTTCGTGGGCGCACCCGCCGCCGCGGCAGCGAACGCCGCCGCCGGCGCGAGGGCGACCAGCATCAACAAACTACCGACGAGCTTCAGCATCGCGCACTCACCCAGGCCACGACGTCCGCCATCACCTGCTCCTTGCCGAGGTCGTTCAGCAGGTCGTGATAGTGGCCGTCGTAGAGTTTCAGTGTCTTGTCCTTCGATGACGCGGCCGCGTGGAACTGCCGGCTGCCCGCGGGCACCGTCGCCCGGTCCGCGGTGCCATGCAGGATGAACAACGGCAATGTCAGCGTGTCGAACTCGCGCTCCATGCGGTCCGTTGCCTTCAGCAGCGCCGCGACGGTGCGCGCCGGCTGGATCTCGTTCAGCGTCAGCGGATCCGCCTCGAGCGCACGCAGCGCCACCGGGTCGCGCGTGAAGTCCTTCATCTTCAGCTTGAGAACCGGTAGTTGGGGCGCGATCCGGCCGAGCAACCGCACGATCGCCAGCACCGGCGCGGGCGCCGGCACCTTGAACGCGAAACTCTCGCAGATGAAGCCGTCGATCTCGCGCTGGTGATCCAGCGCCCACGTGCACGAGATCACGCCGCCCATGCTGTGCCCCAGCACGAAGACCTTCTTGCCCGGCTCGCGCGCCTTCACCAGCGCGATGAACGTGCCGAGATCCTGCGTGTAGTCGGAGATGTCGTCGATGTAGAAGCGCGGGCTGCCCTCCGAGCGGCCGCGCCCGCGATGGTCGTAGGCGTACGCGGAGAACCCCGCCGCCGCGAGTTGCTCGCCGGCCCACACCTGCTGGCCACTGTGCGCGTTGACGCCGTGCACCAGCACCACCGCGGCGCGTGCGCCGTCGACGTGCCAGGATCGCATGTGGAGTCGCGTGGCGTTGCGACCCGTGAAATCGGCTTCGATCATCGGCATGGTTCTTCCTTCGGCGGGTTACGGGTTGAGATGCTGGTCGAGGAACTGCAGCGTGCGCGCGCGTGACAGCCGCGCCGCGTCCGCATCGAAGTGCTCGCCGCCGTGCCGCGAAAATGCGTGGTGACAGCCCGGGTACGTGAACACCTCGAAGCGCTGCGCGTCGGACAGCGCGGCGACGATCGCGCGCTGCGCGGCCTTCGACATGAACTCGTCCTCGCCGGCGATGTGCATCTGCAGCGGCCCGTCGATGTCGTCGGCCTCGCCGAGGAATTCCTCGGTGCGGCCGCCGTGAAACGCGACCGCCGCATCGACCTCGGTGCGCGCCGCGGCGAGGAACGTCAGCAGCCCACCGAGGCAGAAACCCAGCACGCCGACGCGGCCGGACGCGCCATCGACCTGGCTCGCGGCCGCGACGGCCGCCTCGACATCCCGCACGCCGGCATCGAGATCGAAGTCCGCGGCCGAGCGCACGGAGAGATCCACGCTGCGTTGCTGCCGCCAGAACAGCTCGGGGCTGATGGCGATGAACCCCGCGGCCGCGAGCTCGTCGCAGCTGGCGCGCAGGTCGGCGTTGACGCCGAACACCTCGTGCAACACGACCACCGCCGCGGCGGATTGTTTGGCCGGGCGCGCCAGGTACGCGTCGAACTCGCCCTCATTCGAGGCAATGCGCAATGTTTGCGTCGCAACTTCGTGCATGAACCCGGCTCCGTGCTTCCCTCGCGATCGAGTGGCAAGCAAGATAGCCATCGCAATCCGGATCGGGGATGGTTGGAAATGACAAAGAGCGGGCCGCAACTGACAGCGAGCGCGCCGATCGACATCGCGATCGTGTGTTACCCGGGATCGCAGGCGACGAGCATCCATGGACTCACCGACCTGTTCACGTACGCGGAATACTTCGCGCGCGTGCACGCCGGCGTCGAGCGGTCGTTCGTTCGTGTGACACATTGGATGCCTGGATCGGATGGCGCAGGACTCGAATGCAAGTTCGATACCGCGCCCGGCCTCGGCGCGCACGGCGTGCCGGCGCTGGTGATCGTGCCAGCGTGTTCGCTGGCGCCGCCACCGCGCGAGCTCGCGCCGGGCACGATCGCGTGGGTGTCCGCCCGGCACGCGGACGGTGCGCGCGTCGCGGCGGTGTGCGGCGGCGTGTTCCTGTTAGCCGAGTCCGGTCTGCTCGACGGCCGGCGCGTGACGACGCACTGGATGTTCGCGGACGAGTTGCAGCGGCGCTTTCCCGGCACGCGCGTCGACGCGGACCGGCTGGTCATCGACGACAACGACGTGATCACCGCGGGCGGCGTGCTCGCGTGGGCCGACATGGGGCTGTCGCTGGTCGAGAAGCTGTTCGGCCGCACCGTCATGTGCAGCACCGCGCGGTTCATGCTGATGGATCCGCCGGGACGCGAGCAGCGGTTCTACGGCGAGTTCACGCCGCCGCTGCAGCACGGCGACAAGGCGATCCTCGGCGTCCAGCACTGGATGCAGGCGCATCTGCGCGCGGCGAGCTCGGTCAGTGGGTTGGCGGATCGCGCCGGGCTCGGCGCGCGCACGTTCCTGCGGCGGTTCGTGAAGGCGACCGGGCTGAAGCCCAGCGAGTATCACCAACGATTGCGCATCGCGCGCAGTCGCGAGCTGCTGGAGTTCTCGCGGCAGACGGTGGAGCAGATCGCGGTGGCGGCCGGGTACGAGGATCCGGGCGGATTCCGCCGGGTGTTCAAGCGGGTGATCGGGTTGTCGCCGGCAGAATATCGGCGGCGGTTTCAGCGCGCGTCTTGACCGGAAATCTCCGCCCGCATCGCGTCGATATCCGCGGGCTTCACGATGTACGCATCGAAGCCCGCCTGCTTCCCCGCTTCGATGTCGCGTTCCGCGCCGTAACCGGACATCGCCACGAGACGCACGCCCGCGCCGCGCCGCGCACGCACCGCGCTCGCCACGTCGAATCCGCTCATGCCCGGCAGTCCGATGTCGACGAACGCCACCGTGATGCGCGTATCCCCCGCGATCAACCCGACGCCCGCCGCGCCATCCGCCGCTTCATGCACCGTGTGCCCCTCGAGCTCCAGCAGCATCTTGAGGCTCTCGCGCGCGTCGTCGTTGTCTTCGACCAGCGCGACGTGCCGGCCGGCTTCCGGCGCCGACACGGCCACCGGCGCCACTTCCGCCGCGGGTGCTTCGATCCCCGGCAGCCGCACCGTGAACATCGCGCCGAGGTTCGTACCGGCGCTCATCGCGGACACCGTGCCGCCATGCAGCTCGGTCAGTCGCCGCACGAGCGTCAATCCGATACCTAACCCGCCCTGTGACCGGTCCAGCGCCCGTTCGCCCTGCACGAACAGGTCGAACGCCCGCGGCAGCAACTCGGGCTCGAGCCCGATGCCCGTGTCGCTCACCATGAACAAGGCCTGTGCGCCGTCTCGCCGCGTCACGACGGACACGCGTCCGCCCGCCGGCGTGTACTTGATCGCGTTGACCAGCAGGTTGCCCACGATCTGGTCGATGCGTGTGGCATCCGCGAACACCCAGGCGTGATCCAGCGCGACCTCGACCTCGTGATCGCCGATGCGCCCGGTGCTGCGCATGCTGTCGATCGCCGCCGCCGCCGCGGCCGCGAGATCGAGCGGCACGCGCGTCAGCGAGATCTTGCCGAGGATGACGCGCCCGGCATCGAGCAGATCGTCGGTCAGCCGCGCGAGATGGCGCGCCTGACGAGTGATGATCGTGGCGGCAGTCGCCACGCCCGGATCGAGCGACGGGCGCTGACGTTCGATGAGCTGCGTCGCATTGGTGATCGCGGCCAGCGGATTGCGCAGCTCGTGTCCGAGCATCGCCAGGAACTCGTCCTTGGCCTTGCTGGCGCCTTCTGCGGCGACCCTTGCCTCGTGCTCGCGCTGGAACGCGGCGGCGCGCTCGTCGTGCGCGCGACCCAGCGCCACGGCCACGCGCTGCACCTCGGCGAGCCCGGTGCGCGGCATGACGGGCGCCTCGCCGCGGCCAACTCGCGCCGCGCTCTGCTCCAGCTCGTGCATGGGCAACACGATCGTGCGACCGACCAGCGTCGCCGCCATCAGGCCCAGCAGCACCGACAGCAGGATGGCGGCGCCGATCAGTAGATAGGACCAGCGCACCGGCCCGTCGATCGCCGTGCGTGGCATGCCGATCGCCGCCGTCCAGCGCGAATACGCGGAGCGCACGTACACCGTGTAGGCCGGCACACCTTCGAGCGTGTTCGTCACCGCGCTGCCGCGGTCGGCGGGCGAGGACAACACCCGGAGCAGTGTCGGCGAAGCCGGTTTGCCGACCCGCGCCGCCTGGTCCTGCGACCGCGCCACGACGCGCGCATTGCGGTCGAGGATCGCGATGACGCCCTGCGGCGTGTAACGCTTCATGTCGAGCGGATCGAGCAGCCCGAGGAAATACTCCGGCTGCATCACGGCGGCGATGACGAACTGCGGCCTGCCATCACGGACATACGGCACCAGCACGGCAACGGCGTGCTTCCGCAGCAGCGGCGCGTAGATCACTTCGCCGACCACGGGCTTGCCGGTCCGCAGCGTCTCGTCGACCAGCTCGCGCGAGCTCACCGGCGGCAACGGCTGATCGGCAGGCACTCGCGCGTTCACGTATTGCCGGTCGAGGTCGGCAATCACGACGTTCAGCCAGCTCGGACGGCGGCCGAGCAGCTGCGCGGCCTCCTCGTGCACGGCGGCGAAGTCGCCACGAGTCAGGCGCGGGCTGGCGGCCAGCGCATCCAGCGAGGCGACGGTGCTCTTGAGCTCGGTGTCGACGGCGCTGACCAGCGCCGACATCGTGTCCTCGCTGGCGCGCAGCAGGTTCTCGCGGCGTTCATTGGCGCTGGCGATGAACAGCGCGCAGGAAAGGATCGCGAGCGGCAGCAGCCCCGCCACGGCGACCAGGAAGACCCGTCGTTCGAGCGCGGTGAACTTGAGGTAACGGAGCCAGGCCATTGGCGCCGCAGCATACCGCACGGGCGGAGGCTTGCTGCGCGCGCCCGGCGCGGAAGGAGCGTCCCTGCCCCTTCCGCGCCCATCTTTCGATCGATCAGTCCTTCGCCGGGCGGCAGTTCTCGCGCCCGTCCTTGTCCTGCCAGCCGGCATGTTTGCCGCGCTTGCCGTGGCCGCGGTCGTCACCGTCGCAGTCGAGCAGCGGCGCGACGTTCAGCACGACGAACTCGTCGTTGTCCGAGACGCCGAACGAACGGCCGGCCGAGCCCGGGTAGTTGTTGTCGTTGATGACGAGCAGGCGGTGGTTGTCGAGCACGAGCACGTCCTCGATCGTCACGAACGGGAACGTGAACACCGTGTTCGTGCGGCCGTCGGCGGCGACGTCGCGCGGGTCGTAGATGTTCATCAGGTCCGCGACTTCTTCCTTCACGAGGTTGCCGTTCGCATCCACGTCGTCGAGATCGATGCGGAAGAGCTTCTTGAGGCGCGCCGGGTTGGTCTGGCGCGGATCGGCGGCGTCGCCCTGGCCCTGGTCGCGCTCGATGATCACGAACTCGCGGTCGGTCAACGCGGTCATGTCGCCGATGGAATTCGCCGGCGCGTCGATGACGTAGCTGAACGTGCGGCCCGTGTAGCGCTTCTGGTTCAGCGAGAACTCGCTGATCAGCAGGCGCGTCCGGTTCGGGTCGCCGATCACGGCCTTCTCGAGCAACGCGTACAGCTTGTTGCCGCTGGCGTTCAGCGCCATGCCTTCGAAGCCGCCGGAATCCGGCAGGTTCGCGGCCAGCGTCCGTACCGGGTTGCTCACCGCCTGGATCAGCGGATTGATCTCCGTGCCGCCGGGCGCGCTCGGCAGGTTGCGGAAGTTGGGCAGCGGGATCGGCGCCTCGAGCACGCGGCCCTGGCCGTCCGTGTGGAGCAGGTACGGGCCGAACTCGTCGCCGAACCACAACGTGCCGTCGGCCGCGCGGCGGAAGGACTCGATGTCGAAATCGGCGCCGGTCAGCAGGCGGTTCGCCCTGATCGAGCCATCCACCGGGATCGGCGCGCCGCCGCCGGTCGGCGTGCCGGGGTAGTTAGTGCCGTCGGCGACGATCGCGAACGGGACCTTCTTCCACGGGTCGCGCAACGTGATGTAGCTGTCCGGCGTGAAGTCGTTCAGCACGTCGCCGGTGAAGCGGTTGACCGGGTGCACCTGGCCGGTCTCGAAGTCCGGCTTCAGCGCATAGACGCGCAGCAGCGCGTCGGGCGAGTTGCCCTTGGCGCCGAAGCCGTTATCGCACATCACGAGATAGGTGCCGGCGACCGGGCCGCGCAACACGGCGGAGAAACCCTGCACCGGCTGCTTGTCGATCAACGGCAGCACGACGCCGTTGGCGCCGCTGGCGTACTGGCCGGAGGTCGGGCCGGGCGCGAAGCTGTGCGCGTTCAACACGGCGCGGTCGAGCAGCTCGGCGGCCGAGGCCGTGTGGCAGGCAAAGGCGGAACACAACGCGGACGCCACGAGGGCGCCCAGCGGGCGGATCGATTTCATGCGGAGACTCCAGGCAAGTTGACGCGACGCCGGGATGGTCGGGGCGGGATATTAAGAGGTGGTGTCAGAGAGGCGTAACAGGCATAACTTTCCGCGACGCACCCGGTCGGAACCGGTGACCGCGCGAAAG
>Ga0335075_10001214_pt1 | contig 42942 bp, 39 predicted proteins | sample Lox_Sample_24_FD_206723 | JGI IMG/M metagenome (GOLD analysis project Ga0335075, IMG submission 206723) | Soil microbial communities from Loxahatchee National Wildlife Refuge, Florida, United States - Lox_Sample_2.4 | ecosystem: Environmental > Terrestrial > Soil > Wetlands | place: USA...
CCAGCGGAGGCAGCGCCTTCTGAATTCGCACCACCGCGCAGAATAAATTGGTGCTCGCGACGGGAAAGGGATGGATCTTCGCTCGGATTTCGGTAAATCCACCAGAACAGAAAGAAATAGAGCAAGCTGAGAAAACCCGTAGCTGCAAAGCTCCAGCGCCAGCCAAATCGAATCAGCAGCAGCCCCAGTAATGGAACGCCGATCGCAGGGCCGAGCTTCGCCGCGCCGTCGTAAATGGCGGTGGCGAGGCTGCGTTCGCTATCAGGGAACCAGTAGCCGGTGGCTTTCGAGCTGCCGGGAAAGCTGGGTGCTTCGCCGACACCGAGGATGAGCCGCGACGTGAAGAAACTGGGGACGCTGGTCGACAGCGCTCCTCCAAAACACGCCACGGACCACAGAAACGAGCCAATCAACCCGATCTTGCGCACGCCAAAGCGGTCGAGCAGCAGACCGCAGGGCACCTGCATGAAGCAATACGTCCAGCTATACGCGCCGAGGAGGTAGCCGAATTCAACGGTAGTGACACCGAAAGCGGTATGCAACGCAGTCTGCGAGACGGAAACGTTCACGCGGTCGAAGTAGTTGACCACAACACCGAAGCCCAGCAGGAGCGCGATGATCCAGCGACGCCGTGGCACAGAGGCAGTTTCGGCGGCGATTCCTGCGCTCGATTGCGGAAGGGGAACGCTCTCGCGCGGCATGCGATGCCGATTCTAGTCGAAGGCGCAGATCTTTGGTTCGAAGAATTTGGCAGATTTTGCGGGCTTAAGCAGCGCGGGAACGGCAATGCTGTTCGAGCATCCTGCGCTTGAGCTCGTCCCTGTACTGCGGCATCTTTTCCTTCCATCCTGTGCTGAGAAGGAAGCGGTTTGCCGGATACGAGGCAACGAATCCAACGATCATGGCGATCTGCATCATGAACCAGAAGACTGCTTCATCGGGCCGGAGGGGAGGGCGGGGAAAAAGGATGAAGTAAGTGAGAGCCATCCACGCGCTCATGCCGATCTGGAAAGCAACAATCGACAAGGTATCAACGCGAATCGCCTGCACGATTCCCTTCCCGAACGACAGGCCGCGCATCGGTGCGATCGTGAAATATTGGAAGAAAACTCCGAAGGCCCAAGCGAGAAGAAAATCGAGCAGGATGCGCGTCTGAAAGACGCCGCCCGCAAACTGCAAGCCCGTGACACAAACCCACCACTCAGCGCCGATATCGCCCAAAGTACAGCCGGCGCCACAGTGCGATACGCCGACGGCAGTTTGTTCAACGGAGGGTTTCCGCTCGTAAAGCCGCCGGGGCGCGCAGATCGTCGCACCGTCCGGCTTCCGTTCGGCGTCCAGCTCAGCGCGAACCTCCGATTCCATCTGCTGCATCTGGAGCTTCGTCATTTTCAAGCCGGATTTCAGATATCCGCAGAGCGCGACCGGCCCGAAGTAGAGCGCAGTGACCGGCCACACGAAACTCATGATAATCATCTGCTGCGGCCGGCGAATCTCATCGAGGATGATGAATACAGCGGACGCAAACGAGAGGCTCAGGCAGGCGCAACTGAGAATATGAAGCCAAAGTGGATAGGAGGTCATCTCAAACTCTCGGGCTGAAGAGCGCAGCGGGCTGTCCCTTGGATGCGGCCCGGCGGCGATTCTGAAGGAAGAAGCACAGCGCAGCGCCCCGAGCCCAGCTTCTGATTCCTTCGTGCGGCCGCATCGTTCGAACATACCTCGACGCTGCAGCTGCGCGATGAATGCGGTAGCGGCGCCGTTCTCAGTCCGTCGACGGTATTTCGGAAAGTTTCAGCGTGGGGCGGCCGCGCTTGCGTTTCCACAGAAAATCTTTGCGCAGCTTCTGCTGGTGTTTCTTCACCTGGACTTCGATTTCGGCAAACGCCATCTTCACTGCGGGACGGACGTCAGGGCCCGTTCCGGTAGCGTGAAGCGTGCCGGTCGGCAGCGCCAGGTTCAGCGAGAACTCGTACCGCTGCGACGTGTGCGGCGTCTTATCGAAGCATCCGTGAAGAAGGACTAAATCGGGGGAATAACTCTTCAAGAGCCGGTTCAGTTTTTCAAGGTGATGTTCGGAAATTGATTCGATTTGCTTGCGAAGGTCGGAATGAATGTTGCTATAGCTGATTTTCATAAGCGCCCTGTAGTAGGTCTCCTATTTCTGAAGGGGCTTTGCTCAAAATGCTGGGCAATTGCAGAATAACTCCACCGGCAGGGCGTTGCAATGAGGGTGCTACGAGGCCGTAACTACAGCCATGCCAGCATGTTAGCAGGCGCTCAACCTGGAGCGGATCGTCGTACAGCGGCTGGTTCGGCCTCACGGCTCGCGCAGGGCGGCATTCGGATCGAGATTCGCCGCTCTCCAGGCTGGGATCCAAGACGCCAAGCCTGCGATCACGAAAAAGAGCACCGCCATCGTCACGAAGGTGGCGGGATCAGTCGCTTTCACGCCGACTAGCATCGTGGCCATCAGCCGGGTTAAGAGAAAAGCCGCTATCAAACCTGCAGCAATGCCCACGGACGTCAGGCGCAATCCCTGGCCGACAATCAGTTTGAAGATCCTTTCAGGCTGCGCGCCCAAGGCCATGCGGACGCCAATCTCCGCCGTTCGCTGGCGCACGACGGTTGAAAGCACGCCATATAGGCCGACGGCGGCGAGCAATGCTGCGATTACAGCGAAGACTCCGATCAAAAGGAGCGAAAAGCGCGTACCGGCCTGCGCTCGGTCGACGAGGTCGTCCATTGGTTGCATCGCGTCTGCACCTAAATGCGGACCGATCGATTTGACGACCTCGCGAACTTCGTCTCCGATAGCTGCCGGATTGCTGCTCGTGCGAATAGCCCAATTCCCGACGGCACCGGAGCCGACGAAAGCGTCAGTGAAGTAAATCTGTTCGCGGCCAGGAACACTGAGCGATTCATCACGGGTGTGCGCTACGACGCCGACGATTTCGACCGGCTCAGCCTCGGGAGTGCGGACGCGGATGAGAATCTGTTTGCCAACGGCCGAACCGTTTGGGAAGGCTTTTTTGGCCAGGGCCTCGTCGACGACAACCACATTCCGGCCTGGTTGATTGTCCGCATCAGTGAACGTTCTGCCGACGATCAAAGGCGTGTGCATCACCTCGAAGTAGCCTGGAAGAACGAATTGAATATCCGCGGCTTGGAATTTGCTCGCGTCGGCACCCGCATCGAGGTTGCCCCATCGAATGGGACTGAATTCGCCTCCGAGAGGGAATGGTACGGCGGCGGTGACCGCCTGGACGCCGGGGATGGCCTGCAAGCGATCCTTGATTTGACGGATGAATGCCGCGCGAGCCGCCGGTGTTTGTCCCCCTCCATTGCCGAGCAGCTCGAATGTGAGAAGGCCATGCGAGTCGTAGCCAGGATCGATGCGCTGCAGGTCGCGGAAGCTGCGGAACATTAATCCTGATCCAACGAGAAGCACAAAACAGAGTGCGACTTCAACCACGACGACCAGTTTTCTCAGAAGGCCGCCACTCGTGAGACCCTCGTTTCGGCTGCTGCCACCGAGAGCGCCGATCAGGTCGGGTCGTGAACCGCGCCAAGCCGACACCAACCCGAAAATCGCCGCGGCTGCCAGGGCGGCCAATACCGTGAAGCCAAGCACGGGAGCGTCGATCCGAATCGTGTCCATGCGCGGAAGATTCGCCGGCGCCAGCGCCTGCAATTCCTGAATTCCGGCCCACGCAAGCGCCAACCCCGCCAGCCCGCCCAACGCAGCAAGAAGGAGGGATTCCGTCAGCATCTGGCGAGCGAGATGCCATCGGCTCGCTCCCATTGCAGCTCGCACCGCGAATTCCCGCTCGCGCAGAGAGGCGCGCACCAACAGCAGGTTCGCCACGTTGGCACAGGCGATGAGCAATAGAAAAATCACTGCGCCCATAAGGGCGAGGATCGTCGGCTGCACTTCGGAGACGAGGTTGCGCCGCATCGGTTCGAGGCGAATCGCGTAGCCGGCCGTTCGCTCGATAAGGAAGTTCTTCCGTGCGTCCGCGGCAACGTTATCCGCGGCGGATTGGGCTTCCGCGAGCGATACGCCGTCCTTCAGCCGACCAACTGCGTGGATCGAGACCGCATTCCGATTCGCGTTGTCGTAATTCAGACGGTTGGCGATCCAGATTTGCGGATCGGTTGCCGTCTCAGCTTCCGGCGGAAAGTACAATCGAAAGTGCGGCGCCAGCACACCGATAATCACCGGGCTGAACGCACCCTGCGTGTGCATCGAGCGCCCAATCACCGCGGGATCGCCGCCAAACCGTCGTTGAAAGTAGTCGTAGCTCAAAATTGCCATGATGGGCAGGCGAGGTTGCGGAGGTGCCGTTTGGGCCGTGCCCGGCGCCGGCGGAGTGGGTTGCGGCAGTCCATCCTGCTTTGTGAAATCGCGCCCCAGGACAATCCTGGCGCCCATCAGGTTAAAGAAGTTCGTGGTGACCACCGCCGTTTGCACTTGCTCCGGCGTGCCGTCGTCTCGCAAGAAGGCGTTGCGAAAGGTGAAGACGCCTGCCATGTCCTGAAACACATTTCTCGTTCCGTCGCGCAGGTCGATGTAATCTTCATTGGAAAATGGAAAATCGCGAACGTGACGAACCTGCATGTCGCTGCACGCAACCACCAGTTGATCGGGATTCTTGTACGGGAGCGGGCGTAGCAGAACTGCGTTCGTCACACTGAAGATCGCCGTGCTGGCGCCCACACCGAGCGCAATCGTAATCACGGCCGTGATTGTGAAGATCGGGCTCTTTCGGAGCATTCGGCTCGCGAATTTGAAGTCATGTAGCGACATGATTCCACCTCGTCCCAGACTGCGCCCCCAGAAAGAGACCACCAGGCAACCCGGACGTGATTCTACCGAGAGCGCCCGGAATTAGCGATTAAAACCGGACGACAACCTGGTTCGGGCTCCGCGGCAGATTGAACTTGGTGCCACGGTCGGAGTTGAGTTTCAAAGTTGCGGGGACGTCCAAATCGGTCAAAGGGATCTTCCGTGTCCACGAACCGGTGCTCCAGTAATCGGCCTTCGTATAGATGTCATTTCCCTGGATCATGTAATTCCTGACTTGTTCCTGGCGACCGTTGCGGAAAACGAGCACTGCGGGAGGCAATCCGACCGCGGGTGCCGAGTTCCCCTCGGCGACTGAGTCAGATGATGGTAATCGAGGCTCGATAGCGTTTGGCGGGCTCGGCTGCGCGCCGACGGATACTTCGCTGCCGACAGCGACTCGCGTCCATTGACCGTTGTGATCTTCGAGCACGAGGGGCTCGATTGGCTTTGTCGCGGGCTGCCGCGACTCCGCAGGCGCCGAGGGCTGAACAATGATCGGTTCGACCAGAGGCTCCTCCGGCTCGCCGGATTCGTAATCGCTGGGGAAGAGATCAGGATAGAAGACTCCGTCGTTATAAAAACTGCGCCTTCGGTGGGTGAGCCTGTCTCCTCTACCGGCAATGAACGGCGGGGCTTGTGCGTGTCGCCCGGAAGCAAAATGGGCCGGATGAGCCGACGCGTCGCCGGCACGACCTTGTGCACTTACAGGAACAGCAAAGGCAAATGATGCGAGCAGGACGGCCGGCACCGCAAACGTCGGTCGAGAAGTCATAATCACCTCCCGTATCAGTCGGCCACCCTCAAGTGCGAAAACTCGATGAAACGGAACGGCGCTAGCCTACACCGACACGTTCCGCCCTGCAAATCGGCCGAGTCCGTCGATCCATTTGGTTCACCCTCGACAGAAAGAAGGGTGCGCCACTGCACGCCGGTGCGCAATATTCAGAACCCTTGATTTCAAGTGTGCGGTGGTACAATCCGCTCGGTTAGGCGCAAAGGAGCGTAACGGCTATGCTATCCTTTTGGCGCTTACCTCGCGCGTTGCGCGTTCTGTACTTCGCAGCTCCAATCCTAGCCTGTGGCTGCCTCCTGCTGGCTGCTTCCGCTGCTCAAAATTCCTCGAAGCAAGAACAAGCCGCCGTGCAATCGCCACCGCAGGCCGCCGCTCAGCAGCCGCAGGGCCCGGTTTCACAGTACGACGAATCGATCTTCGAGAAGCGAATCCCCGCAGAGCAAACGGCGTTTCTAACGGGATTTGCGCAGGCGCCTTCCGGAACAGTCGTTCGGGACAAGCAATTCCGAAAATTGATGCATAGTTTCGTTCCGGACTGCATTTTTCATTATGGACGCGACATGTCGCTCCCGGACGCGCTTGACATGATGCTGAACAACTCGTTTCAGCCGGTTGTGATTCGCCGCGGACAGTATGTGACGGTTGCGGGCCGACCCGGGCCCTACCTGAAAGGCCGCGCATTCCTCTGGATTGACACGCGAGAAGGCATCGGGCTCGGCGGATTCTTTTTTCATCCGACGAATGGCGAACCGACTCCCAGCGTCGCCGTCTTCTCGCGACAGGTGAAGACACAAGACAAGTCACTCGGAATAAGCCAGCTTCCGCCAGAATTTGTGAACGACCTGAATAAGTGGTCCGACGCAACCGGGCTTCCCACACTCACGACGACGTACTTCATTACCGGATCGAATAAGAGAATTCTGCTCGAACATGATGAGGACTACTGTGCCACCGGTAGCACAACTCCTCTTTCTTCGGCGGACGCCTGCGAACAGATGAACGCGGATGCAGCTGACCTTGACCTGACTGCCGCTTACTACCTGCGAGAAGTAAATTATGCGACAAATGCCACCGCGTGGATGATTCCGGGGGACCAGACCGCGTGGATTGGCGTCCGGAACAGCGCTTGCGGGAGCATGGCCGATCCGTTAGCGTGTCGCATCCGCATGACGCGCGAACACGTCCACGTCATTGTCGGGCGCGTGCCGCCGCCGCACCGGGCCCCACCGATCCGCTAAGGCAAGTCCTCAAGCCGAAAAGAATAGTCAGACTTCGCTTACCCGGCCTCTGTTTACGCTGCGTTGACAGGATCGCGTCCCGCAACATAGTCTTGGGTGAATCCCTCGTTCATGTGCGCGAAACCTCAAGGTGATTCTGCTGCAGCGCGAAAAGTCCTTGTCGGCTTGGCGGGCTGGTCGTACGAAGACTGGAACGGCATCGTTTATCCGACGAAGCGCCCGCGCGGCTTCCACGAAGCTGCGTTCCTGGCGCAGTATTTCGACGCAATCGAAATCAACACGTCGTTCTACAGCCCGCTGCGGCCAGATTTTGCGTAGCACTGGCTGGAACTGATCGCACCGAATCCGCGATTTCAATTCACCGCGAAGCTGTGGCAGAAATTCACGAACGAAACGGACGCGACAGGCGAAGATGAGAAAGCGGTCCGCGAAGGATTTGACGTGCTGCGCGGCGCTGGCCGACTGGGCGCGGTCCTTCTGCAGTTCCCTTTTTCCTTTCACCAGACACCCCAAAATCTGGTGCGACTGAACCAGCTGCTCGACAGATTCGCGGACTACCCTCTGGTGGTCGAAGTGCGCCATGCATCGTGGTCGCAACCGGAGTTCTACGAACTTCTCCGCGAGCGCGGCGTGGGCATCTGCAACATCGATCAGCCGGTGATCGGGAAATCGATCAAGCCTGACAAACGCGTGACATCGGCGACCGGGTATTTCCGGTTGCACGGTCGTAGATACGACACATGGTTCAGCGACGATCCAGAAGTGCCCCGCCACGAACGCTACAACTATTTATACGGCGAGCAGGAGCTGCTGCCGTGGGCCGATCGCGTGCGGAACGCAGGCGAGCACGCGAAAACTACTTTCGTTGTCGCCAACAATCATTTCCAGGGCAAAGCGGTGGTGAATGCATTGCAGTTCATCCACTTGCTCACGGGCGCCAAAGTGGATGTGCCTGACACGCTGCGCAGTCACTATCCGCAGCTCGATGCCATTGCCAGTGAGCCCGCCAGGGAGCCGACGCTCTTCCCTCTTCCGCCGAAGTGACGCAAAACGCACGACGCCACAAGTCTTCCAGCACTCATTTCTGTAAAATACCTCCGTGCCAATCAAACTCATCGCAATGGACCTGGATGGGACGCTGCTGAACTCCGACTCCAAGGTTCCTGAAGAAAACGCGCGCGCGATTGCCGAAGCGGCTGCGCGCGGCATCGAGATCGTTGTGGTCACGGGGAGGCGATATCATTCGGCGCGGCTGATCGTCGATACGCTTCCCTGCGAGCTCCACCTGATCGTGAACAACGGCGCGTTGATCAAATCGAAGGAAGGCGAGACGCATCAGCGCTTTCTGTTACCGGCGTCGACAGCGCGGCGAGTGCTGGAGGCAACGCCAGAATTTCGTTCGAGCGCATCTGTCGTTTTCGACCGCCCGCGCGAAAATCAGGTGATCCTAGAAACGATCAATTGGGACGATCCCTTTCGCGGCGGGTATTTCCGGCGCAGCCGTGAGTTCGTGGCGCAGGTTTCTCCGCTGACCGACTGTCTGAGGCCAACGAATGGCAAGCCACCGGAAGATCCGATACAGGTGATGTTCGTCGGACTGTGCCTGGCGATTCGCGACGTGCGAGAGAAGCTGCAGCGGCTCGATTTCGCAGACGAGTACACGCTGGCGTTCACCGAATATCTGACCCGTGACATTTCCGTTCTTGACGTGCTGCGGCACGGCGTTTCGAAGGGCGTCGCACTGGCCCAATGGGCGGAGCGGCTTGGAATCAAGCGCGAAGAAGTGATGGCCATCGGCGACAATTGGAACGATCGCGAAATGCTCGAATTTGCCGGGTTACCCGTAGTGATGGGCAATTGCGTGGACGTATTGAAGTCTCAAGGCTGGACGGTTACGCTTACGAATGACGAAAATGGCCTGGCGCACGCCATCCGAAAATACGCGCTGGACGCCAAATGAAATGAAGCTAAGCTTGCCAACCCCGGGAGTCGTTGTGGGCATAACTGTCGGAGCCTTTTGTCTTGGCTTACTCCTGAATGAGAAGTACCGGCTGGTAGATCGCGGCCTGCTCGAAATGGCACCAATCTTCGCCGCTGTGTTTTACAGTGCCTATAAGCGGCTGTATGACGGTAAGAACCGACATGGCGAGGAAACGGGGCGCAGACATATTGGACCGCTGGAGATCGTGGCGCTGATCCTCTTCGGTGGGTGGCTTACGGCCGCGCCTGTGGCGCACGCAGACTACGCCGTGCTGCGTTCCGGTGCGCGCCTGCACATTACGAGCTATCAGCGCGTCGGAGACGAGATCCGCCTGACGGTAGACGGTGGCACAGTCGAAGTCGCGGCAGCCGATGTAGTTGCGATCGAGCCCGAGGAAGTGTTTACGCCCAACCTACCCGCTGCTGTCCCGCCGGACATCACTGGGCCGTATGCGGAGCTGATTCGCGGAGCTGCGGAAAAGCATGGCGTTGACGGGAAATTGATTGAGCGCGTGATCGCTGCCGAATCAAACTTCAATCCGCGCGCCGTCTCGACAAAGGACGCGTTCGGCTTGATGCAGCTCCTGCCCGAAACGGCGGCGCGCTACAAAGTCATGAACATGTTCGACCCGGCCGAGAACATCGACGCAGGTACGCGTTATCTAAAGGCACTGCTCAACCAGTACAACGGCAATCTGCCACTGGCGCTCGCGGCCTACAATGCCGGACCGCAAACGGTGGCGCGGTACGGTGGCGTTCCGCCCTTTCCAGAAACGCAGAAGTACGTGCGCCGCATCACGTCGGAAATGGCCAAAGTGAAGGCGCAGACTCCTCGTTCTGGTGACAAGAATCCTACGAGATTGGCGTCGGAATAGGCGAACGAGGCTGGCGAAGGTCTACTGCTGATTCTGAGGTGGCTGGCTCGTGGGCGACTGGCTCGAACCCGCAGGCGAGCCCAAGAGGCCGCCGGCGGAGCCAGCTTGGCTTAATCCCTGCTGAATCGCGAGAGCCTGCTCCTCGATGGGGTTGTAGATGAACTCCCACTGATTGTATTTCTTCCCTCCCTTGTAGACCTTAACGGACGTGCGATTGACCGTGCTGCCCACGCCGACGAGAAATCCTCCAATCACCGGACTGTCGACTGGACCGGTCGGTTTCATTTGCACCATCGCCTGCAGAGCCGCCGGGGCGATTGCCGGCATCCCGGGAAATTGCGCCATACAGCCGTTCTGACCTTGCGTTCCCGAGTTTCCCCCAAGGCTAAAGCCGCTGGACAAGCCGCCTGACGAGGGAGCGAGCGGCGAAACCTGGCCCGGCGTGCTCGTGCTGGACTGTGCGATTGGAGCCTGCGTATTGGACGTACCGGGCGGACAACTCTCCGTCGAGCCCGGGCCGCTTTGGTCGCTGTTATCTTCATCCGAGTCCGAACCGGATTTCTGCAATGCCGCAACTTGTGTGCTGTACAAATCCAGTATCGCCATCTGCTGCATCGTGGCGTACTTCACGCTGCCGATGATCTGGCCGGCAGGATTTGTGTAGATGAATCTCCACTTGCCGTCCTCGTCGGAATTCATCGGATCCTTCAACGCTTCCGAACGAATGAAGTGCAGGTTCGCGACACCCTTCTGCAGAGCATCAATATCTTGCGGATAATGACCCGTTTTGCGGTAGTAGACGCGGATCGCGCGAACGAACTGGTTGCCGCGCCAGATCATCTGATCTTCGCGCTCGCGCATTCCCTCCGTTCGGCGATTCATGAAGATGGCCGTCGACGTAACCAGCATCATTGTCATCATGAAGAGAACAAGAAGCAGCGCATAGCCGGATTGCTGAGGCCTTTGCAAAGCACGCACCCGCACATGGACGGCGCCGAACGCGCGCACCCGTCTGAAAGAGCGAATCCCTGCTCGAATCAGTGAACAAGCACGCGGCGTGAACGGTTCCTGGTTCATGGATTGACTGCCGATTGATCCGGCGGCTGCTCGAGTGGAACCGAAGTTTGCCGCCCGCTAGAAATTTCTTCCACCTGCGCCGAATCGTTGCCAATATGCAATAGGCGGAAATTCCCGAGGAAAGTATCGCCTTCCGCCACGACGAGCACGTCATCGCCATTGAGGAAGAACGCTACGCGCTCGCTGCTGCCGGAACGGTTCGCATAGCCGAAAAATTGTGCGGGCACCTGCACGGGAGGCGGTGGAGCGGGCGCCTGCGCCACCGGGTCCGGATGCGGATTCTTTCGGTGCGCAGATGCAGGCGGCGGCAGCGGTTGGCCGCTGAAAATGTCGCGCTGGTTACCCTCATATTTCGTATTGTGAATCTTCTGCAGCAGATCGAGCCGCAGGTCGGGCTCCTGAATGTCCAGAGGCGTAAACTTCACGTTCGCGGCCACAGTATTCGGTGTGTTACTCGATCCGCTGAACATACCCACGGCGTCGCGGAAAAACAGCCAGGCCAGCGAAGCCAGCAAACTGACAAGCACATAAATTTGCACGCGACGCGACATATCGTCTAAGCCATCAAGCCCTAAAGAAGGTGCGCAACTTCAGGTTCAGCTTGATCGCACCCCCTTTTGCGGAAGTCAGTTGCAAATCATTGAGCAAGTAAAAGTTCCTGGACTGCTCGAGCCCATTGATGAACTGAATCACGGATGCGTAACTTCCCTCAACGCTTGCAGTGATCGATAACTCCTTTACACCATGCGTCTCGGCCGTGCCTTCCTTATAGGTTGTGTCCGAGATCCGCAATCCGGCTTTGCCGGCAATCGAACTGAGATCCGCATCGATGCTCGAGTATCCCGTACCCGGCGAAAGAAAATTGTTCTGATAGAACCGACTGCAGTCTTGCGCCACGCGCGGCAGCGATGCGCGGACTTTCCGCCCTCTCGCAACGTCGGCATCCCGAAGCCTCGCTTCGAGTTTCAGATGGTTGAGTTCACCTCTCATGTCAGCCGAACTCTGACGCGAAGTCCGCCACAGGAATACTCCTACTCCGATATCCGCCGCCAGCAGAACGGCGAGCACGACGATAACGGTCGTCTTCGTCCTTCCCCAATTGCCTTTGGCGCTCATATGGTTTGGTAATCAACCGTCAAATCGAGCATGATCTGATCCAACGGGTCCGCGTTCCCCGCCGTCTGCAAGCTGTGCCTCTCCGCCGTAATCTGCAAATTCGAAAAAGACTTGGACGTTTCCATCGCCTTTAGGAAGCGAACCTTTTGCTGATCGTCGACGGCTCCGACCACAAGTTTCAGCTCCGCGCGCCCGTTCACCAGCTTGGGCGAGATACTTACCACGCGAACGCCATCTGGCAACGTCTGCTCGAGCGACTGGAAAATATCGGTCCAGGGAAAACTGCGCTCGTCGATCAGCGAGTTCAGGAAATTCGCACGATCCAGAGTGTCGCGGGCCGCCGGGGATCGGAAGTAAGACGCAAGCTCCGTCTGATTCGCCGAGCTCTGCCGAATCTGTTCCTGCAACGTCGCGATGTCCGCGCGAACCTCGCGGTTAGAATTCCACGAAATGTATGCAGCCCGGGACAGGACGACAAGAGCAACTATGGCAATCACGCCCGTCAAAACGGCGGCAGCAATGAACGGTCTTCGATTTTGCTGCGGCGTGGTCGATAAATTCAGGCGGACTTTCATGATTCGGAACCGTCTCTTTTGCCTTCCGCGCAGTTACGCGTCGTTCATGGTCCAACCGACAAGCGCGTCCAGGTCCTGCTCGATCAGTTCGCGCGCACCTGAAGTGAAATGGGACGCATCTGGGGAACCAGCGAGCGGTTCTACAGACACGCGTAGTTCGTCGGCGAGCGCGGCTCGAAACGCTTCGTCGCGCAAGATGGAACCGGCGACGCGTGCGCGATCCACCGACTCGCCCCACGTGTCCTGATAATACGCAATGGCCGGGAAGATTTCGTCCAGCATGGCATGGGGCGCGAGGCCGCTCGAGACTTCCGACGAGCGGTACACGCAGAGATTCGATCCCCGAACGATCACGGTCGTAAGTGATTTGCCCGACATTCGGATCAGCAGCGTCGAGCCGCGTTCCTCCAGGAGAGCGAGGGATGCCAGTGTTGCGCCGAGGACGACGCCACTGCCGGCCCCAAGCGATTCGACCGCCTGCTCGTATTCTCGGATGATTCGTTGGCGGGCGATGGCGGCCATCACTTCGAGCTTTCCGTCGCGCCCCTGCTGACGCATCCAGGAAACGACTGTTTCCTCGACGTCGAATGGCACGCTCTTCTTCAATCTCCATCGCAACAGTGGCAGGGCATCTTCGGCTCTGCGAGGGAGCGATTCAAACGGAAGAATGAACACGCGAACCACAGGATCCGGAACCAACAGGGCAACAGGCGCGCCGTGATGAGGAACACGCGCGAACACTCGTCGCAGCGCGGACGTCAACGCCTCGGGTTGAGCGACGTTCGTATCAACGGGTGATGGCATGAGAACACCCGGCGGCAACGGCTCGACCGCAAACGCTTCAACATGGCCCCGGCCTTTGCCCCAGCGCACGGCCGCTACGCGATGCGCGCCCATTTCGACGGCGCATGCCGGATGAGGCATCGCGTTCAGCCAGTGGCCGATTCGAGCGACCGGGCCGTGGCTGGCAGAGGCTGCCGGAACCGTCGAAAGGCTAGACATTCTTCGACGTCCTTCCCGAGCGAGTTGGCACAGAGATGGTCACGACGAGCGGCGTTTTGCCGTTACCTCAATCTCGATTTTTATGCGCGGATCAATCAGGCCGCACGAAATCATTGTCGCGGCGGGCCGGCCTTCCCCGAAATACCGGCGCAGCGTGGGCCAGCACGATTCAAAATCGGAAGCGTTCGGCAGAATGTACCGCACCCGCACGATGTCGCGAAACGAGGCACCGGCCTTCTCCAAAGCCGTCGCGATGTTCTTCAGGCATTGTTCGGTCTGTTCGGCCACGCTGTCGGAAATCGTCATCGCCGCGTAGTCGAATCCGGTCGTGCCGGAGACGAATATCCATTCTCCGTCGACGACCGCGCGCGAGAACCCGATTTGCGCTTCGAACGACGAACCCGATGAAATCAGGGATCTTCCCGGCTGCTTCCCCGCTCCTGTCGTCTCAGTCAAGAAACGTCACCTTATTGATTTCGCGTAAAGTCGTAAGTCCTGCGCGCACCTTGCGAAGCCCCGATTCACGCAGGAACTCCATACCTTCTGCTTTCGCCGTGCGTTTGATTTCCGAAGTGGGCCGCCGGTCGATGATCATTTCGCGGATGCGATCGGAAAGATCGAGCAATTCAGTGATGGCGGTTCTTCCGTGATATCCGCTGCCGGAACATTCAAGGCAGCCACGGCCTTCATAAAATGGAACCTTTGACCATTCCGCGGGATCCAGCCCCGATTCCCGCAGTACGTCCGGCGAGTATTCGACCTGCTTTTTGCAGCTCTCGCAAATCACGCGCACCAGGCGCTGCGCCATGATGCAGTTCAGCGCGGAAACGAAGTTGTAAGGCTCGACGCCCATATTGATGAAGCGCCCGATCACGTCGGTCACGTTGTTGGCGTGCACGGTGGTGAACACCAGGTGTCCGGTAAGCGCGGAGTTGATTGCGATCTGCGCCGTTTCCTGGTCGCGAATTTCGCCGACCATGATCTTGTCGGGATCGTGCCGCAAAATTGAGCGCAACCCGCGCGCGAACGTCAGGCCTTTCTTCTCATTCACCGGAATTTGAGTGATGCCGCGCACCTGGTATTCGACGGGGTCCTCAATCGTAATGATTTTGTCTTCATCGTTTTTGATTTCGTTGATGGCGGCGTAGAGAGTCGTCGTTTTGCCCGACCCAGTAGGTCCGGTGACGAGCACCATTCCGTACGGCTCGTGGATGTAGCGCCGGAATCGCGCGACTTCCTGGTCGTCGAAACCGACCACATCGAGGGTGAGGTTGCGGAATTTCTCGCTCAGGCTTTCCTTGTCGAGAACGCGCAGCACCGCGTCTTCACCGTGAATCGACGGCATGATCGACACGCGGAAATCGATCGATCGCCCCTTGTACTTCACGCGGAAACGGCCGTCCTGGGGGACACGCCGCTCGGCGATGTCAAGCTCGCTCATCACCTTGATGCGCGAAAGGATCGTCGCATGCCAGTCCTTGGCGAGCGGCTGCATCGCGTATTGCAAAACGCCGTCGATGCGGTACTTGACCACCACTTCCGCATCACGCGTCTCGATATGAATGTCGCTCGCGCGGCGCTCCAGAGCGGTGAAAATCACGGTATCCACCAGGCGCACGACCGGACTTACGCCTGTCTCCCGCGTCAGTTTCTCAACGGAAATATTCTCTTCCGTGTCCTCTTCTTCGCCGATCACCTGCAGCGTGAAGCCTTCGGTGGCCTGGTCGAGGACGCGCTGCGACTGTTCCGTGCGCTTCAGCAGATCACTGATCTGTGACGCAGTGGCAACTTTGATCTCAAGCCGCTTTCCGAGCAGCAGCGACAGCTCGTCGCGCAGATGCAATTGGCTTGGATCAGCCATTGCCACAACCAGCGTCGTTTCGTGCGACTCCAGCGGGACGAAGTTGTAGCGAAACATCATTTCCGCCGGGATGCTGCGGAACAGTTCGGGATCGATCCTCTGTTCGCGCAGGTCGATGAACGGACAACGGTACCGTTCGGCTAGGCGTTTGCTCTGCTCGCGCTCCACCGTCTCGTTTGGCGCGCCCAAAGCCACCGGCGGTGTACCCGGATTATTGCTCGTCATAGCCATGGAAGTGTGCGTCCTCTTAGCCGCCCCCGGAACCAACCTGAAGGGAGAACATCGGAAGATAAAGAGCGATGAGAATAAAGCCTATCACAACGGCCATAACCACCAAAATCGCCGGAGAGATCCAGACCAGCGTCCGCTGCAATCGCGTGCTTACCTCTTCTTCGTAGAATTCGGCGACGCTGGTCAGCATCGGCGCCAAGGCGCCAGAAGCTTCGCCAACTTCGATCATTTCCAGCGCCAGTGGCGGAACCATGGCGGTCTCCGACAACCCTGCGTGCAGCGACTCGCCTTCTCGCACCCGGCCGGCAGCCTGCTCGATCGAGTTCGAAATCAGCTTGCTTCCGATTGCCGAAGCCGAAGTGTGCAGCGCTGCAACAAGGGGCGCGCCGCCGGCAAGCAGAGTCGAGAGCGTCCGCACGAACTGCGCGATTTGCGATTTCAGCCAGACGTCTCCCAGAATCGGCACGTGCGGTTTCAGTTTGTCGATCGTGACCGCGCCTTTGTTCGTTCGCGTCCACAAAAAGATCGACACGGCCGCGACAATCACGAGTGCCGCGAAAACAACGAAGTAATTCCTGAGCGGCAGGGAAACGTCGAGAAGGAACTGCGTAATCTTCGGAAGCGGAACGTCCAAGTCCTTATACAGCGAAGCGAAACGCGGCATCGCGTAAGTGACCAAATACGACATCACCAGAATCACCGCGCAGACCAGAATCGAAGGGTAAATCAGCGCCGTCGCCAACGACCGCCTAAATCCTGTGCTCACGCGAAGATAACTGATGTATTGGTCGATCACTCCCGGCAAGTTTCCGCTGCGTTCGCCCGCCGTAACTGCGGTTACGTAAACAGGGGGGAACGATCCCTGGGCAATGAGCGCCTCCGAAAGCAGTGCCCCATCGCGCACACGCTGCCGCACGTCCTGCAGGATGGGTCGCAATTTCGGCGCCGCCGCTCTCTCTGCCAGCAGATCGAGCGCTTTCAGAATCGGCAGTCCCGCCTTGATCAGCGTGTTGAATTGCTGGTTGAAAACCAGGAAATCCTGCGGACGAATCTTGCGCTCCGCGCGCCGCTGGCCCAACTGCGTGAGCAAGCCCAGGTGCCCGCGGATGCTGAAGACGTAAAACCCGCGGTCAGCGAGCCTCTGACGCGCCTCGTCCTCCGACTGCGCCGTCTCGACCTGCTGAAATATGCGCCCGGAGGCGTCGCCGATTTTGCAAACAAATTCAGCCATGAATCAACTCGGCTTCATCTACGGGGCAAACCCCGAAACCGAAGACCCTCGTTGTAAACGGGTCTGTATTCCTAGTGGGGCTAGGGACCGGGGAAATCGCCCGTCAGTGTAGCATACCGCCGTCAGGGTATACTCCACGGGCCAAATCCGGGACATTAGTATGATGTGACAATGCTGAAAAGGCTGTACGCCCGGGTCGCCGCACGCTATGCCCCAAGCCCTTTTCACCTGATTGGACGAACAGGCAGGCGATTCGTTTACTGGGCATGCCCCCTCTGTCGCTGAACCGCCAATCCGCAGAGAATAAAATTACCGGTTGATCTTCGCCTTTTCTTCGCCTATACTGCCGGCGATTTCACCTCACTTCCCTTCCGGAGGACCAGATGGATTACAAAGAGTTCTTCCTCAAGTTTTGGGATAAGGAAGGCCCCGCCACGCGGAAAGTGATTAGCCGCATCCCGCAGGATCGCTCCGATTATCGTGCCGATCCAAAGGCGCGCACTGCGCGCGAGCTTGCATGGCTAATCGTGCATGAAGAGGCCGCGTTGGCTGATGGCCTTGAGAAGAGCAAGTTCGAGTGGATCGAGGTCCCCACTCCGCCGACCGTTGCAGAGATCGTGGGCCGCTATGAGCGCGAACACGATGCAGTATCGAAACGCCTCCGCGCCATTCCCGCAGCAAAATGGGAAGAGAAAATGCCCTTCCTGTTCGGAGGCCAGGAGTTCATGCGCGAAACCGGATACGACATGGCCTGGGGCTTCCTCCTCGACCAGATTCACCATCGCGGCCAGCTTTCCACCTACCTGCGGCCGATGGGCGCGAAGGTCCCCGCGATCTACGGCCCCAGCGCAGACGAGCAGATGTAGCAGGCGCATGCAGCGCGCGACAATCTGGACTAAAGCCCACAGTTTTCCGCTGCAACTTCATGGAGGCAGATGCGAAAATAACCTGCCTTCATGAAACAAAACAAATACGACGACGCTGCGTTTTTCGCGAAGTACGAGAAGATCCCGCGGTCGGTCTATGGGCTCGACGGCGCAGCCGAATGGCCGGTTTTCCGGTCACTGCTTCCAGACCTTCGCGGAAAACGCGCGCTCGATCTTGGCTGCGGCTACGGCTGGCACTGCCGTTACCTCAGAGAGCAAGGAGCCGTCAGGGTTGTCGGAATCGATCTCTCCGAGAAAATGCTTGCCGAGGCTCGCGCGCGCTCGGCCGATTGCAGTATCGAATACCGTCGCTGCCCGATGGAGGACATCGCCTTCGCGGAAGGCGAATTCGACCTGGCGATCAGCTCGCTGGCTCTTCACTACATAGAAGACTTCCCTGCCCTCTGCCGGAAGGTCTATCGTTCGCTTTCGCCAGGTGGTTCATTCGTCTTTTCGGTCGAGCACCCGATGTTGACCGCTCTGGCCGCTCAAGAATGGCATCTTGGACCGGCCGGAGAGCGACTCCATTGGCCCGTCGACGATTATCAGGACGAAGGCAGGCGCCACACGCGCTGGCTCGGCGAAGACGTCCTCAAGTATCACCGCACGATCGCAACTTACATCAACGGCTTGATCGAGGCCGGTTTTCGAATTTCGAAAGTGATCGAGCCTTCTCCCTCCGCCGAAACGCGCGCGCAGCATCCCGATCTGAAAGACGAGCATCGCCGGCCGGCTTTTCTCCTGATCGCCAACTCCAAACCCGAATAGCGGGATCTCCACTGGGCCGGTGGTAAGATTCGACTTGCGGGGTTCGAATCACTCCGTTGCGGGCAGTACGGGTGCCGCAAAGCTCAAACTCAAGTCTGCTGGAGAGCTGGCGCGCTTATGACCATTCCCGGACATCCCGGTGTAATCGCCGTCATTCCGGCCCGTTATGCCTCGACACGACTGCCGGGCAAACCGCTCGCGCAGATCGCGGGCCGGCCGATGATTCAGCATGTGGTCGAGCGCGCTCGCCGAGCACAAAATTTGACTCGTGTCGTCGTCGCAACGGACGACGACCGCATCAGGAAGGCGGTCGAGAATTTCGGCGGCGAAGCGGTAATGACGCGCTCAGACCATCGCACCGGCACCGATCGAGTGGCCGAAGTGGCTGCGCACGTCCCTGCCGAGATTTATCTCAACGTTCAGGGAGACGAGCCGCTGCTGGATCCCGGAACGATCGATGCGCTGGTTTCAGAGATGCTCGAAGACGATTCCATCCAAATTGCGACCCCGTGCTCCGCGATCCGCCAGCAAAACGACATCATGGATCCTCATGTCACCAAGGTCACGCGGGATTTCGATGGAAACGCGCTCTATTTTTCCCACGCACCGATTCCGTGGGTGCGCGATCGCAATCAGGACGTCGTTGTCAAGCACTGGAAGCACATCGGCCTGTACGCCTTTCGCCGAGATGCCCTGCTCGAATTTCCTACTCTTCCGCCCGGCGAACTCGAGCGCGCGGAGCAACTCGAGCAGTTACGCTGGCTGGAAAACGGATTCCGCATGCGAGTTGTGGAAACGGAATACGACGCCATCAGCGTCGACGTCCCGGAAGATATTTCACGCGTCGAGCAAATCCTGCGCTCGTCGCCCCCATCGTAGCGGTCCTTGCCGCGTATTTGCTATTCGCGACCCCACGCGCTTCTCCGCGTGGTCACCCGCAAATGGTGAAACGCGGGCGGCAACGATAAGCGGCGGGAATGCGTAGACCCAAAACTCTCGAAACGAAGACACCGACGCGCTCTGAGAAAGCACGGTTAGCCCTGATTCAAACTTGATGAGGAGACGATCCATGGCGAAAATCACCCCGTTCTTGTGGTTCGAAAACAACGCCGAAGAGGCCGTGAACTTTTACGTTTCCATTTTCCCGAACTCAAAGATCGGAGCTACCGCCCGCTACAGCCAGGAAAGCGCGAATGCGTCGGGAATGCCAAAAGGCAGCGTGATGACGGTCGAGTTTGAATTGGACGGACAGAAATTCATGGCGCTGAACGGGGGGCCGCATTTCAAGTTCACGGAGGCGGTTTCGTTCATGGTTAACTGCGACACGCAGGCGGAGATCGACCATTACTGGAACAAATTGTCCGAAGGCGGAAAACCAAACAATTGTGGATGGTTGAAGGATAAATACGGTTTATCTTGGCAGATCGTTCCGGCGGTGCTGCCGAAACTGCTGAGCGACCCACAAAGAGTACCGGGAGTGATGAAAGCGCTCTTACAGATGAACAAGCTCGATATCGCGAAACTGGAGGAAGCCGGAAAGCAGCCGTAGCGCCGTTTCAGCGGAAGTGAACCGCGCAATTCAATCGCTTCCGGCTTGCGATACCGAACTGCCTTGAACGAATGCCGGCAAATGATGCGATCGGCGGGAATGTGACACGATCTCGGCCCTAAGCAGCCGACATGCAGGTTACAGCTCGTAATTTAGCGCCTCATGCCGATTTGGCTTTCGATTCCAGCTTCAGGAGCACCAGCAAGTCGTCGGGATGAATCGCCGCAGCAAGCGCCTCTTCGCGTTCGATTTGCCCTCCCATGACGAGTTTCGCCAGCGATTCTTCCAACGTGAACGAACCCCTGCGCTTCGTGATCGTGATTTCCTGGTGCAAATGTTGAAGGGCGTTGTGACGGATGTGCTGACGCCCGCCGTAGCCCACCATCAGCAGTTCGGCCGCCGGTACCCGTCCACCTGCCGCGGCTGGCAATAGTATTTGCGTGAACGCGGCTGCCAGAGCCATCGCCAGTTCCTGCCGAATCGTGTTCTGGCGCTCGAGCGGAAACGAATCCGAAATTCGCGCGACTGTCGACGCAACATCTATCGTGTGCAGAGTCGAAAGCACCAGATGGCCGGTTTCGGCGGCCGACACGGCGATGCGCATCGTCTCGGGATCGCGCATTTCACCGACCACGAGCACATCCGGCGCCTGGCGCAACGCCGCACGAAGAGCCGTCGGGAAATCCGGCGCGTCCGTGCCGATTTCCACTTGTTCGATCACGCTGCGGATGTGCGTGTGTTCGTACTCGATCGGATCTTCGATCGTAACGATGTGGCGCGATTCGCGGCGGTTGATCTCATTCACCAGCGCGGCCAGCGTCGTCGTTTTGCCCGAGCCGGCTGGGCCGCCAATGAGGACCAAGCCTCGGGCTAAGCGCGAAAGCGCTTCCACCGGCGGCGGTAAATTCAATTCATCGAGCGACGGAACCCTCGTCGGGAGTGCGCGGACGGCAGCGGCGGCATGACCCCGTTCGCGGTGCAAATTGATGCGAAACCGGCCCACGGCTGCGATTCGGTACGAAGCGTCCGTAATCTGATTTGCGCGGTACGTCTCCAGCGCGTGGGCGTTCAGCGCTGGAACCACTGCTACCTCGATTTCTGGGCCCGAGAGAATTTGCGCGTCCAGGTTGTGCACCTCTCCATTCAGCATCATCGACGGCGGCGCGCCGGGCACCAGCAGCAAGTCACTCGCGCCGCGCGCGACCAGTTCCTCGAGCCAACCGTCCAGAACTATCGTGGCCGAATCATTCGGAGGAGCGGCTTCGTGCTGCTCGTTCAGTTCGCGGACGATGCGGTCTAGATTTGGTGCTTTATCCATGATGCGGGCACCCTTTGTGGTCTTTAGTGGTGCAGGTTCCCTGCGGTCTGGTTAGCCGCTTCGAAAGGAAACGAGGGTCTGGTTTCTTGACGACACTCCCGCGAAAGGATGTCTCGCAACGCATCATTCCCATCATCCCGACTCTCGCAAATACCTGACCCTATTGTAACTTAGCCAGTTGCGGGTTTACCGGTTCCACTTTTTTTGGGAGATCTTCGCGCGAGCAGCCTTCAGCTGGGCGCCAGAGTCTGTTGCATCCCGGACGCGCGCAGTGTAAAAACTCCGGATGCGATTTCAATTTCGAAATGTCCTGATTCTTTGCGTTCTCGCGCTTGTAGGAAGATCCGCTGCCGCAAACTCCGCGGCCACTCGTTCGCAGAGCCCGCGACGCGTCACCATCACTCTTCTCAGCACCACGGACATTCACGGTCACATCGAACCTTGGGACTACTACGCGAACAAGCCCGCCGACCTCGGCCTCGCCAAAATCGCCACACTGATCAAACAGGCGCGGGCGCAAGCTCCGCACGCGCTGCTGCTTGATTGCGGCGATACGACGCAAGGCACACCTCTTGCGTTTTACTTCGCCGAAAAGGATCTTGCAAAACCGAATCCGGCCATCGCGGCTTTTGACTTGCTCCACTATGACGCCATGGCCGTCGGCAATCACGAATTCAATTTCGGCGAGAAGGAAATGTGGAAGGCAAAGAGTGAGTCCCATTTTCCATGGCTCGCGGCAAATGTAAAGCAGACGTATACCTCAGGCGTGCCGCACTTCGGTTCGTACATCATCAAAGACGTCGAGGGCGTGCGAGTCGGCGTCGTCGGCTTCGTGACGCCCGGAATTCCGCGTTGGGAGATCCCCGCGCATTATAGAGGCTACACATTTGAGCCGATCGTAGACTCAGCGCGCCGGGTGATTCCGGAGGTCCGCAGGAAAGTCGATCTGCTTGTGGTGATCATGCATTCGGGCCTGGACCGCAATCCCGAGACCGGGACGATTTATCCCGACCAGATTGAAGGCGAAAATGCCGCATGGGAGCTGGCGAACGACGTTCCCGGCATCGATGTGATTTTCTATGGCCACACCCATCGCGAGATGTCGCAGCTATTCGTCCACGGTGTGTTGATGGCCCAGGCGAGGAATTGGGGCCAGTCACTGGCGCGCGCGGAAGTCGAAATGTCCCGCAACGCCGCCGGGCATTGGTCGGTCGCCGCAAAGCATTCGGAGACGATCCCCGTCACGCCGTCTATCGCGCCCGACCCGGCAATCATGAAGCTCGCCGAACCGTATCAGGAAGCCACACAGAAGTATCTCGACACGCCGATCGCCACCCTCTCGAAAGAACTCACAGGGCGTTACGCACGATACCAGGATGATCCGCTCGTCGATTTGATCCATCGAGTGCAGCTCCAGGCCGGGCACGCGGACGTCTCGATGGCTACGATGTTTTATCCGGGAGCGACGCTGCCTGCAGGGCCGGTTACCGTCCGCCAAGTCGCCGCTTTATACGTTTATGACAACACCCTGTACGTCGTCCGGATGACCGGCGCCCAATTGAAGGATGCACTCGAACACGCTGCCAGTTTCTTCCCGAGTTGGCCGGTCGCTCAAGGCGAGCGGATCCGACTGCCCGGTTATAACGCGGATTGCGCCGAGGGCGTGTCCTACGAGATCGATCTCACGCGGCCGGTCGGCGACCGAATCGTCCACCTGGCTTTTCACGGCGGGCCGCTCGATCCAAACAGGATTCTGCGCGTCGCGATCAACAATTATCGCTACACGGGCGGCGGACGATATTCGGTCTACCAGGGACTGCCCGTTGTTTATCGCTCGCCGGTCGAAATCCGTGATCTGATGATCGACTATTTAACGCGCACGAAAACGATACCGTCGACCGCGGATGGCAATTGGAAGATTGTTCCCGCAGCAGCCGTCGCTGCAATAGAGAAGGCGGCGGATCAGGATACGGCTGACCGCAGCCGCTAGCGCGCGGCGCGGCGAACGCGTGCAAACTCAAAAGAGGCACCGCTGGCGAACACGTCGCCCTAAAATTGAACTCTTCTCGCGCTGCGCATGAATAGTGATTGACATCGCTGCGCCTGCTTGCTATTTTTCGCACGCTCAACATTTTCCGACTCTGATTGCTGGAGGCACCGCAACCCGGCACCATCCATGGCGTTCGTCGCGAAGAAAATTTTCCTCACAAAGGGAGTCGGAAAACACCGCGAGCGCCTTTCGAGCTTCGAGCTGGCCTTGCGAAACGCCGGTATCGCGGCTTGCAACATCGTCCGCGTCTCGTCGATTTTCCCGCCCTACTGCAAACTGATCTCGCGTAGCGAGGGACTGAAGCACCTGAAGCCGGGTCAGGTCGCGTTCACGGTTATCAGCGAAAATCAGACGCGCGAACCACATCGGTTGATTGCCGCGGGCGTTGGCCTTGGATTACCGGCGGACAAGTCGATGTATGGTTACCTTTCCGAGCACCACTCCTTCGGGGAAACGGAAGAGGTCGCCGGCGAATATGCCGAAGAACTGGCAGCGGAGATGTTAGCTACTACGCTGAACGTCGAGTTCGATCCGGATCTGTCGTGGGACGAGAAAAAAGAAGTCTACAGAATCTCCAACAAAATCGTCCGCACGATGAACATCACGCAATCCGCTGTCGGCGACAAACGCGGATTGTGGACCACGGTTCTTGCCGCCGCCATCCTTCTTGGTGACGACGATTAAACAATCCGAGATCGCCAAGCTCTTCGCCGTCGCCCCATAATTCATTCCGCCCCCCATACGCCTGGATTGAACACGCACGTTTGTTGTCCGCGCAACTCCCCTCTGGTGTATCCTTCCCGCCGTCTTTGGACCCGCTTCATAGCTTTTTGCCGGAGGGCTGAATGAAATCGTGGCTCAACGCACTTTTGGTGCTTGCCTTTGTCGCCCCATGCGCTCTCGCATCCCAGAATCCGCAATCCAAGAACGAAGAAAAGCCGCTGCCGAGCATCCAGCAGAAAACTACAGGCGTGCAGCAGTTCCCCGGCTTCTTCAACTACTATTGGGACGAGCGCGCGGGCAAAATCTGGCTCGTCATCGACAAATGGGACACCGATTTTCTCTTTCATGAATCGCTGCCGAACGGCGTCGGGTCCAACGATCTCCTGCTCGACCGCGGCCAGCCGGGCGAAACGCAAGTAGTCCGTTTCGAGCGCAGCGGCCCGCGCGTTCTTCTGATCGCGCAGAACGAACGCTTCCGCGCTATCACTGACGATCTCCAGCAAGTCGAAGCCGTAAAGCAGGCGTTCGCACAGTCGGTCCTGTGGGGATTCGACGCGGCCGCGGAAGACGGCGACTCCGTTCTCATCGATGCCACGCCGTTTTACCTGCATGATGGCCATCACATCGCCCAGCGCCTTGCCACTCTGCACCAGGGCACGTACCACGTCGATGCCTCGCGGTGCGCCATCTACTTGCCGCGCACGAAAAACTTTCCGGAGAACTCCGACGTCGAATCGATCATCACTCTCGAGGGGCAGAATCCCGGCCATTTCGTGCAACAGGTCACTCCCGAACCGGAGGACATCACCGTCCACGAGCATTTTTCTTTCATTCAGGCACCGCCGCCCGGTTTCCACATGCGCGAGTACGATCCGCGCTCGAGTTTCTTCGCCATCCAGTTCATGGACTTCGCCACGCCGGTCGATCAATCGATTCATAAGCGCTACATCGTTCACTGGCGTTTGCAGAAAAAAGATCCTACGGCTGCCGTCAGCGAGCCGATAAGACCGCTTGTCTATTACGTTGATCCCGCAATTCCGGAGCCCATCCGCTCGGCGGTCATGGAAGGCCTCGGTTGGTGGAATCAAGCGTTCACGGCGGCGGGTTACAAGGATGCGTTTCAGGTGAAGCTGCTCCCGCCCGGCGCCGACCCGATGGACGTTCGCTACAGCGTTGTCGAATGGGCGCCTCGCCTGACGCGCGGCTGGTCATACGGCGACGCCGTCGCCGATCCACGCACCGGCGAAATCATTCAGGGGCACGTCACGCTCGACGCTCTCCGCATCCGCCAGGATTTCCTGATCGCGCAAGGTCTGCTCGATCCATTCGGCAACGATCCTGACGCTCTCCGCAAAGCGAACGAAATGGCGCTCGCCCGCATTCGCCAGCTCGCCGCACACGAAAGCGGCCACACGCTCGGCTTGATGCACAACTACGCATCGAGCATCGTGAACCGCGCGTCCGTGATGGACTATCCTCCGCCGGTCGTCACGCTCGGCGCGAACGGAATTCCGGACGTCTCGAACGCGTACGCCGTCGGAATCGGTTCGTGGGACAAAGTCTCCATCGACTACGGCTATCAGGATTTCCCGTCCGGCACGAACGAGCGGCAGGAGCTGAACAAAATTCTGAATAGCGCGTTCCAACGCGGCCAGCTCTACCTCACCGACCAGGACGCACGCCCGCTCGGCTCCGCTAGCCCTGTTGCGCACTTGTGGGATCAAGGATCGAACGATCTCGATGGCCTAAAACAGGTGATGGCTGTCCGCAACGCCGCGCTGAAACGTCTCTCAATCGATGCGATCCGCGAGAACGAACCGGTCGCCACACTCGAAGACGTGCTCGTCCCGATTTATCTCTACCATCGCTATCAAGTGACCGCTGTCGCCAAGTGGATCGGCGGTCTGAATTACTGGTTCAACGTGCGCGGTGGAGTGCAGAAGCCGCCCGAGATTGTTCCCGCTGTCGGGCAGCGCGCCGCAATCCGCGCCGTGCTCGCGACGCTTTCACCGCAGGAACTCGAATTCCCGGCGGCGCTTTTGAAGCAAATTCCCCCGCGGCCGCCTGAGTACTCGAGTTCGCAGGAAAATTTCGCGCGCCGCACGGCTCCCGCCTTCGATTCGCTTTCCGGCGCGGAGGCGATGGCGGAGATCGTGAGCACCCTGATGCTCGAACCCAATCGCGACGAGCGCATGGTCGAATACCACGCGCGGGATGCGCAGTATCCAGGATTCGCCGAACTCGTCGACGATTTGCTCGCCTCCACGTGGAAGGCGCAACCGGAACAAGGCTACGACGGCGCAATTCAACGACGCGTCGATGCGGTCGTGCTCGCGCACCTGATGTCGTTCGCAGCCGACCAGAACGCCGCGCCGCAGACTCGCGCTATCGCCTCTTTAAAACTGGATGGCTTGAAGAATTGGATCGCGGGCCAACTCAAAACGACAACCGACGAAAGTCGCCGCGCCCAACTTTTCTTCTCCGTTCAGCAGATCGAGCTGTTCCAGAAGAATCCGGCGAGCGCGCATTTATCGACCCCAGCGCCTCCGCCCGTGGGCGACCCTATCGGCTCCGATGGCTGGGAGTAGGCGCAATAGGCTCATTGAAGAGCGCCGCTTGTGACGATTCCACACCTTAGCCGCAGCGATCCGCTTGTTGCGGCGCGGCACTCTCACGAGCTACAGGTTTGACTTGCCCCGGCCTCTCGCCGGCGTTTCCTCTAGGCGGGTTTCCACTGCGGCCGATCTTCAGCGGTCTTGGACAGGAGCGAGAATGGCGACCCCGAGAGGGCTTGAACCTCCAACCTCATGCTTCGTAGGCATGCGCTCTATCCAGTTGAGCTACGGGGTCGAGCAATAGATGATAGCAAGGAAGTCGCGCCTCCCCAAGCCGTCAAAATTTCCCTGCGAAAGTGACGGTGTAGGAAAAGCGCATCGCCGTGATGAATGCTCAAGCAGACGCAGCAGCGCCCTGCATCAGCCGTTCCAAGCGCCCCATCGAGCACCGCCTTATCCGCGTCCGCCTTCACGCAGTGCGCGGTAAATTCCGGCTGATGGTTTCCCGCCGGCAGCGAATTGATTCCGATGCCGGGGTGAATTGACGGGATCACGTGCGACACATTCCCCATGTCCGTGGATGCCGTGATTCGCTGCGCCATCGGACCTAATTCGGCAAACGTGCGGCCCAGGGTCTCTGCATTCCGCTTGTATAGCAGGCTGATCTCGTGATCGTACTTCACATCCGCATAAGGACTATCTCCGCCCCGTATCTCGAGCTTCGCGCCCGTGGCGACCGCGCCCGCTTCAAAGCAGCGATAGACCTTCGACCGCACGTCCTGCAGCTCCTCCAAATTCTCTGCGCGAACGATGTAACGCGCCGACGTGTGCGCCGGAACTACGTTGGGCGCGTCTCCTCCATGAGTCGTAATCCCGTGCACGCGATCTGTCTGCCGGATATGCTGGCGCAACAGGCCGATCGCCGTCTGCGTGACCGTCAGCGCATCAGCCGCATTGATTCCCTGCTCCGGAAAAGCCGCCGCGTGCGCTTCCTTGCCCGTGTAGTGCACGTCGAACATGGCGCAGGCAATCAGATGTGCCTCCAGCATCTCGATTGGCGTGGGATGCACCATCATGGCTGCGTGAATCCCCTTGAACGCCCCCTTTTCCAGCATCACGATCTTTCCGCTCGCGTTCCCTACTTCTTCCGCCGGTGTTCCTAACACAGTGACCGTCAGCCCGGCCTCATCCGCAACTTTCGCAGCCGCGATTCCCGCCCCGACCGCCATCGCTGCGATCATGTTGTGTCCGCACGCGTGACCGATCTCCGGAAGGCAGTCGTACTCGGCACAAATGCCGATGTGCAGCGGGCCGGACCCCGCTTTCGCCACAAAAGCCGTATCGAGCCCGCATACCCCACGCTCGACGCGAAAGCCCCTGGCATCGAGCGTGTCTGCCAGCCACACGCATGCCTTCTCTTCCTGGAACCCAAGTTCCGGATGAGCGTGGATGCGATGACTTAGCGCGAGCAAATCCTGCTCGATTGTCTCGAATTTCTCTTGCGCGCCGGCTTTTGCATCCATGAAAGCGCCTCCCAAGGATAAACGACGCTAGGATTATAGCTCCCGGAAGTGAATCTTGTGGACCCGTATGCCTGGGAACGCCAGCGGTAATCACAGCCCGTAAGTTCAGCTTGCCAAACTAGCGTTCGCCACGCCTAACTTAGTGATACAGGGTAACTTATGCGAGGTCTAGGGGTACCCATTAGACCGCGCATTTTGGCTACAGCAAATTCCCAATCCGAGTCACGGAATCGCAGGTATTCAGGCTCTTTGTGTCCATGTGGTTCACTACGCATGTCGCTATGTCGCATCCTGCTGCTCCGGGCGCCGAACCGCCCCTCAGTAAAAAGTCTACCAAATACTCGTCAACCCGTGGTGCCTCGTACGGTCCCGCCTCAATCTTGCTCAAATCTCCGGTTCGGCGCTGTGGGGCCAGGATGGCTTGCTCCTCTGCGTTTCTGGACTCTCAGCGCGGGTAAAAGTACGTGACGCTGACGCGCCTGTCACAACGCGACGCGGTCTAAACGGGCAGACCGAGGATCAGTTACTCTCCACGTCAAAATAAGGCTACACGATAATCCCTTATCAGTTGACGTAAGGGCGGTATTTAGCGGCGGCAACGGTGGTGGTCTTCTATAGGCCTAGCAGACCGTAATCGCAAAGTCTGCGATCCGCAGCTTGCTGTTTTCGCGCCGAGATGTAGAAGCAATTGCCGAATTGGAGGAAAAGGAAACATTGGCTGCTCACTCTCTTGCGCCGCAACCCTTGGTCACACCCAGCACGCCGCAGACTCTGATCCCGCCAGCAATCCCGGAAAACGGAAGCGACAGTTCTGGCCGAGCACCCGCTTCACAACCAAAGCCCGGTTCCCTGCCTTCCTCGCTCGGTCTTCGGATAATCCCGGGCCCACTTTCGCTTGCTGACCGCACTAGGATCTTATCCGAATACAACCGGCTGGCCGGAAGTCGTGTTCCGGTCCAACAGTTCCGCCGCTGGACGGAACAAAGCCCTTCAGGCCCGGCGCTCCATGCCCTACTCGAAACCAAAGGCGGGCGGATCGCAGCACACTGCGCGCTCGTGCCCTTTGCCTTAGAGGGCCCAGCCGGTGCCCTGACTGTCGCCAAAGAGCACTACTTCTTCCTCTCGGAACAGTACCGGTCGCAGCCCGTTCAGAATTTTTCCGAGAGCGATCGATCGGCCGCCGCATTGCTGCTTGAACAACTCCATCTGCAAGCATCGAAGCAGGGCTGGCGGGCAGTGCTTGCCTGTGTTCGCCCACAACTTGAGCCTATTCACGACGCCCTCGGATACCGCCCTGTCGATTTCACCGTGCGGGACTGCTTCTTCATCCTTCATCCGGTGCGCGCGTGGCATGCCATGTCTCAGCTTCAGGTCGGCAAGCGAGCTTCACTATTTGGCACGAGCGCCGCGAACTGGGTGTATGCCTCTTGCGTCGCGCCATTTCAGCGCAGTTATAGTGTTGTGCGGCGTTGCCGCATCGCAGACCACTTCAATTTCTCCTCTCGACGCGTGCCACGTCGAGTCTCCCTTTCCGATGAGCCCGGCTTTCTCCGCTGGCGGTATCCCGAATCGTCCTACACACCCATGGTCGCCGACAATGGCAGCGAGGGTTACGTGGTCGCCGCCAAAGGTACGCCATTCGCATTCGCCCGCGTGTGTCAGTTTCAAATTCACTCGCTGCGCTCGATTCCGGCGATTATCGACAACCTGGTCCGCGACGCCCGCGCATCGCACGCGATCGGCGTTCGCTGGTCCGTCTACGGAAATGGGGAGGAACAGGACCGGCTCGTCGCTGAACTCCGCAAGCGAACGTTCCTTTGCATCCCCAGGAACCGCCGCATCCTGATTTCGTCCCCCGACGCTGAACTTACCTCGGCAGCGAACTGGAATTTGGCAGACTCGCTCTTCACTTTTGACCTCTGATTCCCGAGCGCCTCCAAATCCAGGCACACTACCGCGCCGAACCGTGACGATTCGTCGAGAAACTGCCCCAAGTTAGATTCCGGATGGATAGGTATTCAGCTACCGCATGCGCGATCGCTCTTGCTCTTACCTTGCGGCACCGTCGAATCTTGATCCGCCTCGATCACGACTTCGACCGGCGCCTGTTCTTTCAGCTTCACTTTCTTGCCGTCCTCGGTTTCGAGCGTGTTGTCGATCCGAATCTCCCGGTAAAGATGATCCGCATCTTCAACCGCGATTTGCGCTTTCTCCGGCAGGCTCGGATGGACAGGCGGGATTACCTTCTCGACGATTCCGCGCTTCTTCACCTTGGGCTTGCTTTTCATAACTCTCCCCACTATGGGCGAATTGGCCGGGCCAGCCATTCTAGCATTCACGGATCATCTCTGCCCAAAAGTCATTCCGGCCCCTCTCGGCAAATTGGGTGCTACCGGCTTGACGCTCAGGCTTTCTAACGTTACGATGATTTTATGCTTTATTGCGGAAGCGCTCTGATCGCCGCGTGCACCTGTTGTTGTCATTCCAACGGGCGGCGCTGGAGTGTGATCCGATAGTTTAGCCATCATAATAAGTCGGATCTGCGACCCGCTCGCCAAATGCAATTTGGCCGGCGGGTTTTTTGTTTTTAGCCGAAGTCTCACGCAGTGAAGACGGCACGTACTGGCGATAACCGAAAGCTATGTAATCCGGAGAAACTCAGGTGGACGATACCCTTCCAGTTCCAAAGGAATCGAAAGCTCAACGCGTCGAGCGCCTGAAGCGCGCCAAAAATCCGTGGGAAGCCCTCGACGAAATCCGTGCATTCGCGCGCAACGGCCGCGCCTTCGTTCCCCCGGAATGGACCAGCCTCTATTTTCGCTGGTGGGGCATTTACACCCAGGGCGACGGCGCAGGCGCCGTCGGCGGATCGGCGGGCGAAGGCAAGTCTACCGACTACTTCATGTTTCGCATTCGCGTTCCCAACGGCATTCTGCGTTCCGATCAGCTTCGCGCCATCGCCGACCTCGCCGAACGTCACGGCCGCGGCGTAGCCGACATCACCGTCCGTCAGAATATCCAACTGCACTGGCTCACGATCGAAGCCATTCCCCAAGTCATCGATGCACTCGCCGGCGTCGGCCTGATCAGCAAAGGTGCCTGCGGGGACGTTGCTCGCAATCTCACTGGTTGCCCCGTTGCCGGCGTTGCCGCCGACGAACTCTGCGACGCGTCTCCGCTCGTCTTGCAAGCAGCCGAGATGCTCGCCGGCAATTCCGAATTCTATAACTTGCCGCGCAAGTTCAAAATTTCCATCACTGGCTGCCCGGCCTGGTGCTCGTATCCGGAAATCAATGACATCGGCCTGACCGCCGTCGAGCGCTTCCGCCGCGGCCAGCGCGAAGTGGGCTTCTCCCTGCGAGTCGGCGGTGGCCTCTCCGCCGATCCGCATCTCGCGACCCGCCTCGACGCATTTGTTCGCTGGGATCAGGTTCTCCCCGTCGTTCGCGCAATCGCCGAATTGTTTCGCGAGCAAGACGTTCTCCGCGACAACCGCAAGCGTGCTCGCATGAAGCATCTCTTCACGCAGTTTGGCTGGACACCCGGCCGCTTCCTCGCCGAACTCCACTCGCATCTCGGCTATCGCCTCGACCCCGGAGAAACCGAGTCTGTGCCTGCCGACGTTTATCGCGACCATGTCGGCATCCATCTCCAGAAGCAGCATTCGTCCGGCATCGCTTGCGAGAGCACTTGCTACTACATCGGTGCCTCCGTCCTCCGCGGGCGCATCACTCCCGAGCAAATGCGCGCCGCAGCCGATCTCGCCGACCGCTTCGGCTCGGGCGATCTGCGCACCACCAACACGCAAAATCTCCTGATCGTCAACGTACCCCGCATGAACGTCGACGCCGTCGTTCGCGGTCTGGATGCCGCTCGCCTGCACGTCGCCGCCTCTCCCTTCTGGCGCGGCGCCATCGCCTGCACCGGCACGGAATTTTGCAAACTCGCCGTCACCGAAACGAAATCCTATTCGCGCTGGCTCGTTGAAGAACTCGAAGAGCGTTTCCCCGCATTCGATCAGCATCTCAAGCTGCATGTCACTGGCTGCCCCAACTCCTGTGGCCAGCACTGGATTTCGGATATCGGCCTCGAAGGCAAGAAGATCAAGCACAACGGACGTCTCGTCGACGCGTACTACTTTTGCCTCGGCGGGGCTGTCGGCGAACATCAACGCGTTGCGCGTCCCGTCGGCTACCGCTGCCCTGCCGGCGAAGTCCCCGACGCGATCGAACGCCTTCTGCGCTCGTATGTCGCGGCTCGCGACGGCCACGAAAATCTGCGTTCCTACTTCGCCCGTTTTTCCGATGAAGAATTGCGCGCCCAGCTCGCCGGCTTCGCCTCTGAGCCTGTCGATCGCGATTTGCCCCGCGCATCCGCGCCAGATCACGTTGCCGGAGACTGATCGATGAAGCCGACCCTGTTCCCTATGTTCATCAAACTTGCCGGCCGCACCTGCGTCGTTATCGGTGCCGGCGCCGTTGCCGAATCAAAGATTGCTTCCCTTCTCGAATCCGGGGCGCAGGTCACCGTCGTCGCTCCAAAAGCGAACGAGGAAATCAAGCGCCTTGCGGCCTCACGGCGCATCCGATGGGTCTCCCGCAAATTTGCCCCAGCCGACCTGAACCGCGTTTTCCTTGTCGTCGCAGCCACCTCCGATTCCGAGGTGAATCGCGCTGTGTTTAACCAAGCCGCCGAACGCGGTGTCCTCTGCAACAGCGTCGATGATCCTCCCAACTGCGACTTCTATTTCCCCGCCGTCGTGCGTCGAGGGCCTTTGCAGATTGCCATTTCCACCTCCGGCGAGAGCCCCGCGCTTGCGCAGCGCATTCGCCGTGAACTTGAAGATAACCTCAACGCATCACTCGGCGATTGGGTCGAGGACATCGGCGGGCGCCGGCGCGAAATCATCGCTGCCCTGCCGCCGTCCGACGACCGCAAGCGCCTGCTGCACCGTCTCGCGCACTCCGAACCTTCACCCAGCGAGCCCCAGCCATGACCACCGCAGGCATCGTTTATTTCGTCGGTGCTGGTCCGGGCGATCCCGAACTGCTCACCCTGAAAGCGCACGCGCTCCTTCGCCGCGCCGACGTCGTCCTCCACGACGACCTCGTCGCGCCTGAAATCGTCGCCATCGCCCAACAGACCGCGCAAATCGTCAATGTCGGCAAGCGCTGTGGCACGAAGAGCATCACCCAGGCGCAGATCAATCGCCTGATGATCGACGCCGCTGCGCGCGGCATCTTCGTCCTTCGCCTCAAGAGCGGCGACCCCGGCGTGTTTGGCCGCCTCGCCGAAGAAATCAGTGCCCTCGAAGCCGCCGGCATCCCTTACGAAATCGTCCCCGGAGTGACTGCCGGAATCGCCGCTGCCGCATCCATCGGCGCTTCACTCACCGATCGCCGAAGCAGTTCGCGCGTCGTCTTTCTTACCCGCCATCGCACAGGCCAAAACGCGATACACGATACTGAAGATTGGTCCGCAATCGCGCGCGACGACACTACTCTCGTGATCTACATGCCAGGTCGCGATCTCGCCGCACTTCGCGCCGAACTTCTTCACGCCGGCCTCCCGCCCGACTTCCCTGCCGTCATCGTCTCGCGCGCAACCGCTCCGAATCAGCGCGAATGGGTCACGACAATCTCAGCCCTTGACCAGGCCCCGCCCGTCGATCCGCCCTCCGTCCTCCTCCTCGGCCGCTCCCTCGCCCGTTCTCTCCCGCAGTCTCCGCACCAGAAACGCTTTCCGCGTTCGGAGTTGGTGTCGTTCCCGCGATAGGACGCTACATCTCAGCTGACTTGGCACCTCTGCGTCCGGTGTTCTACCCGCCCACGCCGTCTAGGCCGCTGGGTGAATCCGAGCCAGATACCGCCACGTAACCGAGCCACGCCGGATCACCGAACGAAGTTCAAGGCATTGCGGGAGGCCGCAAACCAAAGACCTTTTGCTCCGCATCCATCCCAACTCGATGTGCGTGTGCCACAAGGGAGTTCTCCATCCAACGAAAAAGCCGCCGTCGTGTTAGATTCATCCTGACCAGGACATCCATGCCTGACCGCAACCGATTCGCCGCCCGCTGGGTTGATTTTCTCCTGATTATTTTCCTCGTCGTCCTCGCGTTTCTTCCGCCCAGAGACGAGATCCACAAGCAGCTCATTCTTCTCGCCATCATTATCGTCCAGCTGTTCGAAGGCCCGATGATCGCCTGGCAGCCTAAGCGGGGCCCCGTTTACAGTGTCGTGCTCAAGATCGCGCTTTCGACCCTCCTCCTCTATCACACAGGCGGTGAAACCGCGATCAACAGCTCTTATTACCCGATCTACTATCTGCCCGTCATCACCGCCGCTCTCGAGTTTGGGCCCATTGGGACTCTCTTTTGGACCGCGCTCACTTCCGCGGCGTACCTGTCGCTTCTGATACCGGTCATACCGCCCCTCGGCGAGTACGAACTTACGCCCGAAGCAGCGGAGTTATTGGGAGTTCGTATCATTTTCATGTTCCTCGCCGGCGTTCTGGTCAACCGCTTCGCCGTCGAAAACAGGCATCAGGTCCAGAAGTACCAGGCCCTCTCGGCAATGCTCGAAAAAGCAAATCGCCAGCTTCAGCGCGCCGAAGCCGAAGCCCGTCGCGCCGAACGCCTTGCCGCCCTCGGTCAGCTTTCCGCTGGTCTTGCGCACGAGATTCGCAATCCGCTCGGCGTGATCAAAGGCTCCGCCGAAATGCTCACGCAGAAACTCCGGTCCACCGAGCCGCTCACCGCCGAACTTGCAAGCTACATTTCATCGGAAGTAAATCGCCTGAACGCCCTCGTCGCGCGCTTCCTCGATTTTGCTCGCCCTCAGCGCCTCGAGCTCGGCCCCGTTCAAATCGCCCAAGTCCTCGATCGCGCACTTGAGATTGTCGAGCCACAGTTCCCTTCCGCCGGCGTGAAAGTCGAACGCGACTATGACCCGCAAGTTCCGGACATCATCGCCGACCGGCAGCTCTGCGAACAGATTTTCGTGAATTTGATCCTCAACTCGTTCCAGGCCATGGCTGAAATGCCTGCGGGCGACGAACGGGTTCTGCACCTTAATGTCACGCCCGAATCCCCCGGCGGCGTTTCGGGCGTCAGCGTCCTCGTCGAGGACACCGGTCCCGGCGTTCCACCCGAATTCCGCGAGCAAGTCTTCAATCCGTTTTTCACCTCGAAGAAGGAAGGGGTCGGGCTCGGCCTGGCAATCGTCGCCAAATTTGTGGACGATCATCGCGGGTCAATCCACCTCGAACCAAATTGCGGCCCCGGTGCATGTTTCCGCGTCTTCTTGCCCGCTAATCCCGATTTTCTGAAACCGCAAGACGCCGTTCCGGCCAGCGCCACCCGTGAAACGACGTAACGCGGGAGACCTGCAGATCGCGATCGTGTCCGTTGCTGGAGGATGCGATATACTGCGTCCAGGCGTGCAGGCCGCCTCCCGTCCGCGGACAGGACCGAGTCCACCTGACTTTGCAGTTTAATCCGGTTCGGTAACGAACCTCCTTTCGCCCGGCGCCAGCGGACCACGGGCACACCGCAAAGGAGGCTCGTATGCCTGAACGCCGTCTGCCTGTCCGTCCTGACCTCGTCCAACTGAAACATCAGGCCAAGGATTTTTTGCGCGATATCCGGCGCTGTGATCCGACTGCCATCGCCGAATTCCATCTGCATCATCCGGAAAAGATCGATCCCGCAAACGCGAAGCTCGCCGATGCCCAATTCGCTCTTGCTCGCTCTTACGACGCGCCAAGCTGGCCGCGCCTGGTGCAGTCGTGCCGGCTCATCGAAGCTATCTGGCGCGACGATCCGGAAGTCGTACGCGAAATGATCGTGAAGAATCCGCACCTTCTTCACGAGGACGCTTTGGTCCGCCCAAGCAATTGGGGTCCCCCGATGTCCTACGCAGCCAACCTCGGCCGCGACCGGATTATCAGTCTCCTCCACGACCTTGGCGCTAAAGACCATGCGCAAGCGCTGAATCGTGCTGCGCTCCAGAGCCAGGTCGCCACCGCACGACTGCTGCACTCGCTCATGGGGTCGCCGCGAATCACCGATGCCGTGGCGCTGCGCGATCCGGCCTACACATTGAGCGTATCCGGTACCGAACTCATGCTCGAATTGGGTGCACCGGTCACCGATAAAAACGGCAACTGGCTCGCGCCGGTGCACATGATTCTCGAAACGGATAGCCGTAAGCCCGAGGCCAAACACCGAATTCTTGAAATGTATGTCCAGCACGGCCTCCGTCTGCCCGATACGCCCACGATGGCGCTGCATCGAGGACGTATCGACCTGCTCGATTCGCATCTTCAGCGCGATCCGCGTCTGCTCGGGCGCACCTTCTCGCATGAAGAGATTTATCCGCCGGAACTGGGCTGTCACGATCCGGTACTCGCGACTCACGGAACGCCTTTGGGCGGAACAACGCTGTTGCACCTATGCGCCGATTACGATGAATTGGCAATCGCGCGGTGGCTGATTGACCGCGGAGCAGACGTCAACGCAAAAGCTGACGTCGATTCCGACGGGTTCGGCGGCCACACGGCACTGTTTGGGACCGTCGTGTCGCAACCGAACTTCTGGGTCAATCACCTCGGCAAGCCCGACGAGGCACCCATGACGAGACTCTTCCTCGACCATGGCGCCGACCCGAACGTCCGCGCCTCTCTGCGGAAGCAGCTTCATCCGGGATACGGAGACGACCACTTGCGTGAGTATCGCGATATCACGCCGTTGTCGTGGGGCAGGCGCTTCCACCAAAAGATATTTGTCAGTGGAGAAGCGCTGCGCCTCATTGAGGAAACAGGAGGCCATGAATGAGCGTACCGGAGGCGAGAACGGTCGTGATGGAGGCCGCAAAAAAAAAACAGTTCTTGAACCGGGCGTCGTTCGTGCGGGACCGTTCGTCGAAAGCGGTGGTAGATGGGACCTTACCGGAACGGTCTGTGGCACAATTAGCGTCTGACCATGGTCGCCGATAAGCCCGCCATCCTCGTCGTCGAAGACGAAGCCAAGATGCGCCGCCTGCTCGAACTGCAGCTCGCCGACGAAGGCTTCGTTGCCCAAACTGCTCCCGATGGAGAAACCGGACTGCAAATGCTCGGCAAGCAGCCCTACGATCTCATTGTCACCGATTTCAAGCTTCCCGGCATGAACGGCCTCGAATTTCTGCAATCTGCGAAACGCATCGACGCGCAGTGTCCGATCGTCATCATGACGGCCTATGGCACGGTCGAATCCGCCGTTGAAGCAATGAAGGCTGGCGCCAGCGACTACGTTTTGAAACCGTTTTCGCTCGCCGAGCTCGTTCTTGTCATTCGCAAGGAACTCGACGCGAAGCAGCTTCGCGACGAAAACCGTTCCCTTCGCGAAGCGCTCGGCCTGAAATACAAGTACGACAACATCGTCGCCCAAAGCGAAAAAATGCAAGCCGTGCTCCGCCTCGCAGAGCGCGTCGCGCCCACTAACGCGACCGTCCTCATCGGGGGAGAAAGCGGTGTCGGCAAAGACCTGATCGCTCGCGCGATTCATCAGCATTCGCAGCGCGCCTCAGGTCCCTTCATCAAGATCAACAGCACGGCCATACCCGAGACGCTTCTCGAAAGCGAACTCTTCGGCTATGAGAAAGGCGCTTTTTCCGGAGCCACGACCAGCAAGCCCGGAAAATTCGAGCTGGCCGACAAGGGCACTCTCTTCCTCGATGAAATCGGCGACATTCCTGCCGCCATTCAGGTGAAGCTGCTTCGCGTCCTTCAGGAGCGAGAATTCGAACGTCTCGGAGGAACCAAAACTCTTAAAGTCGACGTTCGCTTGATCGCCGCTACGAATCGCGACCTGCGCGCTGCGCTCGAGGAAGGCACCTTCCGCGAGGACCTTTACTACCGCCTGAACGTCGTCGCGATCGATATACCGCCGCTCCGCGACCACAAGGAAGACATTCCCGGCTTGGTAGATTTCTTCCTGCAGAAATACGCAAAGGAAATCGGCAGGCCGGCCCCGAAAATCTCTTCGTCGGCTCTGAAACTAATGATCGACTTCCATTGGCCCGGCAATATCCGCGAACTTGAAAACGTGATTCAGCGCGCCGTGACCTTATCCGAAAGCGCCGCAATCGAGCCGGCAGACATCCACCTCGACGTCCCGACGCCCAAAGCGAACGCGGCGAGCAATCATTTCCTCCCTCCGGGCATGACGCTCGATCAGTGGGAGGACCAAGCCATTCGCGAAGCCCTGCATCGCGCCAATGGCAACAAGAGCCAGGCCGCCCGCCTTCTCGGCCTCTCGCGTAATGCGCTCCGCTATCGGCTGTCCCAAATGGGTGTTCCCGACTCCCCCGAAAAAGACACGGAATAATTCGTCAGCGGTCTGCGATCCTCCAGTTCTACGGAGCCGCTATTCGCTGCTGCCTCTCAAATCTATAAAGGAGCTGGCCTCCATCCAAAACGAGAACGCGACCGCCCTCCGCCACTCGCAGGCGAACGCCAACGGGGAAAAGGCTTCCGCCGTTCCAGGGAGGACTGGTCAGCACCATAACGCGGTTTCCGTCAGGCTGCTGCTCAACGCCTAACGCGCTGCCCAAATCCTGAAACTGCGCTCGATACTGGCCATGCTCCCATCGCACCGACAGAGATCCGAGTTCGCTACTGCGGTATTCGCCGCATATCCCTTCCAGCCATTTTATAGAGTCGGAATCCACCTTCACATGCGCGGCCCTTCCCGTGGCTGCCTCCTTTTCCGATTGCGAGGCCGCAGCGAGCATTTTTTCTGCCCTTGGCGGCGCGTCAAAGAGCAGTTCGAACACTTTTCGCCGTGCCGCTGCAAGGAACAAGTTGGCCATGTAGCGATTGGTGAGCAGCACCACGCCGACATCTTCCTGAGGCAGAAAATACATATCGCAGGAAAAACCTGTCGTATTGCCGCCATGATGCAAAACATTCAGTCCGTCTTCATCGCTGACGAAAAGTCCCAGCCCGTAGCTCGCTTTGTCGGTGATTTTGACCCCACGTTTTCTTCGTTCAAGCAGCGCGTGCTCTGGAAGCAGCTGCTCCCTGCCGGGCAGTTTCCCTCGGTTCAGTTCGAGCAGCAGATATTGCGCCATATCCACAGCAGTCGACCACGCCGCTCCCGCTGGCGCCACGGCCCTGACGCAGCCCTCGATCGTGGGATCGATCGGAACGGTGTTTCCCTCGTAGTCGACCGCGTGAGGCGATGCCGCCGGCCCGCCATCCGCTTCGTCGAAACCCGTTCTCCTCATTCCCAGCGGCTCGAATACGAGTTCCCGCATGGCCTGCTCGTAAGCTTCCCGCAAGGGACCCTGTTGGCGGTAGCCTCGCGCCGCCGCATACCCGCCCGCAGCCACCAAATAATTGGAGTATTGGAACGTTTCCCCGAAGCCCGTCGTCGGTTTCATCTGCTTCATCTCTTCCAGCCGCTGTTCGGGCGTGATCCCCTTGAACTTGAATATGAAATCCAAATCGCGGCGCGGCATACCGGTCGAGGCTGACGCCGTATGCTGGATCTCCAGTCGGCGCGTCATGTCAGGATCAGCCAGCGCGAAATCAGGCAGCAGTTTCGTGACCGGCGTCGACCAATCGAGTTTTCCCAGCGCCACCAGTCGTGCCATCATCAGCGTTGTCAGCGGTTTCGTCGACGATCCGATCATGAAGCGCGTTTCTGGCCGCACCTGCTCGTTCGAGCCGGATTTTGTAACGCCGAAGCCCTCGGTAAAGACAATCCGTCCCCCTTGCACCACGGCAATTGCAGCGCCCGGAATGTGCAGTTCGGCCATGCCGCGGCGAAGAAATTCGCTCATCTCGGAGCTCTGCTTTTCGTCCCATTTATGCCGCTTGGAGCCCGCAAGACTTGGTTCCACCAAACCCGCAGGTTTCCAATTCTGGAGCACCTCTGCGACCTGCATCTGCCTTCGGCTAAAGCTGCCCCTCGCCCCGAGAACCAAGCCGCAGTAGACCTTGTCCCCTAGAACGCGCAGAGCGGCCACGGCCATACGGGACTGGGCCTCGGGCACATTGTAGACAACTTGAAATATCGCGTCCCAACCGCCGGCACCGGGCATCGGCATTTTCTGCAGCACCGGGAAATCGAACCTGCTGTCGAACGCTCGCCAAGCTGCCGCTGCCATCTGTTCCGGCGTGCCCTCGAGCGGAACGACAACGAACGCAACGCGGAGATCGCCCTCGGGGCTGACAATCGTCACCGCCTCCGCCGGCTCAGTCCCGACCGACCACCCGCGAGGCAGTGTCACCGGCGCAGGCGCGCCCGGCAGATTCACGCGAACCTCACTCACGGATGGGTCTTCCATGGCCTGCGCCTCCTTACGTCATTGATTCGTTATTCGTTCAGCGCTTCGCGGAGGAATTGGGGCGGCCAGCCTTGCTCCTCTGCCGTGAAGCGAAAGCCCGGATCCACGGTGAAATATCTGGTGCGCTGGCCATTCTTCCAACTGATGTGGACTTGGTATAGATCGAACGGCTCCAGCCCGAGGGCCCGGACATTGCGCACCAGCCCGCTCTGGATGCCCCCCAGGACCAGCAACCCATTCCGTTCCACATTCCTCCGCAGGCTTTTCTTTTCATATCGGTATTGGCCCGGATAGGCCAAACGGGCCACTGTATTAGCGTCGATCGGGTGAGAGACGCTCAGGAGAGCAGCCAGGAACTTTTTTTCGAAGTAGCCGATTTTCTCCATCAGCAAAGTGAAGAGATCGCTCGTCCACTTCCCATGCGCGGGCAGGCCCGCGTAGGAATTGGCGGACCAATCTTCTTTTTCTTCATCTTGGGGGTGGGCTCTAAGATATTTCTTCAGCGCTACTACCTCTTGCGGGCTATCCACCCTGTACCACTCACCCAGGAACTCGAATTCAATAGCCATGCGTTCGTCCGTAACCTACCCTTAAGGATGACTATATAACCCTTAAGGTCACTCTTGTCAAACAAATATGGGCACAACTCCACGAGATTCGGACGGCCGATGAGGTTGAGCGGCCCCATCTGCTGGACATTGGGAGGATGGGACCGCCCGTTGATTCGAGGAACGGCTATACCTGACGCTTAGTCCTGCGCGAGAACTAACTGAACCTGTGACTACGCCGCTGCGTGCTGCTTGCGCTCGATGAACGCAAGCAATTCCGCGTTGATTGCATCCTTGCGAGTCGAACACATCCCGTGCGGCGCTCCCGGAATCACCTTCAGCGTAGCTCGAGGAGCCAGCTTTGACGAAAGATAAGCTGAATCCGCAATCGGCACGATCTGATCGTCGTCGCCGTGCAGGACGAGTGTAGGCACATCCATCTTTTTCAAATCTTCCGTGAAGTCTGTTTCGGAGAAAGCCTTGATGCAGTCGTATGCGGCCTTCAGCCCGCACAGCATCCCCTGCATCCAAAACGAGTCGCGCAACCCCTGCGACACCTTCGATCCCGGCCGGTTCGCTCCATAAAACGGAACGCTTAGGTCCTTGAAAAATTGCGACCGATCACTTTGGACACCGGCGCGTATCTGATCGAAAGCCTCCATCGGCAAGCCGCCTGGATTCGCGCGCGTCTTCAGCATCAGAGGCGGCACTGCCCCGATCAGCACGGCTTTCGCGACGCGTTTGGTCCCGTGTCGCCCGATGTAACGCGCGACTTCCCCGCCCCCAGTCGAATGGCCAACGTGAATCGCGTCCGCCAAATCGAGATGCTCGACCAGCTGGGCGAGATCGTCCGCGTACGTGTCCATGTCGTTGCCGTTCCACGGCTGATCCGAACGCCCGTGACCGCGGCGGTCGTGCGCGATGCACCGATAGCCGTGCTCGGCGAGGAACATCATCTGGTCTTCAAATGCGTCCGCGCTGAGTGGCCAGCCGTGGCTGAACACGATCGGCTGACCCGTGCCCCAATCCTTGTAATAAATCTGAGTTCCGTCTTTCACGGTAATGGTAGGCATTGTTCTCCCTTTGTCCTTTGAATCTGCGGACTGCGAAACTGTTACGCCTCGTGCGAGGCTTCTGCCAGAAACCAGGTTCGGCGCTCGGTCTGGTCGATCCACACTTCGATCATGCTTGCCGTGGCTACATCGTTGTACTTTTCACATACTTCATGCGTAGCGCGCAAATAACGCGTAAGTTCGCTGTTGTCCGAACAAAGCTCCGCCAGCATCTCGGGCGGGCTGACGCATTCTTTGTCGTTGTCCTTCAGCCTTTGGTTCTTCGAGATTTCGCCGATCGAGTGCAGTGTGCTGGCGCCGATCTTCCGGGCGCGCTCGGCGATGTCGTCGGTCATGGCGAAAATCTGATCGCCGTGTTCGTCGAGCAGCAGATGGTAGTCGCGGAAATGCCTGCCCGTCATATGCCAGTGGAAATTCTTCGTCTTTACGTACAGCGCAAACGTGTCGGCCAGTAATTGGCGTAGTTCGTTCGCAATTTCGATAACTCCATTTGGACTGAGGTCGGTCGGGATCTCCGGTGAAAATCTTTCCGGCGTCTTTGCCGGCGCTGCGGCTGTCTTTGCCATCGTACCCTCCTGTCTGGGGTTAGGTGCTGGCTGGGCCGTTCTCGATTTGGGCCGGCTGCAATTGTCTGGCGTTTGGGCGGGAACGCAGCGGCAAGAACCGAGCGTCCCATTAACGCTGAGAATTTGGCCTGCAAGAGGGCCGCGCGCATTAACGCCGAGCCGGAACGGTCCTCGAGAACGGCG
>Ga0335075_10001215_pt1 | contig 42918 bp, 33 predicted proteins | sample Lox_Sample_24_FD_206723 | JGI IMG/M metagenome (GOLD analysis project Ga0335075, IMG submission 206723) | Soil microbial communities from Loxahatchee National Wildlife Refuge, Florida, United States - Lox_Sample_2.4 | ecosystem: Environmental > Terrestrial > Soil > Wetlands | place: USA...
GATCCAGACCGACGCCGCACTCAACCCCGGCAATTCGGGCGGCGCGCTCGCCGACGCTCACTCCCGCGTGGTGGGCATCAACACCGCTGTCGCGGGCGTCGGCCTGGGCATGGCGGTCCCGGTGAACGCCACCACCAGGCGGATCATTTCCGCGCTGATGCAGCACGGCCGGGTCCGCCGTGCCTACCTCGGCATCGCCGGCGTGCCCGAGCCGCTGCCCGCCGCGCTGCAGCAGCGGTTTGGCCGGCGCAGCGGGCTGCGGGTGGCGGAGGTGGTGCCGGACGGCCCCGCGGCGCGGGCCGGCCTGCGCCGGGGAGACCTGCTGATCAGCGCGGGCGCGCAGCCGGTGGAGAAGGCCCAGGACCTGCAGCGGCTGATGTTCAGCGACGCGATCGGGAAGCGGCTGCCGATCACGGTCATGCGCAACGGCGCCCTGGTGGACGTGATCGCCCAACCCTCGGAGCTCGTGGCGGCCTGACCCAGGCGCCGGGCGCGGCTGCGCCGGGGAGCTCGGCCAGCGCGGCTGCGCCGGGGAGCTCGGCCAGCGCGGCTGCTGACGGCCCAGGCAAACCTGGCATTCTCGCACACCGCCCTCCCAGTTCCGGTCCGTCATCCACAGGCCGCCGCGGTCGGCGCCCGCTATCCACAGGCGCGACCCATTTGGGTGCCATCAGCCATCCGGCCGGCCACCGTGGTGAGTGCCGTCCGGCGCGGCGGGCCGCGGGTGCCGCGCCTGGCCTGCCGGGTGCGGTCCTGTTCCTGGGCTGCCGGGTGCGGTCCTGTTCCTGGGCTGCCGGGTGCGGTCCTGTTCCTGGGCTGCCGGGTGCGGTCCCGCGCCTGGCGTGCCGGGTGCGGCCGCGCCGCCGGCCTGCCGGGTGCCACCCGCCCCGGCGTCACCGAGCTTGAGGAGGATCTCGATGTTCAATGAGGCGCAGATAAGCGTCGTGGGCTACGTGGCCAGCGAGCCCAACTACGCGCAGGTCGGCCGCAACCGCATCCCGAAGCTGACCATGCGGGTGGCCTGGACCACCCGCCGCCGGGACGCGGCCACCGGCCAGTGGGTCGACGCCAATACGTCGTTCGTATGGGTCACGTGCTGGCGCAGGCTCGCCGACAACCTCGCCACGTGCCTGCGCAAGGGCGACCCCGTGGTGCTGCGGGGCCGGCTGGACGTGCGGTCCTTCGTCGGCAGAGACGGCCAGCGCCGCACCTCTGTGGAGGTGGACGCGAACACGCTCGGCCACGACCTCAACCGGGGTGTGGCGGGATTCCGGCGTGTCTTCGACAAGGCAGGCCGGACCGCCGACGAAACCGGCGCCGACCGCGGCGAGGGCGTCCCGGCGGGCGAGGACGCGGTCCTGGCCGACCGGAGGCCGGCGACCGACGCCGATCGTGAGCTTGTCGCTTATGCCGACCGTGGGCTTGTCGCCGATGCCCGCCGTGAGTTCGTCGCCGGCGCAGACCATGAGTTCGTCGCCGATGCCGACCGCGAGCTGGCCGCAGAGGAGGATGGCGAGCTCGGGCCCGAGGATGACGATGAGCTCGCCCCGGGCGAGGACGGCCCGGCCGCCGAAGCGGCGTTGGACGGCGGTGCGATCGAGGCGCTGGCGGAGGGTGCGGGCAGCGCCGCGACCCTGTCCTGACCGTGGGCCAGCTGGCCGTAGGCTGAAGGCATGCCCGAGTTCATTTTTCAGATGCGCGCTGCCCGGAAGTCTTATGGCGACAAGGTAGTGCTTGACGACGTGACCCTTGCCTTCCTGCCAGGCGCCAAGATCGGCGTCCTCGGGCCGAACGGCACCGGGAAGTCGACCCTGCTGCGGATGATGGCCGGGAAAGAGCAGCCATCAAACGGTGACGCGCGGCTGATGCCTGGTTTCACGGTGGGCCTGCTCGACCAGGAGCCCGAGCTGGACGAGGCCAAGACGGTCCTGGGCAACGTGGAGGACGGCGTCGCCGAGACCAAGGGACTGCTGCAGCGCTACAACGAGATCGCCGAGCAGATGGCGACGGACTACTCCGACGCGCTGCTCGAGGAGATGGGCAAGCTGCAGGAGCAGCTTGACCACAGAGAAGCATGGGACCTGGACAGCCAGCTGGAGCAGGCCATGGACGCCCTGCGCTGCCCGCCGCCGGACGCCGACGTCAGCGTCCTGTCCGGCGGCGAGCGCCGCCGGGTCGCGCTGTGCAAGCTGCTGCTGCAGCAGCCGGACCTGCTGCTGCTCGATGAGCCCACGAACCACCTGGACGCCGAGAGCGTGCTGTGGCTGGAGCAGCACCTGGAGAAGTACCCGGGCACCGTGGTGGCCGTCACCCACGACCGGTACTTCCTGGACAACGTGGCGGGCTGGATCCTCGAGCTCGACCGGGGCCGCGCCTACCCGTACGAGGGGAACTACTCCACCTACCTGGAGACCAAGGCGGCACGGATCAAGGTCGAGGGGCAGAAGGACGCGAAGCGCCGCAGGCGTCTCGAAGAGGAGCTCGAGTGGGTGCGCTCCAGCCCGCGCGCTCGCCAGGCCAAGAGCCACGCGCGGCTGCAGCGGTACGAGGAGATGGCGGCCGAGGCCGACGCCAACAGGAAGCTGGACTTCGAGGAGATCCAGATCCCGCCGGGGCCCCGGCTGGGCAACCAGGTCGTGGAGGTCAGCGGCCTGTCCAAGGGCTTTGGCGACCGGATGCTGATCGACGGGCTCAGCTTCAGCCTGCCGCCGAACGGCATCGTGGGCGTCATCGGCCCCAACGGGGTCGGCAAGACCACGCTGTTCAAGATGATTGTCGGCGAGGAGCAGCCGGACAGCGGCTCGATCAAGATCGGCGAGACGGTGCGGGTCTCCTACGTGGACCAGCTTCGCTCCGGGATCGACCCCAACAAGACCGTCTTCGAGGCCATCTCCGACGGCGAGTCGTTCATCAGGGTCGGCAAGACGGAGATACCCAGCCGGGCGTACGTGGCCGCGTTCGGGTTCAAGGGACCTGACCAGCAAAAGCCTGCCGGGCTGATGTCCGGCGGGGAGCGCGGCCGGGTTAACCTGGCGCTCACCCTGAAACAGGGCGGCAACCTGCTCCTGCTCGACGAGCCAGCCAACGACCTGGACGTGGAGACGCTGTCATCGTTGGAGAACGCGCTGCTCGAGTTCCCGGGCTGTGCGGTGATCACCAGCCACGACCGCTGGTTCCTCGACCGGATCGCCACCCACATCCTGGCCTGGGAAGGCGGGTCCAGCTGGTTCTGGTTCGAGGGCAACTTCGAGTCCTACGAGAAGAACAAGATCGACCGTCTCGGCGCCGACGCGGCTCGCCCGCACCGGGTCACCTACCGCAAGCTGACCCGCGACTGAGGGACCTCGCGACTGAGGGACCTCGCGACTGAGGGACCTCGCGACTGAGGGACCTCGCGACTGAGCGACCGCGCGACTGAGCGCATGGCGCGACTGAGCGACCTCGCGACTGAGCGCATGGCGGCTGGCGCTGGCTAGGCCACCGCAGCGGTGCCGTCAGGGCCGGTGCCGTCAGAGCCGGTGCCGTCAGGCCCGCCGCAGTTGGATAGGCACGCGGTTACGGCCGGTGCTCGCGGCTATCGGATTGGTGGCGGAGCGCGAAGATCGCTGCCTGGACGCGGTCTTGCAGGCCGAGCTTGGTGAAGATGCTGCTGACGTGGGTCTTGACGGTCTGCTCGCCGATCTCGAGGTCCCGGGCGATCTGGCGGTTGCTGTAACCGCGGGCAATCAGCCTGAGGACGTCGCGTTCGCGCGGTGAGAGCGGCTGCAGCAGGTCCGGCGGCGGTGGCCGGCGGAGCGCCTGGGTGAGCCGGGTGAGCAGCTCGGGGCTGAGGGTGGCAGTGCCGGAGGCGGCGTCGCGGACGGCGGCGATGACATCCTCGGCCGGGGCGGTTTTGAGCAGGTAGGAGGTCGCGCCCGCGTGCATGGCGCGGACGAGGTGCTCGTCGTCGGTGGCGGAGGTGAGCACGACGACCGCGGGCCTGTGCGGGGTGTCGTGCAGCGCGGCGAGCACGGTATGCCCGTCCAGTCCGGGCATGTACAGGTCGAGCAGCAGCACGTCCGGGCGGGTGGCGGCAACGACGTCAACCGTCTGCCGGCCGTCTCCGGCTTCGCCGGCCACCTCGACGTCTGGTTCCTGGCCGAGCAGGTAGCACAGCCCGTCCCGGACGACGCGGTGGTCGTCGGCGATCACCACGCGGATTGTCACGGCACCGGCACCCGGACGGTGAGCGCCGCGCCGCGCCCGGGTGCGCTGTCGATGTCCACGGTGCCGCCGAGTTCGGTGACCCGCTCCCGGATGTGGGCCAGCCCGGAGCCGGCGCGCGGGGCGGCCGGGTCGAAGCCGGTTCCGGTGTCGCGTACGGCAAGCTCGACGTGCCCGTCCTGGCGGGTCATGGACACGGCGAGCTGGCGGGCGTTGCCGTGCCGGACGGCGTTGGCACATGCCTCCTGGGCGATGCGCACCAGGGCGTGCTCGACGGGTGCAGGGACCGTCACGTCGTCCAGGCTGGCGTCGACGGTGACGCCGAGCCGCTGGTGGTAGGCCGCGCAGATGTGCTGCAGCGCCGGTCCGAGCCCGGCGCCGTCCAGGCCGACCGGGCGCAGCTCGATCAGCAGCGCCTGCATATCGCGCACTGCCTCCTCGCTGATGCGCTCGATCGCGTGCGCCTGCTGGTTGCCAGGGTCCGCCCGGCGCATGCCGGCGGCGATCATCCGCAGGGCGAACAGGTGCTGGGAGATCGCGTCGTGGACCTCCCGCGCGATCCGGGCTCGCTCCGCGGCGCGCGCGTCGCCGGTGGCTCGCTGCCGTTCGGCGGCCAGCGCGGAGCCGAGCTGGCGGGTCATCGCGGTGAAGTTCGCCTCCAGCCGCCCGACCTCGTCCCGGCCGGAGGCGGGCAGGGTGACGGTGTAATCGCCGTCGGCGACCGCGAGGGTGGCTCGTTCCAGGCGGCGTACCCGGCGGACGAGGCGCCGTGAGGCCAGCAGGCCGAACAGCACACCGACCGGCACGATGGCGAGGAGAAGCGCTTGGGCCCCCGCGTGCAGCGCGTCGGCGCGCAACTGCTGACTCAGGTTGTTCCAGACGCGGATGGGGTTGGTGAACCCGGCCGAGTATGGCGCCTGGACGTAGACGTAGGCGGCCAGTCCCGGCGCGCTGGCCGGCGGCTTGCTCGTGCCGGCGCTGCTGACCGGCCATACCATCCACAGCACGCTGCCGTACGGCGTGGACCCGATGCCGCCCGGCTTGCCGCGACATGGAGTACACCCGATGTTGTGGCCGGCTGCGATCGCCGCGGCCGGGAGTTCGCCGGCCGCCGTTCGCCCTGGTGGGTACCGGGATGGCGCAGAGGACGCGACCACCGTGCCGTCGGCGGTGATCGCCACGACCGCGGTGATCGCCTGGTGGCCGCGGATCGGGCCGGTGTACGCCGGAACGGTCAGCGTCCTGCCGCCTGACTCCTTCGGGGGCTGGCCCCCCTTCCGGGGCTGTCCAACGGGGTTACCGAGCACGGTTCCGGCTGGCACGCCGTCGGGATAGCGCTGGGCGAGCTGCTGGCTCTGGCTCTGCGCGGTGGCGATCACCCGGGGCCCGAGCTGGGGGTCGTTGGCCGGGAAGGGTGCCTGATAGCCAAGCACGAGCGCCTCGGCCAGCGCCACGAGCATCGCGACGGCGAGCGTGACGAGAAGGTAGGAGGCGATCAGCCGGCCCGACAGCCCCCACGCCCAGCGTCGCACCCGGTCCAGCACACCTGCACGCTACCTCCGCGCGACCCTCCGGCGACTCCCACTAAAGAGGGACCCGCGCTCCACCAGGCGCGTGATGCGCCCGCCGTCGCCGGCCGGAACGCTGGCTGCCATGAACCCACAGCCACCCCGCCCGGCCGCGGGCAGGCACCAGATGAACAGCCCCTGCCGCGGACCCGGTCAGCGATCGCCCCGGCTTCGGCGGGCGCGAGTCGCGGTCGCCGTCACCGCCACGGCCGGCCTGGCCCTGCTGGCGGCGGCGTGCGGCACCGGTTCCGGCGGCGCACCGGATGCGGGAGGGTCGGCGAGCTCCCCGTCCGCGGCCGGCAGCGGTTCCGGCGGCGGCACGCAGGCAACGGGACTCCTCGCGTACTCCACCTGCATGCGCTCGCACGGCGTGCCGAATTTCCCCGACCCCGACAGCAGCGGCGGCATCCCCAAGGAAACCGGGCAGCAGCTCGGGGTCAGCCAGTCCCAGCTCAACGCGGCCAGCAACGCCTGCCAGCACCTGATCCCCCCCGGGGAGTCGCTGGGCGGGCAGCGGATCCAGACGATCACCGTGCAGCAGCAGCAGTACTACCTCAAGGCAGCTGCCTGCATGCGCTCACACGGCATCACCACCTTCCCGGAACCGGTCTTCCAGAACGGCCAGGTCGAGTTCCCCGAGCTCCAGCACCTCGTCGATCTCAACTCGCCGCAGTTCACCCAGGCCTACGACATCTGCAAAAAGCTCATTCCGTCGGGACTCCCCTACAACGGTTCAGGAGGCGGGTCAGGAGGATGACTCGAGGTCAGCGTTGGCTTCGCGACCCGGCAACCGAGCGGCTTCCGCTCACACCGCAGGATCGAGGCGACGTGCCACCCGGGCGACGCCGGCGCAGGGCGCCCTGGGCGATCGCGCCAGCCGGATGGCGGTGGCGCAGGCGCAAGGCGGCCTGGGCGATCGGTGTGGTCGCGGTGCTGGCTGCGGGCGGCGTCGCGGTGGCGGTCACCAGACCGTTCACCTCGCAGCGGGCGGTCGCGGATAACACCGATGCGACGGGGACCTACACGGTGACCCGCCAGGACCTGTTCTCCCAGAACCAGGAGCCGGCCACCCTCGGCTACGCCGGCTCGTTCAACATCGCCGCCCCGTCGGGGGCCAGCGCACAGCAGGTCGCCCAGGCCCAGCAGGCCGTGACCCAGGACCAGCAGACCCTGTCCGCCGACGAGCAGTACGAATCCGACGCGTCGGCCGCCGACGACCAGGCGATCGCGGCGGACCAGACCAACGTCAGCACCGACCAGTCCACCCTCAGCTCGGACCAGGCCACCGAATCCAGGGACTGCGCCGGGTCGGGGGCGTCCAGCTCGGCGTGCAGCCAGGACCAGCAGAAGGTCAGCCAGGACCAGACGCAGCTGACCCAGGCCCAGCAGCAGCTGGACAGCGCCCGGTCGACCGCGACCCTCGACCACGACCAGAACCAGGCCAAGGTCCAATCCGACAAGACCACCCTGCAGGGCGACCAGGCAACGCTGGCGTCGCTGCAAGCTACCGAGGTCGACCCGGGCACGGCCTATACCTGGCTGCCGGATGTGGGCGCGGTCATCAAGGAAGACGATCCCGTGTACTCGCTCAGCAACGAACCGGTGCCGCTGCTGTACGGCGCCATCCCCGCCTACCGGGCGTTCTACGTCGGCATGTCCGACGGCGCCGACATAGGCGAGCTGACCCGCGACCTCATCACCCTCGGCTACGGCGAGGGCCTGACCAAGAGCAACCACTACTCGGCGGCCACGGCCGCGGCGGTGGAACGCTGGCAGAAGGCGCGCGGCCTGCCCGCGACCGGGGAGATCCTGCTGGGCGAGGTGGTGTTCGAGCCAAGCCCCATCCGGGTCACCTCGGTAACGCCTTCGGTCGGCGAGTCCGTCGGGGGCGGGGGAGGCAACGGCACCGGAGCGGGCGGCAGTGGCACCGGCGGCAGTGGCACCGGCGCCGGCGGCAGCGGCGGGGGCGGCGGAGGCACCGTGCTGTCGGCGACCTCGACCGTACGCCAGGTCTCCATCGCCCTCGACGCCTCCCAGCAGTCCGAGGTGGCGGTGGGTGACCAGGTGACCATCACCCTGCCCAACAACCAGACGACGCCGGGTGTGATCTCGTCCGTGGGCACGGTGGCCGCCTCCCCGCCCGATGACAGCGGCAGCTCGGGCTCCTCATCGAGCGACAACAGCGGTTCGGGATCATCGAGCCCTACCATCACGGTGCTGGTGAACCCGACCGATCCGGCGGCGACCGGGACCTGGGACCAGGCGCCCGTGAACGTGACGATCACCGCCGGCGCGGTCACCGATGCCCTGGTCGTTCCGATCGACGCCCTCCTTGCCCAGACCAACGGGAGTTACGCGGTGCAGGTGGTCGGCGCCGGCGGCACGCGGCGCCTGGTACCGGTGAGCCTCGGCCTTTTCGACGACGCCAGCGGCCTGGTCCAGGTCACCGCGCGCGGCCTGGCCGCCGGCCAGAAGGTCGTGGTGCCGAACCTATGAGCATCGACACGACCAGATCGGCCATGCATGGCCCGGATAGCTACCGCCTCGGCTGGCCGGTGCTCGAGGTCGATCAGGTGACCAAGATCTATCCGAGCGAGCCCCCGGTGACCGCGCTGAGGGAGGTCTCGTTCCGGGTCGCCCGGGGTGAGCTGGTGGGCATCGTCGGCCCGTCAGGTTCCGGCAAGACCACCCTGCTGCACCTGATGGGCACCTTGGACCGGCCCAGCTCCGGCCACGTCAAGATCACCGGCTTCGACGTCAAACGGCTCTCCGACCGCGAGCTCGCGGCGCTGCGGGCCACCCGGATCGGCTTCGTGTTCCAGCAGTTCTTCCTGGCCGAGCACCAGAGCGTCCTCGACAACGTGGCCAACGGCCTGCTTTACGCCGGAGTGCCGCAGGCCGAACGCCGCGCCCGGGCTCTCGACGCGCTCGGGCTGGTCGGCCTGGCCGGACGGCCCCATGCCCGCCCCACCCAGCTTTCTGGCGGCCAGCGGCAGCGCGTCGCGATCGCCCGGGCGCTGGCCGGCAAGCCGGCCATCGTGCTCGCCGACGAGCCCACCGGCAACCTCGACCAGGCGACCGGGCAGGCCATCCTCGGGCTCTTCGAGGAGCTCCATGACCTGGGGGTGACCATCGTGGTCATCACCCATGACCGCGACATCGCCGCTCACATGGGACGCCGCATCGAGATGCTCGACGGCCGGATCACATTCGACAGCGCCCAGCAGACCTCGAGGCCAGCTCCTGGCGGCCCAGCCAGCGGGTACGACCAGCCGTGACCGCCGCCGAAACCCTCGCCGTGCGGAGGCTGCGCCCCGCCGACCTGCTGCGGCTGTCCACGGTCGGGCTGCGCACCCGCAAGCTGCGAGCCGGCCTGTCGGCGCTCGGCATCGCTATCGGCGTCGCCGCCATCGTCGCCGTGCTCGGGCTGTCCTCGTCGGCCTCCGCAGCGCTGCTCAACCAGATCTCCGCCCTCGGCACCAACCTGCTGCTCGTGGAGAACGGCCAGACCCTCGCCGGCCAGACCGTCGAGCTGCCCCCGGCCGCCCCGGCCATGATCGGCCGCATCGACGGCGTCACCCAGGTCCAGCAGACCGGCTCGGTCACCGGCAACGTCTACCTCAGCCCGCTCATCCCCGCCATCGACACCAACGATATCGGCATCGACGCCGCCAGCCTCGGCCTGCTGCGCACCGTCGCGACCAGCGTGGCGGAGGGACGCTACCTCAACGCCGCCACCGCTGAAGAACCCGTCTGCGTGCTCGGGGCGACCGCCGCCCAGTACCTCGGGATCGACCGCGTCTATGCCGGTGAGCGGGTCTGGCTCGACAACATGTGGTTCTACGTGGCCGGCATCCTGAACCCCGTCGTGCCCGCCCCCGACGTCGAATCCATCGACTCCTCGGTTCTCGTCGGCTTTCCCGCCGCCGAGAAGTATCTGGGCTTCGACGGCGATCCCTCCACCATCTACGTGCGCGCGGACACCAGCCAGGTCGGCGCGGTCTACAGCCTCCTCGGCGCCACCGCCTACCCGGAGAATCCCAGCGAAGTCGACGTGAGCCAGCCTTCGGCCGCCCTCGCCGCCCAGGCCGACGCCCAGGGTGCCTTCAACGACCTGTTCCTGGGCCTGGGCGCCGTGGCCCTCCTGGTCGGAGCGGTCGGTGTGGCCAACATCATGATCATCTCCGTCCTCGAGCGGCGCTCGGAGATCGGGCTGCGCCGCGCCCTCGGCGCCACCAGGGGGCACATCCGCGTGCAGTTCCTCGCCGAAGCCGTCCTGCTCGCCCTCGTCGGCGGAGCCGCCGGCGTGTGTGCGGGCGCGCTCGCCACCGCCATCTACGCCTCCGCCAAGCACGAGCTCGTCGTCATCCCCGCGCTTGCCTGGGGCGGCGGCCTCGGCGCGGCCATCGTGATCGGCGCCGTCGCCGGCCTGTGGCCCGCGCTGCGCGCCGCCCGCATGTCACCCACCCAAGCCCTCTGGAGCATGTGATGCACAGGGCCGGGCGCGCTACCCCGGCCGCGGCAGCGCAGCAGCGCCGCGTCGCGGACGTGGTTGCGGACGTGGCCCACGACGGCTGGTCCCTTGTCGGCGCCCTGGACCAGAGCCTCACCCTGCGGCTCCGCAGGGCCGTGGGCGAGGTGGCGGCCGCCTTGGCACCTCCCCGGGCGGGCAGCTGCACCAGCTCTCGGGGATCTCGCTCCACCCCCACCTCGCCGACGTGGTCGACTGGGCCACCGCTGCTGGCGGCAGTGCTCGACCTGCTGTCGCCCAACGTCTACATCAACCACTCCCGCCTCGGCGTCCCACCCGCCGCACCCGCCGGCCGGGGCCCGCCGGTGGCACCGCGATAACGGCCTGATGGGCCGGGATATGCGCCTATTGTGGCGCGACCAGCCGCGGGTGACGCTCAAGGTCGCCGTGTACATCACCAACGTGGACGCGCCCGACGACGGGGCGCTCGAGGTGCTCCCCGGCAGTCACCTCGACACCAAGCCACGCCGCCCCGAAGAACAGCAGCCCGGCGGGGTGCCGATCCTCGGCCCGGCCTGCACGGTCGCCACCTTCGACGCCCGGCTGTGGCACGGCCGGCGGGATAACCTCGGCATGCGCACCCGGCGCGCCATCTTCATGGCGTACAGCTACCGCTGGCTGACCTCGCACGACGTGCCGTTCGATGACGTGCCGGCCTGGGCCGCGCTGGCACCCGGCCGCCGTCAGCTGCTCGGCGACAAGACGGTCGACCCGGTTCTACTGGGCTCCCCGGCGAGCTCCCGCTGGACCCCTGGCACGCCGCATCCGGCCCATGAAGCCGGCCGGGCGCGGGGATCAGGCCGGGGCGAGGCCCAGGTCCGGGCCGGGCGGGTGCGCCGGCTGGTTGACCAGGCTGTGCGCGGCCATCACCAGGTAGTCCCACAGCTGCGCGTCCAGCGCCTCGTCCAGGTCCAGTTCGTCCAGCGCGGTGCGCATGTGCCGGAGCCAGGCGTCGCGTTCCGCCTCGCCGATCGCGAACCTGGCGTGCCGCATCCGCAGCCGCGGGTGGCCGCGGCGCTCGCTGTAGGTTCCGGGGCCGCCCCAGTACTGGATCAGGAACAGCCGCAGATGCTCCTCGGCCGGCCCGAGATCACGGCTCGGATATACCGGCCGGAGCACTGGATCGTTGGCGACCTCCTGATAAAACCTGCTGACAAGGCGGCGGAAGGTCTCCTCGCCGCCGACAGCCTCGTAGAAGCTGATCCCGCCTGGTTCGCTGCTCATGACGCCACCCAGGGTACGACCCTTGCCGCTGAGTCGTTGCAGTTGCGGATCTTCGCGGCACTCCTGCCGGCCGGGCTTTTAGGTTCGCCGCCGGTGGCCGTCCATAACGTAGCCCGGCCGCCCGGGCGCCGCTCTCGTAGGAGCCGGTGCCAGGTCTTCCCCTCGCGCGTTCTGGCCAGTGGCCACATCAGCCGCCGGGATCTACAGGTCCTTAACTGCGGGGGTTAAGCCTCCGGTGCCGGGTCTGCGTCTCGCCCGCCGCGTCGGCTCACGGCCGGCCCGCCCCCCGGCAGGCCCGGGCGGCCGGTTTCATGATCTGGGCGCTTTACCAGCGCTATGAGCTGGCCAGGTACCCAGATCATGGCGACCCTGCTTCGGGACCGTCCGGAAACCGGGTTCCGGACACGCACTCAGCGGCCATAACCCAGCCAGGATCGCTGCCAGCCTGCCGATGCGTCAGCTGAGCCCGTAACCTCCGCCGTTACAGATCGTTAGTCCGCGTTAACGGTCATACCGCAAAGCTTTTTCTGCCACGCCGTAAACGCGCATACCGTGATCGTGGTTGATTCATAACGGATACCCAATCAACCATCATCACGAAATGTCGGAACCGGAGCCGGAGCGGCGGGCCGGAACCGGAGCCCGAGCCGGGGGGCGAGCCGGAGCGGGAGCCGGGGCGGCGGGCCGGAACCGGAGCCGAGGCCGGGGGGCCGGTAGCGTGCCAGCCGACGATCACCAACTCCTGGATCGTCTAGGCCTCAGCGCCCGGCGCCTGGCCCGGCGCCTCGGCCGGGGCGGGGACGCTCGCGCCGGGTGTGGCGAGGGCCGGGGCGGTGATGGCACCGGCTCCGCCTGCCTCGCCCGCCCCGGCGCCGGAGCCGTCGCCAGCTGCTTCCGCGTCCAGCGCCAGTTTCAGCCGCTCCGTGAGCTCCCGCTGGACCTCCCACTGCCGCAGCGGCAGCGTCCGCGCGGTTACCCGCATCAGGACGGTGTCGCTGGACACCTCCTGCACGCCCCAGACCTCGGGCTCGTCAAGGATGATCTCGTGCCAGGCAGGCTCCCGCCACATGGCGTCGGCCGTGCGTTTCATCAGCTGGCGCACGCGCGGGATGTCATGGGTGTACGGAACGGGGAAGTCGACCACCGCCCGGGCCCAGCCCTGCGACTCGTTGCCCGCCTTGCTGACGGTGCCGTTGCGGATATGCCAGACCACGCCGTTCACGTCCCGCAACCGGGTGATCCGCAGGCTCACCCCCTCGACGGTTCCGGTCGTGCTGTCCACGCTGATGACGTCGCCCACGCCGTACTGATCCTCGAGCAGCATGCAGATGCCGGCCAGGAAGTCCTGCACCAGGTTCTGCGCGCCGAACCCCAGAGCCACCCCGAGCACCCCCGCGCTGGCGAGCACCGGTGCCAGATTCAGCCCCATGTCGCCTATGACGATGACCCCCGCGATGCCGAAGATCACCAGGGATGCCGCGTTGCTGAGGATGGCGCCGATGGCGGTAGACCGCTGCTGGCGCCGCTCGCGGAACAGCAGCGAGTGGGCCCGGTCGGTGCCGTCCCCGCCGACGCCGCGGGCGGCGCGCGCCGTGACCCTCCTGATCGCCCGGTGCGCGATCATGCGGAGCAGCACCGCGATCAGCAGCACGTAGCCGATCCTGATCACGAGCTGGGCTGGCCCGGCGAAGAAGACCTTGGTCAGATCGGCCGCGCGGTCGCTGTGCGTGACGTCCCACACCAGGCGGCAGGCGATGCCGGGGTCCTTGCCGCAGACCGAGGCGAGCGTGTCCTTGCCGGACGGGGAGACGGGTTTTCCTGGCCCAGCGGCAAGCAGCCGGGGAAGCACAATGATCTCCTAATGAGGGGGGCTCAGCGGGCGGCGCCTCTTATAGTCGCCGGCGCCGGGGGGTGACCGAGCCCGCTGGGCGCCTCCAGCGCCGCGGGGGCTGGACAAAACCGCCCAGCGCCTCCGGCGGCGCGGGCTGGACGGACCCGCTCAGCGCCTCCGGCGGCGCGGGCTGAACGAAGCCGGCCCCGGCCGCCGCTACCGGGTGAGGCCGGTGATGAAGCCGAGGAACGCCAGGGTGTCGGCCGAGAGCGCCGCCGCACGGCTGACGGCCCGGGCGCCGTGCCCGACGTCCGACTCCCGGCGGAAGAGGATAGGCCGGCCCGCAAACGGGGCCGACGTGGCATGCTGCAGCGCGGCGCACATCTTGCGCGCGTGCATCGGATCGACCCTGGTGTCGCCGTCGAAGACCGTGAACAGGGTCGCCGGGTAGCTCACCCCGTCCCGCACGTGATGGTAAGGAGAGTACGAGAGCAGCCAGCCGAGCTGCTCGGGGTCGGCGGCGGTCCCATACTCGTCGTTCCAGGTCTCGCCGAGACCGAATCGCTCGTACCTGACCATGTCCAGCAGCGGAGCGGAAGACGCCGCCGCGGCGTAAAGGCCGGGCCGCTGGGTGATCGCCGCCCCCACCAGCAGGCCGCCGTTGGAGCCGCCGGAGATCGCAAGCTGCTCCCTGGTGGTCCAGCCGTCGCCGATGAGCTTCTCGGCGGCGGCGTGGAAGTCGTCGAACACGTTCTGCTTGCTGGCGCGCATGCCGGCCCGGTGCCACTCCTCACCCTCGTCGCCGCCGCCGCGCAGCGAGGCGACGGCGTAGACGCCGCCTCGCTCGACCCAGGCCAGGATCGTCGCGGCGTAGCCGGGCCGCATGCTGACGCCGAACCCGCCGTACCCGTACAGGATCGCCGGGCGCGGGCCTTGCGCTGTGCCCTCGCCGGACATGACCAGCATGCGGACCGTCGTCCCGTCGGGCGACGGGTACTCGACCTGCCTGGCCGAGATCTGCGGGACGTCCACCGCGCCGGGAGCGCGTGCCCAGGTCTCGGTCGCACCGGTGATCGCGTCGTAGCGGAGCACCATCGGCGGCGTGGTGTTGTCCGTGTAGCCGAGCCAGGCCTCGTGGCCGCCTTCGGGCCGCTCGCTGAGCCCGCCGACGGTGCCCAGGCCGGGCAGTGGCACGGCGCCGGTGCGTTCCCCGGTCGCCAGGTCGTGCACGCTGACCTCGCTGATGGCGTGCCTGGTCCAGGAGACGAGCAGCACCGGCCGGCCCAGCTCGGCGCCATCCAGAATGGCGAAATCCGCCAGCACCGCCTCCGGGTCCTGCGGCACCAGGTCGTGCCAGTTCGAATAGCCGGGCTCGGCAGGATCGGTCACCGCGAGCCTGCCCCTGGGTGCGTCACGGTCGGTCCACAGGTACAGCAGGCCGTCCCTTCCCACGTGCCCGCCGGTCTGCGCGTCGACCCCCTGCTGCACCACCCGCAGGTCCGGCGCTGACTCCGGCGACGCGGCCAGGTCCGCGATCCACAGGTCATTCCGCGGTGCCGTGCCCGCGGCGGCGCTGATGAGCAGCCAGCGGCCGTCCCTGCTCACCGAGATCGAGTAGTAGTTGGTCTTCTCCAGGCCCTCGCCGAAGATCATGACGTCGTCGGCCGCCGGGCTGCCCACCTCGTGCAGGTAGACCCGTCGGTGGTACTGCTGCTCCCCCTCGGGCACCTCAGCGGCAGGAAGCCTTCGGCTGTAATAGAACGCCTTGCCGCCGGGCAGCCAGGCCACGTTGGTGTACCGGGTTCGGTCGATGGGGCCGTCGACGTTCTCGCCGGTGGCGACGTCCATGACGCGCAGCAGCGATTCCTCGTCACCGCCCTGCGAAAGCTGGTATGCGACCAGGCGGCCGTCGCGGTCGGGCTGCCAGGCGTCCAGCGTGGTGGTGCCGGTCTCGTCGATGGCCACGGGATCGACCAGGACGTGCTCGCCGCCGGAGGGGGTGGCCGTGTACAGGACGGCGTGCTCCTGTGCTGCGGCGCGGCGGCTGTAGAACTGCCGCTCGCCACGCCACACTGGCGCGCCGACGTAACCCGCGCCGAGCAGTTCGGTGATCCGCGCGGCCAGCGCCGCCCGGTCGCCGAGCCCGGCGATGAACCCCGCGAACAGCGCGTCCTGCGCGGCCAGCCAGGACTTGGTCTCCTCGCTGCCGGCGTCCTCAAGCCAGCGGTACGGATCCCGGACCAGGCGGCCGCTGATCTGCTCGGCGTGGTCGTCGCGGCGGGCTGGCGGATATGCGGCTGGGGCCATGACCTGCACTATATGGGGGGATCCCGAGCGGCCGGCCAGACACCGGCGCGGCACGTTCGGCGCGTCGATCTGAACCGGTACCGCGCCCGGTTAGGCTATTGGGGTTGGCGGACCGGCCATCAGGCAATCACACTGGTCACGGGTGCCCCGACACTGCGGCGGCGCACCTGCCTGGGAGGTGGGAGTGCGTCGGGTACTGCTGCTCAACATCACGTATGAGCCGCTCACCACGGTGGGACTGCACCGCGCTGTATGCCTGGTACTCGGCGAGAAGGCCGAGGTTGTGCACGACGACGCCGGAGGCGCCGTCTTGCATTCCGCGTCGGTCGTGATCGCGGCCCCCTCCGTGATCAGGCTCCGCCGCCACATCCGGGTGCCGCACCGCAGCCGGGTCCCGCTGACCAGAGCGGCGCTGATGCGCAGGGACAATTACCTGTGCGCCTATTGCGGGACAAAAGCCGAGACGATCGACCACGTGATCCCGCGCAGCCGCGGCGGCGCGCATTCCTGGGAGAACTGCGTCGCCTCCTGCATGCGGTGCAACCACAAAAAGGCGGACCGCCTGATCGACGAGCTCGGCTGGACCCTGCTCTGCGTGCCCGTCGTGCCCCGCGGGGCGCACTGGCGGCTGATCGGCGCCGCCCACGACGGTGACCCGCAGTGGGCGGCTTACCTGGCCGAGACCAGCGCCGCGTAGCCGCCCATCCCGGTGCGCCGCGGCTGGGGGAGAGCGGGCGCTGCACAGAGGCGAACCAGTTGAAGGCTGCCGACGGCTCCGTAACGATGTAATCATGGAGACGATTTACGAGCACGCCGGCGGGCGAGCATCGGTGGACCGCGGTACCGCTGCCGAGGGGCGCCGGCGCGGTCCGTGTGACGACAGCACGCACGATCGGGCTTAGGCTGTCACAGAGGGCTGCGGGCTGGCGAGCGAGGTGGCGACATGGCGGACCACGAACTGACGATCCCGGAGGGCGGATTCTGGCCGGCGCCGGAGGTCCCGCAGCCGAACATCTACCCGATGGAGTGGCACGTCGAGACCGAGAAGCTCGCGTCGATCTACCAGAAATCCAAGCTGATGGCCTGGAACCCGGCGGACCTGCCGTGGGACGGGCTGCGCGCCGGGGACTTCACCGCCGAGCAGCGGCTCGGGATCATGTACTGGTTCTCGGTCCTGGCGAATTTCGACGCCTCCGGGCCCGCGGTGTTCGCCCGCGCCACCATCCACGCGTTCGAGCAGCACGAGGAGGACCCGGTCCGCAAGTGCTTCTTCTCGATCACCCGCGACGAGATGAACCACGAGGAATGCTGCCAGCGGTCGATCGCCACGCTCTGGCCGGGCGGCCCGCTCAGCTGGACCCCAGCGACCGACCTGGAGCGCGCCGCGCACAACAACATCGGCTGGCTGTACCACAACGGCGGCCGGTACTGGAGCGGCTACAACAAGGCCGTCGGCAAGTACTCGCTCGCGGTGCTGTTCACCAGCTTCATGATGGGCGAGATGGCGGCCTCGACGCTGTTCCGGGGAATGGCGTCCGGCACCACGCACCCGGTGTTCAGCGAGATGTTCCACAAGATCGGCCGGGACGAGTCGCGCCACCTGCAGATCTGCATGACGATCCTGGAGAAGGAGTGGCCCGGCCTGACCGACGACATCAAGACGACGATCACGCGCCAGCTCAGGGCCGGCTTCGTGTTCCTTTCCATGATCCTCTGGGAGCCGCCCGAAAGCGGCTTCTGGGAGCTGCCGCCGTACTTCCTGCCTAACCACAGGGTGCTGATGAGTTACGCCAGGGAGGCCGGGCTCGGGGTGCTGTCTTACCAGGAGCAGGCCGAGAACTGGAAGGTCGCGATGGCCAGGGTGCGCGCGATCGTGCAGCGCTGGGGCATCGAGTTCCCGGCCATTCCGGAACTCGACATCGAGGGCGTCGACGTCGACGAGGACATCGACCCCGAGGACATCATCCCGGTTTTCTGACCGGCCGGCGCCCCGCTCGCCTGCGCACTTGCGACCCGGCCCGGTCTGCGGGACCGTTGGGTGTGAACGGGGCCACACTGGCGCCACCGGACGCGAGGGAGCGGAGGCCTTGGCCTGGTCCAGTTATGTCGCCCTGGGTGACAGTCTCACTGCGGGCCTGGGCGACGAGGGCCGGGACGGCCGTCCGGTCGGCTGGGCGCAGCGGCTCGCCGACATCCTCAGCGTGCGCACGGCCGTGCGGTGCAGCCTGACCAACCTGGCCGCGGACGGCGCCACTGTGCGCGAGGTGCTCGCTGAGCAGCTTCCGGCGGTTGCGGCCCACAAGCCCGACCTGGTCAGCGTCACCGTGGGGACGAACGACGTCCGCGCCCGCAGCTTTGACGAGATGAGCTTCAAGGCCGACCTCGGTCAGTTGTTTGAACGCCTGGCCGCGACCGGGGCCACGCTGCTGACGTGGACCTTGCCGGACCTCACGGCGGTGCTGTCGCTGTCACCCGAACTGCAGGAGATCGCACGCGAGCGGCTGCGCGTGGCCAGCGACATCATCCGCGAGCAGGCAGAGTCCTACAGCGCGGTCTGCCTCGACATCTGGTCGCTGCCCGGGGTCACCGACCCCGGGCTCTACGGGCCCGACCGGGCCCATCCCAACCACCGAGGCCATCAGTTCCTCGCCGCCGCCTGCGCGGACAAGCTGGCCCCGAGATAAGCGCCCGTCGCCCGATCCTGACCCCCGCTGAGGACCGCGCCCGGGGAGCGGCACCGCCGCGGCTCCCGAAGGCAAACCCGCGGGGACGCCTTCCGCAAAACCTCCGATAGCAAGGCCGCGGACGACAGCTTCCGCAAAACCTCCGATAGCAAGGCCGCGGACGACAGCTTCCGCAAAACATCCGAAAGCAAATCCGCCGCGGGATGCTCAGGCGCTAGCCCTCTGAACCAGGCGCCGCGGGGATGCTCCCTGTGCGGTTGTGGACCGCTGTGTGGACAGACCGGTGGATAAGCCCGTTACGCAGGGGATAACGGCGGGTGTCCTGTGGATGGCCAAAGAATTTTGAGATTGGTGCCGGCAAGCCCTTGTGCGGGTCCCTTGCCAGGCAGTAGAAAAGCACTCACCACGTCAGGCGCAAGCCCGATCCGGGGGAGACCCCGGGAGGCCTGGGGGCAACTCCAGGACATGCGGAGAGCCGGGAAACCGGAGCTCAGCGTGGGTGTCTGGTCCTGGTGCGGTCGGCAGCGGACAGCAGCCGGGCAACCGGCCAGCCGAGCAATCGGCACGCTGGGCTGCAGGCCGGGCGAGGCCCCTCCATCTCATACATGGAGGGGCCTCGTCATTATTGTGCCGTCCGCAATTGGGCCGCACCAGAGAACCCCGGCGCGTGGCGGCCGTGACGGCATGCACGCGCTGCAGCTTGCCGCCACGGTCGCCGTGTCGGCCGCGGCGGGGCATTGACTGTGCATCATCCCCGGCTATTGGGTTCGTAAACAAATCGCTCACATCATGTAACGCCGTGTGCAATGGCAGACGATAATGAGGCAGACGCAGGCGACGTGGGTACCCCCGAGCTCACGTCGCCGCGTCTTTGCTCCTGGCCGCTCCGCCGCGGATGCCGGCCGCGCCGCGTGCCGGCAGTACCCCGCGGCGCCATCGCCCGGTAGCGTTCGATATATGAATGCAACGACTACGCCTGAGAGCGGTGCGGCCTGGTCGGAGCGGGTGCCGTTCGGCCGGATGCTCACTGCCATGATCACACCCATGACCAGTGACCGGGCGGTCGACTACGACGGCGCGGCCCGCCTGGCCGAGTACCTGGTCACCGAGATGCGCAACGACGGCTTGGTGATCAGCGGCACGACCGGCGAGTCGCCGACAACCACCGACGAGGAGAAGGCCAGGCTGCTGCGCGCCGTGATTGAGGCCGTGGGGGACCGGGCCACGATCGTGGCCGGCGTCGGCACCAACGACACCGCACACAGCTGCGAGCTCGCCAGGCAGGCCGAGCGGGCCGGGGCGCACGCGCTGCTCGTCGTCACGCCCTACTACAACAAGCCGCCGCAGCACGGGCTCGTGGCGCACTTCACCACGGTGGCCGACGCGACGAGCCTGCCGGTGATGCTCTATGACATCCCGGGCAGAACCGGCACCGCGATCGCCACCGAGACCCTGGTGCAGCTATCCGCGCACCCGCGGATCGTCGCGGTCAAGGACGCCAAGGGCGACTTCGGCGCGGGATCCGTGGTCATGGCCGCCACCGACCTGGCGTTCTACAGCGGTGACGACATGCTGAACCTGCCCTGGCTCGCGGTCGGCGCGGTCGGCTTCGTGAGCGTGCACGGCCACGTGGCCGGCGACCGGCTGCACGAGATGATCGACTCCTACCTGGCTGGCGATCCCGGTACCGCGCTCGCCGTGCACCGCGAGCTGCTGCCCGTCTACACCGGCATGACCCGCATGCAGGGGACGATCTCCGCCAAGGCGGCGCTCGCCATGCTCGGGCTGCCCGGCGGGCCGGTCCGGCCGCCGCTGGCCGACGCGACCAAGGCCGAGGCCGAGCGGCTGCGCACCGACCTTGTGGCCGGGGGCGTGAAGCTGCCGAGCTCATGGCCGGCGGCGTGACGCCACAGTGAGCCACCCACACCCGGACCTCGGCGCGCCGCCGCCGCTGCCCGTCGACGGTCTGCGAATCGTCGCCCTGGGCGGGCTCGGCGAGATCGGCCGGAACATGACGGTGTTCGAGCACGCCGGCCGCCTGCTGGTGGTGGACTGCGGGGTGCTGTTCCCGGAACCAGACCAGCCGGGGGTCGACCTGATCCTGCCGGATTTCTCCTACATCGAGGACCGGCTCGACCAGATCGAGGCGCTGGTGCTCACCCACGCGCACGAGGACCACATCGGGGCGGTCCCCTTCCTGCTGCGGCTGCGGAGGGACATCCCGCTGGTCGGGTCAAGGCTGACCCTGGCGCTGGTGGCCAGCAAGCTCACCGAGCACCGGATCACGCCGGAGACCCGCGAGGTCCGCGAGGGCAACACGATCTCGTTCGGCCCCTTCGCCCTCGAGTTCTTCTCGGTGAACCACTCGATCCCGGACTCGCTGGCCGTCGGCATCCGCACCCGCGCCGGGCTGGTGCTGCACACCGGCGACTTCAAGATGGACCAGCTCCCGCTTGACGGCCGGCTGACCGACCTGGCCGGATTCGCGCGGATCGGCACCGAGGGCGTCGACCTGCTGATGTCGGACTCCACCAACGCCGAGATCCCCGGGATCGTGACCACCGAGCGGGCGATCGGGCCGGTGCTCAGCGAGGTGTTCGCCGCCGCCAGGCAGCGGATCATCGTCTCCTGCTTCGCCAGCCACGTGCACCGGGTACAGCAGGTCATGGACGCGGCCGCCGCGCACGGGCGCAAGGTGGCCCTGGTCGGCCGGTCGATGGTCAGGAACATGGGCGTCGCCCGCGACCTCGGCTACCTGCGGGTCCCCTCGGTCCCCGGCGGCCTGCTGGTGGACCTGAAGGAAGCCGAGGAACTGCCGCCCGAACGGATCGTGCTGATCTCCACCGGCTCGCAGGGTGAGCCCATGTCCGCGCTGGCCCGCATGGCCGCGCGCGACCACCCGATCCGGGTGGCCGAGGGCGACACGGTGATCCTCGCCTCGTCGCTGGTCCCGGGGAACGAGACCGCGGTTTCCCGGATCATCAACGACCTGACCAGGCTGGGCGCGCGGGTGGTGCACCGCGGCAACGCGCTGGTGCACGTGTCCGGGCACGCGCCAGCCGGGGAGCTGCTCTACGTGCTGAACCTGGTGCGGCCCAGGAACTTCATCCCCGTGCACGGGGAGTGGCGGCACATGCGGGCGCACGCGGAACTCGCCGCGCTCACCTCCGTGCCGGACCGCAACATCGTGGTCGCGGACGACGGCGTGGTCGTCGACCTGGTCGACGGCAAGATCTCCGTCGCCGGGCACGTGCAGTGCGGCTACGTGTACGTCGACGGCCTGTCCGTGGGCGAGGTGACCGAGGCGTCGCTGAAGGACCGCCGGATCCTCGGCGAGGAGGGCTTCGTCTCGGCGGTCGTGGTGGTCGACTCCAGCAACGGCAAGCTCGTGGCCGGGCCGGAGATTCACGCCCGCGGCTCGGGCATCGACGACTCGGCGTTCGGGGAGGTCCGGCCGCTGATCGAGGAAGCGCTGGCCCGCGCGGCCGCCGAGGGGATCAGCGACTCCTACCAGCTCCAGCAGCTCATCCGCCGGACGCTGGGCCGCTGGGTCGGCGAGACCTACCGCCGCCGCCCGATGATCATCCCGGTGCTCGTCGAGGTCTGACGCGCCTTGGCGCCCGGGCCATGATCGTGGTAGCTGGCGCGCATGTGCGCGCGCTATCTACCACGATCATGGAACGCCGCCGGCCAGGTCGCGCAGGCGGAACCGCTGCAGCTTGCCGGTGTTGGTCCGGGGCAGCGCGGCCAGGAACTCGACCGCCCGCGGATACTTGTACGGCGCGATCCGCTGCTTCACGAACGCCTGCAGCTCGGCAACCATCTCCTGGTCGCCCGCGGCGCCGTCGCGCAGCACCACGTAGGCCTTGACGATCTGGCCGCGTGCCTCGTCGGGGACGCCGATCACCCCGCACTCGGCCACGTCCGGGTGGCCGAGCAGGACCTCCTCGATCTCCGGGCCCGCGATGTTGTAGCCGCCCGAGATGATCATGTCGTCGCTGCGCGCCTGGTACCAGAAGTAGCCGTCGGCGTCCCTGACGTAGGTGTCGCCGGTGAAGTTCCAGCCGTCCCGCACGTAGGACCGCTGCCGGTCGTCCGCGAGGTACCGGCAGCCGGTCGGGCCCTTGACCGCCAGCCTGCCCGGCGTCCCGTCCGGCACCGGCTTGCCGTCGGCGTCCAGGATCGCGGCCTCGTAGCCGGGGACCACCCGGCCGGTCGCCCCGGGCCGGATCTCGTCGTCGGCCGATGAGATGAAGATGTGCAGCATCTCGGTGCTGCCGATGCCGTCGATGATCTTCACGCTGGTGGCGTCGTAGAAGGCCTGCCACGTCGACGCGGGCAGGTGCTCGCCCGCCGACACCGGGCGGCGCAGCCCGCGCAGCCGGTCCGCCTTGCCTGCCCCGAGCATCGCGCGGTAGGCCGTGGGCGCGGTGGACAGCACGGTGACGCCGCGCGCGGCGATCTGGTCGGCCAGCCCCGCCGGGGTCGCCGTCTCCAGCAGCAGCGTGGCAGCGCCGGCTCGCAGCGGGAACACCAGCAGCCCGCCGAGCCCGTAGGTGAACGCGAGCGGCGGCGTGCCGGTGAAGAGGTCGTCCGCCTGCGGCTTGAGCACGTGCGCGGAGAACGTGTCCGCGATCGCGAGCAGGTCGCGATGGAAGTGCATGGCCGCCTTGGGGCGGCCGGTCGTGCCCGACGTGAACGCGATCATTGCCACGTCGTCGGCGGCGGTGTCCACGGCGGAGAAGTTGCGCGGCATCGCCGTCACGCGCTGCACCAGGTCTTCGGGCCCGGCGCCCCCGTAGCTGACGATCTGCAGCCCGGCCACGCCGCCGTCGGCGCGGCCGCCGCCGGCGTGGCTGCCGCTGGCCAGGCCGGCGGCGGCGAGTTCCCCGGTGAACCGGTGGTCGCAGAGGGCCAGCCTGACCCTGGCGATCTCGCAGATCGACGAAAGCTCGGCGGCGCGGAGCAGGGCCATGGTCGTCACGGCGACCCCGCCGGCCTTGAGCACGCCGAGCCAGCAGGCGGCGAGCCACGGGTTGTTCGGGCCGCGCAGCAGCACCCGGTTGCCCGGGACCAGCCCCAGCTCGTCCGCGAGAACCCAGGCCACCTGGTTGGAGACCCGCACCACGTCGTCGTAGCTCCAGGCGCCGTCCTCCGACAGCAGGCACGGCCGGCCGCCGCCGCCCGCGTCCGCGGTGGCGTCGAGCAGTTCGGCGGCGACGTTCAGCCGCTCGGGATACTGCAGCTCCGGCAGGGTGAACCGGAACTCGGGCCACAGCTCCGGGGACGGCAGGTTGTCCCGGCAGAACGTGTCGACGTGCGCGGACGGTGCGAGCCGCATGGACTGACCTCCTCGACCTGACGGAGATGACTCACAGTATTCCGCTATGTTCCTTGGATGACGACCTTCACCGGGGCGCCAGAGAGCCGCGATCCGTGGCCGGTCCAGCCGCGCGCGCTGATCGTGACGATCTACGGCCTTTACGCGCGCGACGCGGCGCGCGCGGCCGGCCCTGGTGACCTCGAGGGCTGGCTGTCGGTGGCGTCGCTGATCCGGCTGCTCGCCGGGCTCGGGGTGGACGAGCCGGCCGTCCGGTCGTCGATCTCCCGGCTCAAGCAGCGCGGCGTGCTCGAGCCGCGCCGCAGCGGCGGCGCGGCGGGCTACGCGCTTTCCGCTGGCGGCCTGGCCATCCTCGCCGAAGGCGACGACCGGATCTTCGGGCGGTCGCGCGCCGAGCTGGCCGACGGCTGGGTGCTGGCCGTGTTCAGCGTGCCCGAGCCGCAGCGCCGCCGGCGTCACGAGCTGCGGTCCCGGCTGACCTGGCTGGGCTTCGGCACGGTGTCGGCCGGGGTGTGGATCGCGCCGGCCCGCCTCGCGACGCAGACCGCCGGGATGCTGGGGCGCAGCGGCCTGTCGGAGTATGTGACCCTGTTCCGCGCCGACTACCAGGCGTTCGGCGACCTGGGGGAGCAGGTGCGCCGGTGGTGGGACCTCGGCCGGCTGCAGCAGCTGTACCAGGCGTTCCTCGACGCCGCCGGACCGGTGCTCGCGCGCTGGGAGGCATCGCCGCCGCCCGCGGCCAGCGGTGCGGCGTTCGCCGACTACGTCAGGGCGCTCACCGCCTGGCGGCGGCTGCCCTACCTCGACCCCGGGCTGCCCGCCGAACTGCTGCCGGCCGGCTGGAACGGCCTCCAGGCCGACCAGGTCTTCGCCGCGCTGCGCGGCCGCCTGGCCGACCCGGCCCGGGGCTACGTGCTCGCGGTCACCGCCGGCCAGCCGGGCGTCAGCCGATGACCGCGTAACCCTGGATCTCGACGAGAGCCGCCGGGTCCCACAGCCTCGAGACGCCGACCGCGGCCATCGCCGGGTAGTCCCGGCCGGCCAGCCTCCGCCAGGCCAGCCCGATCTCGCGGCCGTGCCTGCGGTAGTCGTCCAGGTCCACCGCGTACACGGTCAGGCTCGCCAGGTCCGCGGGTGAGCCGCCGGCCGCGGCCAGCGCCTGCAGCAGGTTGGCCAGCGCGCGCTCGAACTGCTCGGCGACCGTGCCGCCGGCGATCACGCCGTCCGCGCCGCTGGCGATCTGGCCGGCCAGGAACACCACCCGCCCGCCGTCGGCGACCACCGCATGCGAGAACCCGCTCGGCCTCGGCAGCGCCGGCGGGTTCACCCGCTCGAGCGTCATCTGCTCTCCAAATTCCGTGAACGTCACGCCGCGGGGTCAGCCGCGGCCCTGCCCGGTGCGCGAGGCCGCCGCCGCGGGGTCAGCCGCGGCCCTGCCCGGTGTGCCAGGGTGCGCGGGGTCGGCGGCCCTGCCCGGTGTGCCAGGGTGCGCGGGGTCGGCGGCCCTGCCCGGTGTGCCAGGGTGCGCGGGGTCAGCCGCGGCCCTGCCCGGTGTGCCAGGGTGCGCGGGGTCGGCGGCCCTGCCCGGTGTGCCACGGTGCGCGGGGTCGGCGGCCCTGCCCGGTGTGCCAGGCCGCCACCGCGCGTGCCTGGTGGCCGGCGTACCCAGCCTGAGCAGCTGCAGCCGGGGGCGCGGCCCGTCGGTACGGCCGGTCTGCGGCGGCCGGCTCCCGGCGCGCCACGGGTCGGGCCACGCCGCGGCCGGCCCATCGTAGCCCTGCTCGGCCGCGGCGTGCAGGGTCCAGTTCGGGTCGTAAAGATGCGCCCGGCCCAGCGCGCAGAGGTCGGCCCGGCCGGCCAGGATGACCGAGTTGACGTCGTCGTAGGAGGAGATCACGCCGACGGCGATCGTCGCGATCCCCGCCCGGTTGCGGATCGCGTCCGCGAACGGGGTCTGGTACGACCGGCCGAACGCGGGCGCCTCCTCCGGCGTCACCTGGCCGGTGGATACGTCGACGGCGTCGGCGCCCGCCGCCCGGAACGCCCGGGCGATCTCGACCGCGTCCTCGCCGGTGATCCCGCCGGCGCACCAGTCGGTGGCGGAGATCCGCACGGTCATCGGCTTGGCGGACGGCCAGACCTGGCGCATCGCGCTGAACACCTCGAGCGGGTACCGCAGCCGCCCGGCCAGAGATCCGCCGTAGTCGTCGGTGCGCCGGTTCGTGACCGGCGAGATGAACGACGACAGCAGGTAGCCGTGCGCGCAGTGCAGCTCGATCAGGTCGAAGCCGGAACGGTCCGCGGCTTGCGTGGCGTTCAGGAACTGATTTTTGATTTCGGCCAGGTCGGCAGCGGTCAGCTCGCGCGGCGTCTGGCTGACGCCGGGCAGGTAGGGGATTGCCGACGGGCCGCACACCTCCCAGTTGCCCTCGGGCAGCGGCTCGTCCATTCCCTCCCACATCAGCCGGGTGGAGCCCTTGCGGCCGGAGTGGCCGAGCTGCAGCCCGATCTTCGCGGTGGACCGCGCGTGCACGAAGCCGGTGATCCGCCGCCAGGCGGCCTCGTGCCCGGGCGCGTACATTCCGGCGCAGCCGGGCGTGATCCGGCCTTCCGGGCTCACGCAGACCATCTCGGTCATGACCAGGCCCGCGCCGCCGAGTGCCTTGCCGCCGAGGTGCACCAGGTGGAAATCGGACGGGGTGCCGTCGGTGGCGGAGTACATGTCCATCGCGGACACCACGACGCGGTTCTTCAGCTGCATGCCGCGCAGCCGGAACGGCTGGAACATCGGCGGCACGACGTCGCCGCTGCCCATGCCCCGCTTCTTCTCGTGCCCGGCGAACCAGGTGTCGATGCGCGCGGCGAACTCCGGGTCGCGCAGCCGCAGGTTGCCGTGGGTGACGCGGCGGCTGCGGGTCATGATGTTGAAGGCGAACTGCTCGGGCTCCTGTGACGTGTACTGGCCGAGGTTCTCGAACCATTCCAGGCTGGCCTGGGCCGCGCGCTGGGTGGAGGCGACGACCGGCCGCCGCTCGGCCTCGTACGCCTCGAGCGCGGCGTCCAGCCCGGGGTTCTCGTGCAGGCACGCGGCGAGGGCCAGCGCGTCCTCCATCGCCAGCTTGGTGCCCGAGCCGATGGAGAAGTGCGCGGTGTGCGCGGCGTCGCCGAGCAGGATCACGTTGCGGTGCCGCCAGCTTTCGCAGCGCAGCGTGGCAAAGCTGATCCACTTGGAGTTGTTGGCCAGCACCGCGTGGCCGTCGAGCACCCCCGCGAACAGCTCGCGGATCCTGCCGATCGACGCCTCGTCCGAGGCGCCGGACGGCAGGTGCGCCGCGGCCGGGTGGGCGAACCCCGCGGCCTGCCAGACCGAGTCGTGCATCTCCACGATGAACGTGCTGCCGGTCGCGTCGTACGGGTACCCGTGGATCTGCATCACGCCGAACGGCGTCTGCTCGACGTAGAACTTGAACGCGTCGAATACCAGGTCGGTGCCGAGCCACATGTACTTGCAGCGGCGGACGTCGAGGTCGGGCCGGAACGTGGCGGCGAACGCCGCCCTGGTCGCGGAGTTGGCGCCGTCGGCGGCCACCACCAGGTCGTGCCCGGCCGCGAGGGCGTGGGCGTCCGGGGCCTCGGCGCGGAAGTGCACGGCCACCCCCAGGTCCGCGCACCGCTGCTGCAGGATCTGCAGCAGCCTCCGCCGGCTCAGCGCGGCGAAGCCGTGACCGCCGCTGGTGATCACCTGGCCCCTGAAGTGCACGTCGATGTCGTCCCAGCGAGCGAACTCGCGCTCCATCGCCTGGTAGATCGCCGGGTCCGCGTGCTCGATGCCGCCCAGGGTCTCGTCGGAGAACACCACGCCGAAGCCGAACGTGTCGTCGGGCGCGTTCCGTTCCCAGACGGTGATCTCGCTGCCCGGCGCAAGCTGCTTGGCCAGGACCGCGAAGTACAGGCCGCCTGGCCCGCCGCCCACGATCGCGATGCGCACGCCGCCTCCCGCCGCGTCCCGCTGTCTCGCCCCCCAGGCTCGACGCTATGCCGCTTCTGCGACGACCGTCAATAGAACGCACAACCCGATCCCGGCGGGCCGCCGGCCGGGGCCCAGCACGGTGGTGGGCACCGCGCTGTTGCTGGGACGGGGGGTTGAGCACGGTCGTGGGCACCGCGCTGTTGCTGGGGCGGGGGGTTGAGCACGGTCGTGGTGCCCGCGCTGTTGCTGGGACCACAGCGCGGGCACCATCACCGCGTTGCCGGGTGCGGCTGGCGGGCGCTGCGGGAGCGCCGCCTCAGGAACGACATCGACGGCGTTCTGCTGTCGCTGGGGCAGCATCAATGGCGCTCTGCTGTTGCTGGTGGCGGCCCTGCGCCGTTGGCGAAGGCCGTTCGCCCTTAGCGACACGCCATTCGGCATGCTTCGCTGACCGTTGACAGATCGGTACCGTGGAGATCATGGCGACTCGTGCGCCCAGCGGTTCCGCGCGCTCGAAAGACGCGGCGCGCTCCAGAGGCGGCGCCAGCGGCCGGTCGCGCATGGGAAGTCCCGGGAAGCGGCAGGGCGGATCCGCGCGCAAGCCGCCGCCGCGCGGCCGGTCGCGGGCCGGGCGGCGCGGCCCTGGCGGGCGCAGGTACGCAGCACCGCCGCCGCCCAGCAACCCGATCGTGATCCTGATCGGATGGGTGGTCGGCGCGGTCACCGGCATATGGATGGCCGTGGCGCACACGACCGGCGCCGCGGTCCGCGCCGCCGGGCGCAATGCCAGGGACCTGGATCCCGCCCACCGCAGGGACGGCGTCGGGCTGGCCGTCCTGGGCCTGGCGATCATCATGGCCGCGGTCACCTGGTTCCGCCTCGGCGGCCCGGTGGGCCACGGCCTGTCCGCCGTGGTCCGGGACGGGTTCGGCTCGGCCGCATGGGTGCTGCCGGTTCTGCTTGCCCTGCTCGCCTGGCGCTACCTGCGGCACCCGGACCGGAACGCGGACACCGCCCGCATGATCATCGGCTGGGCGGCGCTGATCATCGGCGGGCTCGGCCTGGTGCACATCGCGCACGGCACGCCCAGGCCGGCCGTTGGCCTGACCGCGATCCGCGAAGCCGGCGGCCTCATCGGCTATGCCGTGTCGGCGCCGCTGGTCGCCGCGCTGAGCGCGTGGTGGGCAACGCCGTTGCTGGCCCTGCTCACCGGCTTCGGCCTGCTGGTCATCACGGGCACCCCGCTGCACCGCGTGCCCAGCCGGCTGGCCGAGCTGCACGGCTTCGTCAGGGGCACGCCACCGCAAGGGGACGACGCTGACGGCACCGCCGGCGAGGAGCCGGACCGTGCGCGCCGCCAGCTGCCCAGGGGCGGGCGAAAGCGCCAGGAGGCCCTGGAGCCAGGCGACCGTGACCGTCCCTACGACTCGCCCCTGATCGGCGGCATCCTGCCGAAGAGGGCCGGCCAGGACGGCCGCCCAGGCACGGCCCCGGCCGGGCAGCTCCCGCCCGACGCGGCCGAGGCGAGCGACGCCCTGGCGTTCAGCGCGGCGGGACCCGGCCAGCCGGCGCCGCCGGGCGGGCGGAACCCGGGCGAGGTGCCGTGGCACGATCCCTGGGCCGGCCCTGACGCGGCCAAGGGCACGGCGGGTGACGCGGCCGGGTCCGGGGCTCCGGCTGCGCCGGGCGGCGCGAAGGACCGCGTGCCCGAGCAGCTCACGCTCAGCGGGGCCACTGACGCCAGCTACACGCTGCCGCCAGCGGCGTTGCTGCGGCCCGGGACAGCCCCGAAGGCGCGGACCCGCGCGAACGACCTCATGGTCGAAGCCCTGTCCGCGGTGCTCGAGCAGTTCCAGGTTGATGCCCAGGTGACCGGGTTCACCCGGGGCCCGACCGTGACCAGGTACGAGATCGAGCTCGCCCCGGCGGTCAAGGTGGAGCGGGTCACGGCGCTGTCGAAGAACATCGCCTACGCGGTGAAGAGCGCGGACGTGCGGATCCAGTCGCCGATCCCGGGCAAGTCCGCGATCGGCATCGAGATCCCCAATGCGGACCGGGAGATCGTCAGCCTCGGCGACGTGTTGCGCTCCCAGGCCGCGGCCAGCGACCACCACCCGATGGTCGTCGGCCTTGGCAAGAACGTCGAGGGCAATCACGTCGTGGCCAACATCGCGAAGATGCCTCATATGTTGATAGCAGGGGCCACCGGGGCGGGCAAAAGCACGTGTATCAACGGGCTGATCACGTCGGTCCTGATCCGGGCCACGCCGGATGAGGTGCGGATGATCCTCATCGACCCGAAGCGGGTCGAGCTCGCCATCTACCAGGGGATCCCGCACCTGATCACCCCGATCATCACGGACCCCAAGCGGGCCGCTGACGCGCTGCAGTGGGTGGTCGGGGAAATGGACCGCCGCTACGACGACCTCGCCGCGTCCGGCTTCCGGCACATGGACGACTTCAACAAGGCGGTCCGCTCGGGCAAGCTCACCGCCCCGCCTGGCAGCGAGCGGGCGTACGAGCCGTACCCCTACCTGCTGGTGATCGTCGATGAGCTCGCCGACCTGATGATCGTCGCGCCACGGGACGTGGAGGATTGCGTGGTGCGCATCACCCAGCTCGCCCGCGCGGCCGGGATCCACCTGGTGCTGGCGACGCAGCGGCCCAGCGTCGACGTGGTCACCGGGCTGATCAAGGCCAACGTGCCTTCGCGGCTCGCGTTCGCGACGTCGAGCCTGACCGACAGCCGGGTGATCCTGGACCAGCCGGGCGCCGAGAAGCTGGTCGGCCAGGGCGACTCCCTGTTCCTGCCGATGGGCGCCAGCAAGCCGCTGCGGCTGCAGAACGCGTACGTCACCGAGAAGGAGATCCGCGAGGTCGTCGCGCACTGCAAGAAGCAGGCCGAGCCCTCCTACCGCGAGGACGTCGCGGTTGCGGAAGGGCAGAAGCGCGAGATCGACGCCGACATCGGCGACGACCTGGAATACCTGGTGCAGGCGGCCGAGCAGGTCGTCAGCACCCAGTTCGGCTCCACCTCGATGCTGCAGCGCAAGCTCAGGGTCGGTTTCGCCAAGGCAGGCCGGCTGATGGACCTGCTGGAGAGCCGCGGCGTCGTCGGGCCCAGCCAGGGTTCGAAGGCCAGGGACGTCCTGGTCAAGCCCGAGGATCTCGGCGCGCTGATCGCGTCCCTGCGCGGCGGCGGGGACGGCTGAATGGCCGTCGGTGAGAGTTAAGCCGCCGTTTTCCGGCTCGCCTATGGAACCAGCGATGGGTGTCCAGCAGTCGTAGTAAGGGTAGGGACGCAGATACTTATAGTGCCGTCAACCGTGCTGGCGCCTCGCGGGCACGGCGGGCGGATGTCTACACTTGGTGACCGGTCCCTCACCCGGGGGACGCAGGCAACATCCCGGTAGCTGTCACCGCACCCCGGGCGGCGCGCAGTGGGGCAAGGAGTGGAGGCGCGGCGTGAGCATCGGTGACACCCTGGCGGAAGCGCGACGCCAGGCTGGTCTCACCGTTACGCAGGTCAGCCAGCGGACCTGCATCAGGGAGACGATCATCCGGGGGATCGAGCGCGGTGATTATTCGGCCTGCGGAGGTGACTTCTATGCGCGAGGCCACATCCGCAGCGTCGCGCGGGCCGTCGGTGCCGACCCGGAACCGCTGATCAGGGAGTACGACCAGATCCAGGGCGCCCCGCGGGCGATCTCGGCAGCTGACGTCTTCGAGCCCGCCACTCCGATCAAAATCAAGGAACGGCGCAGGCCGAACTGGAGCGCGGCCATGGTGGTGGTGCTTGCCGTTCTTGCCGGCTTCGTCGCGTACCACATCGTCTCGAAGCCGAAGGCTTCGCCGTCGTCCGGGTCGTCGGGAGCGCACCTGAACACCGCGACGCACAAGACGTCACCGAAGCACCATGCCAGGCCATCCGCGTCGCCCGCGCAGCCCGTGCTCACCAACGCCGTGGATATCCGCCTCACGGCCACCGAGAACTGCTGGGTCATGCTGACCACAGCCAGCGGGCATCAGATCTACGAGGGCGTCGTCTACGCCGGAACGTCGAAGCACTGGACGGAGAGGCAGGCGGTCAGCCTGATGCTCGGCAACCCAGGAGGAGTCTCGCTGACGGTGAACGGGAGGAACCGGCTGCCGGCCGGGTCTACCCAGCCGGTCACGCTGAGCCTCGGGCCGGGCGAGAAGACCACGGGCTGACCTGGCGCGCGGCCGCTGGCCACTCCGCGGCGGGGCTCGCCACCCGGCGAGCGGCGCGCAGGCCACCCGGTGCGCAGCACGGTGCCCGGCCGCCATCGCCGGTATCTGCGTGCGATCCCATGGGCCGGGTTACCGTAGTCTGCCGGTGTGTCATCGAGTCAGCTTCCTCCGCCGGGCCAGCCCGGCCGCAGCGTCAGCCTGGTCACACTCGGCTGCGCGCGGAACGAGGTCGACTCGGAGGAACTCGCCGCCCGGCTCGAGGCGGCCGGATGGACCGTGTCCGATACCTCGGACGCTGATGTCGTCCTGGTCAACACCTGCGGTTTCATCGAGGCGGCCAAGCGGGAATCGATCGACGAGCTGCTCGGCGCCGGGTCGGGCGGGGCCAAGGTGGTCGCCGCCGGGTGCCTGGCCCAGCGATACGGCTCGGAGCTGGCCGACGCGCTGCCGGAGGCACAGGTCCTGGGCTTTGACGACTACGGGGACATCGCTGCCAGGCTGGACGAGGTGCTGGCGGGCCGGCGGTGGCCCGCGCACACGCCAGGCGACCGCAGGCGCCTGCTCCCGATCTCGCCCGCCAGCCGGAGGGCAGCCGCGGGCGCTGCGCTGCCGGGCCACGGGACCGTGCTGCCCGACCTCCCGCCGGGCGTGGCCCCGGCGTCCGGCCCGCGAGTGGTGCGGCGCCGGCTCGGTGACGGCGTCGTGGCGCCACTGAAGATCGCTTCGGGATGCGACCGCAGGTGCAGCTTCTGCGCGATACCGGCGTTCCGCGGCGCGTTCGTGTCCCGGGTGCCGCAGGACCTGGTTGCCGAGGCCGCCTGGCTGGCGGATCAGGGCGTGCGGGAGCTGTTCCTGGTCAGCGAGAACTCCACCTCCTACGGCAAGGACCTGGGTGACCTCACGCTGCTCGAGAGGGTGCTGCCTCAGCTTGCCGCGGTCGACGGCGTCGAGCGGGTCCGGGTGAGCTATCTGCAGCCCGCCGAGCTGCGGCCGGGTCTGATCGAGGTGATGGCAGCAACCCGTGGGGTGGCGCCCTATTTCGATCTGTCCTTTCAGCACGCCAGCGGGCGGGTGCTGCGCGCGATGCGGCGGTTCGGCGACCGCGAGCGCTTCTGCCTGCTGCTGGACCAGGTCCGCCAGGCATGCCCGGAAGCTGGCGTGCGGTCCAACTTCATCGTGGGCTTCCCGGGGGAGACCGAGGAGGACGTGGCGGAGCTGCAGCGGTTCCTGTGCGATGCCCGCCTGGATGCCATCGGCATCTTTGGGTACTCCGACGAGGACGGCACCGAGGCCGCGTCCCTGCCGGGCCATCTCCCGGCCGGCGAGATCGCGCGCCGGGTCTCCGAGCTCGCGGACCTCGCCGATGAGCTGATGGCGCAGCGGGCCGCTGAGCGCGCTGGCGAGGTGGTTGAGGTCCTGATCGAAGAGCCACTGGGTGAGGGCCGGTACGGCGGCCGCGCCGCGCACCAGGCGCCGGAGGTGGATGGCACGACCGAGGTGCTGGCACACGGGCACCTCGCCGTCGGCGACATGGTCCGGGCGCTGGTGACCGGGACAGACGGCGCCGATCTGGTGGCGGAGGCCGGCGGACCCGGCGCTCCCGGCGCTCCCGGCGGCGGGGCCGTCCGTCCGGTGAGAGGCGCGCAGCGCATTGAGTCGGCCTGACGTCGGCCCTGCGAAGGAGCGGAAGATCGGGAATGCCGGAAGCGCCCCGGTGCCGAGCCTGGTCAACGTCGCGAACGCGCTCACCGTGTTCCGGCTGTGCCTGGTGCCGGTCTTCGTGGTGCTCCTGCTGGCCGGGGGCGATGCCCTCCGGATCGCCGCGTGCGTGACCTTCGGCGTCGCCTCGGCCACCGATCTGCTCGACGGCGAGCTGGCCCGCAGGCGCGGCCTGGTCACCGACTTCGGCAAGATCGCCGACCCGATCGCGGACAAGGTGCTGACCGGGTCGGCGCTTGTGGTGCTGTCTTTCCTGGGTGAGCTGCCGTGGTGGATCACCGCCGTCATCCTGTTCCGGGAGCTTGCCGTCACCTGCTTGCGCTTCTGGGTCCTCTCCCGCGGGGTCATCGCGGCGAGCCGCGGGGGCAAAGCCAAGACCTTGCTGCAGATCGTGGCGATCGCGCTCTACATCCTGCCCGGGCCGCCGCCGCTCGCCCGCGAGCTCGTGATGGCGGTGGCGCTGGCCGTGACGGTGGTGACCGGCGCGGATTACGTGGTCAGGGCGGCCCGGCTGCGCCGCGTCGGCGCTGGCGGCGGGTCCCCGGCCGGATAGGAGAACCGATGGACGGCGCCCAGCCTGGCGGCGGCGCGGACGACGCGGCGGCGCCGGCCCGGGAGGTCATCAAGCGGCTGGGCGCGCGTGGCCAGACGATCGCGGTCGCCGAGTCGCTCACCGGGGGAATGCTCGCGGCGGCGCTGACCGCCGTGCCAGGGGCGTCGGCGGTGTTCCGCGGCGGCATCGTCAGCTATGCGACCGACCTGAAGGCCTCCCTGCTCGGCGTCCCGGCCGCGCTGCTGGACGCCCACGGCGCGGTGCACCCGGCGGTAGCGTCGGCGATGGCCGAAGGCGCGCGGCAGCGGATGACGGCGGCGGTGGGCGCCGCGACCACGGGGGTGGCCGGGCCTGACCCGCAGGACGGCCAGCCGGTGGGCACCGTGTACATCGCGGTGGCCAGCGCGGCCCGCGGCCCGACCGTCCGCAGCCTGGGGCTTTCCGGCGGCAGGCAGCAGATCCGCCAGGCCACCGTCGATCAGGTGCTCGGCCTGCTGGTCCGCATGTTGCGGGAAGAGAACATATGATTACAGCGTTACGTCAGCGAACACGCGGCTATGCCCTCTCCCGCACGGTCCGTAAGGCCAGGTACGGTGGAGGGATCAGCGGAAGGCCTCGGGAAGGGAGTGCGGCGATGGTTCTGCTTCGTCACTTGCTCGGCGACGCGCTGCGGCGGCTGCGTCTCCGGCAGGGTCGCACCCTCCGCGAAGTCTCAGCCGCTGCGCGGGTGTCCCTCGGGTACCTGTCCGAAGTCGAGCGCGGTCAGAAGGAGGCATCGTCCGAGCTGCTGGCCTCGATCTGCGGGGCGCTCGGCGCGCCCATGTCGCAGCTCCTCAGGGAGGTCTCCGACAACTTCGCCTTGGCTGAACTGCAGAACGAGCCTGTCTTCACCGGGGTGCCGGTGCTGGCGCCGGATGAGGCCGGGGTGCCGGAGCCAGCCGCGGACACGAACGCGCCAGCCGAGCGCAAGGTGACCGTCAAGGGCGGCACCAGGTTCGCCGTGACGCCGGGCCAGCCGCAGTTCGAGCAGGTCGCCCACCACATCAGCGACATTCAGGACATGGTGCCCGTCTAATCCTGGCAGGTTCCCCTGGCCTGCCTGGCTGACCCGGTGCAGGTTCAGACCCAGGCCCGCGGGTCGTCGGCCAGCCGGACCACGCTTTCCGGCAGGTGACCGGACACGATGTGCTCGAGCGTCACATCTTCCAGGATGGCGCGCTCGTTGGCCCGCAGGGCTATCCACACGGTCTGCAGCGGCTCTGCGGCGCCGATGTAGCCGAGGTTTTCCGGGCGCTCTCCGCGCACGCCGACGAGCGGGCCGTCGATGGCCCGGATGATGTCCGCGAGCGAGATCTCAGATGCGGGCCTGGCCAGCCAGAAACCGCCGTCCGGGCCCCGCTGGCTGCGGACGAGCCCGCCGCGGCGGAGCTGGGTCAGGATGGCCTCCAGGAACTTGCCCGGAATGCCCTGAGTCTTCGCGAGCTGGTCGGCGGTCACGTGGCCACCGCCGCTGGCGGCCGCGAGCTCGATGGCGGCCCGCAGGGCATAGTCGGCGCGGGCGGACAAACGCATGTCAAGCATTATGCAGGCAAGCGGCAACCGAACGGTGATCGGCACGCGGTCAGCGGCCCGCGAGACCGGCTTGCGGGCGTCACGGGGTCAGGCCGAACGCGGTCAGCGGCCCGCGAGACCGGCTTGCGGGGGTCACGGGGTCAGGCCGAGGGCCTCGGCCGCTGCCAGCCCGCTGATGCGTGCGGCGCCGTATGTGGCCATGTACCGGCCCTGGGGCGGCCGCCATACCGGGAGTCCCATCTCCACCACCACCGTGTCTGGCCGGGCCGCCAGCAGCCTTGTCACCACGTCCCGTGCTGCCTGGTGCCGGTGGGCGTCGCGGACAACGACCACCAGGGGCCGGCCGTCCGCACTGGCGAGCGCGGCGTCGGCCGCCCCGGCCAGGTCGCTGGCGCCCGCGCCGACCGCGAGCCGCACGATGCTGTCGGCAGGCACCCACGGCTCCAGTCCCCACGGGACCGTTCCGGCCGCGATGTTGGCGGGCGGCACCACCTCCACGAGCACCGGCGGGGCGGTCACCCGCACCGGGCCGCCGGTCACCCGGACCGCGCGGCGGGCGGCGGTCAGGCCCACGCCGGCCCCGTCGGCCCCGTCGGCCCGGCCGCCCGGGACGGGGTGCCCGGCGGGAGGGGCACCGCCCTGGCCATCCCCGGCGTCGCGCGCCGCGCGAAGCGCCGCTGCCGCCCGTGCCGCTGCCGCCCGTGCCGCTGCCGGCGGCGCCGCGGCCGTCCGCGCCGCGGCGGCCCACGCCCGGAGTCCCGCCACCCGCCCGGCCGCTTCCTCCAGCCGCTCGGCCGGCATCCGCCCGGAGGCCACGGCGGTGGTCAGGGCGGCACGCACCGCCAGGTAGCTCGACCGGTCCTGGTCCCGCCCGAGGCATACCAGGTCGGTGCCTGCCGCCACGGCCAGCACGGCGGCCTCGGGCAGCCCGAACGACCTGGTCACCGCCCGCATTTCCAGCGCGTCGGAGATGATCACGCCAGTGAAGCCGAGCTCGCCGCGGAGCAGACCGGTCTGTGCCGCGGCCGACAGCGAGGCGGGCAGGTCACCGGTCAGCTCGGGAACACGCAGGTGGCCGGGCATGATGGCCTGCACTCCCGCCGCGATGGCAGCCGCGAACGGCGGCAGGTCACGCCGTGCCAGCACCTTCAGCGGGACGTCGAGCGTGGCCACGCCGTCGTGCGTGTCGGTGAGCGTGCTGCCGTGCCCGGGGAAGTGCTTGGCGCACGCCGCCACCCCCGCGGCCTGCAGGCCGGCGACCGCCGCAGCCGCGTGCCTGGCCACCAGGCCGGTATCTGAGCCGAAAGACCGGGTGCCGATCACCGGGTTGTCGGCCGCCGTGTTCACGTCGACCGACGGCGCCAGGTCGACGTTGAACCCGTGCGCGGCCAGGTCGGCTCCGAGCGCGCGGTATACGGCGCGGGTGAGCGCGACGTCGTCGACGGCGCCGAGCGCGGCGTTGCCGGGGTACCGGCTGCCGACCAGGTGTCCGATCCTGGTGACGTCGCCGCCCTCCTCGTCGATCGCGATCAGCGGCTCGGCGGCGGCCGAGCGCAGCCGTCCGGTCAGGCCGGCCAGCTGCGCCGGCCCGGCGATGTTCGGCCCGAACACGGTCACGCCGCCCAGGCCGGCCCGGAGCGCGGCCAGCACCCAGCCCGGTGCGGCCTGGCCGCGGAACGGCGGAATCAGGATCGCGTCGGCCAGCCTGCGCAGGCCCGGGTCGCCCGCTCGCGCAGGTGCCCTCACCCCTTCACCGCCCCAGCGACCAGCCCGCCGACCAGGCGCCGCCGGATGATCAGGAAGAAGATCACGACGGGGATCGTGTACATGGTCGAGGCGGCCATGATCGGGCCCCACTCGGCGCCGCCGCGGCCGAAGAAGTACGTGACGTAGATCGGCAAGGTGTAAGTCGCGTGGTCCTGGCCCAGGAACGTCAGCGCCACGATGAACTCGTTGTAGGCGGTGATGAACGCGAAGATGCTGGTGGCCACCAGGCCGGGGGCGACCAGCGGGAACAGGATCCGCCAGAAGATCTTCCACGCGCTGGCACCGTCGATGGCGGCCGCCTCCTCCAGCTCCCTGGGCACCGTGATCACGAAATTGCGCAGCATCCAGATCGACACCGGCAGCGCCTGGGCTGCGTATACGACGATCAGCCCGAGCAGGTTCTGCAGGAGGTTGAGCTGGTCGAACTCCCGGAACAGGCCGATGATCAGCGCCTGGCCGGGGATCATCTGCACGATCAGCAGCATGATCAGGAACGAGGAGCGGAACCGGAAGCTGAACCTGGCCACCGCGACCGACGCCAGCAGCGACAGCAGCGACGAGACCAGCACCGCGGCCAGGGTGACCGCCAGGCTGTTGCGGAAGAACAGCCACACGGTCCCGATGCCCGAGGCCTGCCCGCTGATCACCTGGCTGAAGTTGCCGAGCGTCGGATGGGCCGGCAGCGGGCTGGGGGTGAGCGAGTAGATCTCCTGGGACGGCTTGAACGCGGTCGACACCATCCAGAAGATCGGGAACAGCGTGACCAGCGCGACCAGCAGGCCCAGGCAGTTCAGCCCGATTTTTCTCGTCCGCCTGGCCGTTCTGGCGCTGACCCGGGTGGAGATCACGTCAGCGCTCCCTGCCGGACCGACGAGCGGACGTAGCCGACGGTCACCACCAGCAGGATCAGCGTGTAGATGATGGCCAGCGCGCCGCCGAGCCCGTAGCTGGGCGGGAACGTGAACGCCTTGTCGTAGATGTACAGGCCCAGGTTGAACTCGTTCCGGTTGGCCAGCCCGCCGGTCAGCAGGTACGACTGGGTGAAGACGTTGAAGTCCCAGATCACCGACAGCAGCAGCAGCACCAGGAAGATCGGCTTCAGCAGCGGGTAGGTGATCCGCCAGAACACCCGCCAGGGGCTCGCACCGTCGATCCGGGCCGCCTCGTACAGCTCGGCGGGCACGGTCTTCAGCCCGGCCAGCGTGCTGACCGCGACGAACGGGAACGACGTCCAGACCACCAGCACGGTCAGCACGGTGTAGGCCGGCAGCGCGCTGATGGTCGTCCAGTTGTACCCGGCCCAGTCTGTGCTGCCCACCAGCCAGTGCGGCAGCTTACTCAGCGTCCAGTCGACCAGGCCGCCGTCCGGGTTGAACAGCCAGTAGAACAGCACGCTCCCGGCGACCGGGGGAGTGGCCCAGGCAAGCAGCGCGGCGGTGGCCACGAACGCCGACATCTTGGGGCCGAGCCGGTTCAGCAGCAGCCCGACCAGGGTGCCGGCGACCATGGTGAGCGGCACCACCACGGCGGCAAAGATCACCGTGATCCGCAGCGAGAGCCAGAACTCCGGGTCCGCGAACGTGGCGGTGTAGTTGCCGAACCCGACCCACTGGACCGGCGCCGCCCCGGTGACCTGCGGCAGCCCGTAGTTCTGGAACGAGTAGAGCGCCATCTGGGCCAGCGGCCAGAAGTACACCAGCGCGATGCCCGCCAGGGCGGGCACCAGCAGCAGGTAGGGAGCGATCCGGTGCCGCCGCACGAAGGCGCCCCACCGGGCGCCCCAGTCTCCCCGGCCGCCCGTATCGCGCGCCGCGGCTCCGGGAAGCTGCACCGCCGTCTCAGCCATGCCTCAGGCCACCCTCCCGCGCGTAGTAAAGATCCCGGCCGGCCAGCCCGCCCCATCGGCTGGCCGGCCGGGACGAGCCAGCAGGTCAGGATTCAGAACCCGTGTTCAGGACGTTCTGCAGCTCGGTGTTGGCCTTGTTCACCGTGGCCGAGAAGTTGGCCCCCAGCATCAGCGACTTCATCATCGTGGGGATGACTTCGTCGGTCGAGTCGGCCGTCGCCCAGTACTTCGAGTTCAGCGGTGAGATCTGGGTGTACGCGGCGGCCTTGGCGAACCCGGACATGATCGCGCTGCCCGAGTACTTGCTGCCGGAGAGCTCGGAGGTGAACTCGGGGAAGAAGCCCTGCAGGTTGGCGAACGTGGTCGCGTTGGCTGGGCTGTCCATCACCGTGATCAGGTCCCACGCCGCCGTCTTGTTCGGGCTCTTGGCCCAGACGCCGAGGTCGGAACCGCCCGCGAAGGCCGGGGCCGGGTTGGGGCCGTTCTCGCTGGGGATCGGGAACGATGCCCAGTCTGCCTCGTCCTTCGTGCTCACCGCCTCCAGCGAGGACTCCGCCCACGGGCCGTCGATGTACATGTCCAGCGTGCCCTTGGCGAAGTCCTCGTCGGACCCGCCGGACGTGGCGCCGGGAGTGCCGAGCTCCGTCTCGCCGATGTACTTGGCGGGCGACACGTGGTCGGTCAGGTACAGATCGGCGTAGAACCTGATGCCCGCCTCGGACTGCGGCGTGTTCAGCTCGGCCACCCACTTGCCATTCTTCTGCACCGCGACCTGGCCGCCCGCTCCCCAGATGAAGCTGACGATCGCGTCGTCGTAGTCGCTCGGCGCGCCGAGGCCGTAGGTGCCCGGGTACTTCGCCATGAGCTTCTTGGCGTCGGCGACCAGCGCCGACCATGTGGTCGGCGGCGCGGTGATCCCGGCTGCGGCGAACTCCGCCTTGTTGTACCAGATGCCGCGCACGCCGCCGAACCATGGGACGCCGTAGTTCTGGCCGTTGACGGTGTCGTTGGCGAGGTTGCCCGAGATGAGCTGCGAGCTGTAGTGCCACGCCTTGACCTCGCTGGTTACGTCCGCGAGCGCGCCCTGCGCGGCCATCTCCGGTGTCTCGGTGTTGCCGAGCTCGGTGATGTCGGGGCCCTTGCCGCTGCTGAGCGCGTTGGTCCAGTCCGTGACGTTGTCCGTCCACGGAATCCAGTCCACGACCACCTTGGTCTTCTTGTACTGCGGGAACTGCTTGTGGAACTGCGCGACCACCCCTTTCATCCAGCTGACCTGGGACGGGACCGAGGCGCCCATCCGCCATACGGTGAGCTTGGCGGGCGCCGCGGCGGCCGACGCCGCTCCCCCTGAGTTGCTGCTCGAGCCGCAGCCAGCCACCCCGGCGGCTCCGGCGAGCACCACGGCAGCGCTGATCGTGGCTGCCGATCTGGTGAGTTTCACTGCTCGATCTCCCTTCCCGGCTGTTCTCGCGGGGCCGCGTAGGCCGGGCGATTGCGCGCCCGCCGCGACCGAGCTTCGATGAATCTGCCGAGAAACTAACAGGAAACTTTCCTATAAGATAGAGTTCGTTGCCGGATTGAGACACAACCGGTGTGGCGGGGGTCGTCGTCCCTGGCCAGCGAAGGCGCCGTACGGTACCCATAGCCAGGGAGGGGGCACCATGGAACGACGGCCAGGAACGCCAAGCCTGCTGCGCGAGCTGAACGACCGCGCGGCGCTGGAGCTGCTGCTTGCCAGCGGCCCGATGACGCGAGCCCAGCTCGGTGAGCATACCGGGCTGTCCAAGGTCACCGCGTCCCAGCTGCTGGCCAGGCTGGAGGAGCGCGGCCTGGTCGAGGTCGCCGGCGAGCAGGCAGGCGGCCGCGGGCCGAATGCGGCCCTGTACGGGGTGGTGCCTTCTACCGCTTACGTGGTCGGCCTGCGCGTCGAGCTCGGCGTGGTCACCGCGGGCGTGGCGGACGTCACCGGGAAGGTGGTCTCCGACGTGTCGGTGGACCCGAACGCCGGCCAGGACCCGGTCGAGCTGGTGCGCGGCGCGGTCGCCGCGGCCTGCCGCCCGTCCGGTGTGTCGCCGGACGCGCTGCGGGCGCTCGTCATCGGGACCCCGGGCGTGCTCGACCCCGGCACCGGCGAGCCGCGGCTGGCCGTCAACCTGCCCGCCTGGCACGAGGGCGTGCTCGACGCACTGCGCAGCGACCTGGGCAGGCCGGTGCGGATCGAGAACGACGTGAACCTGGCCGCCATGGCCGAACGGGCCAGCGGAGCCGCCGCCGGGCTGGATGACTTCGTGCTGGTCTGGATCGGGGTTGGCCTCGGCCTGGCGACGATGCTCGGCGGGCGGCTGCACCGCGGGGTGGCGGGCGCCGCTGGCGAGATCGGCTACCTCCCGGTTCCCGGGGTGCCGCTGCCGCAGGACCTCACCCACCCGCTCACCGGCGCGTTCCAGTCTCTGGTCGGCGCCCAGGCGGTGCAGCCACTGGCGGCCGGTTACGGGTTTGCCGAGCCGGGCGCTGCCGCTTCGGTGCGGGCGGCGGTCGCGGCCGCAGCCGCCGGTGACGAGCGGGGCACCGCGTTCCTCGCTGAGCTGGCGGGCCGGGTGGCGATCGGGGTCGCCGCGATCTGCGTCGTCCTGGACCCCGGGCTGGTGGTGCTGGGTGGCGAGGTGGGACTGGCCGGCGGCGGGGAGCTGGCCGGCCGGGTGGCGGCCGAGGTGGGCCGCATCTGCCCGGCCAGGCCGCGGGTCGTGCCGACCGGGGTCAGGGTGGATCCGGTGCTGCGCGGCGCCATCCTTGCCGCGGTCGATCAGGCCCGCGAGGAATTGCTTGCCTCCGTGGCCAGCGCCTGAACGGAGCCGTCGCGGCTCCGGCGGGCCGGCCGCGCGGGCGGTTCCGGACCCGCCGGGGAACGAATCGTGAATGGGCCGGCGGTTTGCTGTACTCCGCGCTGGGGTATCCGCCAGCCGTACGATTCATATCGTGATCCGGGGGGGTCGATCGTGAACAAGATGCGGATGATTCTCATACCGCTGACCGTTGTCGCCGCAATCGTCGTTATGGCCATGACCCGGCGCCCGGGCAAGGCGCGCGGTCGTCAGGGCAAGTAAAGCGGCTCAGGATCCAGCCTGATCCTGGTTGAGGCTTACAGCCGGGCCGTCGTTGATGGACGGCCCGGCTTGCCGCCTGGCAGGAAAAGTTAACTCCCGCACGCCGACATGGGCAAGCCAGCGCAAAGCCCCGGCGCCGAATTGTCACCCGAACGGTTCCCACGGCGTCGTTGCGGAGTGCCTGCTCCCGGTGCCGGAGATCCTCTCGGCCGACCCGGCCGGCGGCGGGCCCGCAGGCGGCGAGATGGTTATCCGGTGCCTAGGTGCTGACGGAGCCGGGCCGGGCAGAGTGGCCGTGACCATACCCCGGGCCAGTGACCGATTTGCGGACGAGCGTGACGCTGTCCATGACCGCAGAGCCGCTGATCGAGGTGATCGTCGAGCCGCTCTGCGTCGGGTCGATGGCCCGGATCAGCATGCTGGTCAGGCCACCCCAGGTCTTCGGCGCCGTGACGTCGATGACCAGGTGGCAGTACTGTGCCCGGC
>Ga0335075_10001216_pt1 | contig 42885 bp, 42 predicted proteins | sample Lox_Sample_24_FD_206723 | JGI IMG/M metagenome (GOLD analysis project Ga0335075, IMG submission 206723) | Soil microbial communities from Loxahatchee National Wildlife Refuge, Florida, United States - Lox_Sample_2.4 | ecosystem: Environmental > Terrestrial > Soil > Wetlands | place: USA...
TGGCCGTCGGAAACAGCAGCACCTCCGCGCCGGCGAGCGCCATGACGCGCGCCGTCTCCGGAAACCACTGGTCCCAGCAGATGCCCACGCCGATGCGCGCGTAGCGCGTACGCCAGACCTTGAAGCCAGTGTCGCCGGGGCTGAAGTAATTCTTCTCCTGGTAGCCCGGTCCGTTGGGAATGTGCGACTTGCGGTAGACGCCGAGCCGCGCGCCGTCGGCATCGAGGATGGCGATGGAGTTGAAATAGGCCGGTCCGGCGCGCTCGAAGAAGCTGATCGGCAGAACCACTCCGAGCTCGCGCGCCACCGCGCTGAAGTGCTTCACCGCCGGGTTGTCCTCCACCGGGCGGGCGAGCTTCAGATGCCGCGCATCCTGCTCGATGCAGAAATACGGGGTCTCGAACAGCTCCGGCAGGAGGATGATCTGCGCTCCGCGGGCGGCCGCCTCGCGCACCAGCCGCTCGCCCCTCTCGATGTTGGCGGTCGCGTCCCAGCCACATGACATCTGGATCGCCGCCAGCGTGACCGGGCGCGGCGCATGGCGAAAGTGCTCAGGTTGCTTTGACATCGGGCGTCGCTCCCAGTTTGCCGCGCTCGGCCGCCGACCTGCGGACCTGCTCCGTGACGCGCATTGCGGTCTCCAGGGCCATGAGCCCGGCCTCGCCCGTGACGACCGGCGGCCGGCCATTACGGATGCAGCCGAGGAAGGAGTCGATTTCCGCCTTCAGGGCATCACCCGGATCGAGGCTCTGCTCCTCGATGGTGACCGGCAACGGGCCTGGCGGCTCATTGGGGCCGCGTTTGCGGATGAGTGTCAGGATCTTCTGCTGCAGGTCCAGGGACAGGTAAGCATCATCCTCGAAGATGCGCATCTTGCGCTCCGTTTTCAAGCTGACACGGCTGGCCGTGGCATTGACGACGCAGCCGTTCGCAAACGTGATGCGTGCATTGGCGATGTCGATGTCCTCGGAGAAGACCGCCGTCCCAACCGCATCGACGGTCTTCACGGGCGCCCCGACGATCGTCTGGACGATATCGATGTCATGGATCATCAGGTCCAGAACGACGTTTACGTCGGTGCCTCGCTCGCGATAAGGAGCCAACCGGTGGCATTCGACGAAGCGCGGCGCCCGCAGGTGCGGCTCCGCCGCCAGGATCGCCGAATTGAAGCGCTCCAGGTGTCCGACCTGCAGGATGCGGCCGCGGCGGGCGGCGAGCTCGATCAGCTCGCGCGCTTCCGCGGGCGTCTCGGTAATCGGCTTCTCCACCAGCACGTGGGCGCCGGACTCGAGAAAGTCGCGTGCGATCGCAAAGTGCGCCGGTGTCGGCGTGACGACACTGACCGCCTCCACCTTCCCAAGAAGGTCCCGATAGTCGGCGAGCGGTCGCGTCCCGACCTCCGCGGCGACCGCCTCTCGGGCGTCCTGTCGGGCATCGACGACACCCACCACGTCGCATTGCGCCGCTTGCGCGTACTTCTGCGCATGAAACCGGCCCAGGTAGCCGACCCCGATCACCGCTGCTGTGACTTTCCGCATAGCCCGTCATTATGACCTGGGAACCGGCCTGATCGGCTAAACTGACCGCATGACGGATTCTTCCGGCGCCCCGGCCCCGACGGCCCCGGCGCGAGCCTTCGGGAACGACACCCGCGCGCGGCGGGAAGCGATGCTTTGGGGGGGCGCGCTGGCATTCGGCCTGCTCGTGGTCCCGCTCCTCATCTGGCTCGTCGGCCACCGCACCCTGGGGCCCTATACCCGCGGCGAGGATCCCCGCGCGCTGGGCCCTCTGTCACTCTACGCCGACTACTTCTCAGGCCTGGCACACGGCTGGCTAGGCTATTGGATGGTGGCGCTCGGCCCGGCGGTGCTGCTGGCCCTGGCAAGGCTCTGGCTGGGCGTGCTGCGACGCTTGCCCCGGGATTGAGATGCGACGAAAAGCCTATTGCACTCTGCGAATCCGGACGCATTCTGGTCAGGTCAGCGATACTATCCTCTCAGCCATTCCCCCCTCCTCCAAGGACCCGAGATCACCTCGCGAATGTCTAAGACTCTGAGATCCGTGGCCGCAACCGCCCGCCACGCCGGGAAATTCCTCCGCCGTCCTCTCGGATGGCTCGCCATTACTGCGCTCTCGGCTCTCGTGGTCATCGCAGCGGACGCCGCGTTGCACACGCCTGCCAGGGCGGCCTCCATCCTGCCGGCCGGAGCGCTCGCGCCGACGGACGATCAGCGTGCGATCGCCCGCAAGATCGGCCGGATCCTGGAAGAGACTCACTACAGCCGCGAGGTCATGGACGACGCGTTCTCCCGGCAGGTTTACCAGCGCTACCTGGAGTTCCTCGACCCGGAGCATTGCTACTTCCTGGCGGGCGACGTGCAGGAGCTCTCGGCCTATCGCGACAGGTTCGACGACATGATCCATACCGGGGACATCGACCCCGGGTTCCTGATCTTCGATCGCTTCAAGCAGCGCAACCGGGAGTGGATGGAATACGCCATCAGCGTGCTCGGCTCGCAGCCCGACTGGAACACGACGGCCAGCTACGACTTCGATCGCGACCACGCGGCCTGGCCCACGACTCAGGCGGAAATGGAGCAGCTGTGGAAGAAGCGGGTCACCAACGATGCGCTGTCACTGATGCTCGCCGGCAAGACGTGGCCGCAGGCGGCGGCATTGCTGCGCAAGCGCTATCAGACGGTCATCCAGCGCGTCGACCAGATCAAGTCCGAGGACGTGTTCGAGGATCTGATGAACGCGTACGCGCGCACCTACGATCCGCATACGAGTTACTTCTCGCCGCTCAACTCCGAGGAGTACCGCATCCAGATGAGCCTCAACTACGAGGGCATCGGCGCCTCGCTGCAGCAGATCGACACTTACGTGACGGTGATGAACGTCATCGCCGGAGGCCCGGCGGCGGTCGCCGGCACGCTGAAGCCCAATGACCGCATCACCGGTGTCGGCCAGGGCCCGGCGGGTGCCATCACCGACGTGGTCGGCTGGCGGCTCGATGATGTCGTGCAGCTGATCCGGGGCAAGGCGGGGACGGCCGTGCGGTTGCAGGTGCTGCCCGCGGGCGCGGCGCCCGGCTCCAAGGAGAAAGTCCTGGAGTTCGTGCGCAACAAAGTGACCCTGAAGAACCAGGAAGCGCAGAGCTCGCTCAAGACGGTGACCGAGCACGGGCGCACCTACAGGATCGGCATCATCACCGTGCCGAGCTTCTATGAGGACATCGCGGCGGAGAACGCCGGCGATCCGAACTATCGCAGCACGACCCGCGACGTTCTGCGGCTCCTCGACAAGCTCGAGACGCAGCACATCGACGGCCTGGTGCTCGACCTGCGCGACGATGGCGGCGGCTATCTGCCGGAAGCCACGGCGCTCACCGGCCTCTTCATCCCGCACGGACCGGTGGTGCAGCTGCGCGACCGCAGCGGCCACATCGAGGTACTCGATGACCCCGAGCAGGGTCCCGCCTACAGCGGCCCGCTCGCGGTCCTGGTGAATCGCTTCAGCGCCTCCGCATCCGAGATCTTCGCGGGCGCGATCCAGGACTACCATCGGGGGCTGATCATCGGTCAGAACACCTTCGGCAAAGGAACGGTGCAGAACCTGGTGCCGCTCGATCGCTGGAGTGACGAGCCGGTCGACGGCCAGCTCACGGTCACGATCGGGAAGTTCTACCGCGTCACCGGCGAGAGCACGCAGCATCGCGGCGTCGTGCCCGACGTGGTGTTGCCTTCGCCGATAGATCCGAAGGAAGTCGGCGAAGCCGACCAGCCGGACTCACTGCCGTGGGACCGCATCTCCGGAGTGCCGTTCAAGACCAGCACCGGCATGTCCTCGGTGCCTTCGATCCCGCAGCTCGTCGGCGACGAGCTGGCGCGCGCCCGGCGCGATCCCAACTACCAGTGGCTGACCGCCGATATCGGCGCGCTGGAGGCGGTCCGTGCAGAGCACAGGGTGTCCCTGAACCTCACGGCGCGGCGCGAGGAGCGCACCCGCGAGGACAAGACGATGCTGTCGCTCGACAACAAACGCCGGGCCGCGCTCGGCTTGAAGCCGCTCACCAGCGCGGAGCAGATCGACAAGGGCAAGGACAAGATTCCGGACGTCATCCTGGATCAGGCGGCCGACATCACGGCGGACATGATCTCGCTCGACCGCTCGAGCTTCCCGATCGAGAAGACGGCGAGCACCGGCGCGCCCCAATCGTGACGAGCCGCTAACGCAACAGCACGCGGTAGAGGTCCCAGGTGTCCTCTGCCAGCACGTTCGGCATGCGGGCGGCGGCGAGGCCGCCCGCGCCGGCGCCGGTCAGCGCATCTCCCTCGGAGAACGCCAGCGACTCCGCGGTCGGCGCCGCCTCGGTGGGCGCGCGATAGCGCGCCACCTGCTTCAGGCGCTCGGACCGCTGTTTGACTTCCTGACTCAGGTTGGCACGCCCGCGCAGCAGCTCGTCGGCGCGCTCGATCTCCTTCATCAGAGCCTCGCATTCCGCGCGTGAGCCATACTCGTCCGTCGCCTCGCGGTGGCGCGTGGCCTCCTTGGCCTGCATCACCAGCTGCGTGCGGGCGAGCCGCATACAGAGCACTTCGGCGTATGCGATCGCCGCGACGTTGATGGCGCGCCGCGCATCGAGGGAAAGCCCGGGGAATTCGGGCACCGGATCGCGCGTGACTTCCTCGACCGCCTCGCGCGCGCCGACCAGGGCGCGATCGGTGGCGGCCACGGCGACGCGTGCCTGCGTGATCGACTGCTCGAGCGCACGGCGTTTGAAGTAATGCCAGAACCGGGTCAGGCGAGCCCGCCGGCTCTCGAGCTCGGCAAGCCGCGCCGCTTCCTCCGCCGCGAGGCGTTCCGCACTCCGCAGCCGCTGATCCGCGGCCTGGTGCTTCGCGAACACGCGCCGGTTGTGCTCGGCGAGATGCAGGCGCCGCTCGCGCTCCTCCTGTTGGGCGACGAGCTCGGCGACGAACCGCTCGAGGAGCTCGTGTCCCGCCTGCCAGAGGCGGCGCAGCTGGTAGAATACGAGAGTCGGAAACGCCGTCTCCGAGAGACCGAGACGTCCCTCGAGCGCGGCCAGCATCTCCTGCACCCGCTGCGTGGCGCCCTCCTGCTGCTTGATGCGATCCTTCAGGCGGTAGATTTCCTCCTGCAGCTCCCCATACGCCTTCTTCAGCTCCGCGCGGTTGCGGAACAGGGCGAGCACGCGATGGTCTTCCTCCGCGGGTTCTTCGCGGCGGAAATTGACTTTGAGGAAGCCGAGCTGTCTAAGCGCCATCATGAGACGTACGGCGGCGGGCCGCCGGTTCTCATTCGGCGGCGGTGAGCCTGGTAGCCGTTGAGAAGCGATGCCCCCGCTCCGCGCAGTATTCCAGCCACTTATTTAACATCATGTTACGCGCCCAGCGCTGATCCAGTTCACGCTCCGGTTTCCTGGTGCGCTCAACCTCGCGGAAGAGGGTCTCAGGGGGGGTGCGCAGGCTCCTGAGGACCGGTTGACCGTGACTCGCGGCCCACTCCTGCGCCTCGACGAGATGCGCATCATGGTAGATGCACAGACGCATGTCGGGGTAGGCGATGTCGCCGGCGGCCTCGGGCAGTACGTAGGTCAGGTGCGCGGTGCTGGTGTAGGGGGAGCGGCCGGTGATGGTGAGAAGGAGATCACAGTCGCCGGCCACCTGCGAGCGGTGCCGGCCCTGCAGGCGCTCGAGATCCCCTGCGAGCCAGCCGAGACGGATGAAATTGCTCTCGTAAAGGCTCATGAGCGCGACGAAGCTGCGGGGCCGCGCGCGCCAGGAGACCAATGTCAGAGTGTCATCGAGCATCGACTCCGACTATAACGTACGACGGTTACACTGCAAGCCGTGCAGGCCTGGTTTTTTCAAGGGGGTTTCCAGGAACTTTTCCTCACGTGGAGCGACCCTCGGGCCCCCTCCATGCCCTGCAAGTTCCATGCTGGATGGGTCTACGGCCGCAGCCGCCGCTCGATGCCGGTGGTGTTGAGAATGCGGCTGGCGATCTCCTCGATCGAGCACTCCGTGGTGTCGAGGGCGGGGATGCGCAGCCGGGCGATCAGCGCCTCGGCGGCGCGCAGCTCGTAACGGACCTGCTGCTGGGAGGCATAACGGCTCTGCGGACGGCGCTCGTTGCGGATCTGTTGCAGGCGCTCCGGCTTGATCGTCAGGGCATAAAGCTTGCGACGGTAGGGCTCGAGGCGGGCAGGCAGCTGTCCGGATTCCAGGTCTTCTTCCGTGAGAGGATAATTGGCCGCGAACACACCGTATTGCAACGCCAGATAGAGACAGGTCGGGGTCTTCCCCGAGCGGGAGACACCGATGAGTATGACGTCGGCATGCGCATAGTCGCCGCCGGTACCGTCGTCGTTGGACAGCGCAAAGTTGGTAGCGTTGATGCGCGCGGTATAGGCGCTGAGGTCCGCGATTCCATGGGCGCGGCCCGCCCGATGGGTGGAGCGCGTGTTGAGCTCGCGCTCCAGGGGGCCGACGAACGCGGCGAAGAAGTCGAGGAACAGTCCGTTGGCGCGCATGACCACATCGCGCAGCTCGTCCTGCACCAGGGTGCTGAAGATGATCGGCCGGACCCCTTCCTCCTCCGCGGCGCGGTCTATCCTGCGCACCGCCTCCTCCGCCTTGTCAAGGGTCGACACAAATGGCAAAGTCACGGGCCGGAATTGCAGGCCCTCAAACTGAGTCATGAGACTGTGACCCAGCGTTTCCGCGGTCACTCCCGTCTGGTCCGACACGAAGAATACGGTTCGACGACTCACGGCTGCCAAGTGTTCCACCGCGCGCGGCGCGTAGCAAGGCACAGGATGCGCGCCGCCGCCGCGGCAGGTGGCGGAGCATAATACGGAGTTCCATTGAACGCATACGTCATTCCCTTCGAGCGGTTAGGAATGGGCGACCTGGACCGCGTCGGCGGCAAGAACGCCTCGCTCGGCGAGATGATCGGCTCGCTCGCCAGGCTCGGAGTCCGGGTGCCGGGCGGCTTCGCCACCACGGCGCATGCCTTCCGCGAATTCCTCGCGCAGGACGGCCTCGGTGCCCGCATCGGCGCGGAGCTCGCCGCGCTCGACGTGGACGATGTGACCCGACTCGCCGCGGCCGGCGCCCGCATCCGCCAATGGGTGCTGGCGACGCCCTTCCCGCCCGCTCTGCAACAGGCCGTGAAGGAAGAGCTGCGGCGCATGAGCGGCGGCGCAGAGATCGCCGTCGCGGTACGCTCCTCCGCGACCGCGGAGGATCTGCCGGACGCTTCCTTCGCGGGTCAGCAGGAGACTTTCCTGAACGTCCGCGGCGAAGCGCAGGTGCTCGAGACGATGCACGAGGTGTTCGCGTCGCTCTTCAATGATCGAGCGATCTCCTATCGCGTCCACCAGGGTTTCGATCACGCCGGGGTAGCGCTATCAGCGGGCGTGCAGCACATGGTGCGCAGCGATCTGGGCGCGAGCGGAGTCATGTTCACCCTGGACACCGACTCGGGCTTTCGCGATGTCGTCTTCATAACGGCCTCCTACGGCCTCGGCGAGACCGTGGTACAGGGCGCGGTCAATCCGGACGAGTTCTATGTCTACAAGCCGGCGCTGCGGGCGGGCAAGCATGCCGTGCTGCGCCGCAACCTCGGTGGCAAGGCGATCAAGATGGTGTATGCCCCACCGGAATCGGGCGAGCGCGTGCGGACCATACCCGTCGCGGATGCGGACCGGATGCGCTTCTGCCTCACCGACGCCGATCTCGTCGCCCTCGCCCGCCAGGCACTCGTCATCGAGGAGCATTATCGCCAACCGATGGACATCGAGTGGGGCAAGGACGGCAACACCGGCGAGATCTTCATCCTGCAGGCGCGGCCGGAGACCGTACAGAGCCGCGCAGGACGCACCATCCAGCGCTTCGCGCTGAAATCGCGCTCGCAGATCCTCAGCACCGGCCGCAGCATCGGCCAGCGGATAGGCTCCGGGCCGGCCCGCATCATCGAGGATGTCGCCGAGATGGCGCGCGTGCAGGCGGGCGACGTGTTGGTCGCCGACATGACCGATCCGGACTGGGAGCCGGTGATGAAGCGCGCGGCGGCGATCGTCACCAATCGCGGCGGCCGCACCTGTCACGCGGCCATCATCGCGCGCGAGCTCGGCATCCCGGCCGTGGTCGGCTGCGGCGATGCCACGCAGCGCATCCGCGAGGGACAGGAAGTCACCGTCTCCTGCGCCGAAGGCGACACCGGATATGTGTACGCGGGACTGCTGCAGTACGAGCGCAAGCAGATCGAGCTCGACTCGCTGCCGAGCATCGCGGTGAAGATCATGATGAACGTCGGCAATCCCGACCGGGCGTTCGACTTCGCGGGTATTCCCAACCGCGGTGTCGGGCTCGCCCGGCTGGAGTTCATCGTCAACCGCATGATCGGCGTGCATCCGCGCGCGCTGCTCGAATACGAGCGCCTGGACGAGGACCTGAAGGCGCAGATCGACACCCAGATGGCGGGCTATGCGGGCCCGATCGACTTCTACGTGGAAAAGCTCGCCGAAGGGATCGCGCAGATCGCCGCCGCCTTCGCGCCCGAGCCGGTGATCGTGCGCCTCTCGGACTTCAAATCCAACGAGTACGCCAACCTCATCGGCGGCCGCCGCTACGAGCCGGAGGAGGAGAACCCGATGCTGGGCTTCCGCGGCGCCTCGCGTTATGTCGATGAGAGCTTCCGCCCCTGCTTCGAGCTGGAATGCCGCGCGCTCAAGCGGGTCCGCGACCTGATGGGTCTGACCAACGTGCAGGTCATGGTCCCCTTCGTGCGCAGCGTCCGGGAAGCGAAGACGGTGACTGAACTGATGGCCCTGAACGGACTCGGCCGCGGCGAGAACGGCCTCAAGGTCATCATGATGTGCGAACTGCCGACCAACGCGCTGCTCGCCGACGAGTACCTCGAGCATTTCGACGGCATGTCGATCGGCTCCAACGACCTGACCCAACTCACCCTCGGCCTCGATCGCGACTCCGCCATCGTGGCGCAGCACTTCGACGAGCGCGACGAGGCGGTCAAGCGGCTGCTCGCCATGGCCATCTCCGCCTGCCGCCGGCGCGGCAAGTATGTGGGCATCTGCGGCCAGGGCCCCTCGGACCATCCGGATCTCGCGCGCTGGCTGGCCGATCAGGGCATCGAGAGCATGTCCTTGAATCCCGACACGGTGGTCGAGACCTGGATCTTCCTCGCGGACGAGTCGGGAAAGCCTAAGACCCCATGATGCCGGAGTATGCCGGGGCGAACAGGCGCGCCCGGTAATAGCGCAGCTCCGCGATGGATTCGCGGATGTCGGCAAGCGCCAGGTGCGAGCTCTGCTTGGCAATGCCGGAGGCGATTTCCGGCGCCCACCGCCTCGCCAGCTCCTTCAGGGTGCTGACGTCGAGGTTGCGGTAATGGAAGAACTTCTCCAGGTGCGGCATCTGGCGCGCGAGAAACCGCCGGTCCTGGCAGATGCTGTTGCCGCACATCGGCGAAGCTCCGGGTGCCACCAGCGGGGACAGGAACTCGAGCGTGCGCGCCTCCGCCTCCGGCGCGCCGATGCGGCTCGCGCGCACGCGCATCAGCAGGCCCGAGGAGCCATGCTGCCGCTGGTTCCAGTCGTCCATGCGCGCCAGCACCTCATCCGGCTGATGAATCGCCATCACCGGCCCTTCGGCAACGACATTCAGCTCCTTGTCGGTGACGATAGTGGCGATCTCGATGATAGAGTCCGCGTCGGGCTTGAGGCCCGTCATCTCCAGGTCGATCCAGATCAGATTCTCGGCACTTGGCATACCGTGAGTGTAGCAACCTTCGATGCGCGGGTGATCGCCGCTTTCGGCCGACACCTGCTGGTGCAGCAGACCTCCGGCGGCGTGCTCAAGGCACGCCCCTTCGGCCGGGACGTCGGGGCGGTATGCGGCGATGACGTGCGCTGCCGCAATGACCCTCGCCATGGCGAGGTGCACGTGGTGGAAGTGCTGCCGCGGCGCACCGCCCTTTACCGGTCGAACACGCGGGGCGGGGTCGAGCCGGTGCTCGCCAATCTCACCCGCCTGTTGGTCGTCATCGCACCGCTCCCCCCCGCCGATCCGTTCGTCGCCGACCGCTACATCGCCGCCGCCGAGTCCGCCGGCATCGCCGCGCTGCCCGTGCTCAACAAGGCGGAGCTCGGCATCGATGCGGCCCTGGGAACACAACTCGAGGTCTATGCGGCCGCGGGTTATGAGTGTGTCACGGTCTCGGCCACGACCGGCGAGGGCATGGACGTTCTGCGCGCGGCGTGCGCCGGCCAGATTGCGGCACTCGTGGGGCAGTCGGGTGTCGGCAAGTCATCGCTCGTGCGCCGGCTCATTCCCGACGCACAAGCCGAGATCGGCGGCCTGATGCGCGAGGAGGAAGGACGTCACACCACGACCGCCTCGCGGCTCTATGAGTTGCCGGGCGGCGGCACGCTGATCGATTCCCCGGGCGTCCGCGACTTCGCACCCGCCGTCGATCATCTCGACCCGCGCAGCTTCGGCTTCATCGAGGTGGCGCGTCTCGCTCCCGGCTGTCGCTTCCTCGACTGCCGGCACATGCGTGAGCCGGATTGCGCGGTGCGCCAGGGCGTCGAATCCGGACTGATGGATGCCAGGCGATACGAGAGCTACAGGCGCCTGCGGCGCCTCGCCGAGGACCTGACATCGGTGCGCGGGCCGAAGCAGAGACGGTGACTGGCGCGCCTCTTGTCAGATGACCGTCTGGCGGCCGGCGAGGGCGTGGGCGAGAGTGCCGCCGTCGACATATTCGAGCTCGCCGCCGATGGGTACCCCGTGCGCGATCCGACTGGCGCGCAGTCCGCGGCGGGTGGCGAGCTCGGCGAGAAAATGCGCCGTCGCCTCTCCCTCCACCGTCGGATTGGTAGCGAGTATCAGCTCGCGCACCGAGCCTTCCTCGAGGATGGCTTCGAGCTCACGGATGCCGAGCTGCTCCGGGCCGATCCCATCGAGCGGCGACAGGTGACCCATGAGGACGAAGTAACGCCCGCGGTAGCTGCCCGACTGCTCGATGGCGACCACGTCCGCCGGCGACTCGACCGCGCAAAGCAGCGCGCCTTCGCGCTGCGGCGCGGCACAGATCGAGCACAGCTCCTCCTCGGTCAGCATGCGGCAGCGCCGGCAGCGGGTCACCGAGGCCAGTGCGCCGTCGAGCGCCTGCGCCAGCACGCGCGCCGCCGGGCGCGCATCCTGCAGGAGGTGAAAGGCCATCCGCTGCGCCGTCTTCGGCCCGACGCCGGGGAGCGATCGCAGCGCCTCGATGAGCTGGGAGAGACGGGGGGAGTGCTTCATGATCAGCTACAGCAGTTGCGACTGCGGCGAAGCGCGCGGGAGCCGCCTTCCGCCCGCGGGATCGGACGGGCACGGCCGGGCTCGGCAAAAGCGCCGCAGGCGACTTTTGCCGAATCTAAAAAGGCAGTTTCATTCCCGGGGGAAGCTGCAGACCGGCGGTCATGCTGGACATCTTCTCCTGCACCTTCGCCTCCACCTTGTGCACGGCATCGTTCACGGCCGCGGCGATGAGATCCTCGAGCATCTCGCGGTCCTCGCCGATCACGGCAGGCTCGATCTGCACCCGGCGCGTCTCGTGCCGGCCGCTCATGGTGACCTTGACCATGCCGCCACCGGCCTCGCCCAGCACTTCCAGCGCCGCGATCTCCTCCTGGACCTTCTGCATGTTGGCCTGCATGGCCTGGGCTTGCTTCATCAGATTGTTGAAATTGGGCATCAGAGCTTCCTCATGAATCGGCCAGAAACAGGCCTGCGGCCGTTTCGGCAATCTCTATTTTAGCGGCCGGATGGTCTCCGGAAGCGGCGTCGCGCCGAAGCGCTCGCGAAAGCCCTGGACCCCGGGGTCGGACTCGAAGGCTCGCCGTGCGGACTCCGCCTCTTCCTGCGACGCGCGCTGATCCGCCTGGGCCGGAGTCTCGGCCTGGGGCGCGACGGCCACGATCTCCAGCCTCACGGGCTCGCCGTAGTACCGGCCCAGCGCCTGGGCGAGCTTCTCCTCGATGGCGGCGGTGCGCATGACCTTGCTGCGCGGATCGAGCGCCAGACGAACGAGGGCACCCTCGCGGCCGATGAGCGCGCAATGCACCGCGAGCTGCCGCGCGGCTCCCGTCAGCTCCAGCGCGGCAATGATAGCGGCCCAGTCCTGCACGGCCGGCGAAAGAGTAGCCGGCGGCGACGGCGGTGCCGCCCCCAGCGAAGACGCCGCCGTCGGCGAGGGTGCCGAGGCTGAGCGAGGGCTGGGCTGCTGCATGCCCGCGGCCGCAACCGCACGGGGTGCTGCCGCCCTGGGGGCGGCCAGCGGCGGGGCATCGGCTCCGCTCTGGGGGCGGAACGCCACCATCCGGAGCAGCGTCATCTCGAAACCCGTGCGCGGATCCGGAGCGAGCGCCAGATCCCGGCGGCCGACGATCGCGGTCTGGTAATAGAGCTGCACGTCTTCGGGCGGGATGGCGGCCGCCAAACGCTCGAGCAGCTCCGGCGGATAGAGATCGTCGCCATCGAAATCCTTCACGACCTGCTTCAGCGCGATCCGCGCCAGGAGCGAGGCCAGCTCGTCGAGCACCTGAGCGTAGTCCGGCGCCCATTCCTCCAGCGAACGGGCATGGTGCAGCAACTCCGCCGGATCCGCCGTCGCCAGGCGCTCCGCCAGTTGCAGCACGTGATCGCGGGCGATCGTGCCGAGCATGGCGCGCGCCTCCGCTTCGCCCGCACGGCCGCCGCCGAAGGCGATGAGCTGGTCGAGGAGGGACAATCCGTCGCGCATGCTGCCATCCGCCGCCTGCGCGACGAGGGCGAGGCCCGGCGGCTCGAATTCGATGCCTTCCTTCTCGAGGATGGCGCGCAGGTGCGCGGCGATCTGCGTGAGCGGAATGCGTTTGAGGTTGAATTGCAGGCAGCGCGACAGCACCGTCACCGGCAGTTTCTGCGGATCGGTGGTGGCGAGCAGGAACTTCACGTGCGGCGGCGGCTCCTCCAGCGTCTTCAGCAGAGCGTTGAAGGAATGCGTCGAGAGCATGTGCACCTCGTCGATGAGGTACACCTTGTAGCGCCCCCGGGTCGGGGAGTACTGCACGTTGTCGAGCAGCTCTCGCGTGTCATCGACTTTGGTGCGCGAGGCGGCATCGACCTCGATCAGATCGACGAATCGCCCGGCATCGATCTCGCGGCAGCTGGCGCACTGACCGCAGGGAGTGGGCGTCACCCCGGTCTCGCAGTTGAGGCACTTCGCGAGGATGCGCGCGATGGTGGTCTTGCCCACGCCCCGGGTGCCGGTGAAGAGAAAAGCGTGATGCACGCGCCCGGTTTCGAGCGCGTTCACGAGCGCGCGGCGCACGTGTTCCTGGCCGATCAGCTCGGCAAAAGCCCGGGGACGCCACTTGCGCGCCAGCGCCGTGTAGGTCTCAGTCATCGGTCGGCCTTGAGATGGAGGCGGCCCGCATCAGCGAAAGCTCCGGCACCCGACATCGCCGCTGCCGCTGCTGCCTTCCGGCCCTGACGGGGTTCACGACTGGTCGTCGCGGAGTAGCCGACACGGGCCACCATGGCTCAAAGAGCTCGGGCGCTTAATCCTTTGAAATCAAAGCCTTATGCGCTGAGCCCGGAATCTTCGAGCGACGATGATAGCAAAGGCCCGCGGCGCGCGCCGCGCCGCTCTCGAGCGCCAGCGGCATGCGGTGCAGTGACGCGCTTGCGCTGCCTCCAAAGGCTCTGCTAAAAGATCCGCCTTCCTTTGGGGAGTAGCCGCCCGGCGCTTGGCCGGGCCGTACGTCAACATACTTGGGCGTTCCGCCCATGGCGTACGGGGCCCTCACACGGCATGGCGAGACCAACGGCTGAAGCCCTCGGGACGAGCGACGGGGGTTTTCGGCCGTGGTCCGCAATCCGCTCAGGCCAGAGGTCCCCGATGGAATCTTTCCTGATCAGCCTGTCCACCGTGGCCATCGCGGAAATGGGCGATCGCACGCAGCTCCTCTCCCTCATGCTCGCCGCGCGGTTCAGGCGTCCCTGGCCAATCCTCGCCGGCGTGCTTTGCGCGACGATTGCCAATCACGCAGCCGCCGCGCTCATCGGGCAGGGGCTCGGGCACGTACTCACCCCTCGGATCCTCGATATCGCAGTCGGCGTCAGCATGGTCGTGATGGCGTTGTGGACGCTGAAGCCCGATAAGCTGGATGAGGGGTCGACGGGCGGCGGCACCCGCCGCGGCGCGTTCCTGGCCACACTGATCTCTTTCTTCATCGCGGAGATCGGCGACAAGACGCAGATCGCCACCCTCGCGCTCGCCGCGGGCTATTCCAACCTGGGGGCTGTGGTAGCGGGCACTACCACGGGGATGCTCCTCGCCAACGCGCCGGTGATCTTCTTCGGCAAGGCGTTTGCAACTCGTCTGCCGCTGCAAGCCATCCGTTACGTCGCGAGCGCCCTCTTCGTGGCGCTCGGTGTGTTCTTCCTGGTCAGAGCCTGAAGCCTTCAGCGGCGCTTGAACCGGCCGCGGAGCGTCGCGGCACTTACTCGGCGAGTCAGGACCGAGGCGAGTGCTCCCCATGCGTCGACGAAACTTCAGCCCTGTCACGGCATTGTCCTGCGCCCTTGTGTTTGCCTCTCTCGCAACCGGCTGCGGCGGCGGCGGCATGGGCGGCTACGGCATGTCGCCGACACCGCAGCCCACCGTGATGTTCAGCTCGCCGGCCCAGGCGGTCACGATTCACCTCGGGCAGGCGGTGAAGCTCGCCTGGTCCACGACCTATGCAACTTCCTGTTCCGCGTCGACTTCCAGCGATATCGGCGGCAGCTTCAGCGGCACTCAGCCGATGAGCGGCTCGGCGACGATCGCGCCGGTCGGCACCGGGACGGTCACCTACATGCTGTCCTGCACGGGCGCCGGCGGCACCGTGTCGGGATCGAGCGCCGACGTCACGGTGTTGCCGTCCATCCTGAGCATGCTATCGACCACCACGATCATCACGATCGGCTCGACGCTGGATCCGATCGAGCATGGCGGCAATCCCTACGGCCTTGCCATCGCTCCCGTGACCGCCGGGCTGATCACCGCCGGCGATCTCATCGTGTGCAACTTCAATGACGGGGCAACCAACACCCAGGGGATGGGCACGACCATCGTCGGCCTGCATCCGACCGCGGGCGCGACGCCGTATCACATTGCGCAGTCGTCGTCCCTGGAGGGCTGCAACGCCCTCACCCTCCTTCCCGACGACAGCATCTCCGCGGCGGCCTACACGGCCAACCAGAATCCGCTCGTCGCCCCGGACGGCACGGTGAGCACCCCCTTTGCCGCCGACACCTTCGCCAATCCCTGGGGTGAGGCCTACGCGGCCGCCGCCGGGCAGAATGCCGCCGCGCTTTACGTGTCGAACGCGGATGGAACCATCGATCGCATCACCTTGAGCGGCGACACACAGACCGCCTTCACGCAGATCGTCAGCCGGTTCTGCGGCAGCGGAGCACCGGGCGCGATCCTGGCGCCGGCCGGACTCACTTACGATCCCTCCATCGACACGCTCTATGTCATCGACACGACGACCAACAGCGTGGTCTCGCTGGCGAACGTGTCGCAGATCGGAGCCGACGGCGTGATGGTCACGAATACCTGCGTCCCTCCCCCATCGTCGGGATCGCTTCCGATGCCGGCCTTCAGCGGCCCGTCGGCATCATCAGCGACCGTGATCGCCCATGGTGCACCCCTCGCCGGACCGCTCAGCTCGGCGCTGCTTCCCGATGGCGACCTGATCGTCGAGAACAGTGACGTCAGCATCACAGGCAGCCAGATGCCCAATCTGGCGATGGAAGTGTCTCCTGTGCTGCCAGGCGGGATCGTGGGTGAGCCCGTGCAGCTCGACTCCAGCGGCACTCCCGGCGCGCTGTTCGGCATCGTAGCGACCGTTGATGGCCAGGGGAATCCGATCGTCTATTTCAACGACGACAACACGAATACGGTCATGAGGATGACGACCCAGTAGGCAGCGGGCTCAATCCATCAGCCCCTCGGCCAAAAGCTCGATCCAGTGGCGGACCGGGCGTCCGGTTCCGGACGCCAGATGCAGCAGACATCCGATGTTCGCGGTCGCGATGAGATCGGGCGCGTCCGCCTGCAGAGCCGCCAGCCTGTTGGTCTTGAGCTGGCGCGCGATTGCCGGCTGCAGCAGCGAGTAGCTGCCGGCCGACCCGCAGCAGAGGTGGCCATCGGCGACGGAGGTGAGAGTGTAGCCCGCCCTCTGGAGCAGTGGCTCGATCAGGTCGCGCAGCTTCAAGCCGTGCTGCAGCGTGCACGGCGAGTGGAACGCGACCCGCCGGGCCCTGGCCGCGGCATCGGCTCGTTGCGGTAGAGCATTGGAGCCCGCAAGCTCCTGCACGACGACCTGACTGATGTCCCGCATCATCTCCGAGACCCGCGCCGCCCTGGTCGCGTACTCGGAGTCGTGATGCAACAGCGTGCCGTAGTCTCGAATCATCGCGCCGCAGCCGCTCGCCGTGACGACCACCGCCTCGGCGCCGCGCTCGATCTCGGGCCACCAGGCATCGATGTTGCGCCGCATCTGCCGGCGGGAGGTATCTTCCGCCGACATGTGGTGCGCCAGGGCACCGCAGCATCCATCCGCCACGGCAATCAGTGAAATGCCGAGCCGATCCAACACCCGCGCCGCCGCGGCATTGATGCCGGGAGCGGTGGCCGGCTGCGCACACCCGGTCAGCACCACCATGCGGCGCCGGTGACGCGGTGGCGGCCAGCCACCCGATGGACGCGCGAGCGGCACGGCTTGCTTCAATGAAGCCGGTAACAGACCTCGCATCAGCCTCGCCAGAGCCAACAGGAAACCGACGCGCCGGCGGTGTGGAACCACGGTCAGTAATGCATACCTGAGGAAGCGCTCGCGCAGCGTGCGAGGAACAACGCGCTCAACATGTTGCCGGCCAATATCCAGCAAGCGTCCGTAACGAACGCCCGACGGGCATGTCGTCTCGCAAGCACGACAGGTCAGGCAGCGATCGAGATGCAGCTGCGTGGCCTGTGTGGGTGTGGCGCCCTCCAGCATTTCCTTGATGAGGTAGATGCGGCCGCGCGGACCGTCGAGCTCATCACCCAAGAGCTGGTAGGTGGGACAGGTCGCAGCGCAGAACCCGCAGTGCACGCATTTGCGCAGGATGCCGTCGGCCTCGCGGCCGGCGGTCGTCTCGAGAAAAGCGGCGCTCAGCCGGGTTTGCATGGTTACAGATCAGGATACAGGCGACCGCGGTTGAAGATGCGGTGTGGGTCGAACGTGGCCTTCAAACGCTTGTGGAGCGTCAGCATGGCGGATGACAGGGGCTGGAACGGGCCTTCGGGAGGCTTCGCGGGCGCCCGATACAGCGTGGCATGGCCGCCCAGACGCGCGGCGAGCGCGCGCGCCGCGCTCGGGTCCCGCGGACCCGACAGCCAGCGCAATGCGCCTCCCCACTCGACCAGCGTCGGCCCAGCCACGGGCAGCGGCGCCGACCCCGGCGGGAGCGAGACCCGCCACAGCTCCGCTGCCCCCGTGAAGAACTCCAGCCGCTGCTCGCGCACGTCGTCCCAGTAGGCCTCCGCGCCGCTCACGGTGTCGCCGCCCAGGATCTCCCGCGCCGCGAGCACGGCACTCTCGGCGCCTGAGAGACGTACCGACAACAAACCGTCATGCCACGCTGTCGCGGAGAGCGGCAACGGCCGCGTCGCCCAGCGAGTCATCGACTCCAGCGCCCGCGGCAGATCGATCTGCAACCGCAGAGTGCATTCCGCACGCGGCCGGGGCACGGTCTTCAGCGTGACCTCGGTGAGCAGGCCGAGCGTGCCCATGCTGCCGGCCATGAGCCGCGATACATCGAACCCTGCGACGTTCTTGATGACCTTGCCGCCGAAGCGCAGCGCCTCACCCCGCCCATCGATGAGCTCCACGCCCAGCACGAAGTCGCGAACCGCACCACAGTAGGCCCGCCGGGGTCCCGACAGGCCGCTCGCCACGGCGCCACCGATCGTTGCGCGGCCCTCGAACCGCGGCGGCTCGAACGCCAGCATCTGATCGTGCGCCGCGAGCTCGCGCTCGAGCTGCACGAGCGGGGTGCCGGCCCGCGCCGAGATCACGAGCTCCGTCGGCTCGCAAAGGGTGATGCCCGAAAGCGCGCCGACATCCAGCGGCTCGCCTTCCAGGCCGCCGCCGTAGAAGTCCTTGCTGCCCCCGCCCCGGATGCGCAGGGGCTGGCGAGCGGCGGCGGCCGCACGAATCCTCGCCTGTAAGGATGGCAGGTCCGACATCACACGCCATCAGAAGCGCGGCAGCTCGGGATGGGGCAGCTGCCCGTCCCGCACGTGCAGGCGCCCGAACTCCGCGCAGCGATGCAGAGTCGGCACCGCCTTGCCCGGATTCAGCAGTCCGTGCTCATCGAAGGCGCGCTTGACGGCATGGAAGGCCTCGAGCTCGCCGCGACCGAACTGCACGCACATGTGATTGATCTTCTCCAGTCCCACGCCGTGCTCACCGGTGATGCTGCCGCCCTCGCGGACGCACAGCTCGAGGATCTCGCCGCCGAAAGCTTCCGCGCGCGCGACCTCCTGCGCGTTGTTGGAATCGAAGAGGATCAGGGGATGGAGGTTGCCGTCGCCGGCATGAAACACGTTGGTGCAGCGCAAACCGTGCCGCGCCTCCATTTGCCGGATCGCCTGCAGCACCGCGGCGAGGCGCTTGCGCGGGATGGAGCCGTCCATGCAGTAGTAATCGGGCGAGAGTGCGCCCATCGCCGGAAAGGCCGCCTTGCGGCCGGCCCAGAAGCGCAACCGCTCGGCCTCATCCCGCGACACCCGGCAGTCCGTCGAGCCCGCGCTGCGCATCACGGCCTCCATGCGCAGGATCTCCTCCGCGACTTCTTCGGGCGTGCCGTCGGACTCGCAGAGCAGGATCGCTTCCGCGTCCAGCGGGTAGCCGGCGTGGACGAAGGGCTCGACGGCAGCGATCGTCGGCCGGTCCATCATCTCGAGGCCCGCGGGAATGATGCCCCCCGCGATCACGTCGGCCACGGCTTGGCCGGCCTTGGCGAGATCATCGAACGCCGCGAGCACCACCCGGGCGCACTCGGGCTTGGGAATGAGCCGCACGGTGACCTCGGTGACGACGCCGAGCAATCCCTCGGAGCCGGTCAGCAGCGCGAGCAGGTCATAGCCCGGCGAATCGGGCGCCGCGGCGCCGATCTCCAGCACCGCGCCTTCGGCGGCGACGACCCGCAGCGCCAGGACGTTGTGCACGGTCAGGCCATACTTCAAACAGTGCACACCGCCCGAGTTCTCCGCGACATTGCCGCCGATGGTGCACGCGATCTGGCTGGAAGGATCGGGCGCGTAATACAGGCCGTGCGGCGCGGCCGCTTCGGAGATCGCCAGGTTGCGCACCCCCGGCTGCAGGCGGGCGGTGCGGCCGAGCGGGTCGAGAGCGAGGATGCGGTTCAGGCGCGCGAGCGACAACAGTACGGCATCGGGTCTGGGTGTCGCGCCGCCGGAGAGTCCCGTGCCGCCGCCGCGCGCAATCACGGGCACCCGGGCCTCATTGCAGATGCGCAGCACCATCGCCACCTGCGCTTCATCGGCCGGAAGCGCCACCGCGAGCGGCATCTGACGATAGAGCGTGAGGGCGTCGCACTCGTAGGGCTTCAGCTCCTCGGCACTCGACAACACCGCCCCGGGCGGCAGGGCGCGGCGCAAGCGATCGATCACGTCGGTCACGGGTGAATCATACACACGCGCCGTGCCGGGAAGCGCTCGCACCGGGAGCGCGGCAAGTGAACGGGCGCGCGCTGCGATGCGGTCGGGGCGCGCGTCTTCGGCCGGGCTGGCGCAGGCGGGTGAAATGGCGGAGAGGGTGGGATTCGAACCCACGAACACCCGTTGAGATGTTACTGGAATTCCAGTCCAGCGCCTTCGACCGCTCGGCCACCTCTCCGCATTGAAGGCATTTTCAGCGCGCCGGATCGCAGGCGCGCATGATACTACGCCCCGGGATGACCGGCCCGGGGATGCTCCCGCAGCCTACTCGCCCGGTCTGTCGGTGGATCCCGGCACGTTGAAGGAGGGGGGCGCGGCCAGGCACGGATCCTTGACGGTACGCGGCGGCGGCGGCGAGCCCTCCAGGCTCGGCACTTCGAGCGCGGCGCTGGTGTCGGGCGCACTGAGGCCCGCGGGAATGGTGAGTGGCGGGATGCTGGTCGCCCGCTGATAGAGCTGCGGCTTGTTGCAGGTATCGTCGTGCGTGAGGTGATGCAGCGTCTTGCAGCCGCTGAGCGCGAGCAGCACGGCGACGGAGAGAGCCGAGGTGGCTCTGAACTTCATTTCGGGACCCCTCTTCAAAAATCTACTGGAGCGCGGCCGCTGCACGCAGCGCGGCGAGCACGGCCGGCTGGTGGGCCGACGCAAGCTCGGTCAGCGGCAGCCGGATGCCGCGCTCCATCCTGCCGGCCTGCGCCAGCGCCCATTTGACCGGTATCGGATTCGCCTCGAGAAAAAGATCCCGATGCAGCGCCGCGAGCGGCGCATCCAGGCGCGCCGCCGACTCCCGGTCGCCGCGCATCGCCGCTGCCACCATGGCAGCCATCGGGCCGGGCGCCACGTTGGCGGTCACCGAGATCACCCCGCGCGCGCCGGCCAGGATCGCTTCCCGCGCAGTCGCATCGTCGCCGCTCAGGACCACGAAACCGGGCTTGCAGGCCGCGAGCAGCTCGCGCACTCGCTCCGCACCGGGTACCGCCTCTTTGACCGCGCCGATGCGCTCGAGTTGCGACAGCCGCGCGACCGTGTCCGGCTGCATGTCCACAGCCGTTCGGGACGGGACGTTGTAGAGGACCACCGGCTTCGTGGAGGCCGCCGCGACCGCCGCAAAATGCCGGTACAACCCTTCCTGCGAGGGCCGGTTGTATGCCGGCGTCACGACCAGAATACCCTCGACGGGCAGCTGCGAGAAATGGCGCACCCGTTCGACGCAGGTGACCGTGCTGCTGGAGCCCACGCCGACCAGGACCGCGACGCGGTGCCGGGCGCGCTCGCAGGCGCGCTGCGTGAGATCCCACAGCTCCGAGTCCGTCAGCGTCGCCGACTCGCCGGTCGTGCCGCCGACCACGATGCCGGCAGTGCCGCTTCCGATCTGCCAGTCGACGAGGCGCTCCCACGCGCCGAAGTCGACGGAGCCATCGCCACGCATGGGCGTGACCATCGCGACGAGACTGCCTGAGAACATCGAAGCCCTGGCTGAAACCGGCGTGCGGCGGGTAAGCCCGCAAGTATAAAGGGCAATGCGCCCGGGACGAAGTGACTCCGCCGCCCGGATGCGTAATCATCGCCAGCGAACCGATCACCCGGTACACTCCCCCCAAAGCACCTTGGAACGCACCGAGCCCATTGACCCGATGAAGCAGCACCTGGCCGTTTCGGCGATCGGCAGCGACCGCACCGGCATGGTGCACGAGCTGACCCGGGTGATCAGCGAAAGCGGCGGCAATATCACCGAAAGCCGGATGGCGGCGCTCGGCACGGAATTCGCCATGCTGCTGCTCGTGTCCGGCAACTGGCACGCCCTGGCCAAGCTCGAAACCGAGCTGAAGCGGCTGGCGGAGACGACGAGCCTCAGCGTACATCTCAAGCGAACCGAGCCCCGTGCCGCGCGCACGGATATGCTGCCGTACTCGATCGATGTGGTGTGCCTCGATCAGACCGGCATCGTCTCCGGTCTTTCGGGCTTCTTCGCCACGCGCACCATCGACATCGCGGAGGTCTCGACGCGCAGCTATCCCGCCGCCCATACGGGCGCGCCCATGTTCGCCGTGCAGATGATCGTCAATGTGCCGAGCCGCATCCAGGTGGCACATCTGCGCGAAGAGTTCATGGAGTTCTGCGATTCCCTCAATCTCGATGCCATCCTGGAACCTGTGAAATCCTGAACGATGCCCAAAGTCGAGCCCGGGGCCAAAGTGCCCCCGTTCTCCCTGCCTGCGACCGGTGGGGACAGCTGGCGCCTCAAGGATGCGGCGGGTCGCGCCCTCGTGATCTATTTCTACCCGAAGGACATGACCTCGGGATGTACGCGTGAATCGCAGGATTTTCGCGATCTGCACGCCGCCTTCCGCAAGTCCGGCGTGGAGATCGTCGGCGTCTCGCGCGACAGCGTCGCAAGCCACGAGAAATTCAAGGCCAAGGAGGCGTTGCCCTTCACCCTGCTGTCGGACGAGAAGGAGGAGGTTTGCAAGCTCTTCGATGTCATCCGGGAGAAAAGCCTTTATGGCAGGAAGTATCTCGGCATCGAGCGCAGCACCTTTCTCATCGACCCCAAGGGGGTGCTGCGGCGCGAATGGCGCAAGGTGAAGGTTCCGGGGCACGCGGAGGAAGTGCTTGAAGCAGCGAAGTCTCTCTGATCCTGGTCCGTCCGGCGCGCACTCGCGCGCCCCGGCGTCCGAATCCACGTCTTCTCAGGTCTCACCTGCGACTCCTGTCCCCGCTTCGGTCACCGCTGCGACGGAACGCACGGAAGCGCGTGCGCGGCCACGCGATGGCCGGCGGCTCTTCGTGCTCGACACCAACGTGTTGATGCACGATCCGACCGCGATCTTCAGGTTCGAGGAGCACGACGTCTATCTCCCCATGGTCGTGCTGGAGGAGCTCGACGCGCACAAGAAAGGCCTGTCCGAAGCCTCGCGCAACGTGCGCCAGGTCAGCCGCTTCCTCGACGACATGATGCGCGATGCGACCAAGGAGCAGATCGATCGCGGCCTGAAGCTGCCGAGCGGCTACTCCGGCAACCACGGCAAGAAGCCCTCCTCCGGCCGCCTCTTCTTCCAGACGCGCCAGCTCTCGAGCGCCCTGCCGCAGAGCCTCCCGGGACAGGGCAACGACAACGCCATCCTGGCGCAGACGCTCGCGCTGCAGAACGAGCACACCGATGCGCGCGTGATCCTGGTCTCCAAGGACATCAATCTGCGCATCAAGGCCGCCGTGCTCGGCGTGCACGCGGAGGACTACTACAGCGACAAGACGCTGGAGGACTCCGACGTCCTCTATAGCGGCATGACCTCGCTCGCGCCGGACTTCTGGGAGCGGCACGGCCAGGGCATGCGCTCCTGGAAGGAAGGCGAGCGCACGTTCTACGAGATCACCGGCCCGGCGGTGCGCGAGTGGCAGCCGAACCAGGGCGTGTACGAAGACAGCGCGGAGGGCATCGAGGGCATCGTGCGGCGCCTGAACGGCGACACCGCCGTGATCGAGCTGATGCGGGACCACCGCAACGAGCGGCACAACGTCTGGGGCATCACCGCGCGCAACCGGGAGCAGAATTTCGCGCTCAACATGCTCATGGACCCGGAGATCGACTTCGTCACGGTGTTGGGACCGGCCGGCACCGGCAAGACGCTGCTGGCGCTCGCCGCGGGTCTCATGCAGACCCTCGAGAGCAACCGTTTCGCGGAGATCATCATGACCCGGGTCACCATTCCCCTGGGCGAGGACATCGGCTTCCTGCCGGGGACGGAGGAAGAGAAGATGGAGCCCTGGATGGGCGCCCTGATGGACAATCTCGAGGTGCTGACCGGCGGCCAGGAAGGCGGCAACTGGGGTCGCGCCGCGACCAACGATCTGCTGCGCAACCGCATCAAGATCCGCTCGCTCAACTTCATGCGCGGGCGGACCTTCCTCAACCGCTTCCTGATCCTCGACGAGGCGCAGAACCTCACGCCGAAACAGATGAAGGCCCTGATCACCCGCGCCGGGCCGGGAACCAAGCTCGCCTGCCTGGGCAACGTGGCACAGATCGATACCCCTTATCTCACGGAGACGACCTCCGGCCTCACCTACGCGGTGAACCGGTTCCGCGGGTGGCCGCATTCGGGCCATGTGACCCTGGTCCGGGGGGAGCGCTCCCGGCTGGCGGACTTCGCCTCGGATATCCTGTAAGCTCCGCCGAAGTGTCCCGCGGCCGGCCTGCCCGGCAGGCCGCTGGATTTGTAAGCTTCTGTTAACGTAGGGAAACTGGCCCACCGGGCCGCGGTCGAACACAAGATGCGCGCGTTCGTCCTCATCGTCCTCGCCGCCTTCCTGAACGCCACGACGGTGGCGGTGGCGGCCGAGCCTTACAGCCCGCCTCCGAATCTGCCCAGCGACCCGCTGACCACGGATCTGCCGTCGGCCATCAACTCGGAGCTGCCGGACCTCAGCAGTCCGGAAAATGGCGAGCTCAATAAGCAGGAGCAGTACGAGCTCGGCTACTCCGTCATGATGCAGATGCGGGATCAGGGGGCGCTCTTCAATGACCCGGAGACGTCGGAATACATACAGCAGATCGGTCAGCGCCTAGCCTCCCAGAGCACGGATGGCGGCGGCTATTTTCATTACACCGTCCTCAAGAGCGATGAGGTCAACTCCTTCGCGGTCAGCGGCGGCTGGGTATTCATCTTCACCGGCGTGATCACCTTCAGCCGCACGGAGTCCGAGCTTGCGGCCATCATGGCCCACGAGACCGCGCACATCGTGCAGAATCACATTGCCCGCCGGATCCTGGACCAGAAGAACGCCACGATGATATCGCTGGCGGGAATGCTGGCCTCGATCCTCCTCGGGGCCCTCGGCGGCGGCGGCGGAGATGCCATCGAGGGCGGCATCATCGCTTCCCAGGGCCTCGCCGAGCAGCATGAGATCAACTTCACCCGCAGCGAGGAAGAGGAAGCCGATCGGGTAGGCATCAAGTTTCTGGCGGCTGCGGGCTTCGACCCGGAGGCCATGGCCGACGCCTTCGCGCGGATGATGCAGCAGGAGGGTTTGCAGGACAGCTGGGTACCCGCGATGCTGGAGGACCACCCGACGGACTCCTTCCGCATCGCCGATGCACGCGAGCGCGCCGCGCAGTACCCGCCGGTACCCGACACGAGCTCGCCGGATTTCTACCTCATCCAGCAGCGGGTACGCGTCCTCACCGCACCGGGCGATGCCGACATCCAGCGAGCATACGCGCAGAAGATCGCCAACGGCGACCACAGTCTCCCCACGATGTATGGTGATGCGCTGGCGTTGATGCAGGACAACAAGTCGGCCCAGGCCGTGCCCATCCTGAAGCAACTGATCGCGAGGCGCGGCGATCTGCATCTGCTCTACTCGGCCCTTGGCGAGGCGCAGGCCAAGGCGGGCGACATGAAGGACGCGCTCGCCACTTTCCGGCTGGCGATGGAGCTCTTCCCCCGTAACGTACCCGTGACGATCCGCTACGCGCAGACGCTGATGCTGGACCACAGGAACGCGGAGGCTCACGACGTTCTCCTCGACCTGTTCAACAATGTCGAGCCGACGCCCGATCAGATCCAGCTCACCGCGCAGGCGGCCAGTGCCGCCGGCGACCTGGGCGATGCGTATTACTACATGGGCGAATACCAGATCGCGGACGGCAACCTGCCTCTGGCCGCCGAGCAATATCAACTCGCGCTGCGTACTCCACATCTGACGAATGTGCAACGGCAGCGGATCACCGCGCGCCTGCGCGAAGTACGCGAGTACCTCGCGAGCGCACGCCAGCAGCGCACGAGCGAGTAGGAGCGCCCGGCTCGTCGCCAATCTTCGACAGCACCGGTCCTGCGCCCGCGGCGGCGCGACTGATACAATGCGGGCTGGGACTCTGCACGGACCTCTCATGCGAACAAGAACCCGCCCGGCGATGCTGCGGATCGCCTCGATCTCCCTCTTCGCACTCGCCCTCGTCGGCTGCGCCGCGGTTCCGCCCTCGGAGCGCAATCCGCGCGATCCCTGGCAGCGGGTCAACCGGGGGGTGTACAAGTTCAATGACGCATTCGACAAGGCCGTCGCCACCCCGGTCGCCAGGACTTACCTGCGCGTCGTGCCGCAGGCGGCCCGTACCGGCATCAACAACTTTTTCAACAATGCAACCTATCCCGACGTCATGGTGAATGCGCTGCTGCAGGGGCAGCTGAAGCCCTTCGCGCGCGATACGGGACGGTTCGTGGTCAACAGCACGCTCGGCATCGGCGGGTTGTTCGATCCGGCGTCGCACATGGGGCTGGCGCTGGAGGATCGCGACTTCGGGCAGACCTTCGGCAAGTGGGGTATCCCGACCGGGCCCTTCCTGGTACTGCCTTTCCTGGGCCCCTCCGATATCCGGGACGGCCTGGGACGCATACCGGACGCTTACGCGGAACCGTGGGCTTACATCCGCAATCCGTACTGGGATTACGGGTCACTGCTCATTTACGAGATCAACGAGCGGGCCAACCTCCTGCCCATCACCGACATGGCGAAGAAGACCTTCGACCCGTACGCCTTCGAGCGCAACGCCTACCTGCAGGCGCGCGAGTACATGGTCAAGGGCCCGCAGGGGCAGCAGAACAGCGCCGAAGACGAGCTGAAGCAGCTGCAACAGCAATGATTTATTGGCGCAAATCGCTCCCGGCGATTTGCGCGGCCAGCCGAGTCACAGGATTGAATCCCGCAGCCCAGGGAACGGCCCTGGGCCGCTTCGTGACTTGCTTTCGGTCCGGCCGCCTCAGACGCCTTTCTGCAGCATCTCCTCGACGCCGCTGATCCGGGCAACAGCGAGAAGGGCGGGCGGCAGACCGCTGAAGCAGAGCGGCCGCCCTTCCCTCTTCATGATCGACATCCAGTCGAGCAGCACGGCCAGGCCGGCGCTGTCGGAATGGGTGATGCCGCTGCAATCGACTTCGAGCTCACGCGCGCTCGCGTTGCGCAGCGCATTCAGCCCCTCGCTGCGCGCCCGCTTCGCATTGCTGAAAGTCAGCGCGCCACGCGCCGCGAAGCGGCCCGGCGAGGTGCCAACGATCTCGAAGGTCGCCGGCGCCGCGGCGCCGCCCGCGACGCCAGCCGCGGGACCGCTCACGAGCCGCTGCCGGTCGTCTTGCCGATCTGAGTGGGCTTCTCGCCGTGCTCCAGGTGATCGATCACCGCATCGAGCCCCTGCTGCGCGATCTGCGGCTGGAAATCCTCGCGATAGCTCTTGATGTAGCTGACACCGTCGATCACGACGTCCCATGCCTTCCAACCCTCGGGAGTCGGATGCATGTAGTAGTTGACGGAGATCGGCGGTCCGCTGGTGCGCATCATCTCCGTGCGGACCGTGGCGATCTGGGCGCCTGGGCTGACCCGGGTCGGATATACCTTCAGCGTGTTCGACGTGAACTGAACGATGGCGGCGCCATAATTGTTCAGCATCGAATGATAGAAGGCATCGATGAAGCGTTGGCGCTGTTGCGGAGTCGCGGTCCTCCAATATTTGCCGAGCACGAGCTCCGCGCAGAACTGCGTATCGACGTGCGGCAGGATGTACTGGTCGACCAGCGCCTGCACCTTCGCGGGATCGTGCTGATAGGCCTGGCGGTTGGCATTGAGCGCCTGCAGCAGGCCATTGGCCGCCGCCTCGACCACATCCGAGGGCGATGCCTGGGAGGCGCTCTGCGCCGCGGCCGCGGGTGCCGCGGCGGCGGCAGGTACTGTGGCCTGCGTCAGCCATCCCGCGGCGACGAGGGCCGCGGCGAGAAGGGTGGAATGTCTCATGGGTGGGGCTCCTGCGATTTTGCGCCCTGATTCTGGGGCTTGCCGTTGTTACCGTTGCTGTTGCCGTTACCGTTGTTGCCGTTGCCGGAGCTGCCGCTGCTGCCGGAGCTGCTGCCGCTGGAGAAATTGGCGAAGAACTTGTTGATCAGGTTCTCGAGCACGATGGCGGATTGGGTCTGCAGGATCTGGCTGCCGTTCTTGAGATAGGTGGTGAGGCCGCCGGGGCTGATGCCGACGTACTGGCCGCCGAGCAGCCCCTCGGTCTCGATACTCGCGTAGCTGTCTTCCGGAATCTGGTTGAACTGCGGATAAAGGTGCAGATGCACATCCGCCCGGAAGCTGTCGCTGTCCAGACCGATCGCGGTCACGTCTCCGATTCGCACTCCAGCCATCCTAACGGGCGCGCCGACCTTGAGGTCCCCGATATTGTCGAATTCGGCCGTGACGTCGTAGCCGGGGGTCTTGCCGAAGCTGAGCTTCAGCCCGCTCGAGGGCAGCTGGGTGGTGAGGAAAATGAGCGCGGCCAGGCCCAGAATCACGAAAAGGCCGGTTCCGATCTCTAGGGAGCGAGTAGCGCGCATGGCGGTGGCCATCCTCTTACATGAAAGCGGCAGTCAGTACGTAGTCGAGAAGCAGCGTGAGCACGGACGAGGCAACCACCGTGCGGGTGGTGGCAAGCCCGACCCCTTCCGCCGTCGGCTCGCACTGATAGCCCTCGTTGACGGCGATCAGGCTGATGACCGCGCCGAACACCAGGCTCTTGACGATGCCTTCGGTCACGTCATGCAATCCAACGGCGCTCTGTGTGTTTGACCAGAAGGTGCCGCGGTCTATCCCCAACAGGCCGACGCCGATGAGCTGTGCGCCGAAGAGGCCGATGACGTTGAAGACTGCGGCGAGCAGCGGCATGGCGATGATGCCGCCGAGGAAGCGCGGAGCAGCGACATAGCTCATGGGGTCGACCGCCATCACTTCCATGGCGGTGAGCTGATCCGTGGCCTTCATCAGGCCGATCTCGGAAGTCAGCGCAGTGCCCGCGCGCCCGGCGAAGAGGAGCGCGGTCAGCACCGGGCCGAGCTGCTTCAGCAGCGCCAGCGCCGCGAGCTGACCGAGCGCCGTCTCCGCCCCGAAGCGCTGCAGCACGTCCTGTCCCAGGAGGCCGAGCACCATGCCGGTGAACAGGCCCGACAGCATGATGATGATCAGCGAACGGCCGCCGGCATTGAATATCTGCGCGACGATGAGTCCCGGCCGCCTGAGCGCCGCCACGCAGCCGATCAGCAGTCGCCCGAGGAATATGCCGGCGACGCCGAACTTGCGCACTCCCTCCAGAAGCGTGCCGTGCCGGACGGTGCTCATCCTTCATCCGCTCCGAGAAGCTGACTGGCGTAGTCGGGTGCCGGGTAGTGGAATTTGACCGGCCCCTCGGCGCTGCCGGTCATGAACTGGTGCACCGTCTCGGCGTCGCTCTTTGCGAGCTCCTGGGGCGTACCGGCGGCGACGACGCAGCCCCCGGAAAGCAGATAACTCTGATCGGCGATGGTGGCCAGCTCCTGCACGTCGTGCGAAACCACCACGCTGGTGATGCCCAGTGCCTGGTTCATCTGTTTGATCAGGCGAAGGATCACGCCGAGGGAAATGGGATCGAGGCCGACGAACGGCTCGTCGTAGAGCAGCACCTCCGGGTCCATCACGATGGCGCGCGCCAGCGCCACGCGTCGCGCCATGCCACCGGAGAGCTCCGCCGGCATCAGCTGCGCCGCCCCGCGCAGGCCCACCGCCTCCAGCTTGGTCAGCACCAGCTTGCGGATGACGGACTCCGGCAGGTCCGTGTGCTCGCGCACCGGGAAGGCGACATTCTCGAAGACGTTGATGTCGGTGAGCAGCGCCCCGTTCTGGAAGAGCATCCCGGTGCGCTTGCGCGTGGCGTAGATCTCCGCACCCGAGAGGGTGGCGATGTCGCGCCCGAACACCAGAACCTGGCCCCTGTCGGCGAACAGCTGCCCGGTGATGAGCCGCAGGAGCGTCGTCTTGCCCGTGCCGCTGGGGCCCATCACGGCCGTGATGAGGCCCCTGCGCACACGAAGGTTCAGTCCGGCGAAGATCGGCCGGCCGTCGACGGCGTAATGCACGTCGCGCACGTCGACGACCGCGTCATCCGCCTGAGCGGACAGCGCGATCTCTGGAGACGCCTGCCGGCTCAAGCGGCCTGACTTTCCATCTCTGAGTTGTAACGGCCCGTGGCCGCGAGGCCGTTCAGGCGCGCGCGCCGCGCGAACTCCTTCTGACCCGCGCCGAAGGTCTCCGACTTGCCGCCCCAGGCCTTGAGCGCGGTGTCCTGCAGCGCGCGGCCGTAGCTGAACGTCAGCACCCAGGGCAACGGCCCCATGCGGTTCATCAGCGAGAGATGCAGAGTCGCCTCGGTCGACGATTGGCCACCCGAGAGGAAGGCGATTCCCGGTACCGCCGGTGGTACGTGGCGCTTCAGCGTCCGCACGGTCGCTTCAGCCACCGCCTCGGGCGAAGCGCGATTCGGTGCCTTCTTGCCGGAGATGACCATGTTGGGCTTGAGGATCATGCCTTCGAGGTAGATGCGATGCTCGAAGAGCTGATTGAAGACGGCGTTCAGCGTCGCGTTGGTCACTTCCTCGCAGCGCTCGATGGAGTGGCCGCCGTCCATCAGCACTTCCGGTTCCACGATCGGGACGATGCCGTTCTCCTGGCAGAGCGCGGCGTACCGAGCGAGAGCGTGAGCGTTGGCCTCGATGCCGAACGGAGTCGGAATCGTGTCCGCAATGTCGATGACCGCGCGCCACTTCGCGAAGCGGGCTCCCAGCGAGTAGTACTCGATGAGGCGCTCGCGCAGGCCGTCGAGCCCTTCCGTGATCGTTTCCCCCGGGAAGCCGGCGAGCGGCTTGGCGCCGAGGTCGACCTTGATTCCCGGGACGATGCCATGCTGGGTCAGGTACTGCGGGAAAGGCGCGCCTTCGCGGGTCTTTTGCCGGATGGTCTCGTCATAGAGAATGACGCCGCTGATGGACTCGGCCGCGCCAGGAGCGGTAAAGAGCAGTTCCCGATAGCTTCTGCGGTGCTCCTCCGTCGACTCCAGGCGTATGGCGTCAAAGCGCTTGCGGATCGTGCCGGTGCTTTCATCGGCAGCCAGGATCCCCTTGCCCTTGGCGACCATCGCTTGCGCGATGCGGGCGAGCTCGTTGCGATTCATCGTTATATTCCTCCAGCAAAACCGGGGCCGCCCGCGAGCACCCGATTGTGCCGCCAGCGTCCGCCCCCAAATCCGCGAGAATGGAAGTGCGGAGGATACCAAATAGCGGGTAGTTGAAGCGCTGGATCAGGCCTCCCGCCCGGCCAGCGCGCCATCGGGGTGGCGGGGCACACCCATGTGCCTCTCGAGTCCCCGGTGCCGGATGTGCGGCCAGTCGCCCATGAGACAGCGCTTGGTTCCGGGCACAATCAGTACTAAAATAGTCCTACTTCGATGGCGCTTCCCGAGGCCCGTTTTTCGGGCTTACCCTTATGGTCCGTATCAGCCGACTCACAGACTACGCTACCGTCCTCCTCGCCGTGCTCGCCGAGCAGCCGACGCGGGTGCAGACCGCCGCGGCGCTGGCGGAGCAAACCCGCATTGCCGCGCCGACGGTGAGCAAGCTGCTGAAGCAACTGCAGCGCGCCGGCCTCGTCGCCTCGACCTTGGGTCTCCACGGCGGCTATCAGCTCGCCCGTCCCGCAACCGAGATCAGCGCCGCGGCGATCCTCGATGCCATGGAGGGGCCCGTGGCGCTCACCGACTGCTCGGTGGGAGCGGGCCAATGCGACATCGAGGAGACGTGCCGGGTCGGCCGCGTGTGGCAGCGCCTGAACCTCGCCATCCGGCGCTCATTGTACGACGTCAGTCTCGCCCAGCTCGCCGGCATCGACCCGACCCAGGTTGCCCTGCCCGCGCTCGAGCGCGACGTGAAGGCGGCCGCCTCCCGCGCGCCGGCCCGTTCCTGAAGAATCATGAGTGAAACCGCAAACCATCTCGAAAGCCTGATCGCCCGCCGCTACAAGCACGGGTTCGTCACCGACATCGACTCCGATACCGTCCCGCCCGGGCTGGACGAGGACGTGGTGCGGCTCATCTCCCGCAAGAAAGGCGAGCCCGCCTTCCTGACGGAATGGCGCCTGAAGGCGCTGCGGCACTGGCTGACCATGAGCGAGCCGCACTGGCCGCATGCCACGTATCCCCCGATCGACTACCAGGCGATTTCCTACTATTCGGCGCCGAAGGCGAAAACCGACGGGCCGAAGAGCCTCGATGAGGTCGACCCCAAGCTGCTGGAGACCTACGAGAAGCTGGGAGTCCCGCTGCACGAGCGCGCTCGCCTCGCGGGCGTCGCGGTGGACGCGGTGTTCGACAGCGTCTCGGTCGCGACCACCTTCAAGGAGCGTTTGCAGGAGGCCGGAGTCGTGTTCTGCCCGTTCTCCGAGGCGGTACAGAAGCATCCGGAGCTGGTCGAGCGCTACCTCGGCAGCGTCGTGCCGGTGACCGACAACTTCTTCGCCTCATTGAACTCGGCGGTGTTCACCGACGGCTCCTTCGTCTACGTGCCAAAGGGTGTGCGTTGTCCGATGGAGCTGTCCACCTACTTCCGCATCAACGCGGCGAAGACGGGGCAGTTCGAGCGCACGCTGATCATCGCGGACGAAGGCGCCTACGTGTCATACCTTGAAGGTTGCACTGCCCCGATGCGCGATGAGAACCAACTCCATGCCGCGGTGGTGGAGCTGGTCGCGCTGGATGACGCCTACATCAAATATTCCACCGTGCAGAACTGGTATCCGGGCGATGCCGAGGGCGTCGGCGGCATTTACAACTTCGTCACCAAGCGCGGCGAGTGCCGGGGCCGCAATTCGCACATCTCCTGGACCCAGGTGGAGACCGGATCGGCGATAACCTGGAAATACCCGAGCTGCGTGCTGCGCGGCGACGGCTCGAGCGGCGAGTTCTACTCCGTCGCCACGGTCAATAACCGGCAGCAGGCCGACACCGGCACGAAGATGATCCACATCGGCCGCGACACCCGCAGCACCATCATCTCCAAGGGCATCTCCGCCGGCCGCGGGCAGAACACCTATCGCGGCCTGGTGAAGGTGCTGCCGAGCGCCCACGGCGCGCGCAATTTCACGCAGTGCGATTCGCTGCTCATGGGCGGCAAGTGCGGCGCGCACACCTTCCCGTATGTGGAGGTCAAAAACCCCACGGCGACCGTGGAGCACGAGGCGAGCACCTCGAAGATCAGTGACGAGCAGCTCTTCTACTGCCTCTCCCGGGGCATCTCCGGGGAGGATGCGGTGAACCTGATCGTCAGCGGCTTCTGCAAGTCCGTATTCAAGGAGCTGCCGATGGAATTCGCGGTGGAGGCGCAGAACCTCCTCGCCGTGACCCTCGAAGGCGCCGTCGGTTAGAGGAAAGGGAACGACATGCTGAAGATCGATAACCTCCACGTCAAAGTCGACGGCAAGGAGATCCTGAAAGGCCTGACTCTGGCGGTTCCCACCGGCGAGGTGCATGCCGTCATGGGGCCGAACGGCTCCGGCAAGAGCACGCTGGCCAACGTGCTCGCGGGGCGGCCCGGATACGAGATCACCGCGGGCTCCGTCACCTTCGAGGGACGTGACCTGCTGGCGCTCGCTCCCGAGGAGCGCGCGCGCGAGGGCGTATTTCTCGGCTTCCAGTATCCGGTGGAGATTCCGGGAGTCAACAACGTCTACCTCCTCAAGGCAGCCATGAACGCGGCGCGCAAGCACCGCGGGCTGGAGGAAGTGGATGCGTTCGAGTTCCTGACGCTGGTCAAGGAGAAGATGCGGCTGATGCGCATGGACGAGAGCATGCTCTCCCGCGGCGTCAACGAGGGATTCTCCGGCGGCGAGAAGAAGCGCAACGAGATCCTGCAGATGCTGGTTCTCGAGCCGCGGCTCGCGATCCTGGACGAGACCGACTCCGGCCTCGACATCGATGCGCTGAAGATCGTCGCCCACGGCGTCAACACCTTGCGCTCGCCGGAGCGCTCGCTCGTGCTCGTGACGCACTATCAGCGCCTGCTCGACTACATCGTCCCGGACCACGTCCACGTACTGGTCAAAGGGCGCATCGTGCGCAGCGGCGACAAGTCGCTCGCGCTGGAGCTCGAGCGCCGTGGCTACGACTGGGTGACGGGCGAGGCGGCATGACGGAGCCCCGCAACGCCCTGTCGAAGCGCGTGCTGGACGAATACGAGGCCGCCCGCGCGTCCCTGCCGCCGGGCATCGTCACTCCCGAGCGGCGCCAGGAGGCCATTCAAGCGCTTGCCGCGCGAGGTCTGCCCACTACACGGGATGAAAACTGGCGCTACACCAACCTGCGGTCGCTGGAAAAGGCGCGGTTCGCGCCGATTGCACAGCCGGTGCCGCCGCCGGCAGAAACCGAGCTCCCCGGCAGACTGACCGGCTTTGCCCGGTATACCTTCGTCGACGGCGTTTTCGCCCGCGAGCTGTCTTCTCCGCAGGAGCAGGGCGGGCTGATGGTACGCCTGATGCGGGGCACTCACGGCTCAGCCGGGAATCAGGCGCCTGCTGGGTCTCAGGGCTCCGCCAAGCAACAGGGCTCCGCCGCACATGCGGGCTCCGCAACGGTTTTCAATCTGCCGCGCGCCCTGCCCGCTTTGAGCAGCCTGCCCGAGGCCCGCCTCGCGCTGCTCAACGAAGCTTTCGCAACCGATGGCGCCGTGATTCACGTCAGCGGTACCTCCGCAGAGCCTGCGCGTGTCGAGCTGCTCTTCATCGCGGTTGCTGGCGCGGACGTCGGCGCGTCCTATCCGCGCGTGCAAGTCAGCCTCGATGCCGGCAGTCGTCTGATCCTGGTAGAGCGGCATATCGGCGCCGGCACTGGCGCCAGCTTCGTGAACAGCTCGGTCAGCGTGGACGTTGGGCACGGCGCTCACCTCACCCATTACCGCCTGCAGCAGGCAGGCGCACGCGCCACGTGGTTTGACACTCTGTCTGCGGTGCTTGCCGTAGATGCCCGCTATGACCTCCTCGCCGTCAACACAGGCGCGCTCTCCGCACGATCCACGACTCACGTGCAGATGGCCGGGGCCGGGGCCGAGCTCGTCCTGTCGATGGCGGCGCTCGGCGATCGGCAGCAGGTGCAGGACAACTTCGCGCTGGTGGAGCACATCGCGCCGCGTGCGCGCACGGAGCAGACCTTTCGCGGCATCGCCTCGGGGCGCGCCCGCGTGGCGTTCAACGGCAAGATCGTCGTACGCGAAGCCGCCGCTGGAACCGATTCGCGGCAGTCGCTTCGCGGACTGCTGGCGGGGCCGGAAGCTGAGATCGACGCGCGTCCGCAACTCGAGATCTACACCGATGACGTGCGCTGCAGCCACGGCGCGACGGCAGGCAAGCTGGACGACAATATGCTCTTCTATCTTCTCTCCCGTGGGCTGTCCCCCGAGGTGGCGCAGCGCCTCCTCAAGTGGGCATTCCTCGAGGATGTGGTATCGAAGATCGACTTACCCGAGCTCAGGCGGCAGATCGAGCACGCGCTCGCCGGCCAGATGGCCGACGCCGCCTCGCTGAAGGAGCTGCTCTGATGGCCGTGACGGCTGACCGCATCGTTCCCGCGCCCGTGCTCGATGTCGAGCGCGTGCGGCGCGACTTCCCCATCCTCGAGCGCTCGGTCAATGGCCGGCCGCTGGTGTACCTCGACAGCGCGGCGTCCTCGCAACGCCCGTTGGCGGTGCTGCGCGCCGTGGAGCGGTACGAGACGCACTGTCACGCGAATGTTCACCGCGGTGTTCATGCGCTGAGCCAGGCGGCGACGGACGCCTATGAAGGCGCGCGCGAGCGGGTACGTCGGTTCATCAACGCGCAGTCCACGCGCGAGATCATCTTCGTGCGCGGGACCACGGAAGGCATCAACCTGGTGGCGCAGTCGTACGCCCGCCCCCGCCTCGGGCCGGGTGATGAGATCCTGATCACCGGGCTCGAGCATCACGCCAACATCGTGCCCTGGCAGATGGTGCGGGACCAGACCGGCTGCACCCTGAAGGTGGCGCCCATCAATCGCCGGGGCGAGGTCGAGCTCGATCGCTTCCTGTCGCTGCTGTCGCCGCGCACGCGCGTCGTCGCCATCGCGCACGTATCGAACGCGCTCGGCACGATCCTGCCGGTGAAGCGCATGATCGACGCCGCGCACGCGCACGGCGCCGTTGTTCTCGTCGATGGTGCTCAGGCCGTCCCCCACTCCCGCGTCGATGTACGCGCTCTCGGCTGCGACTTCTACACCTTCTCGGGACATAAGCTCTATGGCCCGACCGGAATCGGCGTGCTCTACGGCCGCGAGGAGCTGCTCGCCGCCATGCCGCCGTGGCAGGGCGGCGGCGACATGATCCTGACCGTGTCCTTCGAGAAGACCACGTACAACGAGCTGCCGTGGAAGTTCGAGGCCGGAACGCCCAACATTTCCGGGGCGGTGGGACTGGCCGCGGCGATGGACTACGTCGAAAGCCTCGGTCTGGACGCCATTTCCGCGCACGAGCAGCGGCTGCTCGTGCATGCTACCGAGGAGCTGCAGCGTATCCCCGGCATCGAGCTGATCGGCACTGCTCCCCACAAAGCGGCGGTGCTGTCCTTCACCCTGGAGGGCGTTCATCCCCACGACCTCGGCACGATTCTCGACGCGGAGGGCGTGGCCGTGCGCACCGGACATCACTGCGCGATGCCCGTCATGACATTCTTCGAGATACCCGCTACCGCGCGCGCGTCCTTCGGCTGCTACAACACCGAGGGCGACGTGGCGAGCCTGGTCGCCGCCCTGGGCAAGGCCCGGGAGGTGTTCTCCTAATGGACCTGAAGGAGCTCTACCGCGACGTCATCCTCGACCACAACAAGCGCCCGCGGAATTTCGGCCGGATCGAGGCCAGCGACAGCCACGCCGAGGGACACAATCCCCTCTGCGGCGATCGTCTGACGGTGTGGCTGCGACTGAAGGACGACCGCATCGAGGACATACGGTTCGAGGGGAAGGGCTGCGCCATCTCGACCGCATCCGCTTCATTGATGACCGAGGCCGTGAAGGGCAAGGACAAGGCCACCGTGCAGTCGCTATACGGCCGCATCCACTCTCTTCTGACGCAGCAGGACGCCGTGCCCGATGCGTCGCTGGGCAAGCTCGCCGCCCTCTCCGGCGTGCGCGAGTTCCCCGCGCGTGTGAAGTGCGCGAGTCTCTGCTGGCACACCCTGAACGCCGCGCTCGAGCGCAGCGAAGTCCCCGTCTCCACGGAGTGAGACATGCGTAGTCACGAGAACGAGCCTTTCGTCGTCAACCGCGAAGTGAAAGCGGTGATCGTCCCCGCGGGCACCGAAGTCAACCTGAAGCCCGGCCAGTCCGGCTATATCACTCAGGCCCTCGGCGGCAGCTTCACCGTCTACATGGAGGGCAACCTCTTCCGGATCTCCGGCGAGGATGCCGACGCCATCGGCAAGGAGCCGGTAAAGCCACCGGAGCTGCCCCCCAACGCCACCGAAAACGACGTGCGCGAGCTCGCGTGGGCCCAGATGCGCACCTGCTACGACCCGGAGATCCCGATCAACATCGTGGACCTCGGCCTGGTGTACGACTGCACCGTGCAGCCCAACGAGGACGGCACGCGCACGATCGAGGTGCGTCTCACCCTCACCGCGCCCGGCTGCGGCATGGGCGACATCCTGGTCGACGACGTCAAGGACAAGATCGAGCGCATCCCCACGGTGAAGGAAGCGCGCGTCGAGCTGACCTTCGAGCCTCCGTGGAACCAAAGCATGATGTCCGAGGAGGCGCGGCTGCAGACAGGGATGTATTACTGACGTGCCCTGGGTGGACGTAGGCAGCGCGGCGGACGTTTCCGAGTCCGATCCCCTCTCCGTCGAGGTCGATGGTGTCCCGGTCGTCGTCGTGCGTTGCGGCAAAGACATCTACGCGGTCGAGGACCGCTGCACGCACGATGGCGAGGCGCTGGGGAGCGCGGAAGTGTACTCGTGCCAGATCATTTGCCCCCGGCATGGAGCACGGTTCTGCTTGCGTACCGGCGAGGCGCTGACGCCTCCGGCTTATGAGCCGCTGCGGACTTATGCGGCGCGGGAAGAGAATGAAAGGCTGCTTCTCGAGCAGCCTGAGTGATCGTTCGGCGCTACTGCGGAATCAGTCCGTCCTTCCGCAGCGCGTCCAACAGCTGCACCTGAAGACCCGACGCTAGCTTCGCTGCCATTTAGCTGCAGTAGCATTCTGACTCGCTTGTCGTCGCTTCGCTCGAGCGTGGAGCGTCTGCGGTAGCAAAGCGCGAACCCAAGATGAAGCCTAAAACCCGCCGTTTTCTCACAACCGTTAACAAAACTCGCTCCCCGCCTATCCTGCATGCACCATGCATGGATCCCCTGCAGGTACCTCAAGCCATTGCACCGGTCAGTGAGCTGAAGCCGTTACGCATAGAACGGAACGCAAACATTCCTAAGCGCCGGCTCCTGGGACTCGCTCAGGAACAAAATATCGAGATGGGCCTGCTTGGCGAAGATCGAGGCAAATATCGAACCAACCTCTCGTACCAAGTTCGGGTCCGCTCCATTTCGGGTCTTGATACATAGCGCGACACTCGCCTGATCGCCGGAGATAACCTGCGCCAGGTAGGCGCGCTGAACCTCTCCGTGCTGCTTGAACGATTCCGCGAGGCGGCCCTTTAAGAGCCGTTCAGGTTTGCCGTCTTGCTCGCCCAAAAATCGCACGTCTGGTACGCGCATTGCGCGCAGTTCCTTCCTAAAGGGGTTCGATGTCATCATCGTTGAAACCTCTGTGCGTGATCAGATGCTTCCTTTCAGGCCACGGTCCGGTCCCGACCTGCGCCCCTTCGAAGCGCCGCTGGCAGCTCGCCCCTGCTCTGCGGGCCAGCGGTATGAGGTAGAAGTTCGCCAGGATACCCGCAACACCCACGGGTACCGGTGGCAGGCGGTTGAGCGGGGGCAGCTCCAGAAGGCAGTACCAGAGGAGCGCATTGATCGCCAACCAGATCCCAACAGACACCACGAGTCCGGCGATGCGGGCGACGACTGGACTTTGAGCCGGTGCCGTTGACTCGGGAGCCGCGGCCGAGGCCGACGGATCGGAGTCCTGCGGGATCAGGCCGCCCGCGACTCCCAGGCTCGTGCGCCGCCTGGATCCCGACAGACCCAGCCGCATGTAGCGCGCAAAGCGCCAGGCGGCTATCACAACGAACAGAACGACCAGCGCGATTCGCGTCTGCTTATCCATTCTATGCGCTTGCGACCCGATTGAACGTCATGACCACCCGTCGTCAAGAGTAGCGTGGCTGCCGTACGAACACGCGGGATGTTAACAGAATCGTAACCGCCCAGCCGCCGCGGGCGCGTGGACCGGACGCGTGCGCGCATCGAGCCCTATTCAGCTCTGCTAACGAGTCGAACGCTCTTTTCGGGCCCCGAGCCATCGCAAAAGCGCCCCACCCGTTCTGCGGGTATAATTCCGCAGCATGATGCAAAGCCTTCTCGAGCGCCTGCGCTCGGAAATCGCAGGATTGAGGGAACAGGGCCTTTACAAGAGCGAGCGCGTTCTCGCCGGGCCGCAGGGAGGCATGGTGCGCACGGGCGAGCGGGAGGTCTTGAACCTCTGCGCCAATAATTACCTCGGGCTCGCGAACCATCCCGCGGTGCGGGAGGCGGCCCACCGCGCCATCGACCGGTTCGGGTTCGGCATGGCCTCGGTGCGTTTCATCTGCGGAACGCAGACCGTGCACAAGCAGCTGGAGGCGGCGCTCAGCCGTTTCCTCGGCACCGAGGATGCGATCCTCTACTCGTCCTGCTTCGACGCCAACGGCGGGCTCTTCGAGACGCTGCTGGATGAGCGGGATGCGATCATCTCCGACGCCCTGAACCACGCCAGCATCATCGACGGCATCCGGCTCTGCAAGGCGCAGCGCCATCGCTATGCCAACAACGACATGGCGGAGCTCGAGGAGTGCCTCAAGCAGGCGAGCGGCGCGCGCACGCGTCTGATCGCGACCGACGGCGTCTTCTCGATGGATGGCATCATCGCGAACCTGCCGGCGATCTGCGACCTGGCAGACCGCTACGATGCGCTGGTGATGGTCGACGACTCCCACGCCACCGGCTTCATGGGACCAGGTGGGCGTGGAACGCCGGAACACTGTGGAGTGGCCGCGCGCATCGACATCCTGACCGGCACGCTGGGCAAGGCGCTCGGCGGCGCGAGTGGCGGCTATGTCGCCGCGCGCAAGGAAGTCGTGGAGTGGCTGCGGCAACGGTCGCGTCCCTACCTCTTTTCCAACAGCATCCCGCCGGTCGTCGCCGCGGTGGGACTGCGGGTCATCGATCTGCTCGAGCACTCGCCGGAGCTGCGCGCGCAGCTGCACGAGAACGCGCGCTACTTCCGCGCCGGCCTCACCAGGCTGGGGTTCGACCTGAAGCCGGGCGAGCATCCCATCATCCCGGTGATGCTGGGTGATGCCGCTCTCGCCGGGCGGATGGCGGACCGCCTGCTCGAGCGCGGGGTATACGTGATCGGCTTTTCCTATCCGGTGGTGCCGAAGGGGCAGGCACGCATTCGCACACAGATGTCGGCGGCACTGACCCGCGAGCAGCTCGACAAAGCCATCGAGGCATTCGGCGCCGTGGGTCGTGAGCTGGGGGTGGTTCGATGAAAGCGCTGGTCAAGAAAGAAGCCGCGCCGGGGATCTGGCTGGACGATGTGCCGGAGCCGAAGGTGGGTCACAACGACGTGCTGATCGAGGTCGGCAAGACGGCGATCTGCGGCACGGACATGCATATCTACAACTGGGATGCGTGGGCGCGCAAGACCATCCCGGTGCCGATGGCAGTCGGACACGAATACTCCGGTCGGGTCGTCGAGGTCGGCTCGGAGGTGCGCGGCTTCAAGGCCGGCGACCGCGTCTCCGGCGAGGGGCACATCACCTGCGGCTACTGCCGCAACTGCCGCGCCGGTCGCCGCCACCTCTGTCGCAACACCGTCGGAGTCGGCGTGAACCGCCCGGGCGCGTTCGCGCAGTATCTTTCCATTCCCGCCGACAACGCCTTCAAGCTGACGGACTCGATCAGCGACGATGTCGCTTCAATCCTGGACCCGTTCGGCAACGCGACGCATACCGCTCTCGCCTTCAACATGGTTGGTGAGGACGTGTTGATCACCGGCGCCGGTCCCATCGGTGTCATGGCGGTCGCGATCGCCCGCTTCGTCGGTGCACGCCATGTCGTCATTACCGACGTCAACGACTACAGACTGGAGCTTGCCAGGAAGATGGGCGCCACTCGCGCCATCAACGTGCAGCGCGAGTCGCTCGACCAGACGATGAAGGATCTCGGGATGCAGGAAGGCTTCGACGTCGGCCTGGAGATGTCAGGCAACTCGGCGGCGTTCCGCGACATGCTGCGCACCATGCACCACGGCGGCTCCATCGCGATCCTCGGCATCCCGCCCGAGGAGACCTCGATCGACTGGAATCAGGTGATCTTCAAGGGCCTGACGCTGAAGGGCATCTACGGGCGGGAGATGTTCGAGACCTGGTACAAAATGGCGAGCCTGCTGCAGAGCGGTTTGAAGCTCGAGCCCATCATCACCCATCATCTGCCGGTGCAGGAGTATTCCGAGGCCTTCAAGATCATGGGCTCCGGCCGTTCCGGCAAAGTCATCATGGACTGGACGAGTATTGCCTGATCAGGCACATCAACGGCAAGTCAGTAGGTCCAGCCAGAATCGATGGGCTGGCCGCTCAAAGCGCCGCAGGCGACTTTGAGCCCATCAATCAATTGCGCTGCAGAAGCAATATGAGTAGAGGTGACCCGGCACGCTGAAGCGCGCCAGTTGCCCGAGGTCCCGCGCGACGGGGTCGAGGCGACTCGCCACGTCGGCCAGCCCGAACGGCTGCATGTCCGCATGGAAGAGCGAGACCGCGGCGCTCGCGGCACGCGCCTGCGTCTGCTGCAGCAGTTGCTCCGCCAGCGAAAGATGCGGCTGCACGAACTCCACCTGGTACTGCGTCACCCTGGCGAGGTGCGCGGCGGACTTCACCGCGTCTTCCAGCGTTCCCAGATGGTCCACGAGGCCGAGCCGCAGCGCATCGGCGCCGGCCCACACCCGCCCTTGCCCGATCGCATCGATCTGCTGCGGCGTCTGATGGCGACCCGAAGCCACGCGGTCGACGAACTGCTGATAGCCGCGGTCGATCTGCGATTGCAGCAGCTCGCTCATCTCCGGGCTGATGGGCCGCTCGATGCTGAGAGCGCCGGCGAGCGGTGTCGTACCGACGCCGTCGACGCCGACTCCGATCTTGCCCAATGTCTGGTCGATGGTCGGGATGATGGCGAAGATGCCGATCGAGCCCGTGAGTGTCGCCGGGCTCGCCCAGATCTGGTTCGCCGGGGCCGAGATGTAGTAGCCGCCGGAGGCGGCGAGATCCCCCATCGAGACCACGAGCGGCTTGCCCGCCGCGCGCAGCGCCTCGAGCTCCCGGTAGATCTCTTCCGACGCCGCAACGCTGCCGCCGGGACTGTCGACGCGCAGGACGACGGCTTTGATGTTCCGGTCGAAGCGTGCCTGGCGGATCAGACGCGACAGCGAGTCGCCGCCGATGGTCCCCGGGGGCGCCTTGCCGTCCTGGATCTCCCCGGAGGCGACGATCACGCCGATCCGTGCGCTGCCGTCCCCGTCACCGAGCTTCTGGCGCGCGTCCACGAGGCGCGCATAGTCCTCGGCCGAAATCTGGTTGAATGATCCGGTGGCTCTGTCCTCACCGACCAGGCCGATCAGCTGCCGCTCCACATCCAGATTGTTGGCCAGCGAGGTCACGAGTCCGGCCTGCACGGCGACCTTCGCGGCATCGCCGCCCGCAGCACTCACGGTCTTCGGCAGGGAGTCGACGTAGCTCGCGATCGCGCCCGCCGGCAGCTTGCGCGCGCCCGTCAGCGCTTTCTGGTATGTCGACCAGAGAACATTGAGGTAGGCGAGGCTCTGCTGCTTGTCGGCGGGCGACATGTCGCTGCGCGTGAAGATCTCCACGGCGCTCTTGAAGGTGCCCACGCGAAAGACATTGACGTCGACGCCGAGCTTCTGCAGCAATCCCTTGAAGTAGAGGGAGTAACGGCTGTAGCCCTCGATCATCACGAAGCCGGTCGGATCGAGATAGACCT
>Ga0335075_10001217_pt1 | contig 42870 bp, 33 predicted proteins | sample Lox_Sample_24_FD_206723 | JGI IMG/M metagenome (GOLD analysis project Ga0335075, IMG submission 206723) | Soil microbial communities from Loxahatchee National Wildlife Refuge, Florida, United States - Lox_Sample_2.4 | ecosystem: Environmental > Terrestrial > Soil > Wetlands | place: USA...
GGAGTCTACAACGATGTGGCGGCGATACCAGGCGTATCCGGTGTAGTTGCGATGGCCCTGCGTCTCCCACGTCTGGCCGACCTGGATTGGCTGCCATGAGGAGTCGTTGTAGGAGGGCGATGCCCAGGCGAGATTGTCTCCGATGTGGAACTGCCATGTTCCGCCGAGGGGTACGCTGGTACGGCCGAGACCATTGATGACGAGCGGTTGTTGCGCGTGTGCGGTTTCACTGCAGAGAGCAATGCAAAGAGTGAGCAGCAGAAATTGAGTGTGAGTTCGGATCATGCTATTGCCGGAGCGGGTTCGGGTTGACGGGTGATACAGAGGACGCTGATATCGTCCTGCTGGCCGAAGGACTGGGCGGCGGAGGCGATGGCGCTGGCGGGCTGGGTGCTGATGGCCTGGGTTCGGTCGAAGCCGAAGAGTTCGCGGTTTTCGTTGGTGGCTTCTACGACTCCGTCGGAGACGAAGGTGAGGCGGTCGTTGGAGTTGAGGGTGTAGTGGGTTTCTTCGTAGGCAATTTCTGCTTCAATGCCGAGCGGGAGGCCGGAGATTATGGCCAGCTCATCTCCGTTGCGGTAGGGTGCGGAGTTTCCGGCGTTGGCGATGGTCATTTCGCCGTCGGCAGTGATGAGGGCGGCGGTGCAGGTGGCGAAGCCGGCGATTTGTCCGTGGAGGACGCGGTTCAAATATGCCAATACCTCTGAAGATCTTCTGGCCGTGCAGCCGCGCAGGGCTCCGATGATCGTGCTGACGGTCATGGCGGCTTTGAGTCCTTTGCCGCTCACGTCGCCTGTGACGATTAACAGGGAGCCGTCGTTGGCGGGGCGGATCTGGAAGAAGTCCCCGCCGACTTCGCTGGCGGGGAGGTAGACGGTTTCGACCTTGAAGCCGGGTGTGGCGGGCGGTGTGGCGGGAATGAGCAGAGACTGGATGGTTTTGGCGGCTTCGAATTCAGTGGCGAGGCGTTCTTCTTCTTTGCGCGCGAGTGAGAAGCGGCGGATGAGGAAGATGAGCAGCGCCAGCACGAAGAGGTAATTGATGATATCGGCAAGCAAGAGTGGATACGGGTGCAGCGAGATCGGCTTGAAGAGGGGCTGCCATGGGGCCGGCCATCCAAGCTGCCCGGTTATTTCGGAAATATGGACGAGGACGCTGAAGCCATACAGAAGCGTGGCGGGCGCCAGCAGCAGGCGCGCGGACTGGTCGCCTCTGTAGGCACATACGGCGAGTGCGGTGATGATCCAGAGATAGGCGGGCAGCATGAGGCTTGTGCCGACCACATGGCCGACTCCCCATGCCGTCCACTGAATCCAGGTAAGAATTACGCCGAAGGGGGAGAGCGCCATGGCAATGCAGGCCAGCCACCAGAGCCAGGACCGTCTCCGGCGCAGAACGAGCGAGAAAAACAGCAGCCCCGCAGTCACCGACATGGCATTCGTGGCTGCGTCAAGAAAGACAATAAGGCTAAACGGAAGCGAAGCGAGGAGGTGATTCTCAGCAGCCAACGCTGCGTTTGTGCCGGCGGCAAGAATATAAATAGCGAACCAGAGGTATTCACGATCGACGGGACGAAGGAGAAACAGAACGAGGACCGTAAGTCCGACCAATGCGGTAATGAGGCAATACGCGTAGAGGTTGACTCTGATCAGGGCGCTTGCATTCCGGTCAGCCTGAAGACGCTGGTGCAGAAGGAAAGGATCGCCTGCCAGGCTACCCGGGCGCTGCGGCCCGCCTGTGTCGAATGCGGAGGCGTAAGGTTGGAAGTTCCATACGCGCACGGCGATTTGAAATATCTGTGGTCCTGTCCCGCTGGGCAGACGGTAGAGCATGGGGGCAAAATTCACAACGGGAGATGCGGTCGGTGTGGTTGAACCTGCGCTGCCGATCAGTTTGCCGTTCGCATATACCTGATAGCCGCAATAAATTGTTGTGAGCACCAGAGCGACAGGCTTGCTGCCGTCCGGAACCTGGAGCCGGAAGCGGTACCAGGCGTAGCCTCCGTAGTTGGGGTAACCCTGTGCTGTCCAGGTTTCATCCGAGTGGAGCAGGGGCCACTGCGAGTCGTCGAAGGTGGGACTGGCCCAGGCGGGGTTGTCTCCGGTGTGGAAGCGCCAGAGGCCATCGAGTGAGGTGATGGGCTCGCGGCTGGTTTGCAGGTTGAAGGTCTGCGCGCGGAGCGGAGCGCACGCGCAGATGAGCGTGAGGAAGAGAATGGGCAGCTTCTTCATGCGACGGCATGTTCCAGGACTGCCATTCGTGTTACGGAGAGGACGCTGATGTCGTCCTGCTGGCCGAAGGTTTGGGCGGCAGCGGCGACTTCGGCGACGGTGACCGGCTTTGCGAGCAGTTCACGGATACGGTCGAAGCCAAAGAGCTGCCGGTGCTCGTTCTGTGCTTCGGCAACGCCGTCGGAGAGGAGCAGCAGGCGGTCTTCGGGTTGCAATTGAAAGCGCATTACGGAGAACTCGGCGGTGGGGGTCATGCCGAGGGGCAAGGCTCCGTCCATCGGCAGCTCTTTTCCGTTGAGCCAGGGCGGGAGGTGTCCGGCGTTGGCGAGCTTTACGCTGCCGTCGGAGGAGATGCGCAGGGCGAGGCAGGTGGCGTGGGCATTGCCTCTTCCGCAGAGCCTTTGATTGAGGGAGTGCAATACGGCCAACGGGTCAAACTCATACTGCGCGGTCGCGCGGATGGCTCCGACGATGAGCGCGACGAGCATGCCGGCCTGGAGACCCTTTCCGGTCACGTCTCCGGCGACGACGAGCACGCTGCTGTCGCTGGGGTGAGGGATGATCTGGAAGAAGTCACCGCCGACCTCGCGCGCGGGGCGGTACTCGCTTTCAATGGCGAGGCCGGGAATCTTCGGCAGCTCTTCGGGAATGAGGACCTGCTGGACTTCCTGGGCCTGCTTTACGTCGAGAGCCATTTGCCGCTGCTGGCTGAGCGAGAGCAGCAGGCGGCGGATGAGGAGAACAAAGAGAACGGCAACCAGGGTGGCATTTGCGATCTGACCGAGTCCGATGCGCACTGCGAAGGGAAACCAGAAGACGCGGACGTGCAGAACCGAGAGTTCGGTCTGGAACTGGGCGATGGCGACCAGCACGACAGCGGGCAGGGCAAGCCACCCGTCCCAGCCGCGCTCGCGGACTCCCCAGATCACGATAAGAACGAGCGGCACGAGGAACAGAATCCGGATGACTACCGAGGCGAGATGAAAGGCCGCGCCTACGTGTAGCGGGATGACACTTATGAAAAGGTCTTCGCCGAGCGCGTCTGTGGCCGCATACAACAAGGTCAGCACCGCGATGACAGTCGGCATCCAAGCCGGACGGCGGAGCCGAAACCAGGTCCACCAGACCATCACCCATCCGCCCATGATTAACGGAGTGAGTATGACATCGGTCCCAACGCTTGTCGCGGTGATACCAATATCCTGCGTCCAGGCAGAGACGCACGAAAAAGCGGCCTGGATCGCTGTGAGTAGAAAGACTCCGGCCAGCCACCAATACACGTGGTCATGACGATCAAGGAGCACGAGACTGCACGCCATGATGGCCAGCAGCAGGAACAGCGCGGCCTCAATTGCGTTCGATCCGTAGGTGCGAACGTATTGCAACTTTCCCAGTTGATACGTCGCTGAGGCGGCATCCACCTGGCCGAGCAGGGGAGCGTTGTGAAACCCACCTGCATCCGGCGCTTGCACGAGGTCAGCGGCGCCCATCCAGACACGGAGCGCCAGCACTAAAGTTTTCGTGCCGGCGGTCTGAACCTGCGGCAGCGGAAACAACATGGGCTGGCTGTAGTAGGTTGTGGGAGTCTTGCCGTTGCCGGGGAATTTGCCAAAGCTGCCCAACAGCGTGCCGTTGGCAAACACCTGATAGATGTCGTCGACGTTCGCGGTGCTGACCAGTGCCAGACTTTCGCCGGGGTGTGCGTTTACCTGCACCCGGATGCGATACCACGCGTAGCCCCAGTAGCCGGGATGATCCTTAGCCGTCCAGCCCGGCACATATCCGGAGACTCCGGAAATCGGATCAAAGGACCTTGATTTGGGAGCGAGTAGCACGGTCTCCCACTGCGAGTCGTCAAAGTTCGGGTCGGCCCAGCGCGGATTATCGCCGATGTGAAATTTCCACGGCCCCTTTAACTCGACGAGCGACCTGCCCAGAGTGACCTGGGTAGCAGGGGCGGATGAAGCGGCAGGAGAGGAGCTACCCTGTGCGTGAGCTTGGAGAGAGAGAAGCGGAACCAGCAGCACAGAGAACAACAGGCGTCTCATTTGTGGCCTCTGGGGAGCACTCCATGAATACCAGCTACATCGGGCTTGCGCAATGAAAATTTCCAGCGGCGCACGAAGCGGCCGCGGAGCGGGGCGCCTAGCTGGAGGTGCCGGGCCGGAAGTCCACGATCTCGAGTTCGATTCCGCCATAGGTGGGGTGTTCGTTTTTTCGGATTTTGTAGGCGAGGTCGATAAGGCTGTCCTGCTGGAGTTGGAGGGCGGCGAGTTTTTCGGCGTGGTTCCAGCCTACGGCGGAGATGGTTGCCGGGTTATGTTCTGCGCCTAGCTGGAGGCGGATGTGTTTCTCCTTCATGATGCGCGGTGGTGTGGCGATGCGGAGATTGGTGGCGATGAAGATGGGCTCTTCGTTGTCCATGCCGCAGGGCTCTAGTTTCTTCAGCCACTGGTAGAGGGATTCGTTGACATCTTCGAGCGGGAGCGGTGCGTCGCACTGAAGCGGGCTGCCGAGGTCGGCTTCGCTTAGATTGATTTCGGCGTAGGCGGCGAGGCGCCGGCGAAGTTCGGGGACGCGATCGGAGGGGAGCGAGAAACCGGCGGCGTGGGCGTGGCCTCCGAAGCGGGTGAAGAGATCGCGGCAGCTCTCGATGGCGTTGAGGAGATGAAAGCCGGGGATGGAGCGGCCGGAGCCGTGGGCTTCGCCGTCTTCGTGGGCGAGGATGAGGGTGGGCTTGCCGGTGCGCTCGACGACGCGCGAGGCGAGGATGCCGAGGACGCCGCGATGCCAGCCGTCTCCATCGATGACGAGGCAGCGGGATAGGTGGAACTGCGGCTGGTCGAGCTGGGTGAGGATTTCGGTGAGTGCGGCGGCTTCGGTGTTGCGGCGGTCCTGGTTGAGTTGCTCGAGCTTTTGCGCGATGGCGTGGGCTCGGCTGGCGTCGCGGGTGGTGAAAAGCTCGACGACCTCGGAGGCGATGTCCATGCGTCCGGCGGCGTTGATGCGCGGGGCGAGGCGGAAACCTATGTCGATCGGATTGATGGGTCGCTGGGCGGGGTCGATTTCCCGCCCCCCGGACGAAGACCTGTCCGTGGGGACGCCGACCTGAGCAACCTGCATGAGGGCGCGCAGGCCGATTTGGACGGGGTGCTGCAACTCGCGGATGCCGAGGGCGACGATGGTGCGGTTTTCGTCGAGGAGCGGTACGGAGTCGGCCACGGTGGCGATGGCGAGCAGTTTTAAGAAAGATGGAAGGAGCCTGGTGCGTGATAGGTTGCGATCGTAAACTTCAAGTAATGCTTGAGAGAGCTTGAAGGCGACTCCAGCTCCGCAGAGGTGCTTGCAGGGGTAGGCGCAGCCGGGCTGGTTGGGGTTGAGGATGGCGAGGGCTTTGGGCAGGCCGAGAGAGGACTCGGGAAGGTGATGATCGGTGACGATGAGGTCGAGGTGGAGGGCCTCGGCGGCTTCGGCGGCGGCGAAGGCGCGGATGCCGGTGTCGACGCTGATGACGAGGCGGACGCCTTCGCGGGCGGCGGTTTCGAGGATCTCGCGCTGCATTCCGTAGCCCTCGCGGAGGCGGTGCGGGACGTGGAAGCGGACGGCGCCGCCGAGGCGCTCGATGGCGGTTTTGAGCAGAACGACGGCGATGGTTCCGTCGACGTCGTAGTCGCCGTATATAAGGATGGGCTCGCGGGCGGCGATGGCTTGCTGGATGCGCGGGACGGCGGCGGCCATGCCGCTCATGAGCCAGGGATCATGCAAGTGGTCGAGGCTGGGGTTAAGGAAGCGGTCGGCGTCGGCTGCGGTGCGGATGCCTCGGGCTACGAGGAGTTGCGCAAGGAGCGGGGGGAATTGACCATTGCCGGCGAGGGATTGCTCGGCGGGGTCCGGCTGGCGGAGGGTCCATTTTTGCTGCGGGCGGATTGAGGTTGCGCCGCGCGCAGGCGCGGCTTCAGACGTGCTCACCGGCCCTAGTTTTCATCCTCGCCAGGGTCGTCGCCGAAGGTCACGGTGCCGAAGCGGTCGAGTGATTCGAGAAGGCTTTGGTAGCGCTCGTACCAGCTGGTGGTGCTCTCGTGGAGAAAGACGACTCCCTGATACGCGAAGCCGAGCTGAATGTAGCCGACTTTGCCGACGTAGGAGGCGAGGGCCTGCGCTTCATCGAGCTCGGGGCCGTCGTTGTCGGGGAAATTGGCTTCCTGCAGCTCTTCGATGAGCAGCTCGAGGTCCGCCTTTTCGAGCAGGACATCGCTCATGGTGAGAAAGGGCGCTCCCGCGGCCTTGGCTGTCTCGACGAAATCCTTCCAGCTGTCGACGTTCTCCTCGTCGTCCCAGAGCACGGTGGGAACTTCCTCGCCGACGTAGGCGGGGATGCGGCGGAGTCCGTGGCCGGCGATGAAGGCCACCATGTCGTCTTTGAGCGAGAGCAGGCTGGTTTGGGTCATTGGCATCATTTGCCATTGTCGCAGCTTTCCGGCGGGCGGCGCGAGGAAAAGGTAAAATCGGTTGAAGGAGCGCGCGGCTGTGGGTGGGCCGGGCGCGGATGACGCGCCGGTACGTGTGGCGGCTCTGTTTCGCCTCTCCAATTGTGCTATATTTCGAGCAAGATAGATGATATTTTCACGCGATTATGTTGGATACCTGGCACGGCACACTGTTGCTGATCTGATCGAAGCCAAAATGATTCGCACGGACAAGGTGTCCGCGGTGAATGAACGTGTCAATGCAGGAATTCTTGAGGAGTTGTCCCTCGAAGACCGCATTAATGAAGAGGTTCGCGTGATTCTGGACGCGTACCAAGACGAGATGCACCGCACCGGCGCAGCCTATGCTGAAATGTTCAAAAAGGTGAAGCAGGAGCTGGCGAAGAAATACAAGGCGGTGCTGTGAGAATTTCGCGCGACAAGCTGAACAAACTGGCCCACGTGGTGGCCGATACGCTGGCCGAAACCGATGAGTGCGAGTTCCTGGAAGACAGAAACACGATTCGGCAGGCGGCGCGGGGGATTCTGGAGAAGCTGCTGATGGAGGAAACACGGATCGATCAGGCGGCTCGGCTGAAGATTGCTTCGCAGCGGCGGATTATTCCGGAAGGCAGCCAGGAGTGGGATATTCTTTACCGCAAATACTACAACGACGAAGTGAAGAAGCTGGGCATTTAGCGGCTGGTTTTGTCCGGTTTTGCGGGTGCCGTGCGGGTTTCGGGGTGGGGGTTGAGGACGCGGTTTCTGATATATTCAAAGAGTTGGCTTGCGCGTTTTTGCGCGCTGCCGTACGCCTGATCTGACTTCTTCCTTTCGATCGGGCTTCCACCTGGCGCCATGGTGTAATTGGTTAACACGTCGCCCTCTCAAGGCGAAGAGTTCGGGTTCGATCCCCGATGGCGCTACCAAATAATCAATAACTTAGCGAAGCAAGGTGAGTCGCGTATGTCAAGCGTACGTCATATAGCCTATCTGTGCGGTGCATTGCGCCTCTGAGACATTTGCACCGTTCGACCGGCAAGCGAAGCATTCAGGAGTGCCAGTTAGACCCCTACCTCCGGGATTGGCGCTCAAAGTCGGCGCGGGGGCGCGTCCCTGTATCTCCGGGCACATAAGAAAGTTCGGTCTTGACCGAATAACGTGGCAAGATGTTGAATTTCAAGAAGGCGATATACTTTCATCCGCTCACCGTTCAATCTTAGGCGATGAACTATGCAGGCTAACTATTGGGATGATCTATCCATTAGAATCCCGCACGAATTTGAAGTCGAAATCTCATTGCTTGTCACTGAGAATCACCGAATCACTTTGGAAGCCATTGTGAAGTCTGAGGATGAAGAGGTCGATCAGATTAACAAGGAATGGATAGGAGAAGACGATCGGGAGATCGTCAGCTCTCAAATCTCAAACGTTCAGCGGTTCTTTGATGATCTCCGCCGCGTTGCGAACCACTCGGCACTGGTTTCGCTCGTTACTCGATTGGATCACTGGGCGCGCAGATTCGTTAGACAACTCTCGCTGAATACGAAAAAAGATGGTGACCATGTCGTTCGTGAGATCAAAGCGCTCAATGCGAGACTTGGAGAAGGGCCATATCCAGCGGACTTCTTCGATAAGCTGGTGACGGCGCGTGATTCGGTAATTCACGGTGATTCTCGCGGGCAGTGGGAACGTCGCCGCGTCGCGCCTGAGTACATCAACGCCTATGGTGAACTAGATTTCACCGAGCGACATCTAGCAGAAGCGGTTGATAGGGTCATACAGCAAGTGAAATGGTATGACGAACGAATTACTGCATTGAAGGATGCTTGACCCAAGTGAACCCGACACACAATATGAACGCCTTTTACCGTCACATGTTCGATTTGATCGAATCTATTGAAGCCTGTCTTAAAAAGGGCCGCGTTCTTCCATGTCTCACGCTTTTATATTCTGGCATCGACGTTGTCGCATCTTTGGATACGGACGGTGTAGCGACGCGAAAAGGATTCTTGAACTGGGTAGACAACTATCTGCTGAAGGCATTGCCAATTGACTGTACCGCATTCGATTTGTATGCCGCTCGCTGCGCAGTCGTTCACACATTTACCCCTGAATCTGATTTGTCCAAAGCGGGTCGTGCTCGCAAAATAGTCTATGCGTGGGGAAATGGCGATTTAAGCAAGCTGAAGAAGGCTTCCGTCATCATCGATCATAACGACACTGCACACGTACATCTGACCGATCTAGTCACCGCGTTTCGTAATGGAATTGCCGCTTATTTGGAAGAGATTGAGACACAACCGGAGAGACAACAATCTGTTGAGACGGCAGCCCGACTTTGGTATGTACCTTTGGATACCGTTCACGTTGATAAGCTATTGCAGTCTTATGAGCACTCTAAGGGCTAACCGAATCACCCGCCAATGTCCATAGATGTATTTGAAACTAAAAGACTTGCGTATGCCTCCCATTTACGCTAGGGTGTCTTGAGTCCAGTCGGATTATCCGCACCATGTAGTACCCTCATAGTTGTGAGCGGGTCTAAGCCAGTCGGCGAGGCCTGAATCAATTCCAAATTTTGATTCGAGGTATCGCTATGGCAGTCGTACAGCTTGCAGACATCATCCAACCGGAATTTTTCAGTGAGTACATGGCGGAAAACAGCCTTGTGAGCACAGCCCTGTTTCAGTCCGGCGTGTTGGTTCCAAACTCACTCATAGGGTTGCAGCCTGGAATGGGCGGGTAGTGGGTCAGTTTGAATTTTAGTGCGCCGAATCGAGCATCAGCGAAATCATGTCTGAAATTTCCCAAATTCTATTTGTCAGTCCAGCTTCCATAGCTGGAGTTACTCGCAATGTCTGATGGACCCTGCAGAAGTTGTAATGCATGAAGTAGACAGCCAGCATCGCTTCATGATTTTCGATCTTCTTTGAGAAGCCATTCGTTAGTCGAGTGAATCGCCGCATATTCATTCTCATCGTAAGATTTTGACGCTCTACAAAGCTGGTCGAGATATGGCGCGGGTCGGGAGTACCTGTTACACGAATTGTCTCCGTCCCAATGACTTCACCCGGGCTATAGCGAGTGTCTGGATTTGCTGGGCTACCATACACTTTTATCAACTGCGCGTAGTCCACATCGATTCCGAATACCCCTTCGACAGCCTCAGCATAGGCCCTATTGCCGTCGGTGGTGATCTGAATACGTGTGGTCACACGCGCAGCCAAATCCTTCATAAACTCAAGAGCGAAGCGCGCATCCCGGCCTCCGCATACATAGGACAGAATCAGCTTCGTATCGGCATCAATAGCCGTCCATGTCCATACACTTCCCGCGCCCTGCGCTTTCTGTTCGGGAGTTACGTTCTTATCCTTTCCGTAACAGAAACTCCAGATTTCGTCGCATTGCACACGGCGCGCCGAGACGTTACGGACATGCATATCGTGGAACGACGTGCAAGCATTTCCGAGATCAACCAGTAGCTTGGTTACGGTATTTTTGGCTACGCCAGTCAATCGTACTGTTGCACGAATTGAATTTCCTTCGACCAAACAAGCTACCACTTGTGCCCGCTTTGTATTATCTAGGCGATTCATATTGACCATTATGCTTGAGCGAACAAGAAAAGTCAAGTTTGTATTTTCCCTAAGTACTTACCAGATGATCTGAATTACTAGATATCTCCTGATGCCAATCTCCCAACTCGCTGATAATTTTACTGTTTACTGTGAAGTGTTGGGCGAACAGAATCACCAGTAATTCAGATCATCTGGTAAGTACTTAGGAACAGTAAAAGAAGGTATGAGCCAAACAGTCAGTTTGGGAAGCCAAAAAATAATCGTGAACAATTGACTGTTCTGTACATCGACGGGTGTAGAATGGGTTCCAGATCGTAGGAGGCCCCCTCTCCTGCCAAGAAGAATCGGGCCTCACTACATGGTCGGAAAGAGGGCAAGGTGATAACCAAACGCCCCTAACAAGGGCATGGGGTGGGGGAAACTCCACCCCCACAGGATGCCCCTATCGTCTTTTATATTAGCACATTACCTGCGGAAAGGAAAGAACAAAAGTGACCCAAGAATCTACACCTTACGATGTAGTGATCGCCGACTTGGAGAGCAAGCGTGACCAGATCAGTGCGACCATCGAGATGCTCAAAGCACTGCGCTCTACAGCATCTATCGCATTGCCTCTGGCCGCTCCTCAACGGATTACGGTGGACACTGAAATTTCCCGCGATGCCTTCTTCGGCATGACCCTTACCGAAGCTGCGAAGAAGTACCTGGCGATGAGTAGAATCACAAAACCCAATCCGGAACTATGCGAGGCGCTTCTGAAAGGTGGATTTAAGACACAATCCACCAATTTCCCGGAAGTGGTACGAAGTACCTTGCAGCGGCACTCGGATTTCGTAAAAGTGAGCGGCGAATGGGGACTGGCGGAGTGGTACGGGAATCGTGGCGGAGGAAGAAAAGCGCGTCGGACTACCGCAGAAGAGACACAGGAAAATGTAGTGGATGAAGACAAGGATGAAGAGTCGCCCGCAGTCTAAATGGAGGCCCATAGATGAAGCAATGGTGGTTTGGAGAGCGCAAGCATATCGACCAGCAAAAGGTTGCAGCCAAATCACAGGCTAAAGGCGAACTGCGCAGGTTGATCGAACTGGGCGACGAGGATGCGTATGTCGCCTACGTCAAAGCTCTCAATCCGAGCATAACGAAAGATCAACTGATCGAATCTATTTGCCTTTTTCGGGAGGAGCACCAGAAGCACTTGCACGAGCTTCGGCATCATTCATGATTTGCTTCGCCTGCTTCTCAAATGTTTTGAGTTCGCGCTTGCTCATACCATCCACACACCGATCAACGAAGGCATCCAGATCAGACAGGTTGCGGTTAGAAGTTTCCGCAGACTTTGACATGTCGCCCTCCATGATGGGAAAGTTCCCGTTCCGCAAATATACCTCAATTGTCTAATTATTGGACGCTTGAAGGTAGCCAGAAGATAACTTTTGTATTCAAGTGATAGGAATATAAGGATGTTTTACTTCGCCCAGCGCGCTGCTGCTGCTTTCTTCGCAATTGCTCGCCGCTTTGAAGCGGAAAGTTTTTCGGCTCTGGCCTTACCACCCTTTAGGCCGCCCAATCGACCCAACAGCACCGCTGCAGAGTTTTTCTCTTGAACAGGTGCAGAGTGCTGGCCTGTCGCCTCGTCTACTATCCATTTCGCAAGCTGGGCTTCATCTCTTGGCCGCTTGCCCTTTGGTATCGTCATGATTCCATCATGCTTGAGCGGTCATGTGAAAAGCAATAGGGTATTAAATTCAAACTGACCCACTACCAATGGGCGGGATGTATTGAACCTTCTCTTTTGGCCTGATCTCTTGAGCCCTGCCGATAGAATCTGTGTTCCGCCCGCGAGGCGACACCAAGACGAGGCGACGGCCGGGCGCAAGTATCCTTTCGATCACGGAGGTTGATGGAGTCCTCCGTCAATCGTCAGGCGAGGGGTGATGATGGGTTATTTTGTAAATATGCCGTGTTCATCATCAAAGTGCTCTTCAGCGTCTTCAGCTTTTTCGGCAAGTTCATCTGCAATTCGGTCCAGTTCCCGATCCTTTGGAGTTTCTTTTGATGGACCCTGATTTGTTCCTTGCGAAGTATTCCCTGTGTCTGGCATCGTAATCTCCTTTCGGAATAGATGCTCGATCTCCAAACGGGCTGCTTGAAAGAGCATCCAACCAACACTACACCCGTTGCCTCAACCGTTCAATCGAGGGCCCTGATTTTGGGCGGCACTCCAGAGCTATGGCAGGTTGCGCGCGAAGGGAGAGGCTTATTTGCCTCCCCCTTTTTATTTGGCCGGCATGGATGAGCTTGCGGATTAGTCCGCGTCGCGTCTTAGCTCGTGTTCGAGGTAGCGCGATGAGTCGGGGTCGCGGACGCTGCCGTCGAGGATGTTGTGGCGGTCTATGTTGGGGCCGTACATGGCTTCGTCGCCGCTGGTGTCAGCTTTGACGACGGAGCCGCTGAGGCTGACTCCAGCGAAGACGCCTTTGCTGCGCGAGTAGGAGAGGATTTCGGCGTTGAGGGCGAGATCGGTATCGGCGGTTGCCTGTCTGCCGACAGGTCCTGCAGCCACAGATGCATCGGCGCCGAGCTTGAACTTGTCGTTGAGCAGGCTGTGCAAGGCGCGGTCATTCATGAAGAGCAGCACGAGGTCGGTGGACGAGCCGCCGATCTGATAACCGACGCTGCCGCCTTCCATGGCGAGGAAGATGGGCGCGCTCCAGCCATGGGCGGTGCGGCACGAGGCCACTCCCCGGCCGTAGTTTCCTCCGAAGATAAAGGCGAACTTGGTATCTCCGGGGATGATGGCGATGCATTTGGCTTTACGGAGCAGATCGTGGGGAATGCCTCCGTCGGGGGCCTGCATGATTTCGCGGAAGACCTGTGCGGCGCGGTGGGTGCGGCTGATGTCGTCACTGCGATCGGAGGCGAATGCGATGGGGGCGATGAGAAGTGCAAGGGAGGAGAGGAGAACAAGACGCTTCAGCATTTGTTTCACGCTTTCTGAAAATTAGACAGCAATAGAAGACGGTGTCGGATGCCTTGCGGTGCTTTGCAGGCTTCCTTGTTTTTTTGCCTTACTCTTTAGGAGATTCGGGTGTTTGGGCAATGGTTGCTCTGCCTGGGCGGCGTGGATGGTATTGAAACAGGCAAACGGCTGGCGAAAGAGATGGAATGAGCAACCCGGACCGCATGATCATCGCAATGGAATCAAGCAGCCCCTAAGATGATTCACGAGTCCTCATCAAGCTATGCGCTGGGTGCCATTGAGGCGCGGAGCAGGGTTGGGTTTTGGGTTGCTAGTTTCAGGATGAGTTCTCCGAAGAGCGTGTTGGCCCAGGCGAACCAGGGGCGGGTGTATTTTGCCGGGTCGTCTTTCCAGAAGGATTCGTGCATGAAGTGGGTTCCGGCGGTGGTGTTGCGGAGCCAGCGCAGGCATTGAATGGTTTCCTGATCGCTGGTGCTTGAGAAGGCTCGGAACAGGATGCCCATGGGCCAGATGTAGCCGAGTCCGATGTGCGGGCCTCCGATGCCTTCGGCGGCTGTTCCCTTGAAAAAATATGGATTTCCGGTGGAGAGGGCGAAGGCTCTTGACCGCTCGTAGAGCGCGCGCTGGGCGGGCGTGACGCAGGCGAGATATTCGAGTGAGGCGAGGCCGGGGGCGTTGGCGTCATCCATGCGGAGGGTGTTTCCGTAGCCGTCGACTTCGTAGGCCCAGATGGGTCCGTGATCTTTGGTGTCGATCTGGCCATATTGGTTGAGGGCGGTGGTGACTTCTTCTGCCAGTTTGGCGCAGTCGTTGGCAAGCGTGGCGTCGTTGCCGAGCTTGTCGGCCATGACGGCCAGCTGGTGGAGACTGGTGACGGCGAAGAGGTTGGCGGGGATGAAGAGGGGGAAGATGCAGGCGTCGTCGGAGGGACGGAAGCCGGAGTAGATGAGTCCGACGGGACGGGCGGGATTGCCGTATCCGTCGAGAGGCAGCGTGTCGGTGGGCTGGGCGGAGGCTCGCTGGAAGTGGTAGGGGCCGGGGCCGTGTTTGCGCTGCTGCTGGCGGAAGGTTCGAACGATGGCGCGCGCGGCCTGGAGCCAATCGGCATCGAAGGGTGCGGTGTTGCCGGTGGCCTGCCAGTATCCGTGAGCGAGGCGGATGGTGTAGCAGAGGGAATCGATCTCCCACTTGCGCTCGGCGACGCCGGGCTTCATGGTGGTGTCGTCGTGGACGGCCCAGGAGAGCGGCTTGCTGGTGGTGTTGGGCAGGAAGGCGTTGGCGTAGGGGTCGATGAGGATGCAGCGGACCTGACGGCGGATGACTCCTTCGATGAGAGCTGAGAGGCGCGGGTCCTGTTTGCAGAAAGGAAGATAGGGCCAAACCTGCGCGGAGGAGTCGCGGAGCCACATGGCGTCGATGTCTCCGGTGATGACGAAGGTGTCGGGGTGGCCATTGTGGGTGGTGGGGTAGACGGTCGTGTCGAGGGTGTTGGGCAGGCAGTTGGCGAAGATGAGCGCGAGTTGGGGATCGGCGATTTGCCGGGAGACGCGGCGGATGGCGGCCTCGATGGCGGGGCTGGTGAAGCGTCGGTCGGCTAACGGCGGGCGGTGGGTGAGTGTGGGTGTGGGATCAGGTGGCGCGGCGAAGGCGAGCGGGGTGCGCGCGGCAGCGGCAGCGGTGACGGCTGCCGCTGCAGTGCGCAGGAGGGTTCGGCGGGTGAGTCCTGTGAGGGTTTCGTCTGTGTTCAATTGCTTCGGGCTCATGCGGTGAGGGAGGGTGGTGCCAGTTCGGGCGCGGTGCCGAGGTGCTTGTTGGGCTCAGTGCTGAGTTCGAAGACGATGTGGCCTCCGTGAGCGATCTCCTGGTGCGCGACCCAGAGCCTGGGTGACTTTTTGCCGTTGATGGTGACGGACTTGATATAGATGGCATCGGGCGAGGGGCGCCTGGCTTCGATGACGAGCTGGTTTCCTCCGGTGACGGTGAGGGTGGCTTTGTCGAAGAGGGGCGAGGTGAGGACGTAGTTTCCACTGACGGGGTCGACGGCGTAGAGGCCGAGCGCGCTCATGACGTACCAGGCGGACATCTGGCCGCAGTCTTCGTTTCCGGCGAGGCCGTTGGGGTCGTTGTGGTACATGGTGAGGAGCAGGGAGTTGACGCGGGATTGCGTCTTCCAGGGTTGTCCGGCGTAGACGTAGAGGTAGGCGATGTGGTGGCTGGGCTCGTTGCCGTGGGCGTACTGGCCGACCAAGCCGGCGATGTCGGGCGGGGCGTTTTTGGGCAGCGTGGAAGGAACGGTGAAGAGCTCGTCGAGTTTTGTGACGAAGGGCTCGCGGCCTCCCCATTGCTGCATATATCCCTTGACGTCGTGCATGATGCCGAAGGTGGTTTGCCAGGCGTTGGACTCGGTGTAGTCGCGGTAGGCGTCGGTGTGGCCCATGTCGATGGGGTTGAAGGGCTCGGCCCAATTGCCGTCGGTCATTTTGGCGCGGATGAACTGCGTTTTGGGATCGAAGAGATGGCGGTAATTTTTGGAGCGGGTGCGCTGGATCTGAGCGTCATCGTGCGCGCCGACGCGGTCGGCTACGTGGGAGCAGGCCCAGTCGTCGTAATCGTACTCGAGGGTTTTGCTGACGGACTCATCGACCTTGTCGGCGGGGATGTAGCCCATGGCGCGGTAGTAGCCGAGTCCGCGATAGTCGTCGACCATGTTGCGTTTGCGCATGACTTTATAGGCGCGGTTCCAGTCGATGTCGGGGAAGTTCTTGACGCAGGCCTCAGCCATGACGGCGGCGGAGTGATAGCCGGTCATGGTTCCGGTCTCCTTGCCCTGAAGCGGCCAGACGGGCATGCCCTCGGGGCTTTGCTCGGCCATGCTGATGAGGCAGTTGACGAGGCGCGGGACGCGATCGGGCTGGAAGAGCGTGTAGGAGGGATGGAGGGCGCGGAAGGTGTCCCAGAGCGAGTAGGTGCTGAAGTTGTGCTCGCCGGGCGCGAGCTGGTGGGTTTCGCCGTCCATGCCGCAGTACTCACCGTTGACGTCGTCGAAGAGCGTGGGCGCGAGCATCATGTGATAGAGCGAGGAGTAGAAGATGGTGCGCTGGGTGGCGTCGGTGGTTTCAATGTGGATGCGGCTGAGCTCTTTTTGCCATGCGGATTTGGCTGCGGCGCGAGTGGCGTCGAAGTCCCAGCCGGGCATTTCGGCCTGAAGGTTCTTGAGGGCGTTGGCTACGCTGACGCCGGAGATGCCGACGCGGACGAGAATCTGCTCGCCGCTGCTGGTGTTGTAGTGGAGCGCGGCTTTGAGGCTTTTGCCGGCGGCTTTGGTTGCGCCTGCATCGAGAAGTGGGCCGTCCTGCTGGAGCTCGGCGCTGGCGAAGGGTTTGGAGAACTGCGCGGCGAAGTAGATGCGGCGTCCGTTGGCCCAGGAGTGGACGGTGCGCCCGCCGGTGACGGTATCGGTGCCTACGATTTCCAGTGTGGCGTCGCTGACGGGGTTGGCGGGATCGTCGTAGGAATGAGCGAAGTCGAGGATGAAGTGGCTGGCATCGCTGGCGGGGAAGGTGTAGCGGTGGAGTCCAGTGCGCTCGGTGGCGGTGAGTTCGGCGTGGACTTTGCGGTCTTTGAGAGGGACGGCGTAGTAGCCGGGCTGCATGGTTTCGTCGGCGTGCGAGAACGGGGCGCGGTAGCCTTCTTCAGGATTTTCGCGGGTGCCGGGGTTCCACTTGACAGGGCCGACGTTGGGGATGAGCAGGATGTCGAGCATGTCTCCGCAGCCGGTGCCGCTGAGGTGGGTGTGGCTGAAGCCCATGAGCGAGGTGTCGGAGTCGTAGTAGCCGGAGCACCAGTCCCAGCCTTTGGTGTAAGTGTCGGGGCTGAGCTGCACGGCTCCGAAGGGGACGGAGGCGCCGGGATAGGTGTGTCCGTGGCCGCCGAGACCGACGCGGAGGTTGACGTACTGAGTGAGGTCGTCGCTGGACGGATCCTGATCGGCGAGGACGGCGGCGAATGCCGGATGAGTTTTGGTGTCGAGGAGGTTGTAGCAGGCGGCAACGGAGAGAGATTGCAGAAATGCACGACGTGAGAACATGAAACGCTCGCCTTTCAGATGAAAACGTAAGGATAAGGTTTAGACGCCCTGCGCGATGGGCTCCGTTCTGCGAGATTCAAAAAAGGGCGTGCTGATTGGAGTGCGCATCCGTCTCCGTTGTGGGTGGCTTTGGCGGTGTGGGCCGCGCCTGAAGCCTATCAAGTTGTGGGCCGGGGGGGATGAATCCGGCCTGTTTTGGTGCAAATCTATTTTGACTGTTTTCTGCATTTTTGGTTAGCGATCGGTCAAACTGTGTGGATTATAGCGCTGATTTTACTGGAACTCGTTTCGTTATGTTCGCTTTGATCACTTTGGCGTGGACATATTGATCATTTCCGGCGTATGGTTATCCCACGGCGATTTGCCAGCGTATTCTCCAGCGAACGTCGAAGCCGGATGGAGATCGGGAGCGGTCGCAGGGTTTGTTGCGGTATTTTGGCCAGGCATGCCGGGCTACGGAGTTAGAGTCTGTCACCGGGCAGCGAGCACAGGAATCGAACGAATCGATCGTCAGATTTGAATTAAGCGAGGGCGCAATGAAGACAAATTTCTTCAGAATTCTGGTTGTATCTCTGGTTGCTGTGCTGGCAGGAGGCGCTTTGGCGCTGGCGCAGACGGTGACCGGAACGGTAACAGGCATCATCAGCGACCCGACCGGGGCGGTGATTCCGGGCGCGACGGTGGTTATCCATAATATGGATACGGGCGTGGAGTCGAAGACAACGTCGGATTCCGCCGGTTTATACCGGATTGCGAACCTGCCGATTGGGGATTACACGGAAACGATCAACTCGACGGGGTTTGGGCAGAAGACGGTTCCGGTGTTTCATATCGAGGCACTGCAGACGATTAACTTTAACGTGACGCTTACGCCGGGCAGCGTCGCGACGACAGTGAATGTATCGGCGGCGGCACCGATTTTGAATACCACGGACGCTACGCTGGGGAGCACGTTGACGGCGAACACGATCCATAACTTTCCGTTGAACGGCCTGGATTTTTCAGCGCTGACGCTGTACATTCCGGGTGCGGTGACCACGGCGGGCACGGGCGGCACGACGAGCATTGAGCGCAGCACCTACTATACGGACACGATTAACCTGAACGGCAACCGTGCGCAGGCGAACAACTACACGCTGGACGGCATTGACATCAATGAGACGTTCAACAACCTGATTTCGTATAGCCCGGCTCCGGAGTCACTGCAGGAAGTCAAGGTGCTGACGGCCAATTCTCCGGCTGATTACGGCAATGTGAACGGCGGCGGCATCGTAGCGATTTTGAAGAGCGGCACGAATGCGTATCACGGATCGGCCTATGGCTACGTGCAGGACTACCGGATGAATGCGAACTCGTGGACGAATAACCAGGCGCGTCCAATCATTCCGGTGAACCCGTACTCGCAGGCGCAGTTTGGCGGGACGTTCGGCGGCCCAATTCTTCGCAACAAGCTCTTCTTCTTTGTCGATTATCTGGGTTCGCGGTACCACAAGGGCGGAACGGGCGCGACGAGCGTGTTTTCGCAGGCGATGCGGAATGGCGATTTCTCCGCGCTTTTGACGGGCAACAATCCGGTGCAATTGTATGACTCGCAGAACAACTTTGCTCCTTATGTTGGAGACAAGGGTGTTCCGATTGTGAACCCGGTCGCGACGTTCCTGTTTGCGAACCCGAGTTTGTATCCGCTGCCGAACGCCGCGCCGACGGACGGCCTGGTGAATAACAACTACCAGGGGCCGACGCGGCAGTACAAGGCGAACAACCAGGGGGACATCAAGATCGAGTACGATCCGCGCCTTTCGGACAAGATCACCGGGTTTTATTCGATGTCGACGGCGTATGACGGACAGACGCCGCTGCTGGGGATTCAGTTTCCGGGACCGAATCTCTATCCGACGAAGGTTGGGGGCGCGAACTGGGTGCATATCTTTTCGCCGAACATTGTGAACTCGGCGCGCGTGGGCTTTACCCGGACGGTATGGGCGCAGAACTTCTCGACCGACCCGACGGGGCAGTTTGGAACCTCAGGCAACCAGAAAGTCGGGATTCCGTTTCCGAACCAGGCGTACGCGGGCTACTCGGGACAAAGCATCAGCGGCGGCATCAATGCCGGAGGCAATCCGGTGTATGGTGGGGGCCTGATCGATAACACTTACAGCTACATCGATGACCTGACCTGGCAGCATGGGCTGCACACGTTCCACTTTGGCGTGCAGGCACTGCGCTACCAGAACAACTATCCCACGGCGAACAACAACGGCTACCTGGGGCTTTTGACCTACGGCGGCGCGTTCACCGGCAATGGCGTAACGAACGGTTACGGCGGCGCAGACTTTGTTTCCGATTATGTGACACAGGCGGCGGCGACGCTCTCCAGCGTGAACGTGGGGCAGCGGCAGTGGCGCATTGCGGGATACGCGAGTGACGACTACAAAGCGATGCCGAACCTGACGCTGAACTTTGGTTTGCGGTATGAGTATGACGAGCCGTGGGTGGAGCAGAACAACAAGACGGGCAACATCAACATTACTACCGGGCAGGTGCTGTATGCGCATGCTGTTCCGGCGGGCGCTCCGGCGGGTTCGGGGTTGTGCAGCAACAGAGGCTGCTATGACAACCAGAATGAATTTATGCCGCGGCTGGGTTTTGCGTACCAGGCAACGAACCGCTTTGTGATTCGCGGCGGCTACGGAGCGTCGAGCTTCTTCGAAGGCAACTCGTCGAACCAGCGTCTGACCTCAATCACTCCGTTTATTCAGGCGGTGAATGCCAGTGCGGTGACGCCGACGCCGGGCAATCCCGGCACTCCGCGTACCGCCGAAGAGGGCTTCACGGGTGGTTCGCTGCAGAACGGCGGCACCTTCAATGTGTATCCGAAGGATATTAAGCCGGCCTATGTGCAGGAGTGGAATCTGACGGCGGAGTATGCGGTGACTCCTAAGATGTCGCTGCAGGTGGGGTATCTGGGCGAGCAGGGCCAGCATATTGAAGACTACGGCAACCTGAACCAGTATCTGGTGAACGGCGATCCTACGTCGGCCCCGTACTACAACAACAAGTACCTGGGCATCAACGCGGTCGATCCTTCGATCAGCATCGGGTCAAACTCGCTGCTGATTACGGAATCGCGTGCGGCGTCGAACTATCAGGCTCTGCAGGCGGTGCTGCGCGACCGCCTGAGCCATGGGCTGGAGTTCACGCTGAACTACACCTACGCCAAGGCGCTGACGAACAGCCTGGGCAACTACGCGCTGAACGTAAACGGCTTCAGCGGCGCGTTCCAGAACTACTATGACAGCGCGGCGGACTGGGGTCCGGCGGGATACGATGTGCGGCACAATGTGAGCTGGACAATGGTGTATGCACTGCCGGTGGGACGCGGGCAGCAGTTCCTTTCGGACATCAATCGCTTTGAGGACGAGGCGATCGGCGGCTGGAAGTTCTCGGTTGTTGGGGTCGGATACACGGGCTTCCCGCAGACGGCTACCGGACCGGGCAACAACTCGAACAGCTACGGCAACTCGCGGCCCAATCAGTATCGGAATATCAAGATTGTGAACCGCAGCGTCGGGGACTGGTTTGGCACCGATCCTTCTGCAACCTACTGCAATACGCCGGGAGTGGACAACGGCGTTTGCGCATTCGGTGTGCCCGCGCCGAACACCTTTGGAACGGCGAGGAACGGCAGCCTGCGCGGGCCGGGATATATGAACGTAGATATGTCGGCCTTCAAGGATTTTTACATTGTTCGGGAACAGACGATTGGGTTCCGTTTTGACGCATTCAACGCGCTCAATATTGCAAGCTACGGAAACCCTGACACAAACATCACCGATGCGACCTTTGGCAACATCTCCAATGTCCGTTCGGTGGAGCGTCACCTGCAGTTTTCGGCGAACTACCGGTTCTAAGGGAATGGAGATTTAGCAGGGGACAGATTCGCTGTGAATTGTTTACGCTTATGGAACCGGCTGCTGCGACGTTTGCGGTAGCCGGATTCTTTCGGGATTCGTTGCACGGATTTTAGAGCTGACTCTGTGATTCTGGGCTATGGATTTGTTTTGCGTTGGAACGGGTAAGTACTGATGACAGTTCTTGAGATCTGTGTGGATTCGGTGGAGTCGGCGATTGCCGCCGAGCGTGGTGGAGCGCAGCGCGTGGAGTTGTGCAGCGATCTGACGGAGGGTGGGTTGACTCCCAGCCTTGGATTGATCCGCACGGTGCGTTCGCGGATCGGGATCGGCGTACACGTGATGATTCGGCCTCGGGCTGGTGATTTTCTCTATTCGGAGGATGATTTTGCGGTGATGCGCGATGACATTTCCGCGGCGGCCAAGGCTGGAGCAGATGGCGTTGTGCTGGGTTTGCTCACGGCTGATGGAGATGTGGACGTGGAGCGGACGAAGGAGTTGGTCAAGCTGGCGCGTCCTATGGAAGTGACCTTTCACAGGGCGATCGACATGGCGCGCGACGTCGAGGACGCGCTGGAAGAGGTGATCGAAACGGGCGCGGACCGGATTCTGACGTCGGGCGCAGAGCCGACGGCCATGCAGGGGCGGCATCGCATCCGCGAGTTGGTGCGAGCCTCGAAGGGGCGCGTGGGAGTGATGGTGGGCAGCGGGATTCGGGCCGAGAATGTGCAGGAGATTGCGGAGACGACCGGAGCGGTGGAGTTTCACGCGGCATTGCGGCGGGCGGTTCCCAGCCCGATCCGGCACCAGCGGCGCAAGGTGCATTTGGGTGATCCGGGCGTGGACGATTATGCGCGGCGCGTGGTGCGGACGGCGGATGTGCGGAGCCTGCAGGCGGCGATCGACACCGTTTTCAACCACCATGCGGATGCTGAATCCACGGGGTCGAGACGCGGGGGTCGCGGGTAAGGGAAGCAAAGAAGGCATTGCGGCTGAAAGCGGCTTCCGTACAATAGGAGCGCACTTGTAAAGTGCGATCTTCCAGACTGAACGGCAAGGCATGTCTTCCAAAACCGAGAAACGCGCGAAAGAAATCCTGCGGCTGTTGCTGAGTCACGGCAAAACATCCGTCGAGGAATTGACTGAATTATTTGCAACCTCTCCTGCCAGCATCCGGCGCGATCTGGTACGGCTGGAGGAGCGGGGGCTGGTGCATCGCACGCATGGCGGCGCCATGCTGGCGGGGCAGATCTACGAGCCGTTCCGGTTCGATGCCTCGTTCCATGTGCGCGAAGGGCGCTTTACCCCGGAGAAGCAGCGCATCGCCATGGCGGCAGCGGACCTGGTCCAGGAAAGCGAGACGATCGGCTTTACTGCGGGAACAACGACGACCCAGGTGGCGCGGGCACTGCGCCTGCGCTCGGGACTGCATGTGATCACCAACGCGGTGAATATCGGGATGGAGTTGAGCTCAAGTAACGGGCTGGACACCACGCTGACGGGCGGGTGCATGCGCTGGACCGGAGCGTTCTCTTTGATTGGTCCGACGGCGGTCGAGTCTCTGAATGTGATTGTGATGGATAAGGTATTCGTGGGAGTCTGCGGGATTGATCCGCTACACGGCGCGACCACGATTGAGGCGGATGAGGCCGCGGTGTTTCGGGCGATGAGCCGGCGGGCGAAGCAGGTGATCGTGGTGGCCGATTCGAGCAAAGTGGGGATGATCAGCCCGGCGGTGATCTGCCCGACGACGGATATCGATATTCTGATTACCGACGATGGCATTTCTGATGAGGCGGTAAGAGCCTTCAACCGCTGCGATGTGCAGGTTGTGATTGCGTAGGCGTAGTTGCCGGGCGAGCGCCCTGCTCTCTCTGCTTTCCCTTGCAGATGACTATTGCGCGCGGACCTTGCCCCACCGGCGCACATATCCACGATAGAGGGATCGGTTCTTCATCGCAAAACCGGCTTCGACGAGGCGCGGTTCCTCCCATGGAACGTCCTGGAAGGCCGAGGCAAGTGCCTGCGCGGAGACGCCGCATTGCCATGCGAGCGGGAACAGCGCGATGATTCCGTATTTTCGCGCGTCGTCGAGAGGCGGAAGCGGGCGCCCGGCGAGTGCGGAGACCAGAGAGACGATGAGGTTCCGCGGGATGCCGTACGGCAGGTGGCAGGTTTGAGTGGCGCGCGGGTTGATTTCGATGAGATAGGAGCGGCCTGTTGCGTACTCGGTGATGAAGTCGAGGCCGCAGAGGCCTGAGAGGTTCAGGCGCTTGACCAGGGTGCGCGCGGCGTCGACCATGTCCTGACTCTGCGCCAGTTCGACGAGCACGGCGGGGCCATTTTGACGGCAGGTGCGCAGCACGTCGAGCGACACGGCGCCGAGAAGCTCGCCATTCCAGCAGGCGACCGCGATGTTGGAATCGCTGCCGTGAACAAAGCGCTGAATGCTGACGGTGCGCGGAGTGCGCCTGACCCAGGAAACCTTGTGGTGCGGATCCAGCACGGAACTGTTTCTCTTAACCAGGCGAGCCAATCCGAACGGAGACCGCAGCTTCCGCCATTCCCTGACGGCTTCCTTGATCGTGCATACGATGCTTACCCCTTCGCCGCCGGAGGTTCCGTCTGCCTTCAACACGGCAGGCAGGGGATTGGACGCGAGCCACCGACGGAGGGCGGTTTCGTCAGGAATATTCTCTGTCGGCAGAGTTGGGACGCCTTCCGCCTGAGCTGCGGCGAGAAAGGCTGCCCGGGAAGCAAGAACTGGAAAGCTGTCTGGATGACCCAAAGACTGTTGCACGAGACGGCGGATAGCGCAGGCCGAATCTTTATGCAGCGAAGGCGCTCTTTCGTAAAGGCGCTGCAGGTGGGAACGGGCGGAATCATCGACCGGCACAAGAAGATCCGGCTGGAATTTCTGGATTGCCGCATGCAGGGAGCGGACCGGCGCGAGCGCACGAAAGGAGTGGCGGGCGGTGATGCTCCGGGTGAGCATGGCCGGATGCCCCGAAGGGCAGGCGATATCGATCTGGCAGCCAGCGTCAGCAAAGGCCATCGCCAGGCGCGCTGCGGGAAACCAGCGGCGGGTAGCGACGATAAGAATCTTCGGCTTAACTATGGGATTTTCAGGAAGCATACAAAGGCAGATCATTTACATCAAAAAACTACATGGGGCTACGAGTTCACTGCGAGTCATCAAAAGACCTGATGCTGCGGTTGCAGCGCCAGGTCCAGGTGTAAAGGATCAAGTTCCGGTAGGTCGAATGGAAATCTTAAATGAATTGCTTTGAATTTCCGAGAGAGTACCGGCTTAGACGAGGATCCTATCTTTCCAACCTAAGACGTGCATGGGGGTGTTGGCCGGGATCCGGGTCGTGGAGCCGTGCGTGTGGAGGTGTAAATCATCCTGCGGATGCGATCTGCTCGACGTGCCAGTGCCTTCTGTCGCTATACCAGTCAATGGACTGTTCCAAGCCAATTCGGAAGCTGGTGCGCGGCTCATATCCGAGTTGCTCACGGGCACTGCTGATATCGGCCAAAGAATGCCGGGCGTCTCCTTTTCTAGAGGGCAGGAACTTTGGCTTTCGGGTGAAGTGCAGAAGATCGGCAATGATTTGATACGCCTCGAGCAGGGTATGCGATTCTCCGCAGGCGATATTGAATATCCTGCCGCTTGCCTCTTCAGACGGCGCGGAGGCGGCGAGCATGTTTGCCGCAACGACGTCGTCGATGAAGGTGAAATCCCTGCTTTGGGTTCCGTCGCCGTAAATCTCAGGCGCTCTATCCGACAACATCGATGTGATGAAACGGGTGAGAACGCCGGAGTTTGCAGGGCGGCGGGGCCCATACACGTTGAAGTAACGGAGGGACACGGTTTCTATGCCATAGAGAGTCGCGAAGCTCTGCATGTAGTGTTCGCTGGCGACCTTCTGGATCGCGTAAGGGCTGATGGGCGTTGCCCGCATCTTCTCTGACTTGGGCAGATTCTCGGAGTTTCCGTAAGCGGTGGAGGATGCAGCATAGACGATTCGGCGGACACCTCGCCGTCGCGCCTCCAGAAGCAGGTTGAGCGTTCCATCCACGTTTGTCATGTGGCTGGTTACGGGATCCTCAATGGATCCAGATATAGACTGAAGCGCCGCTTCATGAAAGATGATCTCTACGTCTTTGCAGAGTTCCCTCAACAATCTTCGATCGGCGAGGCTGCCCTTGTAGAATTCGATCTCTTCGATGTCGGCGATATTGTCTAAGCTTCCGGTGGACAGATTATCTATGCCGCGGATCTCATACCCACGAGCGGCACATTCATGCGCAATGGAACTCCCGATAAAGCCTGCGATTCCTGTAATTAATACTTTTGGCATTGCGACGATCCTTCTGCCGGTGAATGAAGATCGTCTGATGGCGCTTCATTCACCGTCTTACTCGACTTAGGCGATCTCTTCAAAAACAAGCTCCAATGTTGGGTTAATCCGCTCGGCGGGAAATACCGGCGCGCGGCCAATGCTGTGATAGACAAACCCCGCGACTTCCATATCCTCGGGGCGGTAGAGGTTTCTGCCGTCGATGATGACGGGCAGGCGCATCTTGTTGCGGAGTTTCCGGAGGTCGAGGTTGGCGAATTCACTCCACTCGGTAAGGATGAGGACGGCGTCTGCGTTCTCGGCGGCGGAATAGGCATCGGTTGCCATCTCGATGCTTCCTTCCCCGGCGCGTGTCTGGATTTCATCCAACGCGCGGGGCATGGCAGCAGGGTCAAATGCAGTGATCATGCAGCCCTCTTTTATGAGCGCCTTAACAATTTCGATGGCAGGCGACTCGCGGATGTCGTCGGTTCCGGCCTTGAAGGCAAGCCCCAGGACTGCTATCCGCTTGTCGCGGAGGGTCCAGAGAGCTTCGCGTACTTTACGCAAGAACTGATTTCGCTGGTCCTGGTTGATGCGCATCACCGAATCAAGCAGGTCGAACTCATAGCCGGCATCGCGCGCCACTGCCCGGAATGCGAGTACATCCTTCGGAAAGCAGGAGCCGCCGTAACCGATTCCGGCGTTGAGAAAGTTGGCGCCGATTCGGCTGTCGGAGCCTACGCCTTCTTTGATCTGATCAATATCTCCGCCGACGCGCTCGGCGATGTTGGCGATCGCATTCATGAAGGAGATCTTCATAGCGAGGAATGCGTTCGACGTGTGCTTGATGAGCTCGGCACTCTTGGTGTTGGTGACGATGAAGCGGGGCAAAGTGGATTCATCGGCGGGGACGAGATCCTCGCGGCGGTAATAGCTTCCTTCCCAGAGCGGAGCGTAGATCTGGCGCAGCATTTCTTCGCTGAAGGCGTCATCGACACCGGCAACGATCCGGTCCGGATAGAGGAAATCGGTGACAGCGGTGCCTTCGCGCAGAAACTCGGGATTGGATGCGACGGAGAACAGATGCGGCGGTGCGCCATTCAGCTCCATTGTGCGGCGAATTGAATCGCAGGTACGGACCGGGACCGTGCTTTTTTCAACGATCAGCTTTTTGGAGGTGATGTGTCTTGCCACTTCACGGATCACGGCTTCGACGTAGCAGAGGTCTGCATCGCCGTTGGCTGAGGAGGGAGTGCCGACGGTGATAAAGATAACGTCGGAGGCGCGCACGGCGCGCGCGATCGAGCCGGTGAATGTGAGCCTTTGACCGAGGTGCCTTTGCAGCAGCTCGGGCAAGAGGCTCTCATGAATGGGAACGCGCCCTTCTTCAAGAGCGAGGAGCTTGGCAGGATCATTGTCGACGCCAATGACGGTATGCCCCAGCTCCGCGAAGCATGCGGCCGAAACCAGGCCTACATATCCAGCACCAATGACAGAAATATTCATGTTCGTTTCTCCTTAAGTTTCACGATCCATGTCTAAGTGCAGGATGCGTGATCGAGTCAGACGCGGCATAGTTGTGTGCGGCCGTAAAGCAATTCCGGCGGATACGAGCGGGACGCATTACTGAACGTCTCAGGTGAGGCGCGAGTTTACGCCTGTGTTCCAAAGAGCTTTGAACCTCATGGCGAGCGGCATGGATGGAGTTCGCAGAATGGTGGAGAAAAGCTTCCACATGGAAGCCGCGGCGTCGGCCTTCCACTTGCACCATTGGTAAGGGTAGTGATGATCCAATGAGAGCGCAGGTCCTGTGACAGAGCGATTCCTGAGGGCAATTTGCAACTGACGAAACTCGAGCTCATAGTGGTTCATCTGTCGCCGTGCGCGAGTTTCGTTCGTGATGGGATTGCTATGGTTGTTCATGCCGTGCTGGCGATACAAAGCCAGAGGCTCGCGAATCCCAACCACCTTCGTGAGAAAGGGAGCGAGGCCGCCCACATATGCATCCGCGCAGAGCTTGTAAGGAGGAGTCGGCATGGGGAGGATTCTTTCCAGATAGTCCCGGGAGCAGGTTAGTCCGGAGGTGGTGGGGTGCGGCCACCATCCTCCCGAGCTCTGTACACGATCCTTTAACCAGCCGTGGAGCATGAAGGATGGCCATCGTCCACGGCGGGGCTGGCCGTTCCGGTCAATGAACAATAGCTGATGGTAGATTAAGCCCGCGTCGGGACAATCGATCCAGGCCTGAACAAGCCGCTCCGCCTTTCCCGGCAAGAAGACATCGTCGGCATCGAGGAAGCACACAATTTCGCCGCGAGACGCGGCGAAGCCCGCATTGAAAGACGATCCCTGTCCTCCGTTTTCCTTGAGGACAGGGACGATTGAGGTGCCATAGCTTCGGATGATGTCAGCTGAATCGTCCTCCGATCCATCATCCACGACTATAACCTCAGTATTCACCCATGTCTGTCGGAGCGCACTTTCGATGGCCTCCCTTAAAAAACGGCCATAGTTGTAGTTATTAATAATGATGCTGACCAGAGGGCGATGTAACTGTCCATCGCTGACAGGTGTACTCATACATTTCTCCTGGGCATCAACAGCTTTGCGTAGCCCCCCAAAGATGCTCTTTCGCTGGGAAACAGGAACGGGACAGGCAATAGGAGGAGCGCTATCACTCTTAGGTTGTCCGGCGAGGAATTTACGACGATGCAGATGCTACAGACCAGAAACCATATCAGCGCGCGGCTATAGTCGGGACTGCCCACATGCGAACTCAGGAAACGATGAAGCAAGTAGTAACCGGCAAATGCTACAACCTCCGCCCATCCATACCCCAGGTAGCCAAACCTGGAAACCAGCACCAGGGCAGAGCTGGCGAACAAAATTACGTGCGCGGTATGAAAGTATGCGATTTGTACGTTGCGCTGGATCAGTGCCAGCACCGAAGTGTGCAGATTAAAGATTGCATTCAGGAGATAAGAAAGCGCGAGAAACGGAAAAAGATGAAAGGTCGGATTCCAGCGGGTGCCGAAGATATGCGGCAGCACAAAAGGTGCAATTCCGGCAAAGAGTGTCAGCGGCAGCCCGACCATGAAGGCCTGAAGGCACATGCCTTCCGTGATGCTCTTGCGAAGTCGTTCCTTGTTTCCATCGAGCTTGGCGAGAGCTGCCATTGCGACTCGCCAGGTGGCCAGCTTGATAAAGGAAAGCACCTCCACCAGGCGGATCGCCAATGCGACGTAACCGACTCCCGTTGCGCCAGCGAATCTGCCGACGACCAATGGATTGACGAGCATCCGCAGCTGCCAAATCCAGATAGCGCCGCTGTAGCTGAGGCCATAGGAGAGCATCTTTCGGGCCAGGCCGAGGTTCCAGTGCAGGCGAAGACGCATGGGCGTGGACGCATAGACGATGATGAGCGTGAGCGCCTGTCCGGTCAGCTGCCCGAAGACGGGAGCCCAGCATCCCTTGTGAGCGAATGCAAGCGGAATGGCCACCGCGTAGCCGCTAGTCTGGCCAATCAATTCGATGAGGCCCACGCGATGAAAGCGCAGGTCGCGATCCAACCGCACGATTCCGGGAACGCTGAGAAGATTCAACGGAATGTATAGCGATATGACCGCGAGCGGAAGAGCAAGTTCCGAGATTCCAGAAAACGCGGCGATGCCATGGCGAAAGAAGGTCAAAAATGCCGAGAAGAAAAGGCCGGTGGCGAAGAAGAGAGTGAAAGCCTGGTTGTATTCCGCCGGCTCGGGCTCTTCGGCCTTCCGTAGCAGATACACATCCAGTCCCCAGGTGCCGGCAGTTGAAATCATCACGACGATGCCGATGCCAGCAGCGAAGATTCCATACTGATGGGGGCCGATGATGCGTGTGACGAGAATTAAATTTACAGCGCTCAGGATCATTCCAAGACCCTGCCGAACTGCAATCGCCGCCCCGCCGCGAACGACACGGCTGCGGAGATCGCTGACAGGTGCTTCGGAAGTTTCCTGAGTGTCTGGATTTGCCATAATGATTAACGTTGTCTACAAGTGCTTTCGATGTGGTTTGGGGCTATCGTGTCACTCGAGTAGGCGAACTAACCGGCTCCCTTCATCGCGCCCCGGTGCTGTTGTGACGCGATCTCTGTTCTGACGCTACCTTCCGACGTGCAGGTTCTCAGGCGTTGACTGTGCCGTTTGCCGGGGCACGGGGTTTCGAGCCGTTGTCGCTGTCGCGTCTTCGGCCATGGGTAATGAGTTGCGGAGTCTCGCGTACTTGTCGCGCTGTATAAAAAGCAGATTGTTAATGTATGGCGACGGGTGCTCGTTCGGTTGATGCTGGATCAGGTTGTTCGGATCCTGATAGGTTGCAGCGCTGAAGCGTTCGATGGGTTGAAGTTTGCCGTTGAGCAGAAAGAAGCCTGCATAGTCGAAAGGTTCGAGGAATGCGCGCACGGACCCGATCGCGTTTTCCCGATGGCGTTCCTCAACTTCGATGAGCAAAGTAGGGGTGTCACGCGCGAGGAGTTTTGTGGCGCCCTTGAGCACGGAGAGCTCATGCCCTTCAACATCAATCTTGACGAATCCGATCCGTTGGCTGGCAATTGAGTCGAGCGTGATGCAATTCACCTCAATCGAGGTGCAGTTGCCGGATGAAACGGGGTTCTGGCGCTCAACCGTGGCCATGCCCTGCGTCATCTTGTCCTGTGGAATCCACAATGTGACGCGGTCTTCTCGCTCTGACGCCGCGGCCTGGAAGACCGGCACTTTTTTGCCGAAGTTATGCTTCACCATGGCTACGTAAGCCGGATTCGCCTCGATCGCCAACACGCTTGCGGAGTATTTGTAAAGGAAATAGGTATAGATTCCGCGATTCGCGCCGACGTCGATGGACACGGAACGTTCATCGCAGAGCAGCGGGAGTAGATGCAATTCAGGTTCGCCGGAATGCCATGCCCGCATTGCCTCAATGCGGAACTTGATTGAGCCTGGAACTGCTTTTGAAAGTACTCGCGGAATCATGCTTGCTTTCTCCATTGAAGGTTCCGGAATCGTGTGCGATGCGGTTTGCGCACTCGCACCTGATTGCGGCGACGGCAGAATGTTGACGATCTGTTCTGGCATATCTCTCCCATTTACTGCCGTTCAATGTTGTATTTCATCCATATCTGGCGCAGATAGCCTAAGTTAGCCGGGACGACTGCCATATGTTCCAACGCCCGGGCGGTGTGAAAATAAATTTGATCGTCACGGCTCGCCCAGCGCTTCGCTGGAGGTGACGGCGAACGCGGTCTGATGCCGGGTCCTGCAGGCTTCGCGATATACGGCCAGAGTGCTCTGCGCGACAACGGCAGGCGCGCATTCTCGCTCGATGAATTCCTTTGCTGCGTGGCCCATCTTGTACCTCAAGACATTGTCTGCAAGCAGGGTCACGATAGCTTCAGCCAGCTTTTTCTCGTCGCGTGGAGGGACGAGCATGCCTGTGACGCCGTCGACAATCATCTCGGGTAGTCCGCCAACCTGAGTTGCGACCACCGGCTTGCCGTAGGTATAGGCGACGGGAATGACACCGCTCTGCGACGATTCGATATAAGGCAGAACGACGAGACTGGCCTCGCGGAAGAGCTGATCTGCTTCCTGCTCGGGGATCTGCCGGTTGTAGACGACGAACCGTTCCGGGTTGGGCATCATTTGCCGGTATCGGTCGAAGTCCTCTCCTGTTCCGGCGATGACGATTTTTGCCGACGGGATTTGCGCTGTAATCCATGGTTCTGCGCGAATCAGGTACTCCAGCCCCTTGTATGGCCAGATGCGGCCGAAGAAAAGGATGGTGTGAGCGCGCTCCGGCGTGGAAGTGGACGTCTCGGTGCACTGACCGATCTGTATGTGCGGGATGACGTGCAGTAACTGGTCCGGGACTCCTAGTTTGGTCTGGAGTGTCTCCTTGACGTACTGGTTGTGCGCGATGATGTGATCGGCGCGACGAAAAGCGAGCTTCCAGAAGAAATACGGCGTCTTGCGTGAATCCTTGTCTCCCGGATGCGGCTCCGCGTCATGCACGGTGAGCACAACAGGAAAGCGGCGCATAAACTTCAAGCTGACGTTGAACCACATGGAGCCTTGCTGCAGGTGAATCAAATCCGGGCCGAAGGTGCGAATCTGGCGGAGGATGAATCGATTACGCCATAACTGCCGCAACGGCTGACGGAGCCGCGCGGGAGGGAATGTGCGCAGGGTTACCCGCTTATCCAGATGGTCGAGGAATGGATCGGCCAAGCCCTCGGGCATCAAGAGCAGGACCGAAGCGTTTTGCGCAAGAGCGCTCGCCAGATGGACGCTGTATTCCGCGAAGTGAAAAGCAAGAAAGACGACTTTCATTAGAGTGTCGCCTCAAGGGTTTGCGAAGCGGCCCGCTCCGCCAGTTCGCAGCGCCGGATCATTTCGCAAACTGCTATAAGGGCCAGGAAGACCCATAAGAGTTGAAGGAGTGCACGCTCCGAAAAGATGTCTCCGAGCATGTGGGAGATTAATCCGCAAATACCGGCCACGATCGCGAGTCCGAGCGGGGCAAATAGATCATCCCTGGTTTTCCAAAGACGCCATCCCCTGCGGAGGACGTCGAAGTAGATCCACAGATATGCCGCGAGACCTATGATTCCGGTTTCGGAGCATACCAGGAGGAACTGATTGTGAACCGTGTAAATCCATGCATATCGAAACTCGTTGCCCGCGTATTGATCCATGACGGCAGCGAAGTTATTCGCGCCAACTCCGAGGATGGGATTCGCTTCGATAATGGTATCGGCCAGATGCATCAACGGGATGCGGGATTCGGCCGATCCGTTGTCATTTGAAAAGATGCGTTCGGAGATCGGATTCGGAATGTAAAGACAGAGCAGGATTAGAGCTGTTCCCAGACCCAAGAAGATGAACGTCTTTCGAGAGACTCCGTTTCGCAGGAGCCTTGCACCTGTGAAGATGGCAACCGAAAGAAGGAGTTCAATCCAGCCTCCGCGCGAGAAAGTAAGAGCGAGCGAGATCAGGGCCAGAACTATGGTGGGAATTGTGAGCCTGCGCAGGTACGAGGGGACCTTCATCAGGCGAATGCACAGAGCGAGGGTGATCAATATGCTGAGATAGGCCGCGGCATAGTTGCAAGATCCGATCGTTCCGCCTTGTCGGGTGAATGGGGAGCCCTTGACCGGCATGAAGATCACGGTTTTCAGGCCAAGCAGACTGAAGATCACGGTTTGCTTGCTGGTTTCGGGGAAAAGTCCAAGTTTGTGGCCGAAGACTGCCAGCGCGAGGATGTAGAAGCACTCGAATAATCCGCCGGCAATGATGAGAGTCAAAATAAAAATGATGTCGTCGCGGGAACTCATGTTTCCGGCTAAATAGAGATAGAGCAGCAGTATCTGCCCAAGAAGAAAGACGTAGAACAGCGAAAGAACAGGAAAGCTTGCAACGAAGACCGAGGCAGCTACGACTGTCGTATAGGTAAAGATCGGCCAGTTCCATATGGTTCGCATCGGCTGATTATTTGCCCGTGCGGTAAACAGCCATCCTGTATATAGACCGAAGAGCGCAATCGTAGTGATGGAGACATCGTAGCCGCCGATGGAGCCGAGAGCAGAAAGAGCGGGGTGCAGGTCAAGGTGCGCGCCCCACTGCAGGGGTATATCGAGAATAGCGATTCCGATAAGAATGCGTTTTGTTAACGGCTGGCAGAGAACGTGGATGATCGCAGTGATGGCCAGCAGCGGTGACCAGAAGATGGCCTGGGCTGCTTTCCACAGCGGTGATGGGGCAGCGGTGGAATCAGTTGGCAGGTTAACACGGGAACGGATGAGATACCTGCTATTGAATGCCATGGAGCGCTCCTGGAGAGGAAGGGGCCGCTACCGGCTGTCCGGAATTGTGGAAGACACTTTGCATGGCATTCTTTTGAAGGGGCGCGGCGCCTGGCGCCGGAGTTGAGAATGGAAGTATGTCGCTGTGAGATATCAACCAGTGGCAGGTTGACGCAACGCAGGCTGCTTTGAGTTGACGGCTACATGTGGGCGTGGAGGAAATCCGGAACCGGAGAGCTTTGGTTTGTGAAGACGGAACCCATGATCCGAATCTTTGCGATTTCCAATGCGGCTTTTGCATCCTGCGCCGCTTTACGGTGGGTGGTCATAGCGTCCAGAACCAGCACGGCTCCGTCGGCTGCGGCTCCGACGACGCCAAGTTCTGCCAACCGGTCACAGTCGGGCGCAGAGACGACTAAGTACTCGAAATGTTCCAGCAAATCTACAACCACTTCCTGGAACGTGACAGCCGTCATCTGCTCGTCCTGGGGCGAGGTGCCGGCGGGGACGACCCACAGATTCTCTGCTGCACGTATCGTCGCGCTGCCAATCGAGCAGGATCCCCTGAGCACAGCCGCCAACCCATTCTGGTTGGAAACCGAATAAGCGCGGTGTACCGTCGGAAAGGCAAGATCGGCATCCAGAAGGCATACCCGGTCGTGAGTGGTGTGAGCGAGCACGTCGGCGGTGCAGGAAGTAACCCACTTCGCGTCTTCCTGGGCTTCCACTCCGGTGAACATAATGACTTTCACGGCGGGGGTGGAAAGAAAAGTGCGAAGAATCAGCTTATTTAATTCGTTGCGAACAGCGGGTGTGAGATGCGCGGCCGGGAGAGTAGCTGTAGCGACTCGCGTCTGGGCGATTTCGGACGGCGGCTTTTCCTCTGCGATGGGAGTTTTGCCATCGATCGGGCCGCGAAGGTTGAGTGAGCGGTTCCATCCTTGCTCAAGCCGTTGTAAAAGTTCGAAATCTCTGCTCATTTGAATCCTATGCGGCGAAACTGTGTTGGCACGGCTGAAGTGGATAAATTACGGAGCTGCGATAGCTGGAAGGTTCCGCACGATTCGGTTTTATGCTTGTGAAGTACTGCTGATTGCCTAGGGTCCATTCTCTGAAGTGGAAGCCGCGGTGGAGGCCTGCGCTTCAGGGATAGCGATTGGTATTGCATTAGGCGGCCCTGCATCCATCCGTTGTTTGGAGTCAGCTAACTCGGCTGCGAGTTGCGGCGCCAGCTTAGCAATATGCCGTGCGGCCGGCGTGTTGTTCGCCCCCGAGTGTCCATCTGACTGCAGAACCGGCGTGGACGAGTCTGCGAAAGGCAGTTGGGCAGGGACCGTCAAAGTCGCACTGTTATTCAGAGCTGCGCCCCCGGAGGTATCGGAAACGGGAACCAGAGGCGGCGCCGCCAGCCACGCGGAGCCGGCTTCGAGCGGACGGCTTTGCCGTACTGAGGTCATTGCCGCTTGAACTGAGAGCGTATCCGGCGCACGGTTGTTGACCGCGGGGGCAATGCACAAGACAAGAACGGAAGCGCAACATTTCAGGAAAAACTGTCCATTGATATTTCTAAAGACATTCGAAAGTCTGGTCGGCGCCGCCTTAAAGACAGGCGCGGGATACTCTGCGCGATCTTCTTCCGAAGTTGATGCAGGCCAATAGGGAGTCCGTTCAGGTTGTGATTGCGCTTCGATGGTTGAAACCGGAACGAGGATCGCTTCCAGAGCATCGGAGTTATCGTCGCAAGCTTCCTGAGCAACCGCGGGCTGTTCCTCCGGCTGACCTTCAGTATGCTCGGGCGGCGGAGGCTCCTCGGCGACGGCGACCGGGGTTGCCTCTGCCGCAGCCTCCGCTCTTTCCTGGGCCTGGTTGCCACATACCGCAGCGATCGAGGCGTATGCCTCGCTGTCCTCATCCCATTTCGTTCCTGCTCCCGGGTACGGAAAATCATTGGATGAGGAGACGTGAAAACCGTTCGAAAGGCCGAGATCGTTGGCGACTTCGTCGACGATGTCGGTGTTTATCTTCGGGAACTCCAGCGCGAAACCTAATGAGAGCGCATTGAAACAGATATTGTTGATGACGCGGGGAATTCCATCACTTAGTTGCGCGATGCGGGTTAATGCGCGCACGCTAAAAAGCTCGGATAACTGGCCCGCATACCCTGCAACGGAGAGCCGGTGCGCGATATACAGGGCGGTTTCTTCCGGGGAAAACTTCCTGATGTGAATAATGCAGGACAGCCGTTGGCGCAATTGTCGCAACTCCGGACGCGCCAGGACCTGATCCAACTCGCTTTGACCGGACAATACGATCTGGAGCAGCTTCCGGCGCGGCGTCTCAAAGTTTGAGAGCAATCGTATCGTCTCGAGCACGTCGGGCTGAAGGTTTTGCGCCTCATCGATGATAAGTACGCAGCGCCTGCCCGCGTTCGCCTCGCGGAGCAAAAAGGACTTCAGTTCCTGATACATCTGCACTGTATCGGTGATGCTGGTATCGCACTCAAACTCCGAGAGAAGATGTCGCAACAGCTCGTGAGAAGTGCACTGCGTGTGAAAGATAAAAGCGGTCTTTGCGGAGGATTGCAGACGGTTCAGGAGATGGAAGAGCAGCATGGTTTTGCCCATCCCCGGCTGCGCCACCATGGCTATAAATCCGGAATCAATCTGGATCCGATAGAGAAGCGACGAGAAGGCTTCCCGATGCGTTTTGCTTAAGTGCAAGAAGCGCGGGTCGGGATTCGCATCGAACGGCTGGTCTCGGAATTGGTAGAAGGATTGAAACATTTGAGTGATTGCGGAATTGCGCGTTAACAGTGAAGTCTGCCTTGAGCGGTGGGCTCGACTTTGTCTGAGCGAAAATACTCTGCAGCCATGGCGTTGCCATCCTCAACAGCACTGAGGCGCTTGCATCGTAATTGTTCCTGATTCTTCTGCTGATCTGAAATGAGCAGAAGGCTATGAGGTTTGAACCAATCCAGACACTAAACAGTTGTACCGTACTTCAATGAAGCCAATGATAACCCGCATTGGAAACAAGAAAATGGGTCAACCTTCTCCTTATTCTCTAATCCAGAGCGTTCGTCAACTCTTTGTTATCTTTCTGAGGAATCAGTAACTTCACCGGCTTGCGGGCAATGATCGGCGCCTGGTTGCCGGAGAGATGGACTTCTCAGGTGCGTTCAGCCACAGGGCCACATGGACCAGGTTGCAGAGATATTCGTCTCTCCAGCCTTTGTTATACGGCGAGTTCAACCGGTTGCGCCGTGCCTGCAAGCTTGCACTGCTCGTCAATCCATGCGTACGTCCTGGCTAATCCTTCTTTCAGGCGCATGGTTGGCTCCCAGCCGAGCTCCTGGCGTATGAGGTGATTATCAGAGTTGCGTCCGCGAACACCGAGCGGGCCGGGCACATGGTTGATGGACAGACTCTTACCGGCGATGTCCATGATCATGTATGCCATCTCATTGATTGTGACCATTTCCTCGGAACCGATGTTGACGGGGCCGCGGAAGTTGGAGTTCATAAGGCGGCGAACCGCTTCCACGCACTGGTCGATATAGAGGAACGACCGTGTCTGCTCACCGTCACCCCACATCTCGATCTCACCGCCGTTGGGTGCGTTCGCGATCTTTCGGCATAGCGCGGCGGGAGCCTTCTCGCGTCCACCGTCCCAGGTGCCTTCCGGGCCGAAGATGTTGTGGAATCGGGCAACGTGCACGTCGAGATCGCGATTGCGATGGAATGCAAAATAGAGGCGCTCGCTGAACAGCTTCTCCCAACCGTACTCGCTGTCGGGCGCGGCGGGATACGCGGTGGATTCGCCGCACTTGGGATTCCTGGGATCCTGCTGGTTGTAGGCAGGGTAGATGCAGGCAGAAGACGAGTAGAAGACCTTTCTGACGCCGCGTTGCACCCCATAATGCGCCATGTGAAGATTGATCATCGCGGAGTTGTGCATGATTTCCGCGTCGTGGGCTCCGGTAAATATGAAACCGGCTCCGCCCATATCAGCTGCCAGCTGATAGGCTTCGTCGAACTGTGTGTCGAGGGCATTCTCCCAGCTTGCGGCATGACGAAGGTCGGCTACGATAAAGTCGTCGGCGGCGGTGTCGCTGAACTCTGGAAGCTTCAGATCGATACCGCGAACCCAATAGCCGTCCGCTTTCAGGCTTTTGACCAAGTGGCTGCCGATGAATCCGCCGGCACCACAAACAAGTGCTTTCTTCATAGAATCTCCATTCTTTGTTGATGAGGGTTATCTTGAGGGCGTGTCCACCTCTCCGCGGGGAGAGGTGGTTTGCGCCCTAGCAAATAGCGCCGGCGTATCCTGCGCCGTCGTGCGTTTCTATTCGGCAGGTTCGAATCGGCGGAGTCCGATCAGCTGCAGACCGAACATGAAGAGGAAAACGAGGTTGTAGACCGTGTACCTGACCCACAAGCGGCGAAAGTCTTTGGTCAGGCGGTAGAGCCACTCAAAGCCGGATTGACGGATCCAGACCGGCGCCTGCTTGATGCGCCCGCTTAGGAAGTCGAAGAGGGCTCCGGAGGCAATCATGATGGTGCCGCGGATTTTTTCGCGATGTTCACTGATCCACACGTCCTGTTTGGGCGATCCAAGACCTATCCAGAGGAAGTCAGGCTTTGCGCGGTTGATCATTTCGCACACTTCCGCGTCTTCTTCTTCGGTGAGAGGTCGGAAGGGAGGCGAGTACTTGCCGACGACCTTGAGCCCCTCATAGCGCTGGGTAAGATATTCTTCCATTTTGTCGGGCGCGCCCGGAGATCCTCCGTAGAAGAAGAAGGTGTAGCCATGCTCTTTTGCCTTCGCAGCGATCTCGAAGATCATGTCGGGCGGATAGAAGCGGTCGCTTTTCTTGTTGTGGAACAGTCGCGCCCACCTGAGAAACGGCATGCTGTCGATTCCGACCAGATCCGCCGAGTTATAAAGGCTAAGGAGCCGTTTATCGAAGAGAGACGTAACGCAGCAATTGACATTGACCGCGGCAAGCGAGTGGGAGCGGGAGCTCTTGTCAGACAGCCACTTGTTGAAGATGGGAAACATGTCGCTATAGGACAGGCAGTCCAGCTTTATCCCTAAGATGTTCATTTTTGTTGGCATGATTTCGTCCTCTTGCGGCTACGATCGCGCTCGATGTTTACCTGATGCGGGAATCTCTATGGCGAACCGTGATTCAGTCCGCCAGGTTATGCTGCTGCTTCGCAAGCCCCGATGTCTGGGAAGGGGCTCGACCTGCAGCATCGCGATAGATGAGTGAGAGCCTCTCAACATACCTATCAATGCTGAGGAACTCCGCCGTCTGGCGTGCTTCCCGGCCAAGCGCCAGCCGCGTCTCTTCCTTTTCATAGAGCAACTGGATAGCTTCGGTAATGGCTGCGACGTCTCCTGGTTCTACCAGGAGACAGTTCCGATGATTCTCAAGATAAGAGGTGGACCCGCCGGAGCGTGTTGTTACAACGGGGAGGCCCCATGCCATCGCTTCGAGTACCGAAAGCGACATGCCTTCCGCATAACTTGGGAGTACGAGCGCGTCGGATTTTGCGAGAAGCCTGGTGACTTCTATGCGGTCGATCCAGCCGGTGATCGTCACCTGCCCTTTGCATCCTGTGAGCGAGGCGATCGCGCAGGCTGCCTGGACTTCGCCGTCGCCGGCCAGAGTAAGCTGGCAGTTATGCCTGATCTCATCCGGGAGAGCAGCAAAGGCGCGAATGAGATCAAAGACCCCTTTTCGCTCCCCGAGCCGCCCGAGGAACAGGAGCTTGAGCTTGTCTCTGCCGCTGCGATCGGGAACGGTGGCTGGAATGTCCGCGGGGTTCGGCATGATGAGAACCTGGTCCCGGTAAAGCGAAAGCCGATCCGCATAGTAATCTGCCCAGAGCGGCGTCAGAGCCAGGCAGTACCGGCAGCCGCGAAATCCCCACAGGATCAGGCTTCGCAGTCTCCCGGAGACCCACGGATGAAACAACTTATCTTCCGCGGCGTGCGTGTGGATCAGATAGCGGCAACGGAAAATCCGCAGCAGAACGCAGATGAGGCCCTTGCGCAGAGTGCTTCCCTCCTGCGAGAGATGCACGTGAAACACTTTATTGCGGTAACGCGGAATCGCGATAAGAACCTGCAGGAGCGCAACGAAGTAAACGCGTGCTTGAGCGTAGAGCCTGCGCCGTTCCACCTGGCTTTCATCGCTGCCTTTGGTGTCAGTGTGGGTAGCCACCGTGTGATACGTGATGTTGTCCGTGCACTTATCCTTGATGTTGGCGATCAATGTAGATATGCCGCCACGCACGGTAGCGCTTGGTCCGACAACGATGACATTTATATTCTTCACGAGTTTGTCCTATTTGAGATCATTGCGCGTGAGGGGAACCATCACACGTGCTTCGCTGTTGCAGGTTAAGCTGTGATGTTAGTAATTACTGCATGTTGGCTGAGTTATAAACCAGACTGCTGATGTTACAGGGATCTTTTTGACGGCCGTGCATCCTGTTTCTTGAGCGACGCGAGCCGTGCGGCACACCTGTCAGGCGGCTCCCGACCCTTTCATTACGGCGGGAATCGTTTTGGCGAGAATCTTCATATCAAGCCAGAGCGACCATTCGTCCATATATTGCAGGTCCAGGAGCATCCAGCGATCGAACGAGATATCGCTGCGGCCATTCACCTGCCATAGGCAGGTAATGCCGGGCTTTACGCTGAACCGCCGGCGCTGCCAATCTTCGCTGAAGCCCTCGTAGTCACGAACTGGAAGAGGCCGGGGACCGACCAGGCTCATATCGCCTTTGAGGACATTCAACAACTGGGGCAGCTCGTCGATGCTGCTCCTGCGAAGGAGTTTGCCGATGGGTGTGATTCGCGGATCGCGCTTGATCTTGAATACCGGACCTGAAACTTCGTTCTTGTCCACCAGCTTGGGCATCAGTTTTTCCGCGTCGGGAACCATGGTACGGAACTTAAAGACGCGGAAGCGACGCTTGTTCAGGCCAACCCGCTCCTGCAGGAAAAAGACAGGACCCGGAGAGGTGAGCTTAATCGCTAAGGCGACGGCGGCCATCAGGGGCGCTGATACGACAAGCAGCGCGGAAGAGATTGCGATGTCCAGGGTGCGCTTTACGACGAGGGGCCAGCCTTCGTCCGATCCGGTATAGGTGGCGATATAGTGTTTGCCGCCGAATTCCTCGGCATGCCAGCGGGCGCGCTTGAGGCCGAACATGTCGGGGTTAAAGCGCATGATGATTCCATGCTGCTCACATAGATTGGCCACTTCAGAAAAATTGCGATAGAAGGAGCCGAGCGGAAGAAAGTTTGCGACCTCGTCCACAACGTTGTGGCGGAGAAATTCTGCTAACCCGTCGCAGTCGCTGATGAGATGAAATCCGGTGTCCTTGAACTTCATCAGTCCGGGCCAATCGTTATCGATGAAGCCGAGGACGTGGTATCCGCGCTCGCTGCTCTCGTTGATCCTGAGTGCGAACTCAATGGCACGCGGATTGGTTCCCAGAATGAGCATGTGACGCAGGTTTCTTCCGTGGACACGCATCTGTGCGAGCACGGCGCGAAGAAGCAGGCGTGATGCGCACAGAACCGCGGTGCTCACGATCAAGAAGATCGCCAGGAACAGCGGGGTGATCATTCTGACGGAAAAGATCGATCCAATCGCGAGAAGAGTCAAGGCGCAGGATGTCGTCGCCTTCGACACGTCGAGGAGTTCCGAGCGCCGGCTCGATAGCCTCCTCGACCTGTATGGGCTGCAGATGCAGAACATGAGATGACAGAGGAACAGGGCGAGGCCAAAGATAAGGAAATTCGACACCTTCATCCTCATGGACAGAAACTGCGTGAGCGAAATGTTCCCGGCCGTATCAATCATGAAGACGGTCGTTAGTCCGTAGGACAAGACCACGAGCAAGAGGTCAGATATTTTTAGAAGACTAATCGGAGGGTGATGCTTTTCTGTCACGATGTCTCTCCAGAAACGACTGGGTCGATTGTGTGATCACTCGAGGAGTGAAATAGTGTGGAAGAAGTAGGAATCTCGGATCGGTAGAGATATGAGGGGACCTGGGCCGCATGCACTTGCAACCGTCTTTCAAGTACCGGATTGCAAGCCTGGTTTGCGATGGAGAGGGCGATTGAGCAAGGCTTCGCCACCCTCAACAGCATTGAGCGTTTTTCCCGAAGTTTTTCTACCGATGTTGAGCGAACCAAGAGCAAGACGTTTAGGGACACTGAGTCCTGTAGGGATGTGGAATCCCCCTGCAGTTCTTCAGTGAGGCCCATCATATCCCGTGATGAAAGAAGAACAAGGGGTCAAGCTTCTCCTTTTTTCGCTGATTCGCGGGGTAACTCGGATGGCCCTTAATCACATAAGGAATGAATGATTTATGCCGCGTTTCAGGAGAGACCTCGCTGTCTGACGGCTCTATCTGCGATGGAGAGATGAATTGCTCTGGTATGCCCCGAAAACGGGGCCGTTCAGCGCATATTCCACGGGGCGGCTCTCTCCGGGAGGGCTGGCTCGCTTTGTATGATCCTAAGACCGCGACATCGAGAGGCGGTTGATTGAGCGCTCCCATTGTGTAATTTCTCCCAGTGCGGATATAGCGTTTTTTCGTTTGCCGGGTAGTAATTTCCGGACACAGTCGAGTTACTCAATTTCTTTGTAAAAATTGCAATTCAAAGGGTTTTTCTACTATGCCGATCGGGCTCTGGTGTGTATTATCGCGACTAGAAAGTTCAACCAACTTCTGCCTGTTGCCCCTGCGTTTCAGACGTTCGAGACGGAGATTGGGACCGGACTCGTATGCTGCGAGTGTCCAGCTCCTGAGATTGAGAAGATCGACTCTCTCATCTCGCCAAACGATCTGAGCCGTAGGGATCAAAGCGAGTCCTCCGCCCAGAGCGCAAGACCCGCCAGCCAAAGAGGCTGCCTTTCGCGATCCCCTCCCATTGAGAGGTGATGCGAGCAGAGCAACCCGCCATATTCGTGTGCGCCAAAAGGCCCAGTCGACTCGACCTCTGGGCTGACGTCGCACCTCGCTTCAACCGAAGAAATAGCAGAAGAGGTTTTTAAAATGCGACCAACAGCCCCCCCGTTTGTGTCGATGCCTTCGAAGGCGTTTGATTTAGTTTTGCTGAAGTATCTGCGTTATACCTCGGCACTCATCGTGACAGCGGCTCTTATGGGCCCCGCAGGCTGTGGTGTAAACCCTGGCGCTTCAGCCGATCTCAGTGCTGCCTCGGGCAGCACAAGCTCTGGTTCCACGGGCAGCGGTTCGACGGGATCGGGCAGCACGGGTTCGGGTTCTACGGGCAGCGGTTCTACGGGATCGGGCAGCACGGGTTCGGGTTCAACGGGCAGCGGTTCGACTGGATCGGGCAGCACGGGTTCTGGTTCTACGGGCAGCGGTTCTACG